>Ga0208357_1002112_pt1 | contig 13584 bp, 14 predicted proteins | sample NGESurdeep092012_6_FD_184487 | JGI IMG/M metagenome (GOLD analysis project Ga0208357, IMG submission 184487) | Arctic peat soil microbial communities from Barrow, Alaska - NGEE Surface sample F52-2 deep-092012 (SPAdes) | ecosystem: Environmental > Terrestrial > Soil > Wetlands > Peat ... | reverse complement strand
GGGATTCGAGCCGGAGCCGTAGAAGAGGAAGACGAGAGCAGTCGGCCGGTGGGCCCGGTACGATCGGGGAACGGTGAAATTGAAGCTGCCTGAAACCGAGCCGTTCTGATACGTCAAGGTCTGCGTGGTGCCGGGCGCTGTGGTGGGCGCCGCGGTGGTCGGACGACAACCCGGTGAGGCGGCGATCGCCCTGCTCGCCCCAACCGGTACTGCGGCAGACACGCTGCGAGCCGGCAACACCGACACGCTCAGCAGCGTCGGGACCACGAGCGTCAGGGCCAGCAACGGCAGGGCCAGCTGTGCTCGCGACGGGAGGACTCGCGCCGGCTGTCGCAACGAATTGAGTGCGGTGGATCGAGGAGTGGGCAACCGACAACTTTACCGTCGGGCCGACGACCACATCGAGGATGGGTCGTCCGTACGGCGCGTGCGGTGCGGCTCAGTCGAGTCGGCGGTCCCGGACCTCAGTGCCAGTGCCGCCTTGCCCCGGGAATCAATGCTCGGAAGCCGCCCTCAAGGGAGAACGCCTACGCGGACGCGGCGAAGGAGTGCCCCGAGAGTTTCGTCACGGCCGACTCGAGGAGGTGCAGTCCGCGTTGACCCGGAAGTCGGTCAACCCGACGGTCGATGCGCCTCGCCACGTCGTTGCCGCGTGGACCGTCGAAGAGGTATTTGACCATGAAGCCGACCTCTACCTTCGGCATCACCCCCGAACCGACCGGCCGCCACAGGTGCCTGAGGGCGAAGCTGGTCAACTTCTGGGCCTTCGGGCTCTCGCCCAGCCGACGTCCGGCCTCGGAGGCGTAGAAGTCGATGTGCCCACCCTCTTGTTTCATGATCCGCTTCAGGAGCTCGCGCAGCGTCGGGTGGTTGGCCACCTCGGAGAGGCGGCCGTACCCGGCCTGGGTGGTCCATTCGTTGATGGCTCCCCATGTCATGTGCAGGGCGATGAAGGCGCGCCCGGCGAAGGCGGCCGAGCCGATGGTGCTGAAGGTGGACATGGCTTGCTTCCGGCGCCGTTTTTCCCGCAGCGGGGCGATGCGAGCGGCGCCGGCTTGCTGACCATGGGCCTCGAGGACCTGGCCGATGGCCTCGCCGTGCCACATCTCCTCGTAGGCCCAGCAGGAGAGGAAGGACGTGATGGTCGGATCGCTGTGGGCGGGGGTGAGCAGGAGGTCCCGCAGATAGCAGATGGTGTGGTGCTCGATATCGTGCATGTAGCACAGTGTGCGGAGCGCCTCAGGCGTCAGGGGCTGATCCTTGAAGTCATCGAACTCGATGCCATCGAGGTTCAGGCGGCCCGATCGTGCAGTGTAGGAATCGATGGTCGTTCGCATAACGCCTACTATTCGGATCACTGGATAGGCCTGGATGGGTCATAAATCGAAACATCTCTTGGACGCCGCGGCTCCGAATAGGACGTGAATGCAGCAGATCGGCGAAGTAAGCGACGCCCAGCTCGTCACTTCCATCGCCCGCTATAGCGAAATTGCCTTAGCCGAGGTCTACCGACGCCACGGCGGGGCCGTCTACGGATTGGCCCGACGCGTGCTCAACAACGCGTCCGAGGCGGAGGACGTCACCCAAGAAGTGTTCTTGCGCTTGTGGAATCAGCCGGATCGTTTCGATCCCGGCCGGGGCACGTTGCGCTCATTCCTGTTGACCCAGTCGCACGGCCGAGCGGTCGATGCCGTGCGCTCCCTCAATGCCCGCCGGCTCCGTGAGTCCGGTGAGGCGCGGCGCACCGCCACCGCGGAGTACGACATGCAGCACGAGGTGTGGGACCTCGCCGTGGCCGACCAGGTGGCCCGGGCGCTGGGCGACCTACCCGACGACGAGCGCCGGGCCATCGAACTGGCCTACTTCGACGGGCACACATACGTCGAGGTGGCCGATCTCCTGGGCCAGCCCGAAGGCACGGTCAAGAGCAGGATTCGCAACGGCATGCGACGCATGCGGGCCCAATTGGTTGACGCCGGAGTGCAGGGAGCCGACGCATGATGACCCACGAGGAATCGATCGAGTTTCTGGCCACCTACGCCCTGGACGCGGTCGAGGGCGTAGAGCGCGAGGCGGTTGAGGAGCATCTCGCAGAATGCCCGCGTTGTCGGGCCGAACTCGATGCCTTCCGGGAGGTGACGACGGCCTTGGGGAATTCCGTGGAGCCACTCCCCGAGGGCCTGTGGACCTCGATCGCCAGCCGCCTGCCCGGACGTGGCGACGACGATCGCCCACCGATGCCGCGGCTCATGCGTGATGAGGCCGACGGAGCCGATGGGGGCGACAGCGGGGAGGGTGCAGTGACGCCACTTGTGCGCGCCCGTGAGAACGCTCCGGGCCGCGGCCGATTCGCCACCGTTGCCGCCATCGTGGTCGCCGCGGCGGCGGTGGTGACGGTCCTCAGCGTGAGCCTGGTGCATGCCAATGATCAGGTATCCCAGTTGCAGCACTCGCAGGGCCCCGCTGCGCCGCCCGGCGCCGTGGTGGCGGCCCTCGAGACTCCCGGTCACAAGGTGGTCAACATGGAGGGCGCTGATCACGTCCGGTTGGCCCAATTCGTGATCGCCGACGGCCGGGGCTATCTCGTGACGTCCACGCTACGGTCGCTCTCGGCCGATCACACCTACCAGTTGTGGGCCGTCATCAACGGGCTAACCATTTCGCTCGGGTTGATGGGCCAGCGGCCCAATCAGACCACCTTTACCCTGGCCGGATCACCATCGGTGTCGAGGTTGGGCATCACCGTCGAGCCGTCCGGTGGGGCAGTTGTGCCGAGCCGGCCCATGGTCGCCCAGGGGACGGTCTGACGAAGTCCGTCTGTTAGGTTCGCCTCTCATGCCAGAGGATTCAGCACCCCCCGCACGCCGCCCCATTGAGATACAGGCCGGTGCCGAGCCGGTGAAGCTGGGCTCGATGTTGCTCACCCTCGTCGAACCGCGCCGGGGCCACGAAGTGGCCTACAACCGTTGGTATGAGCGGGACCACTTCTACGCCGGCTGCATGGTCGGGCCCTACAACTTCGCCGGGTGCCGCTACGTGGCGACGGCGGGCCTCAAGGCGCTGCGCGATCCGGATCCATCGGCCATCACCGGCGAACCGGCCCGGGGATCGTATGTGGCGGTCTACTGGGTGCTCGACGGGTACTACGACGTGTGGCAACGCTGGGCCCTACGCCAGGTCAATGCCCTCCATGCGGCCGGCCGCATGTTCGAAGAGCGCGACCACGTCCACACGCTGCTGTACAACTTCCGCTGGGAGCACCGCAGGGACCCCGACGGTGTGCCGGTCGAGCTGGCGCTCGACCACCCCTACCGAGGATTCGTCTCCGTGTTCATCGATCGCTCCGAGAAGGTCACCAACGAGGAGCTGTGGGCGTGGCTACGCACCGAGCACCTGCCCGGTCTCATGCCCGGCTCCGATGCCGACCTCGTGGCGGCCTTCACGCCCATCGCTTTGGAGGGCGACGCTCCCGGCGACGTGCCGCGCGAAGCGGCCAGTGACACTCGCACCGTCCTCTTGTGGTTCCTCAACACGCCTCCTCAGGTGGCGTGGGAGCCGGTCATGGCCGAGCACCGCCGGCGCCTCGAGGACGCGGGCATGGGGACCGTGGTGGCGGCGCTGCCGTTCATTCCCACCATTCCGGGTACCGACACCTACACGGATCAACTCTGGAGCGACTGACCGAGCTCAAACCCGAGCCCGAGCTCGAACCGGAGCTCGAAGCGCGACTGGCGACGTGTTTGCCATGTTCGAGGACGCATGCCGGCGGCGTCAGGGCTCAGGCGAGCCGAGCAAACCGAGGTGGTCGAGGCCCGCGTAGCCTGCCCAGGCATCAGTGAACTGTCCAGCCTGGAGCCGTTGACGCAACTCTGAGAGCGGAACAAGAACTGTCTCGCAGAACTCCTCGGATGGGTCGAGCTCAGGGCTGCCGATCCTGCGGCAGTTGAGTGCGACTGCCGCCCATTTGCGCCGCGTGATGTTGGCGCCCTGCCAGGTGTGACCAATGACGGTGACCTCCCCTCCTCCGTACCCGGTCTCCTCACGCAGCTCTCGAATCGCCGCGGCGAGGACCGTCTCGCCCTCGTTGAGCTCTCCGCCCGGAAGTTCGTCGAGCACGTGGTCCGGTCCCGGTCGGTATTGGCGGGCCAGAACGATCTCTTGCGCGTCGGTCAGAGCGACGACGGCGACGGAGTCGCGGGTCACCATGACATCCCAATCCGTCTTCGTCCCGTCGGGCATCCGGTAGGTATTGGTGACGACGTTGATCCAGCGGCTGGGTCCGGGACGTTGGCTGAGCAGCTCCCATGGCTTCGAACCAGTCTCGAGCGACATCGAGCCATGGTGCCACACGCCGTGCTCCGCGGCCTCCGGCGATCTCAGGCACCGCAGTACCGGTGTCGATGCGTCAGCGCACGGCCAGGATTTCGACATGGGGGACGATGAAGACCGCGTCGGGCGATGCCGCCCAATCCAAGAAGGCCTGGCCGATCGATGCCAGCTCGTCGGGATCACTCAGCTCGTACTCCACTGCCTGTTCGGCGAAGCGGGAGTAGCGGATGCGATCGGCCCACAGGCCGCCCCACCAGGCTCGTGACTCGGGCTCGGCGTACGTCCACGTCGAGCTCGAGACGGTGACCTGCTCGAAGCCGGCATCATGGGCCACCCGGAGGAGTGAGGGACCGATCATCGCATCGTGGCCGTTGCGCGCGGTCACGGCCAGATACAGCTCCAGCCAGCGGTCCAGCCGGGCATCACCGGGAGCCCAGCGGAAGGCGCCGTAGTCGCCGTCACGCACGGCCAGGGTGCCGCCGGGCCGGAGAACCCGCCGGAGTTCAATCAGCGCCGCCACCGGGTCGGTCAGATGCTGCACCACCTGGTGGGCGTGCACGACGTCGAAGGTGGCGTCGCCATAGGCCAGGTCATACAGATCACCCACCTCGAAGCGGAGATTGGGCAAGTCGCTCGCCTCCGCTCGGGCCTTAGCTTGCTCCACGATGTCGGCTGAGGCATCGAGGCCGACGACCTGCCCCGGGGCCACCAGCCGGGCCAGATCGACGGTGATGGTGCCCGGGCCGCACCCGATGTCGAGCAGGGACAGACCGGGGCGCAGGTGGGGCAAGAGGTAGCCGGCCGAATTCTCCGCTGTGCGCCAGGTGTGGCTGCGCAGAACCGATTCGTGGTGCCCATGCGTGTACGCCATGGCAACATTGTGACAGTGCCCGAACTCCCGGAAATGCAGGCGTTGGCCGAACGATTGGATGACTTCGTGTCCGGTCACACCTTGCTCTCGATCGATCTGCTCGGCTTCTCCTCGCTTCGGACGTACGCGCCGCGGGCCGAGGATCTGTCCAGTCAGGTGCTCAACGGCATCACCCGCCGGGGCAAGTACCTGGTCTGGACCTTCGGCAATGGGATACGGGTGGTCCTGCACCTCTCGCAAGCCGGGCGGGTCGACACCGAAAGGCCAGCCAAGAAGACCCGTCCCCGCGGAGCGGTCGCCCGCTTCACCTTCAGCGATGAAGACGACGCCACTGACGCCCCTGACGCCCCTGACGCCACGAACGGCAAAAACGGGAAAGCCGGCAAAGTCGCCAACCGGGCTGTCCTGGTCCGCGAGCACGGCACGCAGCGCAAGGCCTCCTGGTGGATACTGGCGCCCGGGGACGAGGGGCCACTGGAGGGACTCGGGCCCGAGCCCGACACTGAGGCCTTCGCCGGGTTGATCCGCACGAGTACCAGCGGACGCCGACTGCACAGCGATCTGCGTGATCAGCATGTGGTGGCCGGCATCGGGCGGGGTTGGGGGGACGACATCTTGCACCGGGCTCGTCTGTCACCGTTTGCCACGCTGCGCTCACTGGACGCGGCAGAACGCGAGCGACTGATCAGCGCCACCCGGAGCGTCCTCGAGGAGGCCCTCATCCTGGAGCGAAAGAGGACGGGTGGGCTCTCGGAGGCCAAACTAGGCGGACGCTTCGCCGTCCACGGGAAATTCGGCACACCATGCCCGACACCGGATTGCGGTGAGTCCCTGCGCCGGGTCTCGTTCGAGTCCTACGAGATGACCTACTGCGCCAATTGCCAGACGGGTGGGAAGGTGCTGGCCGATCGCCGCCTCTCCCGGCTGCTCAAGTAACGGGCGGTCGGCTCCTCAAGGTCGGCTTCCTTCAGAGCTGGCGCACGATGGTGACGACCTTGCCGAAGATGGTCACGTCGTCGCCGTCGAAGACCATGGGCTCGAAGGCCGCGTTGGCCGGGGTGAGGACGATGCGCCCGTCCTGGCGGCTGAAGGTCTTGACGGTGGCTTCATCGTCGGGGATCCCGGCCACGACCACGTCGCCGTTCTCGGCTTCGGGCTGCTGGCGCACCACGACGTAGTCGCCACTGAAGATCCCGGCATCCATCATCGAGTCACCTCGCACCCGCAGCATGAAGGTCGGGCCGGTCCCGGTGAACTGCTCGGGCATCGGGAGGAGCTCTTCCACGTTCTCGTGGGCCAGGACGCCGGTCCCGGCGGCCACATCGCCGACCAGCGGCACGTTGCGGACGGCCGAGGTGGCCATGCTCATGGTGGAGGCCGGGTCGTAGTGGACCTGAATGGCCCGAGGCTTGCTTGGGTCGCGGGACAGGTAGCCCTCCCGCTGGAGTACGGCCAGGTGGGTGTGGACGGTGGCCGAGGAGGCCAGCCCCACCTCCTGGCCGATCTCGCGCACCGATGGGGGATAGCCCCGGTCGCGCTGGCTGTCGGCAATGAACGTCAAGATCTGCTTGCGTTTCCCGCTCAGGACCTCGGCCATCGGGCTTCTCCTTCTACGAATCGTTGGCGAATCTCTCGCTCACGAATCTTTGGTGAATCGTCCCCCCACCTGCCCGATCTACCTGACCGGGGGCGAACGTTCGTTCGTGTCCAGCCAAGATAGCGGGTCAGAGGGGTCAAAGCAAACACCTGTTCGTGGTGGCGCCATCGAGGGCCCGTGTCACAACCCCTCCGTAGGTTGGGCCCGTGCCCGGCGAACAGGCGTTCGAAGTTTCAGTTGACATCGAACACCTGTTCGTGTTGGAATACCAGGGAAGCGAACAGGTGTTCGGAAAAGGAGCTGCGGTGTCGGTCGCACTTGAATTGGAATACGAGGCGTTCTACCCCAGGTTGCGGGTGGTGCCTGAGCCGCCGCGGCGCCTGCCCTCCCGCCGGGTCCAGCACCGCCGCTTGCTCCTGGGTCTGGTGGCGGTGGGTCTGCTCGTCCTGCTGGCCCTCCCCATCCGCGCCATCGGCGGCCACACCATCGCCGGATCGGCGCCGGCCGCCGGCCAGGTCTATGTGGTCCAGAACGGTGACTCCCTGACGTCGATCGCCCGCCAGGTGGCGCCGGACCATACGCCCAGCCTGGTGCAGCGATTGGCCGCAGAGACGGGCTCCTCGACGATCGTGCCTGGGGAGCATCTGCTGATTCCCTGACTATCGTCGGCAGTGTGCGATGCCCTTGGTGTGCGGTTGACGATGATCGCGTCGTGGATTCGCGCCTGGCCGAAGACGGGGCCGCCATTCGCCGTCGACGCGAGTGCCTGGGCTGCGAACGTCGCTTCACCACCTTTGAACGGGTGGAGGAGGTGCCCCTCTGGGTGGTGAAGCGGACCGGCCTGCGGGAGCCGTTCGACCGGGCCAAGGTGGTGTCCGGCATACGGGCGGCCTGCAAGAACCGGCCGGTGACCGAGGGCCAAATGGAAGAACTGGCGCAGCTGGTCGAGGACGCCTTGCGCGGCGCCACCTCTGAACCGAGCAGCCAGCAGGTCGGCGTGGCCGTGCTGGAGCGCTTGCAGGCCCTCGACGACGTGGCCTACCTGCGCTTCGCCAGCGTGTACAAGGGATTCGAGGAGGCGGGCGACTTCCAGCGGGAAGTGGGGCTCTTGACCAAGACCACGGAGCCCAAGCGGAAATGATGGACGACATCCCCGAGGTGGTCCTGGCCGTCTACGCCCATCCCGACGATGCCGACGTGGCCTGCGGGGGGACGCTGGCCCGCTGGGCCAAGGCGGGCGCGGCGGTCCATCTGATCGTGTGCACCGACGGCGGCAAGGGCACCTTCGATCCTGAGGTGACGCCGGCGGATCTGGCCGCCCGCCGCGCCGCCGAGCTGGAGGCCTCGTCGGCCCTGATCGGACTGCAGAGCGTCACCAATCTGGGCTACCCCGACGGCGGGCTCGCTGACTCCGATGAACTGCGCGGGACGTTGGTCCAGTGGGTGCGGCGGCTCCGACCGGACGTTGTGTGCGGGCACGACCCCACGGCGCTGTTCTTCGGGCAGGAGTACTTCAATCACCGTGACCACCGCCTGGCCGGTACCACCTTGCTCGATGCCGTCTCGCCCGCCGCCGCGCTCCCGCACTACTTTCCCGAGGCCGGTCCGCCCCACCAGGTGGCCACCGTGCTGCTCTCGGGCACGCTCGAGCCCGACGTGTGGGTCGACGTCACCGAGACCATCGACCTCAAGGCCGCCGCGGTCGAGTGCCATCGCACCCAGTTTGCCGAGCCCGGCGGGTGGGCCGGCGAGGCCGTGCGACGGCGGGCCGAACAGGAGGGCCGCCGGGCCGGCGCCGGCTACGCCGAAGGCTTCCGCCGTCTGACGCTCCGTGGGTGACGTCGCCCACCTCCCCACCATTCTGCACGTCGACATGGACGCCTTCTACGCCTCGGTCGAGGTCCTCGACGACCCGTCCCTCGCCGGACTGCCGGTCATCGTCGGGGGGTCCGCCGCCCGCGGCGTGGTGGCGTCGTGCACCTATGAGGCCCGCGCCTTCGGGGTGAGGTCAGCCATGCCGTCGGCCCGGGCCCGCCAACTCTGCCCCCAGGCCGTGTTCCTGCCCGGGCGCCACGGTCGCTACGCCGAGATCAGCGGCCAGCTCCACGACATCATGAAGGACGTCACCCCGCTGGTGGAACCGATCGGGCTCGACGAGGCCTTTCTCGATGTGGCCGGGGCGCTGCGCCGGCTCGGCGCGCCGGACGCCATCGCCCATGGACTGCGGGACCGCGTGCGGGCCGAGCTCTCGCTGGGCTGTGCCGTGGGGATCGGTCGCTCCAAGATGATCGCCAAGCTCGCGTCCCGAGCGGCCAAGCCTCACGCCACCCGGGCGGGCATCGATCCGGGTCCCGGGGTCGTCCTCATCGAGCCGGACCGTGAGATGGAGTTCCTGCACGCTCATCCAGTCGAGGCGCTGTGGGGCGTGGGACCGGCCACGGCCGAGCGCCTCCATGCTCTGGGTGTGCGCACGGTGGGTGACCTGGCCGCCCTCCCGCCCGACACCGTGGTGCGCCGCCTGGGCCGGGCCAGCGGGCAGCACCTGGCCGCACTGGCCCGGGGCGACGACCCCAGCCCGGTGACGCCCGACCGACCGGCCAAGTCGATCGGCCACGAGGAGACCTTCAGCCACGATCTCATCGACACCAAGGTGCTGGAGCGTCACGTGCTGCGCATGGCCGAATCGGTGGCCACGATGTTGCGGGGCGCATCGAGCACGGCCCGCACCGTGACGGTGAAGGTCAAGTTCAAAGACCTGTCCCTCCAGACCCGCTCGCACACGCTCGATCGGCCGATCTCGACCGGTGGCGCCATCGGGCAGGTGGCCGCGGCGCTCCTGGCCGGCGTCCATCCGGGCGAGGGGATCCGGCTGCTCGGGGTCAGCGCCTCCAACCTGATCGAGGGGGGCGGGGACCAGTTGTCCTTCGACCTGGGCGACGGCCGTGACGAAGGCACCGAGAGTGCCACCACCCGGGAGCATTCCTGGCACGACGTGACGGCGGCGGTCGATGCCATCCGCACCCGCTTCGGCAGCGATTCGGTGGGCTCCGCCGCCATGGTGACCGACGACGGCGTGCACGTTCCCGCCCGACGTGACGCCCCGTGGGGGCCGAGCGAGTCTTAGCGAGGCGGGGCCAAGCGGACCCTCGTGCGTCGACCGGGATACGCTCGACGGAACGAAGTCCGATTTCACTCGACGAGGTGGGTCGATATGGCTGGGGATGCTCGCCGACCGCACAGGCCCGTCGGAAGTGGTTGGAATGTTGAACAGCCGTCCGTTGAACCGCTACTCACGCCCGAATACCGGCGGTGGACCCCTCTTGTTGGTTCCGCGCTGAGAGTGTTCGAGTACATCACTCAGGGCGGCAAGGCAGTGACCCTCGGGGCAATCGAACGTGAGCAGAGCCAGGAACTAGAAATCGAAAGGGATCACGTCGCAACGACCCATACCCTCCTCACGCTCCAAGGAACGGTCATCGATGCTGCGGATCACCGTTGGCACATGACAGCACTGTCTCGGGAGCCCTTCAAGGGCGGGGGTTCCGTGACATTTCGAGCACCGCCCATCTGGGTCGAATCGGCAGCGGCTCAAGGTGTCCTCGACAGGCGCGAGGGAACGTCCGCGACGGTCCATGTGGAGTTATTTGATGATCCCTCCGACCCATACTCAGCGACTGTGGCCAAGTGGGATTCCCTTGTCGCTGCTCAGAGTCAGAGGATCACCAACTGACCGTGCAAGCCGGAGGAAGTGGACGGCGAGGGCCACCAGCGCAGCGACCTCCCGTGGTGATGCATGTCGGCCAACCTGATCGCCTCACCGCCCGGTGGCACGTGGACCAGGACGGTGGCCACGTCGGAGGTCGGGCCCGGTTCGGGCGACGGCGGTGTGGGGAGACCGCGGGTGTCGACCGGTGACTCGGCGTAGAGATAGTGCACCGGCCGGCTCGTCGACAGGCGGCGGACGGCGTCGACCAGTTCGCGCTGGCGGGTCTCGGTCAGGTAGGCGGCCACCCAGGAATGGAAGACCACGAGGGGCTGTCCGGGCGCCACGGTCTCAGCCACCGCCCCCACGTCGTCGACCATGTCGCCGGTGTGCAGCACCGGTGGGTGGGGATCGGCGCGGGCGATCTCCAGGGCGGCGCCCACGCGGGCGAAGCGGGGCAGGTGATCCGGCCACATACAGGCCAGGAGCCAGCGGGCCCCGGCTTCGTTACGGGGGTCGATCGGAGCGCGATCGAGGCCGGCCCGGCTGGTGGCCGACGGCACCTCCAGGGAAGGCAGCGAGCTGAGCCCGCCCCGCACGGAGCATTCGAGCCGCACGGCCGAGGACTGATCACCGGCCTCAAGCGTCGCGTGGTCTGAGTCACGGTGATCGCCTTCGCCATCGCGACGGCGGTAGGTATAGGCATAGCGGTCGAAGAGCAGGTTGAGGCCGGCCGAGGTGCCCAGGTCGAGCAGGCCCAGAGGCTGGCCACGGTCGTAGCCGGCAGCGATGAGGCTCAGCGCGGGCAGCAGCGCAGTGCAGCGACCGACCTCGTTGGTCTGCGTGCTGCCGGTGGCGATGAGCTCCAGCAGTTCGTCGCGGTGGGTCATGCAGAAGTCCTTGAACTCCAGTCGGAGGTGGCCAACAGGCGCCACCGGATCCGTCCCGAGATAGGCCGCGACGGTGTCGTAGTGGGTGGCCAAGGGGTGCGGCGTTCCACCCAACAGGAGAAAATGCACGGCGGCCAACAAGAGGTTGGGACGCTGCTGGGTGACCGGGGCCCGCGCCACCAGGTCCAGTAGCTCGGGGTCGTCGGCGGCGCCGCGGCAGATGGTGCCGTAGGTGACGGCACCGTCGCGGGCCGAGCTCTCGGCGAAGGCCCGGAAGTGATCGGCCAGCGTCATCGTTTCGGCCATGGGCTTACGAGTTCACCGACTCAGGCTCACCGGCTCAGCCGACTCACCGACTCAGGCTCACCAGCTCACAGGCTCGCGGGCAGCAGGGGAGTGACGGCGCCGAAGAAGAAGTACAGGAGCACCACCACGCCCACCGTCCCCGCGCCCCAGATGGCCCAGCGCTGGCGCCGGAAGAAGTAGGCCATCAGCAGGACGAGCGCACCGACGCCGCAGACCACGATCCCCCAGAGCACGGCCGTCAGCACCTGGCCGTCGGACGCACCGCCCAGCGCGCCACTGGTGGGCTGGGCGGTCTGGGGTGCGGGTGCTTTGGCGGTGGGATTGGCTGCGGCCACACCGCGGAAGAGCTTGGTGTGGGCCAGTTGGGCGACCACCACGAGGCGGGACGAGGCACTGAAGCGCGGGTTGCAGGTGGTCAGGGTCAGCATGTGACCTGACGTGTCTTTGAGCACGCTGTTGTCGTTGGGCGACACCACTTCGCTCTTCACCGTGTCATAGACGAAGACGCCCTGGACCGTGGTTATGACGACCGGGTCTCCCACCACCACGCCGTCGAGGTTGTAGAAGGGGTGACCGTAGGTGGTGCGGTGCCCGGCAACGGAGGCGTTCCCCGACTGCCCGGGCAGTGGCGTGCCGGTGTAGTGACCCGGGCCCTTGCGGAGATCCTGCGTGTTGGTCCCTTCCACCATGATCTGGTTGATCCCGATCTTCGGGATGCGCAGGTCGCCCACCGGTTGCCCTTCGGCCGGCGCGATCGTGGTGGGGGCCACCGCCGGCGGGCCGGTCGGGAGCTTGTCCTGGGCGGTGGCCTGGCTGAGGGCCAGTTCGAGCTGATTGCTCTTGGCGTCGCTCACGAAGGTGTGCCGGAGCGCCGTCTGGGTGTGGGCCTCCTGCAGGGAGGTGCCCCACACCTGGTAGGCCGCGAAGAGGAGGATGACGACACCGGCCCCGATGAGGATCCGTCCGATGACACCGAGTGCACGCATTGGAGGGAGAGAATACGTCGCCCGGATCCTGCCCCTGGGGCAGGTCCGACGCCCTAGGCGACGGTGACCAGCGTCCCGAGCGGGGTTTGCGGGAAGACGACGGCGGCGTTGGCAATCGGCATCTCCACGCAGCCGTCACTCTGGGGGGTGCCGTAGGAGGCCCGCACGAAACCGTGCAGCGCGTCGCCGCCGTGGAAATAGCTCACCCACGGAATGCCCGGGTCGACGTACTTGGAACCGTCCGGATTGGTGCCCGACATGGTCGTCACGGTCAGGTGCTCGAAGACCGGCCAGGTGCCCGGCTCCGTCGGCGCCGCGGCGACCCCGGTGTTGGCCGCGGTCTGATAGGTCTCGACCCCGTTCTGGTACACGGTGGCGGTCTCGGGCAGGTTCTGGCTCACCAAGACGTAGCCGTAGGGGAGGGCGTCGCCCTGCCCGGTCTGCACCGCGGTCAGCAGATCGGCCCACACCTGCGGCCCGGCCACGCCGTCGGCGGTCAGGTTGTGCTGCGCCTCGAAGTTCATCACCGCGCCCTGGGTGATCACGTTGTTGGTGCCCGGCGTCCACAACGAGGTCAGCGAGGCGGGCTGGCCGGCCCACCGCCAGGTGAAGCTGCCCACCTGGTCGTTGCCTTCTTGGGTGGGGGAGGTGACGGGCGCTGCCGGGGTGAAGTTGAGCGGGAGGTAGCCCAGTTCGGCCAGCAGCTGCTGCAGGCGGAGCGTCGAGCCCTGGGCGACCGTGAAGGCACTCGACACGCTGGCGGCCAGGTGCTGCCCGTGGGCGCCCATCACCCCAGTGGGTCCGCCGGGCACCGTGATCGTCTCGGTCACGCCGGGGACCATTGGCCCGGTGGCTTGATACTGCAGCAGCGACGCTGAGAGCACCGACCACGTTCCGGCCAC
>Ga0208357_1002111_pt1 | contig 13591 bp, 10 predicted proteins | sample NGESurdeep092012_6_FD_184487 | JGI IMG/M metagenome (GOLD analysis project Ga0208357, IMG submission 184487) | Arctic peat soil microbial communities from Barrow, Alaska - NGEE Surface sample F52-2 deep-092012 (SPAdes) | ecosystem: Environmental > Terrestrial > Soil > Wetlands > Peat ... | reverse complement strand
CATCGCCCCTACCGCAGCCGCTAACCGTGTCCTCGGGCACAACGGCCGGCCCCGGGCCCGGCCGCGCAGGCCTCGCTGCGCGGCGGGGCAGCCGGCCGGACGGTCCGTTGCGGAGAATTTAAGCCGCGCTGGGCTGGATGTCCTGGTGGCTGATGCCCTGATGTTTGGTGCCGTGGTGGTTCATGCCCTGGTCTTTGACCGGACCCCCGAGGGCAGCAGAGTTTTTTCCCGCCCGTCTACGGGAGACCGCGCAATTCGATGCAGGCGAGCGCCACGTCGTCGGCCAGGGTCTCACCCTGAGTCAGGGCGTCCAGCAGGCTCTGGCACCAGGCGCCGATCTCCAGGGCCGGGTTCTGGCCGGCGGCCTGCGCGAGCCGGTCGAAGCCATCGTCAATCGGCTCCGTGCGGCGCTCGATCAGCCCGTCGGTGTACAAGACGAGCCGGGCGCCCGGCCTGACGGTCAGGCTGGCCTGCTCGGGTGTGATCCCGAACCCCAGCGCTCAGCTCCGGGCACGCCTGATCCAGGGCGGCCAGGACCGCCGCCGGCTGGGCGCCGCTGCGCGCGGTGTAACGCAGCAGCAGCTGCAGGCGGCCCATGGCGACGGCCGCGGCCAGGTCATGGCCGGCGACGTCCCCCGCCGCGCAGCCGATCTTGCCGTCCGGCAGTTCGAAGACGTCGTACCAGTCGCCGCCGACCTCGTGGCCCCGCTGGGCCGGGCGGTACCGCGTGCCGATGCCCACCCCGGGCAGCTCCGCCGGGAGCTGCGGCAGCAGGGCCTGCTTCAGGGATGGTCAGGAGGCTCGGGGTGCCGGTCGCTTCGTGGGTATGGGCCGTGTGCGGGAACCGGGCGGTGATCTCCTCCATCGAGGTCAGCAGCAGAGTCTGCCCGGTGCGCACGGTCCACCCGATGGGTGTCCGGTCCGCGTCCCAGACCGGGAGTTCCGCGTAAGTACGCCCGATGCTGGCGGGGAAATTGGGGGTCGTCCGGGTGCGGAGCACCTTACCGGCCCGGTCCAGGACGGCCACCACCCCGTGCGTGGCGACCAGGCTCAGGCCCAGGTCCGCGAGGATCCCGGCGATCTCGTCCGACGTGACCGCGGTGGCGAGCCCGGCGGTGACCGCTTGCAGAGCCTGCAACCGCACGCGGGCCACCTGCTCGGTCTCGAGGAGCCGGGCGCGGGCCAGCGCCTGCGCGCCAGACCCGGCGAGACTGGTGATGAAGGCGCGCTCGGTGGCGTGCAGCACGTGGGGGGCCGCCCAGTAGGCGGTCAGCACGCCGGTGACCTGGTCGCCGGTGATCAGGGGAATGGCCAGCATCGCGCTGACCCCGCCGGCCGCCCTGATGGCGGCGAGATGCGGGAACGCCTCCCCGAACGCGTTCGGATCCGGATAGAAGATCAGCTCGCGGCTCCGCCAGGCGCGGGTGGCGGGCGCATCCAGCGTCGTCGGGAACTCGACGTAGTCCGACGCGGTCGGGTCGGGGAGCCCGTCCATCAGCACCCGGCGCATGACCTGCTGTCCCGGGAGCACGTCCAGGATGGCCGCTCCGCTCGCCCCCAGGGAGCGCCGCACGTGGCTGAGCAGCGTCCGCGCCACGTCGCTGACCGGGATATCCCGCGCCAGGTCGGTGGCCAGGGCGGCCAGCCGCTCACCGTTGCCGGTGAGCAGCTCGGCGGCCGGCAGCAGCGTCGTGTCCCGGACAAACGTCACCCAGGTCAGCGGCTCCTCGCTGAGCACCGCGCCCGCCACCTCGACGGTCAGCCGGGTGCCGTCCCGGCGCAGGTATTCCTTCAGGTGCGGTCCGTAGCTCCCGTAGGCCTTCAGCTCCGCGACCGCGTCGTCGTCCAGGTTGGCCCACTCCGGCGGGCTGAGCGTGCGCCAGTGGACCAGGCCCTCGTCCATCTCCGCGCGGGTGAACCCGGTGATGCGCAGGAACGCATCGTTCGCGTTGCGGACGCCATCGGGGGTCGAGATCACCCGGGCGACCAGGTTGGAGCCCGCCATCCGGCCCAGCGCGGCCAGGGCGGCCAGCGGGCGGGCCGGGAAATCGCGGCCAGTCTCGGCAGGCACTCGTGCACCTTTCGCGGCGGCGCGGGACGGTTGGCCGCTCATTCAGGGATCTTAAGCGCAGAGGATCTTGGGCCTTCGGCTGGGCGCCGCTATCCGGACGACCGTCCGGTCGCTGACGGCGCCCCCTGGCCGGAGCGTACCTCCGAGTACGGCCGCGACTGCCACAGCGCCCAGTCGGCCGACACATCCCCGGCCGTCCGCAGCAGCAGCGGCAGGTACTCCCCGGTCAGCCGCTCCACGCTGGTCTCCGCCGCGTGCACGGTCACGTTCATGGCCGCCCGCACCGTGCCCGCGCCGTCCCGCACCGGTGCGGCGACCGACCGGATGCCCGGCGCCAGTTCCTCGTCGGCCAGGGCCCACCCGCGGGCCCGGATCGTGCACAGCTCCTCCCCGAACGCCGCCGGGTCCCGGGGCAGGAACCGCGGCATCCCGGACCGGCTCGGCTGGGCCAGCACGTCGGCCAGCTCGGCCGGGCCCAGGGCGGCGAGCAGGACTTTGCCCTGCGACGTGTAGGGCGCCGGGAACCGGGTCCCGATCTCGACGCGCAGCGTGATCAGCTTGGGCACGGCGACCCGCGCGACGTACACGATGTCCGAGCCGTCCAGCTGGGACATGGACGACGACTCGCCGGTCTGGGCCACGAGCCGCTCCAGGTGCGGGCGGCCGACTTCCCACAGGCCGAGCGACGCGACGAAGGCCATCCCGAGCGACAGCACCCGGGGCGTGAGCGAGAACTGGCCCTCGGCCAGGCGCACGAACCCCAGCTCCTCGAGGGTCAGCAGCAGCCGCCGCGCCGTCGGCCGGGCCAGTCCGGCGACCGCGGCGACCTCGCTCAGGCTCATCCGCGGCCGCTCGGCGCTGAAGCACTGCAGCACGTCCAGCCCGCGGGCCAGCGACTCGACGAAGTCAGGCCCTTCACCACGACCGGCCATGCCCGTCAGCCCTCCATCTCGGCCCACTGTGCGCACGCTTGACAGTGCTACGTTGGCGCGGGCATCGTACTGCCAGGCGCCGCCATGCGTACATCCGTCCGCATCGGCGGGCTGATTTCCGGGACATCAAAGGGGAGCCGTTCCGTGAGCCATCCGGTAAGCAATGAGGCACCTGCGGCGGAGACCGACGTCCTGGTGGTCGGCTCGGGGCCAGGCGGGGCCGGCGCCGCGCTGTTCCTGGCCACCTACGGAACCCGGACCATGGTCATCACCAGGTACGGGCATCTGTCCGACACGCCCCGGGCGCACATCACGAACCAGCGGACCATGGAGACGCTGCGCGACATGGGCCTGGAGCAGCGGCTGATGCGCGAGGCCACGCCCTGGGAGTGGATGGGCAACACGACGTTCTGCACCAGCCTGGCCGGCGAGGAACTGGGCCGGATCCCCTCGTGGGGCACGGACACCCGGCGCCACCACGACTACGAGCTGCAGAGCCCGTGCACGATGCTGGACGCCCCGCAGACCATCACCGAGCCGGTCATGATGCAGGCGGCGCAGGCCCGCGGGGCCAAGGTCCGGTTCGACACCGAATACCTGTCCCACGTCCAGGACGAGTCCGGCGTCACCACCCAGGTCCGCGACCGGCTCACCGGGGCGACCTACGGGATCCGCTCCAAGTACCTGGTCGGCGCGGACGGGGCCCGCAGCAAGGTCGCGGCGGACCTGGGCCTGCCCTTCGAGGGGCCGGGCGCGGTGGGCGGGGCGCTGCACATCATCTTCGAGGCCGACCTGAGCCGCTTTGTCGAGTACCGGCCGTCGGTCCTGTACTGGATGGTGCAGCCGGGCGCGGAGAAGGAAGGCGTCGGGCTCGGCGTGCTCCGGATGATCAAGCCGTGGCACGAGTGGATGCTGATGTGGGGCTACGAGGTCGCGGCCGGCCCCCCGGAGATCACCGACGAGTTCGCCCGTGAGCTGGCCGTGCAGCTGGTCGGGACGGATGACTTCGAGATGAAGGTCACCTCGCGGCTGCCGTGGACGGTGAACCATCACTTCGCCACGACCATCGCCGACCGGCGGGTGTTCTGCGTCGGCGACGCCGTGCACCGGCACCCGCCGACCAACGGGCTCGGCTCCAACACCTCGATCCAGGATTCCTACAACCTGGCCTGGAAGCTGCATCACGTGGTGCAGGGGCTGGCCGCCCCGTCGTTGCTGGAGACCTACAACACCGAGCGGGCGCCCATCGCCCGCCAGATAGTGGAGCGCGCCAACCAGAGCATCGCCGACACCGGCCGCATCGTTGCCGCGCTGGACGTCGACGACACCACGAACGTCGACAAGCTCAACCGGCAACTGGAGCTGCGCAAGGCGCCCGGCCCGGAGGGCGAGAAGATCCGCGAGCGGCTGCGCGAGGCCATCGCGTACAAGGCATACGAGTTCGACGCGCACGGCGTGGAGCACAACCACCGCTACGCGTCGGCGGCCGTCGTCCCCGACGGCACGGCGATGCCCGCCTTCACCCGGGACCCTGAGCTGTACGCCCAGGCCACCACCTGGCCGGGCGCGAAGCTGCCGCACACCTGGATCACCCGCGCGGGGCACCGCGTCTCCACCCTGGACCTGGCCGGCCACGGGGCCTTCAGCGTGTGGACCGGTATCGGCGGCCAGGCGTGGCTCGATGCGGCGGAAGCGTTCTCGGCCGAGACGGGAGTGCCGGTCGCGCTGGTCTCGGTCGGCCCGGGGCAGCCGTTCGAGGACCCGTACGGCACCTGGGCCGAGCTCCGTGAGATCTCCGACGGCGGCGTCCTCCTGGTCCGGCCGGACCTGTACGTCGCGGCCCGGCACGCGAGCGCCCCCGACTCCCCCGAGACAGCCGGCCAGTGGCTCCGCCAGGCACTGGCCTCGGTCCTGGGGACATCGCCCGCCGCGTAGGCAGCCGCTGCTAGCCCAGCCCGGATCGCAGCGCGCGGGCGCAGCCACCGACGCGGCGCGCCTCAGCGTCCCCAGTGGTCCCGGAAAGCCCAGCCGCCTCAGGAGTACCATGCCCCGGGCGTGATCATGACCTACGTGTCGTTCCAGCGACACCTAGGTCATGATCACGAACCCAGAGTGTGAGTGTGGGGGCTGGTGGGGCTGCCGCCCCACGGCCGCGCCGCCCGGCGGGGCGAGTCGCGGGACGAGGTCTTCGTTGCGGAGATTTGGAATTTTTCCCGGCGCCGGCCGCGCGGCTGGTAGCCCAGCCCGCTTACGCCAGCGGCCCCAGCCGCTAGGCACGCTGTTCCAGGGCGGCCAGCCGCAGTTCCAGCTGGTCGACCCGGTGCCGCACGATCTCCAGCTCGGCCTGGTCCGCGATCCGGCGTTCGGCGGTCCGGCGCAGCCGCGGGGACGCCTCGGCCCGGCTGGCCACCATGGCCAGCGGGACCAGCCGCTGGGGGCCGTGCGGGCCGTCGGCCAGCCGTGACGGGATCTGCCCCGAGCGGTACCAGGTCCGCAGCGCGGCCCGGGACGCCCCGGTCTCGGCGGCGGCCCGCTCCAGCGTGACCCAGTCCGAGCCCTCGATCTGGGCGGCCAACTCCAGTTCGAGCTCCCAGGCGTCGAGCCGATCTTCCCATTCCACCGCTTTCACCTCCTGTGCGGGCCGTGCCGCTTCCCTTGTTTCTCCGCAACGAGAACCATACTATTAGCATGGTATTGACAGGGTCTAGACTCCCGGCCGACAGTAGTTCCATGTTCGAGCGATTCACTGACAGGGCCCGCCGCGTCGTCGTGGTGTCACAAGAAGAGGCCCGGGGACTGAACCACAACTACATCGGCACCGAGCACATCCTGCTCGGGCTGCTGGAGCCGGGCGGCGTGGCCGCGCAGGCTCTCACCCGTTTCGGGATGACGGTGACCGGCACCCGGGAAGAGGTCAAGGCCCGGGTCGGTACCGGCCACCAGGAACCCGCGAAGAAGATCCCGTTCACCCCGCGCGCGAAGAAGGTCCTCGAACTGTCGCTGCGTGAGGCCCTCAGCCTGCATCACAACTACATCGGCACCGAGCACATCCTGCTCGGCCTGGTGCGGGAGGGCGAAGGGGTGGCCGCGCAGATCCTGATCGAGCACGCCGGTGACCTGACGGCCGTCCGCCAGGCGGTGCTCGACCAGCTCCAGGGGGCGCAGGCGTTCCAGGGCCCGCAGGGCCGCCGCTGGCTGCGCCGGCGCAACGAGCCTCCTTTCGGGGAGCCGGGCGAGTCCGGCGAACCGGGCGAGCCGGGCGAGAGGGCCGGGATGCCGACCACGCCGGCGGCCGAGGCCGGGCTGGCTGAGGCGGCCCGGCTGGCCGGGAGCCAGCCCGTCGGCTCCCACCATCTGCTGCTCGCCGCGCTGGCGGATCCGGACAGCGCCGCGGCCAAAACCCTGACCACGCTGGGCCTGAACCTGGACGACGCCCGCGAGGCGCTCCGCAACGCCAGCGTCGCCGGCACCAGCGACGAGCCGCCCGAGGAACGGGGCCGGCGTCACATGGCCGTCCGGGTGACCGACGCCGGATTGGTGCTCGAAGTGACCGACCCGGCCCTCCAGGCGCTGGCCCAGGCGGCCGTGGACGCGGTCGGTGACCGGGCTTCCGAGCCCGGCACTATCGCCGGTGACCTGCCGGTCAGCGAGAGCCTGGCCCAGGTCTGGCTGGCGCTGCACGACAGCCTGGAAGACATCCGCCAGCGCGCGGCCGGGGCCGGGGCCCCGGGTGACCGTGACGCAGAAGAGAAGGGCCAGGAGGGCGGGCCGGAGAAGGGCCGGCCCGCCGCGTAAGAGCACAGGTCCCAGCCACAGGGCGCGGCCGCGCCGGGGGTCCCCGCTCCGGGCGCGGCCGCGCCCGGAGCGGGGCTGGGGCATCTCGCCGGCATCCTCTGACCCCGTTCGCAGGTCCGTGGCACTATCGTTCCCACGGCGGCGTTACCGGTCTTGCGCACATGTCGGTGCCTTGGCCCACACTTCTGGGCAGCCGGGTAAGTCAGCCCGGGATGCGGCGGCGGCCAGGAGAGCGGCACAGGGGGAGCGGGAGCAGGTACTTGGAGAACTGGCAGGCGTTTGTGCCGACCGCGGGGGGTTCCGACGAGCCACCCGGGGCATCCGTCGCACCGCCGCTGGCCGGAGCCGTCCCGCCCCCGCTGGCCGGAGCCGTCCCGCCGCCCCGGACGGGCTCCGAGGAGCGGGCCAGGACGCTCAGCCTGATCGACTTCCTGGCCGATTACGACGCCCGCCGGAACCCGCCGGTCTACGACATCAAGAAGTACGGCCTGTTCCTGCTCCGGGACGCCGACCTGCCGGAGGTGCCCGGAGTCCGGCTGACCCCGGGCGAGGACGCCTGGCTGACCGTCGACTTCCTGGACCTTCCGCCCGGTCCGGAGGTTCCGGAGGACCTGGCTGGGCTACTCGGAGAGACCGGCACGATCAGTCCCCACGTCCGGCCCGAGGTCCCGGAAGCCCACGAGGCGGCCGGCGGGGAAGCGCCCGATGGAACTGACGACGGACCCGATCCCCGGCTGATCGCAGCGGCCGGGCGGTGGATCTCGGACGTGTGGGAGCCGTTCGCTGCCCGGTGGGCCGAGGTGAGCGCGGCGAAGACGCTGCACCGGGACCTGTTCCAGCAGCGCGAGCGGCTCGCCATGGACCGCGAGTCGGTGGAACTCGTGTGGGGCTTCGGGCGCCTGCGCTGGCGGCACGACGGCGAACTCGTTGACCATCCGCTGATCTGCATCCCAGTGGAGGTCGAGCAGGACGACCTGTCGCAGCGGATCCAGGTGCGTCCCTCGGGCGCGCCCGAGGTCGAGGCGCGCTGCCTGGCTGGCCTGACGCTGGCTGACCGCGCCCGTTTCATGAGCATCCGCCAGTCGGTGAACGACGAGGGTGCGGACCTCTGGGACGCGCCGTTGCTCCAGGGGCTGCTGCGGCCCCTGATCCGGGCCATTGACCACGAGGGCACGCTGGCCGGGCAGGCGCCCCCGCCCCCGGACACGGGCGCGGGCGCGGCAGTGGCGGACGGCAGCTGGGCGCTGTTCATGCGCCGGAGGCTGCCCGACTACCTGGGTTTCCTGGACCGGATGCGCGCGCTCTACCGGGATGAATCGGTGACGGTGCCCGCCACCTTGCAGGCGATCGTGACCGACGCTCCGTCCGCCCTGGCCGCCCAGGGATTGGCCGCCCAGGGATTGGCCGACGGCAGTGCCGCGAACCATGACGCGGAACCGTTGCTGCTCCCCCTGCCCACGAACGAGGAACAGCAGCGCATCCTGGCGCAGGGGCAGCACAGCACCGGGGTCACCGTGCAAGGCCCCCCGGGGACCGGGAAATCGCACACGATCGCCAACATCATCAGCCACTACGTGGCGTACGGGAAACGAGTTCTCGTCGTCGCGGAGAAGGAACAGGCACTGCGTTCCCTGGCCGGGAAGATTCCGGCCGGTATCAAGGACCTGACCGTCTCGGTCCTCGGCGCGGACGCCGATGGCCGGCGTGAGCTGGAATCGGCGATCGGGCAGATCCAGACCCGGGTGACCGCTATCGACAAGACCTTCGCTGACGAGCGCATCTGGCAGCTCACCTCCGACCTCGACGCGGCCAACCGCGATATCGCCGTGACCACGCAGGCCCTGCTGGCGACCCGCGAGGCGGAGGTCGAGCGGCTCCCCGGGCGGTGGATCGCGGGTGAGCACCCGACCCGGGCCGAGGCCGCCCGGTGGGTGGCCGCCCAGGAATCCGTGCTGGGCTACATCGACGACGTCATCACCGTGGGCACGACGCCACCTCCGCTCACCGGCGGCGAACTTGCGGAGTTCGCCGGGCTGATCCGCCAGGTCGGCGTGAGCCGGGCGGACGCCTGCGCGCGTGAACTGCCCGAGCTGAGCACGATCCCGCCCGCATCTGACCTGGCCGAGCGGTTCTCCCGGCTGGCCGAACTGCAGGCGTCGGTCCGTTCCCTCGGCGGTGCCGTGCACGATTGGAACCGGGCTGTCGCCTGCGGGCACGACGGGTTGCTGGCCCTCGCGGCCCGCTGCACCGCGGAAATGGACTGGCTGGCCAAGAGCGCGGGGACCTGGCTGGGCCACGTCCGCGACCAGGCCGACGACCCGCTCCTGGCCCAGGATTGGGGAGCGTTCGGCGCGCACCTGTCCCGGGACCGCCAGGAAGCGCTCCGCCTCCGCGCGGTGCTCACCGCCCACCAGGTGGTGATCCCGGATGTTCTCGATCCCCCCTTCATCGAGGGCCTGCGGCAGGCGAAGGACCGGCTGGAGCAGTCCAGCCGGCTGGGCATGTTCGCCGGGTCCGCCAAGCGGGCTATGCAAGAGTGCGAAGTCGACGGCCGGCCGCCCAGCACCGCTCAGGACATCGACCTGTGCCTCCAGGCGGTCACGCTTGCGTCCCTGCGGCAGCGCATGCTGACCAGCTGGCGCAACCAGCTGGCCCGGGTGGGCGGCGCGGAACTGGGCACCCCGGTTCCCGAGGACATCCTGGGCCGCCTGCTCGAAGATCTGGGCCGTGCGCTCCGCTGGCCACAGACATGGGCGCAGCTGCGCGGTGACCTGGCCGCGGCCGGGATAGGCAGCCCGGCGGCGGCCGACCCGGCCACGCTCGGTGAGCTGGCCGACATCTGTATCCGGGCCTGCGACCAGATCCGGCTGAACGAGCTTTCCCGATCAGCCCGCGGCCTGCATGACTGGCTGCTGACCGGCGCGCAGACACCGGCCGCTTCGCCGTTGTGGGATCTGCTGGCCGACGCTCTGGCCCATGAGGATCTGGAGCAGTGGCATCGCCTGCGGGAAGAACTCAGGGACCTGCATGAAATCGCCCCGGCGGCCCGCCGGCTGAGCGAGCTGAAGGCCCGCCTGTCCGCATCCGCACCGATCTGGACCACTCGCATCCTCGCCGATCCGGAAGCGTCCGGTGATCCGGTCGCGCTGGACGCGGCCTGGCAATGGCGCCAGCTCGACTCCTGGGTCGCCGAAGCGCTGGCCGGGCCGACGCCCGCGGAGCTGCAGGCACGGCTGGAAGAGCTGTCGCGGGAACGGCGGCGGGTGGTCGCGGAACTCGTGGCCGAGCGAGCCTGGCGCCGCCTGGCCGACAACCTGGGGGACCGCCAGCGGCAGGCGCTCAACAGCTACGTGCGGGCCGTGACCAGGTTCGGGCGCACGGGCGGCAAATTCGCTCAGCGCTGGCTGACGGAAATCCGCGCGGCACTGGATGAATCGAAGGACGCCGTCCCGGTCTGGATCATGCCGACGGCCCGGGCGCTCACTAGTTTCCGCCCGGAGATCGACCCGCCCTTCGACGTCCTCATCGTCGACGAGGCGTCCCAGGTCGGGCTGGCCGCGGTCCCCCTGCTGGCCCTGGCGCGGAAGACCATCGTGGTCGGCGACGACAAGCAGACCAGCCCGGACAATGTCGGCCTCGACCGCCAGCAGGTCTTCGACCTGCTGGACGAGCACCTGGCCCGGGTCCCGAAGTACCGCACCCTGTTCGACCCGGACAACAGTCTCTACGACATCGCCTTCCAGAAGTTCCCCGGCGTGGTCATGCTCACGGAGCATTTCCGCTGCCTGCCCCAGATCATCGGCTTCTCCAACGCCCACGCCTACAACGGGCGGATCATCCCCCTGCGTGACCAGCCGCCGTGGCCCGGCTGGTCGGCCCTGGGGGCGGTCAGGGTCCTGGACGGGTACCGGGACGGGACGGTCAACGAGCCGGAAGCGGACGCGGTGGTGGACCTGGCCGCGGAGATCTGCGCCAATCCCGAGTACGACGGGATGGATATGGGGGTCATCTCACTCCTGGGATCCACCCAGTCCAAGCTCATCTGGGAGAAGCTGTATGACCGCCTCGGCCCGGAAGTCATGCGGCAGCGCAATCTGCGCAGTGGTGAGCCGGCGAACTTCCAGGGCGACGAGCGGGATGTGATCATCATTTCGACCGTGGTCGCGGTCGACCCGGCCCTCCCGTCCGCCCGTGTTTCCGCCATGACCGGTAACGCCGCGATGCGGCGCATCAACGTGGCCGCGTCCCGCGCCCGCCAGCAGATGTGGGTCGTCCACTCGGTCGAGCCGGACCGCTTTCCCGATGACGACCTGCGGGGGGCGCTGATCCGCCACTGCCGGGACGCTGGCGCGGTGACGGCCCCGGCGGCTGACCTGCTGGACGGCTGCGAGTCGCAGTTCGAGCGGGACGTTCTGCAGAAGATCGTGGCCCGGGGCTACCGGAAGGTGGACGTCCAGCACAGCGTCGGGCGCTACCGCATCGACATCGTGGTCGAGGGACCGCACGCCCGGCTCGCGGTCGAATGTGACGGAGACCGCTGGCACGGCCCGGACGTGTGGCATAAAGACCGTGCCCGGCAGCAGGTTCTGGAGCGGGCGCACTGGACCTTCGAGCGGATCCGTGGCTCGGCCTTCTACCGTGACCCCGATATGGCGCTGCTCCCGCTGTGGGGCCGGCTCTCCAGCCTCGGCATCCCTACCGGGGACTGGTGGTCGGACCAGCTGCCTCAGCCCACCGTCCGTGAGGTCTCTGGTCTGGGGACTCCGCACGGGGACCCACCGGAAGCCGACGCGGTCAGCACCTCGGTCACGTAGGCGTCGATCAACTTCTGCCGGGTCGCCCGGGCGATCGACACCCGGTGGTGGCCGTCCTCGACGAAGTGGCACCGGCCGACCCGGTACACCTCGATCGGCGGAAGCGCCTCGCCACGCCGCTGGGCCAGCGCTAGATCCACCCAGCGGGACCGCAGCCGGTTGGTCGCGGGCCGGAACCGGCGATCGAAATCCCGCCGGGCGTCCAGCGTGCCGACGATCGTGTCCAGCCGTATCGTCTGCAGGCCCAGACGGCGCTGGCCGCGCCGGCCGAGCGTGCTGACGATCTCATCCAGTGATAGCAGCCGGCGTCCGTCCGCCCCACGGCGCAGCCAGCTCCCCACCCGGCCCGCAGCTTCGCGGCGCCTGGCCCGGAGGAAGTCATTCTCCGCGTCGGCCCGGGGGAACCCGGTATCAGTGATCATGATTCCGGTTGTGAGCCAGGATCGGCCAGGTGCGGGCGGATCCCGTCGAGGACGGTGTCGACGACGTCGCGGACGAACGTGTCGCTGAGCGACGCGTGGCCGTGCAGCAGCCGGTGGTACATCGACCCGTAGAGCAGGTCGAGCGCGACCTCGACCTTGGTGCCCGCGGATATCTCGCCGCGCCCGATCGCCCGGTGGAAGATCGCCCGGCCCTGCTCCCGGCGCGGCTCTACGAACCGCTGGCGGTATTCGGCGGCGAAGACCGGGTCGGTCTGTGACTCGGTGATGAGCGCGGCGATCACGCGCCCGTAGGGCGCGCTCCGCGCCAGCCGGGCCCAGGGGCGCAGCAGCGAGAGCAGGTCGCCGCGCAGCGACCCGGTGTCCCGCGGAAGCGGGCGGGCTGCGGCCCACTCGTTGAAGAGCGCGTCCAGGGCCAGCGTTTCCTTAGTGGGCCACCAGCGGTAGATAGTGGCCTTGCTGACCCCGGCCTGTTCCGCAACCGCGTCCATGCTGACCGCCGACAGGCCGCGGGCCAGCAGCAGTTCCGCGGCGGCCTCGAGGATCGCCTTGCGGGCCCGCTCGCTGCGTGGCCGGCCCCGCTGCGGGGCCTCGGCCGTCACCTCCACGATCGCCCTCACCTCCCTGCCTCGAATAGTCACGCTCCCGCGCGCCAAAACCAGACTAGCAGTTTCGTAAACAGCGGAGCGCCCCGGGCTGTTCCCCGGGCCCCGGGCTCTTCTCCCCCGCGCGGGCGGAATACGTGCCAGGCACGGCTGGTTCCCAATATACGAAACGACAAGTTTAGTTTTGATCGTTAGGAGTACACGCCGTGAGCATCCTCACGCTGACGCGCCCCGATCACCGAGACGACCAATCGTTCCTGCTCCAGCGGGCCCAGCCGGCGATGACGGGCCTGATCGACGGCTCACTGTCTACCCTCGCCCCGGTCTTCGCCGTCGCGTTCGCCACCCACCAGCCGCGCTACGCCTTCTTCGCCGGGCTGGCCACCGCCATCGGCGCGGGCGTGAGCATGGCCTTCTCCGAAGGACTTTCCGACACCGGAGACCTGACCGGGCGCGGCAGCCCATACCTGCGCGGTTCCATCACCGGGGCGGGCACGTTCCTGGGCGGCGTCCTGCACACCCTCCCCTTCCTCATTCCCCAGTACCGGGCCGCGCTGATCGTCGCGCTCGTGATGATCGCCTTCGAGCTGACCACCCTGGCCTGGATCCGCTGGCGCTTCTTCAGCACCGGCTTCGCGTCGTCGTTCGTGTCGATCGCGCTCGGCGGGGCGATCATCGCCAGCATCAGCGCCGTGCTCGGGTCGGTGAGCTGACATGGCCGTCCCGTCTCCCCTCGGCCGCCGCCAGACCGTGGCCGCACTGCTGGCCCTGACCTTCGTGACCGGCCTCGTGGACGCCGTCAGCTACCTGAGGCTGGGCCGGGTGTTCGTGGCCAACATGACCGGCAACGTCGTATTCCTGGGCTTCTCCGCCGATCCGCACTCCGGCCTGTCCGCGGCCGCCTCGGTCATCGCCATCGCGGGGTTCGCGCTCG
>Ga0208357_1002110_pt1 | contig 13596 bp, 12 predicted proteins | sample NGESurdeep092012_6_FD_184487 | JGI IMG/M metagenome (GOLD analysis project Ga0208357, IMG submission 184487) | Arctic peat soil microbial communities from Barrow, Alaska - NGEE Surface sample F52-2 deep-092012 (SPAdes) | ecosystem: Environmental > Terrestrial > Soil > Wetlands > Peat ... | reverse complement strand
GCGCGGTTCCACGGCCGGCTCGGCTACACGCGGACGACCCGGCAGCCGAGGCGGCGGATCGGCTCGACCTCGGACTCGGCCGCCCGGCTGTCGGTGATCAGCACGTCGACCTCGGACATGCGGCAGACCTGGGCCAGCGTGACCCGGCCGATCTTGGTCGCGTCGGCCAGCACCACCCGGGTGCGGGCGCGCCGGAACAGGGCCGCGTTCACCCGCGCGCCGACCGGGTCGTAGTTGGTGCAGCCGGCCACCGCGTCCACCCCGTCCACGCCGAGGAACGCGACGTCGATGTTGTACTCGGCCAGGAACGCCTCGGCGCTCATCCCGACCGACTCCTGGCTGCTCCCGCGCACCTCCCCGCCGGCCACGAACACCCGCGGGCCCGGGCTGCCGACCAGTTCGATGGCGACGTTGAGGGCGTTGGTGACCACGGTCAGGTCGTCGCGTCCGCGCAGCAGCCGGATGAACTGGGAGACGGTGGTGCCGCCGGTGGTGCCGATCACCCGCGCGCCGTCCGCCAGCGCGACCGCGTGCCGGCCGATGCGCTCCTTCTCGGGCCGGTCGCGCGCGTTCTTGAAGCTCAGGGGCAGGTCGTTGAAGGCCGCGTGGATGGTCGCGCCGCCGTGCGTGCGGCAGACCAGTCGCTGCTCCTGGAGGGCCTGCAGATCGCGGCGGATGGTCGCGGCCGACACCGAGAGCTCGGCCGCGAGCGACAGCACGTCGACCTGCCCGCGCTCCACGACCGCGGACACGATCCGGTCGAGCCGCTGACGGCGCCCCATGGACGAATCATAGGCAGGCGAATCGCTCCAGACGGCATATTTCGGGGCAGTACTCGGTGCCGACCCGCCTTGTGGTGTGATCACACATGTCGTAGAGTCGGATGAAACGGGCCATACTGCGCATTATTTATGGGCAACATATGCGCGTTTGCAAGACAGCGTACGGCGCAGGCCGACCGCCGCCGAGCGGTCAGGACCTGGATGGCGGAGGGACCAACGGGGTGCATCGACCTGAGGCGCACGTGCAGAGGGAGATCGCAAGTCAGCCGGACTGCTGGGCGAGAGCGCTGCAGTCGGCCGGCCAGGCGGCGACGGTCCTGCCCGGGCGCGGTGAGCGGATCGCGGTCATCGGCTGCGGCACCTCCTGGCACATCGCGAGCGCGATCGCGGCCGCCCGGGAGGCGGCCGGCCACGGCGAGACCGACGCGTTCACCGCCTCCGAGCTGCCCGCCCGCGACTATGACGCGGTGCTGGCGGTGACCCGCTCCGGCACCACCGCCGAGGTCCTCGACGCGCTGCGGAACCTGCGCGGCCGGGCCCGCAGGATCGGGATCACGGCCGACGCCGCCACCCCGATCAGCGAGGTCACCGACCAGCTGCTGGTCCTCGACTACGCCGACGAGCAGTCGGTCGTGCAGACCCGGTTCGCCACCACCGTGCTCACCGTTGCCCGGGCGCACATCGGGCATGACCTCGGCCCGGTGATCGAGCAGGCGCGGGCGGCGGTGACGGCCGACCTCGACGAGGGGCTGCTCGACCGGCGGCACTACGTCTTCCTCGGCCGCGGCTGGTCGATCGGGATCGCGCGGGAGGCGGCCCTAAAGGTCCAGGAGGCGTCCGCGTCGTGGAGCGAGGCGTACCCGTCGCTTGAGTACCGGCACGGGCCGCTGTCGACCGCCGACGAGGACTCGGTGGTGTGGCTGTTCGGGGTCGATGACAGCGTGCTGGTGAACGACATCAGGCGGACCGGGGCGACGGTCGTCGTCACCGAGGGCGACCCGCAGGCCGAGCTCGTGCTCGCCCAGCGGGTGGCGGTCGCCACCGCCCAGCGGCGCGGGCTTGACCCCGACCAGCCCCGGCACCTGTCTCGCTCCGTCATCTATACCGGTCAGTGACCGCGGCCGGGTCGGACCGGTCCGACCCGGCTACTTGATCGACCCGGCCGTGACGCCCTGGATGATGTAGCGGTTCAGCACCAGCGCGAGCACGCCGGGGACCGCCGCCGCGATCGCGCCGCACGCCATCAGCAGCGTGAACGGCACCACCCGCTGCTGGTCGAGGGCCGCCACGATGACCGTGACCGGCTGGGTCGACAGGTCGGTGGTGAGGATCAGCGGGAACAGGAACTGGGCCCAGCCCAGCAGGAACGCGATGATGGCGGCGGCCGCGATGCCGGGCATCGCCACCGGGATCATGATCCGCAGCAGCGCCCCGACCGGGGTGGCGCCGTCGACGAAGGCGGCCTCCTCGAGCTCGCGCGGGATCGTGTTGAAGTAGTTGTAGAGGATCCAGATCGACAGCGGCAGGAACCCCGACACGTAGACCAGGATCACCGCCAGGTAGGTGTTGACCAGGCTGAGACTGGCCATGATCCGGTACAGCGGTATGAGCGTGGCGTAGGCGGGCAGCAGCATCGTCGCCAGCACGCTGCCGAAGATCACCCGCTTGAACCGGAACTGCAGCCGGGCGAACGCGTAGGCGGCGAAGATCGCGATCACCACGGTGACGATCATCGCCCCGCCGGACTCGATGATCGAGTTCAGCAGCGACCGGCCGAGCTGCCCGGAGACGCCGTTGCCGGCCCCGCCGATCCCGAGCACGGAACGGTAGCTGGTAGACACCAGCGGCGACGGGAAGTAGTGCGCGGGCGAGCTGTCCGCCCCGGACAGGGTGCTGAAGCTGACATTGAGGGCCCAGTAGATCGGGAACAGCGACCACAGCAGGATGATCACCATCACCACCACGCGCCCGAGCATGCGAATGGGCCGGCCCGCCAGCGCCCGGCCGACCGGTCCCGACGCCACCCGGTTCACCCTCAACGACGTCCGCGAACCTCGCACCGCCACCGCCATCACGCTGCCTCCATTACTCTGCCCCCGGCTGGCGGTAGAGCAGCGCCAGGGCCGCCATCGAGAGGACGGCGGTGGCGACGGTCATCAGCAGCGACAACGCGTAGCCGCCGCCGAAGTTGAGGTTCTGGAACGTGGTCAGGTAGGTCTGCAGCATGACCGAGGAGCCGAGCGGCGCGATCCCGTTGAGTATGTAGACCTGGTCGAAGATGTTCAGCGACAAGATCAGCGCCTCGACCGTGCAGACGGCCAGGGCCGGCCGGATCATCGGCAGCGAGATGCGCCAGAACGCCTGCACCGGGCCCGCGCCGTCCACCCGGGCCGCCTCGTACAGGTCGAGCGGGACCGACTGGAGCGCGGCCAGGATGACGATCGCCGACAGCGGGGTGATCTGCCAGACCTGCACGACCTCGATCAGCCCGATCGTCAGCCACCGGTCGAGGCCGAGCCACACGTGGTACCCGCCGATCAGGTGGGCCGAGTGCAGGGCGCTGTTCATCACCCCGAAGGTCGGGTCGTAGATCCAGCTCCAGACCACCGCCTCGACCACCGCGGGCAGCGCCCACGGCAGGATCACCAGGGCCAGCACGATGCCGCGGAACCGGAAGCGCTGCCGCAGCGCCAGCGCGATCACGGTCCCGAGCACGACCGACAGCACCACGCCGATGACCACGTACACCGCCGTGTTGACCCAGGCGGTGGTGACGGCCGGGCTCGCGAACAGCGCCCGGAAGTTGCCGAGGCCGGTGAACTGGGTCGGCGGGTTAAGCGGCGACACCCGGAAGAACGCCTCCACCGTGGTGTCGACCGTCGGCACGAACGACAGCGCCCCGATGAACACCACCAGCGGCGACAGCAGGATGTACGGCAGCGCGCCGCCGAACATCCTGCCGCGCCGGGCCGGATGGGCCGTAACTGCCGTCATCCGGCCGCTTTAAGCGAGCTGACCTGGGCCGCGATCGCGCTGACGGCCTGCGCGACCGTCTCCTGCCCGGCCGCCGCCTGGTGGATGTTGGTCTGCACGGCCGCGCTGAACTGCACGTACCACGGCGGCGCGCCGTTCGGGAACGGCGCCTGCGCGTGCGCCTTGAGGATGGCCGACAGCGGGGCCGCCTGCTCGACGTCGTCGGCCTTGACCATCAGGTCGAAGCTGGTCAGCCTGGCCGGCATCGGGAACGTGCTGACCACGTCGCCCGAACCCTTCAGCCCGGCCCACAGCGCCTGGTTCTCGGTCTGGGTGAACCACTGGATGAACTTCACCGCGCCGGCCACGTTCCTCGCCGTCTTGGGGATGCCGATGCCGTCCGGGTTGGCGACGTTCTCGCCCGCCCCGGTGGCGCCCGGGGTCGGGATGTACTCGACGTCGTTCACCACGCTCGACGACGCCGGCACGTCGTAGATCGAGGCCACGCTGCCGGAGTAGTCGCACATCGCGGCGGCGACCCGGTTCTTCGCCATCTCGGTCGTGAACCCCTGGTAGTCGGTCGTGTTGACGTTGGCCGCGGGCACCAGCCCGCTCTTGTAGGCGTTGATCATCCAGCTCAGCGCCTGGTACCCGGGCGAGCTGGGGGAGGTGAAGGCGGGGGTGTCCTGCGCGGTCAGCACCTGGCCGCCGAACGCCGCCGTCATCTGGTACCAGCAGGTCGACAGGCCCTCGGCGGTGGCGAACTGGATGTCAAGCGGGCTGGCCATGCCGTTGGCCTTGCCCACCTTCTTGAGCGCGGCCGTGAACCCGGCCAGCGTGGTCGGCATGGTGGTGATGCCGGCCTTGGCGAAGTCCTTCTGGTTCACGGTGGTGACCAGGAAGGACGAGTCGAACGGCACGCCGATCAGCTGCCCGTTGGACTCGAACGTCTTCAGCTGGGGCATGTCCGACGTGAGGCCGGACTCGCTGAAGTACTGGTTGAGGGGGTAGAACCAGCCGGTCTTCTGGTACTCGCCGACCTTGGACCAGTCGACGTCAGAGGCGTCGGCGAAGTAGGTGTTGGCCGCCGCGGCGGCCGCGATCTTGGTCTGCAGGTTGTCCCACCCGATGTTGACCCAGGTGACCTTGATGCCGGTCTGCTTGGTGAACTGGTCGAGCAGGGCCGCAGGCGGCGACGGGTAGGCGACGGCGACGGTGATCGAGTTCGATGACCCGGAGCCCGCGGCGGTGCCGCCGCCGCTGCCGGACGACCCGCAGGCGGCGCCGAGCAAGACCAGCCCGGCGCTGAGGGCGATCGCTGCCGCCCGTTTGCTGACGATGCTCGGATACTTCATCTGTCTCCTCTTTCAGCGAGGCACAGCTACGAATGGCGATCGTTTGCGCTCATATCCAGTCAATCTAGAGTGAATACAGTCGCTCTGACAAGCATGTATGTGCACTTAAACAAGGTCATTCGTGCACGGGCCGCCACCGAGGGAGCGGAGGCGCCTGCCCGGGGCGGATCCTAGACAACCAGCGGACCTGCACGTATATGCTCTTTTGCTATGCACAGAGCTGCGCGGTTGAGCGCGATCCTCGAACGGCTCGCCGACGGCGGGTCGGTCGCGGTCGCCGATCTGGCCGATGACCTGGAGACATCGGCCGGCACCATCCGCCGGGACCTGGTGATCCTCGAGCAGCAGCGGCTGCTGGCCCGCACCCACGGCGGCGCGACCGCCCACGCCGTCTCCTACGAGCTGCCGCTGCGGTACAAGGGCGTCCGCTACGCCGACGAGAAGCGGGGCATCGCCCGCGAGGCGGCCGCGCAGGTGACCGAGGGGATGGCGGTCGGCCTGACCGGCGGGACGACCGCCACCGAGGTCGGCCGGGCGCTGGCCGGACGGCAGAAGCTGACGATCGTGACCAACGCGCTCAACATCGCCTCGGAGCTGGCGGTCCGGCCCGGCATCAAGCTCATCACCACCGGCGGCGTCGCGCGGAGCCAGTCCTACGAGCTGTCCGGGCCGATCGCGGAGGCGAGCCTGACCGGGCTCAACCTCAACGTGGCGTTCATCGGCGTCGACGGCATCGACGCGCAGGCCGGCTGCACCACCCACCACGAGGTCGAGGCGCACACCAACGCGGTCATGATCGGCTGCGCCCGGCGGGTGGTGGTGGTGGCCGACAGCTCCAAGATCGGCAAGGTCGCGTTCGCCCGGATCTGCGAGGTGGGCGAGATCAGCGAGCTCATCACCGACGCCGGGGCGGACCCGGAGGCGGTCCGCGCGCTGACCGACAGCGGCGTCAAGGTCACGCTGGTCGGGATAGACGGGCCGGACGGGGCGCGCGCCCGTGAGCGGTGACGCGTTCGACCTGGTCGTGATCGGCGACTGCAACCCCGACGTCGTCCTCCGGGGCGACGACCTGACCCCCGCCTTCGGCCAGCAGGAAAAGCTCGTCGACAGCATGTCCCTGGTGGTGGGCGGGTCGGCCTCGATCACCGCGGTCGCCGCCGCCCGCCTCGGCCTGCGGGTCGCGCTGGTCGCCGCGATCGGCGACGACGCGGCCGGGACCTTCATGCTGGCGGAGCTCGCGGCGGCGGGCGTCGACGCCGGCGCGGTAGCGGTCCGCCCGCAGTCGCCGACCGGCATGACGGTCGCGCTGTCGCAGGGCGACGACCGGGCCATCCTCACCGCCGAGGGCGTCATGGCCACGCTGACCCCGGCCGACGTGCCCGCCGGGCTGATCGCGCGGGCCCGGCACGTGCACGTCAGCTCCTACTTCCTGCTCGAGCGCCTCCTCGGGCCCGGCCTGGCCGCGCTGCTGGCCGCCGCCCGCGCGGCCGGCGCCTCGACCTCGCTCGACACCAACTGGGACCCGGCCGGGCGCTGGGGGGCGGAGTTCTTCCCTGACGTGCTCGCGCAGGCCGACCTGCTGCTGCCGAACGAGGCCGAGGCGCTGCGGCTGGCGGGCACCACCGACCTAACGGCCGCGATCGCGTCGCTCACCAAGGCCGGCGGCGCGATCGCGGTCAAGCTCGGCGCCCGCGGCGCGCTCTACGCCGACGGGGCCCGGCAGTACCTGGCGACCCCGCCGCCGATGACGCCGGCCGACACCACCGGGGCGGGCGACTGCTTCAACGCGGGCCTGCTGGCCGGCCTGCTGAACGGCCTCGAGCCGCCGGCCGCGCTCGCCCTCGGCTGCGCGACCGGGGCGGCGTCGACCCAGGGGGTCGGCGGAACCGGCCGCGCGACCGACCTGGCGACCGCGCTGGCCCTGGCCGGGGACGTGGCCGTTCGACCCGGACCCTAATCGGGGATATCTCTTCGCGCAAGACCCCCAAATGGGGGTCGCCGTGTCCCGGGTGTCTTGTGATATCACTGGTAAATGCCACCCCCGCACCATTGACGTTGCCGCAGCGCCACTGCAAAGCTGCCTATGGGGGGAACGATGATTGACGACGGGCAATTCGACGCCGCCCAGCGGTCGAAGGCCGAGCGGATCGACGCCGCCGTGGCCAACCCGGCCCGGGTGGCGGATTTCCTTAATGGCGGCCGTAACAACTTTGACGCCGACCGCAGGACGGCGCAGACCATGCTCTCGATCGCGCCCGCGATCGCGGCGATCGTGCCCTTCGTCCTCGCCTTCCATCAGCGCGCGGTGCGCTTCCTCGCCCTCGAGGCGGGGGTCAGGCAGTTCCTCGACGTCGGCACCGGCCTGCCCGGCGCCGCGACCGGCCGCGACCTGGTGCAGGCGGTCGACCCGGCCTGCCGGGTCGTCCACGTGGACAACGACCCGATGGTGCTGACTCACCTGCGGGCGTTCTCGAGGTCAACCTCGCCGGGGTCGTTCGCCGCCCTCGACGCGAGGATCACCGACCCGGCCGCGCTGCTGGCGGGGGCGGCCGAGACGCTCGACTTCGGGCAGCCGGTGGCGTTGCTGCTGCCGTCCTCGCTCCCGTTCATCCCCAGCGCCGCGCGGGCGGCCGGGCTCGTGTCGGCGCTGATGGAGGCGTTCCCGGCCGGGAGCTATCTCGCGCTCTGCCACGTGGCGAGCGACCTCGATCCGGCCATCATGGCCGGCGTCGACTACTGGAACCGGATCTCGGCCCGGCAGTTCACGCCGCGCTCGCGGGCCGAGGTGGCCGGCCTGGCGGACGGCCTCGAACTGGCCGAGCCCGGTCTGGTCCCGGTCAACGAATGGCGCCCCGAGCCCGGCCAGGCCGGTTCCGATCGGCCGGTCCCTGTCTACGCCGTGCTGGCGCGAAAAAACGGCCGCGCCAGGTAAAACCGCGGTCCGTTCGAAATCAAGGTCATTTGAATTCAAGAGCTTTGATTGTCGAACGGACCGGGGCGACTCTATTCCGTTACGAGAAAACCGGTCACCCGAAGGAGACGCCCTGGGCGAGCGGGAGCTCGGTCGAGTAGTTGACCGTGTTGGTCGCCCGGCGCATGTAGGAGCGCCAGGCGTCCGAGCCGGACTCGCGGCCGCCGCCGGTCTCCTTCTCGCCGCCGAACGCGCCGCCGATCTCCGCCCCCGACGGCCCGATGTTGACGTTGGCGATCCCGCAGTCCGAGCCGTCCGGGGCCAGGAAGCGCTCGGCCTCGCGCAGGTCGAGGGTGAAGATCGACGACGACAGCCCCTGCGGCACGTCGTTGTGCAGGGCGATCGCCTGATCGAGGGTGTCGTAGGTGAGCACGTACAGGATCGGGGCGAAGGTCTCGCTGCGCACCACGTCGGTCTGGGCGGGCATCGCCACGATCGCGGGCTCGACGTAGTAGGCGTCCGGCGCCTCGTCGGCCAGCACCCGGCGCCCGCCCGCCACCAGCTTGCCCCCGTCCGCCTGGGCCCGCGTCAGCGCGTCGTCGAAACCCCGGTAAGCGGCCGCGTCGATCAGCGGCCCGACCAGGGTCCCGTCCGCTAGCGGGGAGCCGATCGGCAGCGTCCGGTACGCCGCCGCCAGCCGCCCGGTCAGCTCGTCGGCGACCGAGGAGTGCGCGATGACCCGGCGCAGGCTGGTGCAGCGCTGGCCGGCGGTGCCCGCGGCCGAGAACACGATGCCGCGCACGGTCAGGTCGAGGTCGGCCGAGGGGGCGACGATCGCGGCGTTGTTGCCGCCGAGCTCGAGCAGCAGGCGGCCGAAGCGCCCGGCCACCGCCGGCGCGACCGCCCGGCCCATCCGGGTCGAGCCGGTCGCCGACACCAGCGCCACCCGGTGGTCGGCCACCAGCGCCTCGCCGACCTCGGGACCGCCGAAGACGAGCGCGCTGACCCCGTCCGGCGCCCCGACCCGGCGGCTCGCCTCGGCCATCAGCGCCTGGCAGGCGAGCGCGGTCAGCATGGTCTTCTCCGACGGCTTCCAGACCACGGCGTCGCCGCAGACCAGGGCCAGCGCGGTGTTCCAGGACCAGACCGCCACCGGGAAGTTGAAGGCGCTGATCACGCCGACCACGCCGAGCGGGTGCCACTGCTCCATCATCCGGTGGCCGGGGCGCTCGGAGGCGATCGTGAGCCCGAACAGCTGCCGGGACTGGCCCACCGCGAGGTCGCAGATGTCGATCATCTCCTGCACCTCGCCCAGGCCCTCGGAGCGGATCTTGCCCGCCTCGACCGACACCAGCGCGCCGAGGTCCTCCTTGTGCTCTCGCAGCAGGTTGCCGAGCTCGCGCACGAGCTGGCCGCGGACCGGGCCGGGGACCAGCCGCCAGGCCGCGAACGCGTCCGCCGCCCGGGTGACGATGGCCCCGACCTGGTCCGGCGTGTGGGCCGGGATCCGCCCGAGCTCACCGCCGGTCACCGGCGAGCGCGCGATCAGCGCCGCGCCCCCCTCGCCAGCGCCCCGCGCCTGCCCGTCCGCCTGCGGCAGCTCGACCCCGAGCCGGGACAGTAGCTCCTGGGTCTGCGCCCGCAGCGTGTCATGGTTGAGCATTGCCGTTGTCCTCCGGGCGTCGGCGCCTTGTGAGCGCGCGGGTGCGGCGGTCGTCCGAGGCTTCGGGCCGCGTGCTTACGAGCCTATGCTCGCCAGGACCCGGTCCAGGGCCGCCAGCGCGCGGTCGAGCTCGGCCGCGCTCACCGTCAGCGCCGGGCGGAACCGCAGGCTGGAGCCGCCGCAGCCGAGCATGATCACGCGCTCCTGCTCGCGCAGCCGCCGGACGACCTCGTCCCGCAGCTCCGCCGTCGGCAGCGTCAGCGCGCACAGCAGCCCGCGGCCGCGCGGGTGGGTGACCAGCCCGCGGTGCCGGGCGGCGAGGTCGCGCAGCTCGGCCAGCAGGTGCTCGCCGAGCGCGGCCGCCCGCTCGATCAGCCCGTCGGCCTCGATGACCTCGAGGATGCGCCGGGAGCGGACCATGTCGGTCAGGTTGCCGCCCCAGGTCGAGTTGATGCGGGAGGCGACCCGGAACACGTTGTCCGGCACCTCGTCCACCCGGCCGCCCGCCATCACGCCGCAGACCTGGGTCTTCTTGCCGAACACGACCACGTCCGGCTCGAGGCCGAGCTGCTGGTAGAGCCACGCGGTGCCGGTCAGGCCGACCCCGGTCTGCACCTCGTCGAGGATGAAGAGGGCGTCGAACTCGCGGCAGAGCGCCTGCATCGCCTGCAGGAAGGACGGGCGGAAGTGGTTGTCGCCGCCCTCGCCCTGGATCGGCTCGACGATGAAGCAGGCGATGTCGTGCGGGGCCGACTCGAACGCCCGGCGCGCGGCCGCCAGCGCCCCGGCCTCGGCCGCGGCCAGCGCGGCCTCGTCCTCGTGGAGGTTGACGGCGGGGGCGGGGATGCGCGGCCAGTCGAACTTGGGGAACCGCGCGACCTTCACCGGGTCGGTGTTGGTGAGGCTCATCGTGTACCCGCTGCGCCCGTGGAAGGCGTGCTCCAGGTGCAGCACGCGGGTGCCGAGGGCGGGGTCGATGCCGCGGCTCTCGTTCCAGCGCGACTTCCAGTCGAACGCGATCTTGAGCGCGTTCTCGACCGCCAGCGCGCCGCCGTCGATGAGGAACAGGTGCGGCAGGGCCGGGTCGCCGAGCACCCGGTAGAAGGTCTCCACGAACCGCGCCATCGGCACCGTGTAGATGTCGGAGTTGCTCGGCTTGTTGACCGCGACCGCCGCGATCTCCTCGAGGAAGGCGGGATCGGCCGCCAGCGCGTCGTGGTTCATGCCGAGCGCGGAGGACGCGAAGAACGTGAACAGGTCGAGGTACTCCGACCCGTCCCTGGCGTCGACCAGCGTGGACCCGTGCGAGCGGTCCAGGTCGAGTATGAACTCGAAGCCGTCGGCGAGCATGTGCGCCGCCACCCGGTCGCGGACGGTGCCCGGATCGAGGGACCGCGCGTTCTGGTGGCCAGGGGTGAGCACTGTCATGTCGGCAGCGTACCCAAAGATTATTCCGATATTAAGTCTTGCCACCGTAAATCTATCCGTATATGGGACGCGGCGACGGATGTTTTATCTTTCGTTCGAAATTACCGCCGAACCATCGGCCGCACGCCGCCAGCGCGCGTCGAGCGTCGCCCAATATTGTTGACGTGTCATATATGTATGGAGAGAGGTGAGGGCGATGCAGTTCGGGATCTTCACCGTCGGCGATGTCGCCGCCGACCCGGTTTCGGGCCGGACCCCGTCCTGGGCTGGATCGCCGCCCGCACCGAGCGCATCATCCTGTCCACCGCGACCACGCTGATCACCACCAACGACCCGGTCAAGATCGCCGAGGACTACGCGATGCTCCAGCACCTGGCCGACGGCCGGGTGGACCTGGTGATGGGCCGGGGCAACACCGGCCCGGTCTACCCCTGGTTCGGCCCGACATCCGCCAGGGCCTCAACCTCGCGGTCGAGAACTACGCGCTGCTGCGGCGGCTGTGGCGCGAGGACGTGGTCGACTGGGAGGGCAGGTTCCGCACCCCGCTGCAGTCGTTCACGTCCCCCCCGCGCCCGCTTGACGGCATCCCGCCCGTTCGTCTGGCACGGCTCCATCCGCTCGCCCGAGATCGCCGAGCAGGCCGCGTACTACGGCGACGGCTTCTTCGCCAACAACATCTTCTGGCCCAAGGAGCACTACCAGAAGCTGGTCGGCCTCTACCGCGCGCGCTACGCCCACCACGGCCACGGCCGCCCCGAGCAGGCCATCGTCGGCCTCGGCGGCCAGGTCTTCATGCGCCGCAACTCGCAGGACGCGATCCGCGAGTTCCGCCCCTACTTCGATCACTCCGCGATCATGGGCGGCGGGCCTTCGCTCGAGCAGTACATGAGCGGCTGGCGGTGCACCCGGGCCACACGCCGCCCGGCTGCTTCGCCCGGATCGCGCTGCGCCAGGCCGGCCTCGACCCGGAGCGCGACCTCGAGCTCGTGGTCCGCCCGCCCGGCGACTACGGTATGTACCTGCGCTGGCTGCAGGAGGGCTCGATCGACGCGGCCTACGTCGGCAGCACGATGGCGCCCGAGGCCATCGCGGCCGAGTACGGCTGGCAGCTGGTGGCCTGGGTCGGCGACCACTTTCAGATCCCGACCGTCGGCCTGGTGGTCGACCCGACCTACGTCGACCCGGACAGCCCCGCCGTCCAGGCCGTCGTGCGGGCCCAGCGGCGCGCCCTGCAGCTGATCCACGACGATCCCGACACGACCGTCCACCACATGCGGCAGTTCCTCGGCCGGCACACCGAGGAGGAGGTCCGCGCGCACTACCAGTCGTACATCGCGCCGTACTTCACCACCGACGGCCAGGCCGACCTCGCCGTCGGGGCCAAGGCCATCGCGGCGGTCGCCGCCCAGCTCGGCGTCCCCGAGACCGTCACCGCGGCCGAGTTCTACCGCACCGCGAACTCCGCAGGCTAGGCGGGTTCGGCCGGCCTGGCACGAGGGCCTCGTGAATAACTCGCGGGGCCCTCGTGCCATCGGGAAGACGCCCTCGTCAACCGGGGTTCTCCGCATCGCCCACGACGTCCTGGTAATGCGCTCGCGCGCCCGCGGCGAGCATCTCATAGGCCTGGTCGAACAGGGTCCGCGCCTGCTCGCCGAGCCATCCGGCGGGCTGCAGCTCGGCCGGGACCCCGGGGTCACGGAACGGGAAGCGCCGGAAGGACTGGACCAGCCGTATCCTGCTCGCCATCGCCGACGCGCCGTCAAGCAGCGGGTAGTCGGCCAGCTCGACCCGGACGTCCCGGATGAACGCGGCGTACTCGGCGTTGAGGGTCCCGAGATCCCAGCACCGGGCGGCGATCGCGCGGTCCGCCCCGATGTCGGCCGCCTTCATGGTCAGCAGGTCGAGCCGGGCGTTCGGCAGCCCGGCGCCGACGTTGGCCACGCTCTCAAGCAGCCGATGGGGGGATACCCAGGTGGCGGGGGCGAGCGGCCCGAAGCCGAGCCACGACAGATCGCGGCGAAGCTGCTCACGGGTGGGCCGGTCGCTCTCGGGGACCGTGTAGATCACCATCGACCAGCTGCCCGACCAGGCCGGCGGCTCACCGCGAAAGATGCGCTGGCGCCCCTCGTCGAGCATGTGGAGGCACTTCGAGGTCGGCGAGTAGATCGACTCCCGCCCTTCCCGGCGGACGTCGAGCCATCCCTCGTCCCGCAGGCGCGTGACCATGACCCGCATGGTCGACGGCGCCACCCCCATCTGCTCACTGAGCGTCACCAGGCTCTTGAGCCGTATCTCTCCGGTGCCGTAGCGCACGTAGTCGCCCAGCAGGTCGAAGATCAGCGCGCGGGGTTTGACAGGCAGCATGGCCGCACTGTACCAGCGGGCGGCCGCTGCCTCTCATAAAAAAGAAACATTCTGTAGAATGCATACGCGTATATGTTATATATCAATAAATGGTGCCGCCGGGCGAGAGGCTCGCTGGCC
>Ga0208357_1002109_pt1 | contig 13596 bp, 15 predicted proteins | sample NGESurdeep092012_6_FD_184487 | JGI IMG/M metagenome (GOLD analysis project Ga0208357, IMG submission 184487) | Arctic peat soil microbial communities from Barrow, Alaska - NGEE Surface sample F52-2 deep-092012 (SPAdes) | ecosystem: Environmental > Terrestrial > Soil > Wetlands > Peat ... | reverse complement strand
GGCTGGTCGGAGGACAAGGCGCGGCAATATGCCAGCCCGCAACGCGCGGGCTTCGGCGCCTTCGTGCGCAAGCAAGGGTTCGTGCTCGAGTAATGCGACTTGCATCATTGTAGCTTATAAGCTACAATGACTTCGCATGTTGGAAGTCCGGCAAACCATCCAGTTTTCGCGATGGTTGCGGCGGTTGGCCGATGCGAACGCATCCGCGCGCATCGTCGCGCGCATCCGCCGAATGGAAATGGGCAATCCGGGCAACTGCAAGAGCCTCGGCCAAGGCCTGATGGAAATGCGCATCGACCATGGGCCCGGCTATCGCGTTTATTTCGTTCGGCGAGGCAGCGCCGTCGTCATCCTGCTTTGTGGAGGCGACAAGCGGACACAAGAAAAGGATATCGCCCGCGCCCGGGCTCTGGCAGAGAGTGTGTGAGATGAAAACGTCACGTTTCGATGCCGCTCGCTATCTCGACACCGAGGAACGGCAGACGGCCTATATCAGCGCGGCGCTCGAGACCGGTGATGCTGAGTTCATCCGCGATGCGCTCGGGCTTGTCGCGCGTGCCCGGGGCATCGCCAAGATCGCGAGATCGGCGGACTTGAATCGCGAAAGCCTCTATCGCGCGTTTGGCGAGAACGGAAATCCGGAATTTGCCACGGTGATGCGCGTCGTGCGGGCGCTCGGGTTGACCTTGTCCGCGCGGCCGGCTGTGCGGCGGCGGACGAAGAAGAAGGACGCGGCGTGACTGGCGCCGATCCGAAAATCTGAAATAATACGAGCCGCAAGCCAATCAGATTTGGCCTGGTAAAAATAGCTGTCGTTCAAACTGGGATAGGAAACATGCTGTTCGTGAAGCCTCTGGCGCGTCTCGGCGCGTTTGGTTTCGTCGTCCTGTCGACCCTGATTGCGGCAGCACCGGCCCGCGCAGAGGATTGGCCGACGCGGCCGGTGCGTGTGATCAGTCCTTATCCTGCCGGCAGCGCCTCCGACACGGTCACGCGCGTCGTGCTCGATCAGGCCTCGCAGATTGCCGGCAAGCCGTTCGTGATCGAAATTCGCACCGGCGCCGGCGGCAGCGTCGGTTTCGGCTCCGTCGCGAAGTCGACGCCGGACGGCTATACGGTCGCAACCAGTTCGTCCTCAATGGCGACGGAGAGCGTGCTGCACAGCAAGCTGCCATACGATCCGATCCGCGATTTCATCCATGTCGTGCTGCTCGGCACGTCGCCGAACGTGCTCGTCGCGTCCAAGGCCAGTGGCTTCAAGACCGTTGCCGATCTCGTCGCCGCGGCGAAAGCAAAGCCCGGCACGCTGACCTTCGCATCCGCCGGCATCGGCTCCTCCTCGCACATGGCGGCTGAGCGCTTCCGGCTCGCCGCCAAGATCGACGTGCGGCACGTGCCGTTTCGCGAAGGCGGGCTGCTCGAAGTGATGGCCGGCCGCATCGATTTCTATTTCATCCCGCTCGCGGCGGCGGCATCGGCGCTGCACAACGAAAATCTGACGGTTCTGGCGGTGAGCTCACCGAAGCGGATGGCGCTGCTGCCGAAGGTGCCCTCGATCACCGAGGCCGGCTATCCCGGCGCCGTATTCCGTTTCTGGAACGGGCTATCGGTGCCGGCGGGCACGCCGCGGGACGTCGTGCAGAAGATGCATGACGTCACCCAGAAGGCGCTTCAGTCGCCCGACGTGCAGGCCAAGCTCGCCAAGCTCGGCGTCGAGCCGGCGCATATGAGCGTCGAGGAGTTCGGCAAGTTCTTCCAGGACGATTACAACGCGACGCGCGAACTGGCGAAGGAAGCGAACCTCCATCCGCTGGATTGACGTCGACCGCTCGGCGTCCCGCGGACCTTCACGCGAGATCGCCGATGTCGGGCCTGCGCTGGAGCAAATAGCCCTGATCGAATGCCGCGATCGGCCCATAGCCGATCGCTTCCATGTGTTCGATCAGCTTCCGTTTGGAGACGTAGCGCATCGCCAGGGACGCTGGATGCAGCGGCGCATACAGGCGCTGCACCCTGAATTCGTCTTCCGCGCCATCGATGAGATGGGTGCCCGTGATGATGATGAAGGCCGGCCGCAGCGCCGCCGCCTGCGTCAGCAAGTCGTAGGGCGCCTCGCTATATTCCAGCGACGAGGCGAACAGGATGGCGTCGACCGGAGCACGCGCCGCGGCCTCGGCGATGCTGGAGAAAAATGCGAGGCGCGCGTCGGCGAACTCGGCATTGCCGCAGGCAACGTAGTGCGGCTGCTCGACGATCGACCACAGCAGCGGGATGGCCTCGAGAAAACGGCGATTCTTGAAATAGAGTGCACCGAGCGAGCCGCCGAAGTCGACGACGTGCAAAGGCCGCTGCGGCGAAGCGTGCCCGGTGATGGCGGCGTGTTGCAGGCTCGTGAGCGCGGCCCATGAATAATTCGGTGTCCGACGCGCCACGCCGCCATGTTCGAAGGCGGCCTCACCGCGCTTGACGGCCAGTGCGGCCTTGCGCGTCGTCTCGAAAATGACCGGGTCGGCGTAGCCGGTCGCATGCCGCGCGGCGGCCGCGAATGAGCTGTAGCGGCCCGAATAGGCGATGGGGAGCCGGCGAAACAGGACGCGCGCCGCTACCGTGACCCGCTCGGGGAGAATTTGCCGCGCGAAGCTCTTGAGGAGCGGGACCATTGCCGTGCCGTCTGAAGCCGCCACGGCAAGGTGCCACAGGCCGGTTGTATCGGCAATGAACTACAAGCCGACGTCGTCGCCGCGCGCTTTATGCCTTCCTGATCCGGAAGGTCAGCACGTCCTCGGCTTCCGCCTTGCCTTCCAGCGCATCGCCGGTCTGGCGCAGCAGATTGGGAATGTCGATCGCCGCCAGCGGGTCGGTGCATTCGATGACGAGCAGGTCGCCGCTCGCCAGGGCCGCGAGCAGTTTTCGGGTCCGCAAAGCGGGCAGGGGGCACTTCAGGCCGCGCAGGCTGACCGTCTTTTCCGACATCGCCGCATCCTATTCCCGTGCTTTTGCCGGCGCGGTGTTGCGGTAGACTGCGGTCAAGGTCAACCCGGCAATCAAGCTCATTCCCATGCCATCCCAGCATCCCCAGGCTATCGCGCGTCTGACGCCGCTCGCCGGGGCCTTGGCCCTGATCGAGGCCCAGGTGAAACCGGTCGCGCCGGCACGCGGCCAATTGGCGGCCGGCCGGGTGCTGGCCGAGGACGTGACGGCGCCGCGGCGGCCCGAAGTGCCGATCGCGATCGCGGATGGCTGGGCGATCAGCGCCGACGACACGCTCGGCGCCGGCGGCACCTCGCCCGCCGCACTGGCCCGCGCGCCGGTGCGGATCGATTCCGGCCAGCCTATGCCGCCGGGCACCGACAGCGTCGCGCCGCTTGATGCGGTGCAGGTGACGGCCGCCGGCGCGCAGGCGCTCGCGCCTGTTTTTCCCGGGGACGGCGTGCTGCCGATCGGCGGCGACGCTCATGTCGGTGAGACGCTGCGGCGGGCAGGCGAGCGGCTGCGGCTGTCGGACGTCGCCACCTTCACCGCGCTCGGCCTTGCCGCGCTCGGCCTGCGCGTGCCGCGGGTGCGACTGGTGCCGGCGCGCGACGACCCGCTGATCGCCGCGGCGGCGCAGCTCATCGGCGCCGATCTCGAACGGCGCGGCGCGCTGCTGCGCGAGAGCGGCAGTCTCGACAATGCGCTACGGGCCGGCGACGCCGACATCATCATCGCCATCGGCGGCACCGGAACGGGCCGCAACGACGCGAGCGTGTCGGCGCTGCGGCGCGACGGCCGCGTCGCACTGCACGGGCTTGCTTTGTCGCCGGGCGAGAGCGCGGCCTTCGGCTTCGCCGGCGAGCAACCGGTGCTGCTTCTGCCGGGGCGGCTCGACGCCGCGCTGGCGGTGTGGCTGACCCTCGGACGCCCGGCGGTCGATCGCCTTGCGGCCGCCAAGCCGGCGCTTGAGTTCGTTGAGACTGCGCGGCTGACGCGCAAGATCGCCTCGACCGTCGGCGTCACCGAGTTCGTCCCGGTCACGCGCGACGGCAGAGGCGCCGAGCCGCTGGCGGGCCGCTATCTGCCGCTGTCGGCGCTGTCGCGAGCCGACGGCTACGTCTTGGTCCCGGCCGAAAGCGAAGGCTATCCCGCCGGCTCCGCCGTTCGGATATGGCCTTGGCCATGAATGCGGATTCACAGCAGCCTGCGCGCGCCGAGGCGGAGCTCATGGCGCGCATCCGCGCCGCGGCGCAGCAGGAGCAGTTCCTCGAAGTCGTATCGCCCGAGGAGGCGCATGCGCGGTTTGCGCGCCGCGTGAGCTGGGCGCCGCTTGTTGGCGAGAACGTACGTATCGCCGATGCGCTCGGCCGCGTCCTGGCGCACGACGTCGTGGCGCTTGCCGACGCGCCGCCTTTTGATCGCTCGAATGTCGACGGCTTCGCCGTGCGGGCGGCGGATACGATCGGCGCCACTGATAGCCGGCCGAAGGTACTCACGCTGAACGCCGAAGTGATCGCCTGCGGCCATGAACCGAAGCTCGATGTCGGCGGCGCCACCGCCACCGCCGTCGCCACCGGCGGCATCATTCCGCGCGGCGCCGATGCCGTCGTCATGATCGAGCATACCGAATTGATTGAACGCGGCGTGCCGGCGATCGAGGTGCGGCGTCCGGCTTCGCCCGGACAATTCATCTCCTATGCCGGTTCCGACATCGCGCGCGGCGAGACGCTGTTGCGTAGAGGCGTGCGCATCGGTTCGCGCGAAATCGGCATGCTGGTTGCGGCCGGGCACGGCAGCGTCGACGTGGTGCGGCGGCCCAAGATTGCGGTGCTGTCGACCGGCGATGAACTGGTGCCGCCCGGCGCCGTCCTGAAGGCCGCGCAGGTCTACGACAGCAACGGCGCGATCGTCGCCGCGGCAATAACGGAAACGGGCGGCGAGCCGGTCGCGTTCGGGGTGTTTCCGGACCACGAACAGAAATTGGAAACGGCGGTGCGCGCGGCGCTCGCCGCCTGCGACATGGTGGTGCTGTCCGGGGGCACGTCGAAGGGCGCGGGCGACCTGTCGCATACTGTCGTTTCTCGGCTCGGCGACATCGTCGTGCATGGCGTCGCGCTCAAGCCCGGAAAGCCGCTGTGCCTCGGCATCGCGCAGGACAAGCCGATCGTCGTGCTGCCGGGCTTCCCGACCTCGGCGATCTTCACCTTTCACACTTTCGTCGCACCTTTGATCCGCGCCTGGGCTGGCCTGCCGCCCGAGTCAGCCGAGCAGGTGAGCGCGCGCGTGCCGGCGCGAATCGCATCCGAACTCGGGCGTGAGGAATTCGTGCTGGTGTCGCTGATCGAGGCCGAGGACGGCACGGTCGCTTTCCCGACCGGCAAAGGCTCGGGCGCGGTGACGAGCTTTTCGCAGGCCGACGGCTTCTTGAGCATCGATGCGCTCGCGGCGGCCCTCGAGGCCGGCAGTGAGGCGAAGGTGACCTTGATCGGCAGCGCCGCGCATGCGCTAGACCTTGTGGTCATGGGCAGTCATGACGTAGCGCTCGACGCAGTCATCGGCGCCGCCATTGCGCGCGGCTTTTCCGCGCGCGTGCTCGCCGTCGGCAGCCTTGGCGGAGCGGCGGCAATCGCCCGCGGCGAATGCGACATTGCCCCCGTGCATCTGATCGATCCGAAGACTGGCAAATATAATGTGCACCTGGTGCAGCCGGGCCTCACGCTCGTGCCCGGTTGGCGGCGCATGCAAGGCATTCTTTTCCGCCCGGGCGACAAGCGCTTCGAGGGCCGCAGCGCGAAGGACGCGCTTAGGGCTGTGCTCGAGGATCCCAAGGCGCTGATGGTCAACCGCAACGCCGGTTCCGGCACGCGCGCGCTGATGGACACGCTGCTCGAAGGCAAGAAGCCGCCCGGCTATGCCAACCAGCCGAAGTCGCACAACGCCGTTGCCGCGGCGATCGCACAAGACCGTGCCGATTGGGGCCTTGCCATCGAGCCGGTGGCGAAGATGTATGGGCTCGGCTTCCTGCCGGTGGCGCCGGAGCATTACGATTTTCTTGTCGCGGACCGGCGGCGCCGGCATGCAGCGGTCGAAGTCTTCCTGGCCGCGCTCAAGGACGAGCCGACGCGCGCGCGCATCCGTGCGCTCGGGATGGAGCCGGCGTGAGGCCGCTTCGCCGGCGCAGTGGAACCGCCCGCTAAATGCCCGTAAATACGGCATGTTCGTACCGTCGCACGCGGGCGGTTCGCGATACTTCACATTTCCGGCCAGCTTAGGACCAATTAAAGCCCAGCCTCTCGCCTCCCCTCGCGATCAAAGAACGTATGGAGGTGTCTATGAGTGCATTGGGCCTCGACGATGTAGACGATCCGCGCGGTGTCCTCGCCTACGCGCCCCGGCGGCATCGCCGCGGCGGCGATGAATCGACGATCCGGCCGGTGTTGGAGCGTCTCGACCGAAGCGAGGGTCCTGTGCCGGACGCGCGTCTTGTGCGCAAGGCACCGGTTCAGGAACTGCCGCCACCGGATGTCGAGATGGTCGCCAAGAGCGCTTTACCGATGGCGGCGCGCCTGGTCGCCGCCGCCGCGGTGTTGGCGCTGGTCGGCATTGCGGCCGCCGGCTATCTCATTCCGTCGACAAAAGATCATGCGGCGGCAACAAGCGGTTCGGCCCCGTCATTGCTGCCGAAGCCGGTGCAAACGGTGAGCATCCAGCGGCCGGATGCATCTGGCGTTGCCCAGCCGGCGGCGCGTCTCCTGAAGGACGATGCCCGCGTGCCGCAGGCCATGTCCGCGGCGTCGGCAAGTGCGTCGGCAGAGACTGCGCTCCCGCCATTGCGTCCGGCGGCCTCGAACGATCCGTCGGAGGCCCCGCTGAAAACGTGGGCGGCGATTCCGGCCGGCGCCGAGACCTCGGGCTGGTCATCGGCATCGCAGACCATCGCGCACCAGGCGCCTCCCGCCTCTACCGATGCAGCGCCGGCGTCGCACGACGCGACGCCTGCGACCGACGGCCATGCAGCCGCGCACAAATCCGCGCCGGTCCATCATGGTGCGCGCCATGCCGCGCACCATCGCGTAGTGCATCACCGGCGGGCGCGGGTCGCCAGGGCACAGGCCGCGCAACATGGCGGACAAGCCGCGCAGCCGGCGCAGACCGAGGCGGCGCAAACTCAACCGGTGAAGAAGCTGCCGCTCCAGGCTGCGATCGATCGCATTTTCGGCAACAGCAAGGGTGCCGCTGGCGCGCCTCCGCCGCCGCACCAATAAGCGAGTCCAACGAATTGACGAGCGCCCGGCCCGACGGCCGGGCGTTTGTTTTTGCGCCGGCGGCAGCCGTGAGATCGACCGGTGTTTGCGGGAGGCTCGCGAACCGCCCTATATAGTCGCCATGCGCATCATCGGCCTCGCCGGCTGGAGCGGCTCCGGCAAAACCACTTTAATCACCAAGCTCATTCCGCGGCTGACTGCGCGCGGTCTGCGCGTATCGACGCTCAAGCACGCGCACCATGGCTTCGACCTCGACCAGCCGGGCAAGGATTCGTTCATGCATCGCGTCGCGGGGGCGACCGAGGTTCTAGTCTCCTCGGCGCGGCGCTTCGCCGTCCTGCACGAGCTGCGCGACGAACCGGAATGGAATTTGCCGGCGCTGGTCGAGAAAATGTCGCCGGTCGATCTCATCCTGGTCGAGGGATTCAAGCGTGACGCCTTTCCAAAGGTCGAGATCCACCGCGCCGCGAACGGCAAGCCGCTTCTTCATCCGGACGATTCGCATATCGTCGCCATCGCCGCGGACGTCTCTCTGCCGCAAGCGAAGGTGCCGGTGATCGATCTCGACGACATCGGTGCGATCGCCGAACTTGTGCTGGCCAAGGCCGTTTCGCTCGACGAGGCCGCGGCCTTGCGGGGCTCCTGATGGCGCAACTGACCGACGACTGCTTCGCATTCTCGGGGCCGCTGTTGCGTCTCGACGACATGGAGCGGTTGATCGGCGAGCGCATTGCGCCGGTCAAAGAGGTCGAGCGCGTGCCGATCGCTCAAGCGCGCGGCCGCGTGCTGGCGGCGGACGTTATCGCGCCGCTGAACCTGCCGCCGTTCGACAATTCCGCGGTCGATGGTTACGCCGTGCGCCACGCCGATTTGAAATCCGGCGCCGCAACGCGACTCGCGATCTCCGGCCGGCTGACGGCCGGTGCGGACGATTGTCTGTCGCTGAAACCGGGCGAGGCGATCCGCATCTTCACCGGCGCGCCGATGCCCGCCGGCGCCGACACCGTGTTCATGCAGGAGGACGTCGAGGTCGACGGCACCGCGGTCGTCGTGCCCAAAGGATTGAAGCGCGGCGCCAACCGGCGACTCGCCGGCGAAGACATTGCCGGAGGCGCGACGGCGCTCGCCGCCGGCACCGTGCTCGAGCCGCAGCACATTGCGCTCGCCGCCGCGCTCGGCATCGCCGCTCTCGACGTGAGGCGGCCTCTGCGCGTGGCGATCTTCTCGACCGGCGACGAGGTCGTCGAGCCCGGGGCATCGCTGCCGCGCGCGGCGATCTACGACGCCAACCGCTACCTGCTGCGCGAACTGTTGGAGCGGCTCCGCGCGCGCGTGACCGATCTCGGCATCCTTGCCGACGATCCGGAGCCGCTGGCGCAGGCGCTGCGCGCCGCGGCGGCGGGGCACGATCTGATCGTCACGTCCGGCGGCGTCTCGACCGGCGAGGCCGATTACGTCCGCAATGCGGTGGAGAAGATCGGCAGTCTGGTGTTTTGGCGCGTCGCCATCAAGCCGGGCCGGCCGGTGGCGCTCGGCGTCATTCGCGCCGAGAACGGCGAGAGCGCGGCTTTCATTGGCCTGCCCGGCAATCCGGTGGCGGTGTTCGTGACCTTCGTGCGCGTGGTGAAGGTGCTGCTGCGCCGGCTGTCGGGCGCGCGTCCCCAGCCGCTCGTGCCGCTGCCGGTGCGCGCCGGTTTCGCCTATACGAAGAAGAAGGATCGCCGCGAATATGTGCGCGTCGCCCTCACGCGCGCATCCGATGGCGAGCTCGAAGCGCTCAAGCATCCGCAGGACGGCGCGGGAATCCTCACCTCGCTGACGCAGACCGACGGGCTTCTTGAATTTCCGGAGGAGACGACGGCAATCGTGCCCGGCGACCGCGTCGGCTTTCTCTCTTACGCGGTGCTGATGGATTAGCGGCTCACGCCGCGCCGGCGACGATCGCCGCGGCCTTCGCCGCATCTTCCGGCGTGTTGACGTTGAAGAACGGATCGACCGGATCGGCCGGCCATTCGGCGATGGCGACGCCATGGCGCGCCGTCCAGACCTCGATCTTGCGCAGATCTTCCTCGACCAGCGCTTTGCGTAATTCGCTGCGCAGCGCCAGCGGCCACAGGCCGACGACCGGATGCCGCCACTCGCCCGAGCGGGCGCAGGCGAGCGGGACGCCGGCTCCCATTTTGCGCCGCGCCGCGTGCAGCCGCTCGGCCAGATCGTCGGGCAGAAACGGGCAGTCGCCCGGCACGCTCAAGATCCATTCGACGCCGCTGCTTTGCGCGGCCAGCCAGTCCAGCCCTGCCAGAATGCCGGCGAGCGGACCGGGGTGGCCTTCGACATTGTCCGGCACCACGGTGAGTCCGGTATCGGTGAAGCGTGCCGGATCGCCATTGGCGTTGATGATGATGCCGGTGCACTGCGCCGACAGGGTCGCCAGAACGCGATCGAGGATCGAGACGCCGCCCAGCTCAATGCGCGCCTTGTCGCCGCCGCCCATGCGGCGCGCGAGGCCGCCGGCGAGCACGAGGCCGAGCGTCGGAGGGTAGGGGTGACCTGTCATGGGGCGTATGTAGGGAATGGAAGGGTCTGCGGCGAGCATTCTTTCTTCACCTCCCCCTGGAGGGGAGGGTGAATGTCATCAATCGTCCACCGCCGCCTTGCGGCGATGCTTTGAACCTTCGTCTTCGACGAAGGCAAGGTCCTGGTCGAAGACGATGCGGCTTTCTCCGGCGAGGGCGACAAAGCGTTTGCCGCGCGCGCGGCCGATCAATGTGAGATTGGTCTTGCGCGCCAGCTCGACACCCCAGGCGGTGAAGCCGGAACGCGAGATCAGGATCGGAATGCCCATGCGCACCGTCTTGATCACCATCTCCGAAGTGAGACGGCCGGTGGTGTAGAAGATCTTGTCGCTTGGCGAGACCTTCTCCTTGAACATCCAGCCGGCGATCTTGTCGACGGCGTTGTGCCGGCCGACGTCCTCCATATAGACGAGCGGCTTGTCTTGTTGTGCGAGCACGCAACCATGAATGGCGCCCGCCTCGAGATAGAGCGACGGCGTCGTGTTGATCTGATGCGCCAAGCGATAGAGCCAGGACGTGCGCAATTCGGCCCGCGGCAGTGAGACGTTCTCCAGCGCTTCCATCAGGTCGCCGAACACCGTGCCCTGAGCGCAGCCCGAGGTCTGCACCTTCTTCTTGAGCTTCTTTTCGTAATCGGTCTTGCGCTTGGTGCGCACGACGACAACGGACAATTCCTCGTCGTAATCGACGCCCGTGATCTCGTCGTCGGGCAGCAGCATGTTCTGGTTCAGCAGATAACCGATGGCCAGATATTCGGGATAATCGTTGATGGTCATGGCCGTGACGATTTCCTGCGAATTCAGGAAGATCGTCAGCGCCCGCTCGACCGTCACCGATGTCTCGATGCGCGCGCCGGTCTGGTCGATGCCGGTGACGCGCTCGGTCAGGCGCGGGTCGGCCGGGTTGGGTTGGATGAGATAGGGCAGGTCGTTCGACATAGGCTGAATATAGGGTATTCGGCGCCCGCCCGCAGGGGGCCCATCCGCGCCAGACGGGGCTCAATTTCCCTGCGCGATCTGCCCTGACATGCGCGGCATGACAGGGCAGATCGCGGGCCCAAGGCTCAGGCGCCCGGACTGTTTGCGTTCGGATAGAAGAGCTGCTGGCCGTTGATCTTGTAGTTGGCGATGACCTTCTGTCCTGCCGGAGAGATGATGAAATCGATGAACTGCTGTCCGAGCTCCTTCTTCACGTTCGGATGCTTGGCCGGGTTCACCAGCATGATGCCGTACTGGTTGAACATGCGCTTGTCGCCCTCGACGAGAATCTCGAGATCGCCCTTGTTCTTGAAGTGGATCCAGGTGCCGCGGTCGGAGAGCACATAGGCGCCGCTGGCGCCGGCGGTGTTGAGCGCCGCTCCCATGCCCTGGCCGATCGCCTTGTACCAGGGGCCTTTATCCTTGGCGATGTCGATGCCGGCGTCCTTCCAGAGTTTCAATTCGGCGATGTTGGTGCCGGAGCGGTCGCCGCGCGAGATGAACGAGGCCTGCTTGTCCTTGAGCCTCTGGAACGCCTTGGCGACGTCCGTCATGCCCTTGACGTGCGCCGGGTCACTCTTCGGACCGATGAGGACGAAGTCGTTGTACATCACCGGGTAGCGCTTCACGCCCTGACCCTCGGCGAGGAATTTCAATTCGGCCGATTTGGCGTGCACCCAGACGACGTCGGCGTCGCCGCGGCGGCCGGTGTCGAGCGCCTGCCCCGTGCCCTGTGCCACCACCTTAACGGTGATGCCGGTCTTTTCCTTTACGATCGGCAGCAGATAGCCGAACAGGCCGGAATCCTGCGTCGATGTCGTCGATGCGACGACGATCGATTTGTCTTGCGCATGCACGGCGGGGGCGATGAAAGCGGCCGCGAGCGCGGCGGCAATGATTGTGCGACGATTGAACATACGATCCTCCACTTTCATCTCTTGTCGTCTTCGTTGTTGTCTTCGTTGTTGTCTTGGCCGGGCTTGTCCCGGCCATCTCGCTGAGGCGGGCCGGGGTGCCCGTATTGTCGGGATCGCCGGGACAAGCCCGGCGATGACGCGTGAATGTTCACACCAGCAGTTCGCCGGCGATGAATCGTTTCGTCTCTTCGGCCTGGGGACTGGCAAAAAACTCGGCGGCGTCGCCGTGCTCGATCAGGCGGCCGCGGTGCAGCAGCGCCACGTCGCCGCCCACCCGGCGCGCCTGGCCGAGATCGTGCGTCGACATCACCACCTTGACCCCGCGCGCCGACACTGCGCGCACGATGTCCTCGATCGCCTTGGTCGCGGCGGGATCGAGGCTTGCGGTCGGCTCGTCGAGCAGCAGGAGATCGGGGTCGCGGGCCAGTGCGCGCGCAAGCGCCAGCCGCTGTTGCTCGCCGCCCGAGAGCCGGCGCGCCGGACGACGTTCGAGGCCGGACAGGCCGACCAGGTCCAGCAGTTCGGCGACACGTTCGTGACGTTGCGCGCGGCCGGCTTTGGCGAGCCCGAAGCGCACATTGGCCGCGGTGCTGCGCCGGAGCATGACCGGACGCTGGAACACAATGGCGCGGCGCTCGGGCGGCGCCTGTTCGCGTCCGGCCCAGGTCATGCGGCCCTGCGACGGCGCGATCAGCCCCATGACGACGCGGAGCAGCGTGGTCTTGCCGGCGCCGTTCGGACCGATGAGGACCGTCGGCGCGCCGGGCGAGATGTGCATGGACACGCCGTCAATCAGCGCCAAGGGCCCGACGCGCACCGAAACGTCGTCGAGTTGTACCGGCAGCTCGGAGGGCGGGGCGCGCATGCTCATCCCGCCAGCCGCTCGCCCAGGCGTCGCGCGCTCCAGGCCAGGGCATTGATCAGGATGATGATGGTGAGCAGCACCATGCCGAGACCGATGGCGAGCGACAGGTCGCCCTTCGACGTCTCGAGCGCGATGGCGGTGGTCATCGTGCGGGTGAAGCCGTCGATATTGCCGCCGACGATGATGATGGCGCCGACTTCCGCGGCGGCGCGGCCGAAGCCGGCGAGCAGCGCGGTGACCAGCGAGAAGCGCGCGTCCCAGATCAGCGTTGCGGTGCGCATGACCGGCCCGACATTCATCGCCATCAGCTCGTCTTTATATTCAGCCCAGAGATCCTCGATCGTCTGGCGCGTCAGAGCGGCGATGATTGGCGCGACCATGATGGTCTGGGCGATGATCATCGCCTGCGGCGTGAACAGGAGTCCCCACGCGCCGAGTGGTCCGGAGCGCGACAGCAGCAGGAAGACGGCGAGGCCGATCACCACCGGCGGCAGGCCCATCAGCGCGTTGAGGATGACGATGATCGCCTCGCGGCCGGGGAAGCGGACGAGGGCGAGAGCGGCGCCGGCAGGGATGCCGATGATCGCTGCGAAAGCCAGCGCGGTCAGGCTGACAATCAGCGACAGCGCGACGATAGCGAAGAGTGCGGGATCGCCGGACAGGACGAGGTGCAGCGCGGAGGCGTTGGTGTTCATCGGTAGTCCGATGTGGGCGGCGGCGAGCCAGGCGCATCGTCGCAAGGGTCTCTACCGCATCTTTGCACATTCCCCAATAACGTCGCTGATATGAAAAATAAACATATTTGAACATATTATTCGCGCCTCAGCCGGGGACGAGGTTTGGCTTGCAAAACAAGGCACGCACGGTCATGAACCTAGCCCGCGACTGTCGCGCGAGCCTTGAAAAGGCGGCCGCGGCTGAATCAGCCGGTGAGGAGAGGTGGCCGAGTGGCTGAAGGCGCACGCTTGGAAAGCGTGTATACGGGAAACCGTATCGAGGGTTCGAATCCCTCTCTCTCCGCCA
>Ga0208357_1002107_pt1 | contig 13601 bp, 16 predicted proteins | sample NGESurdeep092012_6_FD_184487 | JGI IMG/M metagenome (GOLD analysis project Ga0208357, IMG submission 184487) | Arctic peat soil microbial communities from Barrow, Alaska - NGEE Surface sample F52-2 deep-092012 (SPAdes) | ecosystem: Environmental > Terrestrial > Soil > Wetlands > Peat ... | reverse complement strand
CTGGATGGCGACAATTTTGACGCCAAGAAATTCAGGGCATGGAATGACAAGGCCATGCTGCTGCACTGGCGCGAGTCATGGTGTGACGCCGAAAACGCCGCACTGGAACGCGCAGGCCGTCCCGAACGGGTTGACCACCGTTCGCTGAAAGACCGGGGCATAGACCGCGAGCCGGAGCCGAAAATCGGCGTGGCGGCGACGGCCATGCAACGCAAGGGCGTCCAAGAAGAACCGGAGCGGTTCAAGGTCGTCCAAGAGGTGCGGCTGATGAACGAAATGCGCCCGCTGATGAAGGCCATTTTGAAAAATGGCGAAGTGAGGCAAATCGGCATGGGCAACACATGGTGGGAAAAATCCATCACCTTCATGTCCCGCATACGCGAAGCCGCGACGGTCGTTAAAAACTCTTGGCGGAAACTGGTGGGTAACAACCGTGAAAAGGACGGGCCGGAAATCGAAATGTAAATTTATGAAACCAACCGACGAAATCAAAAAACAAGCAGTTGACGCCTTCACTTCCGCCGCAACCGTGGCGCAAGTCGGCATGATTAAACTGACGGGCGGGATTGCCTTGTATGCCGCCCATATCCGCCAAATGGATCGACAAGCACCACCCCCGCCGCGACAGGTGCGGCGAGATGCGATTGGGAGGGAAGTATGACTGACCCGCTCGCGCAGTATCGGCACAAGCCGCCCGTGACGGCAGACACATCAGGGACGGGGCAGACGCCGCCGCCCAAAGGCCCGGACGGTTACGTTGCCTTTGACACAAAAGACCGGGTGGCGCGTTTGAAGATTTTCAAAAAGAACTACCCGACGCACACGCCTGGGTATCACTCCCTGCTGGACATGGTTTATAGCGGCCAGAACGTGACGCAGATCGTCCTGGTGTTCACCTTCCTCATGGTCTTCATCGAAGGGAAAAATTTGCAGCCGATTGTGTCGGCATTGGAATTGGGGACAGCGGATTTTATCCGTGAATTTGACCCGGCAACATGGCCGAAGCCTGACGACGCTCAAGCCACGGTGATTGAAAACATCAAAACAGTGGTCAAGGAAAACGGGTCGGAGCAGCCGGAAGATGACGGCCACGTCATAGACGAGCCGGGTCTGAACTTGCATTGAATTGGTTGGAAAAGGAGTTGGTTATGCACGATTTGCCAGAGACGGGTTTCTTGCGGTTGCCGCAAGTGTTGAACCTGATCCCACTCGGCAGGACAAGCTGGTGGAACGGCGTCCGGTCAGGACGCTTTCCCAGCCGGTGAAACTGTCCGAGCATTGCACCGCATGGCGGGCGGAAGACATCCGCGCCCTGATTAAGCAACTTTCGGAACAAACGCCCCGCAACAACTGACACCATTGTTCTTTCTGAAATTTTCTGCTACACCTTGGGCAGTTGCTTTCTCCCCGAATCCGCGCCGCATGGCGCGAATTTTTCGGGGGTAAATTTGGGGGTAACATCATTTTCCAGCTTCGGATTTTTCCTTGTTTCTCAAATCCTTGTTTGTCCATTGTGGATTCCATCCCCTCCGCCAACCACCTGACCAGCCCCGTCCGTTCCGAGTCACGAAACGCAAGGAAACAGCGGGTCACGGGGATTTCAGCGGCCATTCCCATTCAGGCCGGGCTATTGACAGCCACCGGCAAATGGGGGTAAGAAAGGTAACAAGTTACCCCCTCGTGCAAAGGAGTTACCCCCATGCCTCTGTCAGATACGGCGATTCGCAAAGCCAAGCCTAAAGCCAAACCTTTCAAATTAGCCGACGGCGGCGGGCTGTATTTGCTGGTGCAACCCTCCGGCAGCAAGTGGTGGCGTTACAAATACCGCTTTGCTGGCAAAGAGAAATTGCTGGCCTTGGGTTCCTACCCCGAAACCAACCTTATGGAAGCAAGAGAACAGCACTTGCAAGCGCGCAAGCTGCTGGCGGCGGGCAACGACCCCGGCGAAGCCAAGCGGGTTGCCAAACGCCTTGTTTCCATCAAGGCGGAAAACACTTTTGAACCCCTCGCCCGCGAATGGCTTGAACAAAATAAAAACCAATGGTCTAAACTTTACGCTGCCGATGTCACCAAGCGGCTGGAAAATCACATTTTTCCGAAACTCGGACATAGGCCGCTGGCCGAAATTACGACCACGGACATTCTGGACGTTCTGCGGGTCATCGAAGCTTCGGGCGCACTGGACATGGCGCAACGCCTGATGCAAGTCTGCGGGCAGGTCTTTCGCTACGCGATCACCACGGCCCGCGCTGAACGCAATCCGGTCACGGATTTGCGCGGGGCGTTGAAAACTCCCGTCAGAAAACACCATGCCTATCTCAAGGCGGATGAACTGCCGGAATATCTGGAAAAATTGGAAGCCTACGACGGCGGCGTGGAAACCAAGCTGGCGTTGAAATTCCTGCTGCTGACATTTGTTCGCACTGTCGAACTGCGCGGCGCGGAATGGCCGGAAATCAATTTCGACAAGGCCGAATGGCGCATCCCTGCCGAACGCATGAAAATGAAAGACCTACATATCGTTCCCCTGTCCAAACAGGCAATGGCAGTTTTGGCAGAACTCAAAAAACATACCGGCAACCGGAAACACCTTTTCCCGAACCAGCATAACCCGGTCAAAGTGATGAGCGAAAACACCATTCTTTTCGCCCTGTATCGCATGGGCTACCATTCCAAGGCCACGGGCCACGGCTTCCGGGCCACTGCCAGCACGATCTTAAACGAGCATGGTTTCCATTCGGACGTGATAGAACGCCAGCTTGCCCATGTCGAGCGCAACAAGGTTCGCGCCGCCTACAACCACGCTGAATACCTGCCGGAACGCCGGAAGATGATGCAATGGTGGGCGGATTATATTGATGGCATCACGCCGAAAACCAAACGACGCGGCTAATCTCTTGGCGACTTGAAATCAGGTTTCCCCTGTCTGCCTCCTCTGGCGTGATTCGCTCTTTTCTAGCCGGTCATGCACAACCTTCAAGGCGGCTTGCTTCCGCGCTGCGCTTGTGCAGCTTCGCCCCGCTGTCGCGGCGGCGCGGCCTCTCGCCTGTTCTGCCCTGAAAACCGGCTCTTGGTTTCGCTCAGGTCACGCCAATTCAGGCGGACAAAATGGGGAGAAAAACCATGAAGCTTATCACCGTCGCTTTACTGATTAACGCAATCGCGGAACTGATTGCAGCTTTCGCAAAATTCATCAACGCAATCCGGCATCGAAAGTGAGGCCGTGTGCCTAACTCTTGAACTTTTGCAAAACTTTTGTGCAACGGCTTTGAATAAGCGCCGCCACGGTTTTTGTAGTGGGGTTGTCTGTAATCAACTCCGGCGCTTTTGACAGGACGGTTTCCGCCACTTCCTGCACCCGTCGTTTCACGCTTGGTTTGGCGAGTCCCGTTTCATCTGCCAACTGGTCAAAATTCTTTGGCTGCACCTTTTCAGATTCATACTCCCCGCCGATCTTCATCGCCATTTTCTTGGCGAGGTCGGGATAATAGGCGGTGCTGAGAACATCATAAAGCGGCGCAAGCCGCGTTTCATTTCCGTAAAGAAGCGAGAAATTTTTTCCGTGCGCGTTATGATTTCCGATAAGGAAATTGAAAATGACTGCATCCAGCAAACCTTGCAGATCAATCACCGGGGCGCTGGATAGTTCGCGCAACAGATCAAAACACTGTTTTAGCGAAGGGCCGCCTTCATTCTGGTATTTGTTGTCAGGGATGACTCCAAGGGCTTGGCAAAAATCCTCCTGGTGCTGACGTTCCAAGTATTCTGCGCCGCTGGCGTTCTTGAAGATGGTGCGGTCATAACGCTCGACAAGCAGGTAATCAATATCCTCCACCTTGCCCACTTCTGCCTTGGCCGTTTGCAAGCCGATGGCGTGGGCAAGTTTCATGCAAAACGCTTCGCTGAAAACGATCCCTTCAAAATGTTCAATCGCCGGTTTTAGAATATGTGTGCTTGGCGCTCCGCCATGTGGGATGGAAATCTCACCCTTGTGAATATGAACCGCAATTTTATCCTGCGCCCCTGCCAGTGACAAGCGGATGCCATCTTCCCCCGCCATGAGCGGGCGGCGCGGCAGCATTTTGAGAATTTCCGCCAGCTTCCCACTGGTCAATGGGCGGTAGCTGTAATTGCGCTCCGGCAATTTTTCGCCTGCCGGGATGAAAGTCACCGCCCCGGCGCATTCGCCGCCGATCTGCTCAAGCATGGCAAAATCGTTCCTGGCACTGATGCCAAGATTTTTTGCGATGATCTCGCGTTTGCCTTCATCCGGCAAAATGCCCGCGAAAAATCCCCGGCATTCGTTGCGGCTGAATTTTTCTTTTCCGAGCGGTAGCGAATGGGAAAGCGGCACGGCCTTGGTGTTGTTTAGCCAACTCTCGGCATAATAAAATGCCAACTGCCCGTTCTCGTCCTGAATGAGTCGGCCTACCAAGTCCCGCTGCAAATAAACGTCCAATGTCCGGGGCATGGGTTAAGTTCCTTTCTTTCCGCTACCGGCGGGCGCGTTAAATTCGGTTTTGATCCCCAGCGTATGCAGGACGGTCAACACCTTGCCAAGCTGGCAAGTGGCCTTGCCTTTCTCCATATCAATGATGAATCGCAAGCCCGTGCCAGAGGTCATGGCTAAATCCTTTTGGGTCACGCCCATTGTCTTGCGCGTGTTTTTGACCAACTCGCCTATGGTTTCAGGGGTGTGTTTCATGGCTCTTACCTATATGTTACCGCGCGGTAACATTACACCTCTTTTCAAGTCCAATCAAGTGAATTATTCCCGAACGGGAACAATATAGGCTTTAGAGGCCGAAAAATGGAATTTATTCCCGTTCGGGAATGTTGCAAGGGTCAATCCCCAGGTTCCGGCGGCTTCGGCCCCCGGTCTTTTTCGGGGCTTGGCGCGGGCTTGCTGGCGCGGCTGGCGGTCTGTTCCTGCTCCCATTGCTCCCGCACGGTGTTCTTGACTGACTCAAGGCTCTTGTCAGAAACGGGATGTTTTTTGGCCCAGCCCAAGCGCACGCGATGCCCTAGCTTTTGCAAGGCGGCTTCTGCGTCTGTGTTTTGGTCTGGCATAATCAGGCAACGAGCGACTTGGCTTCTTCCAAGCATCGCCCGATTTTCATTCTCACGTTATCGTAATTCAGGTTTTGTTCCTCGGCAATCTCGGTGTAGTCGAATCCGATCACATAATGATTCCAAAGATAACCCCGGCATTCGGGTTTTGAACTGTCCAGCAATTTCAGCGCATATTCCAAATCGTGCCGGTCTGCCGCCGTCAGCGGTTCAGCCTGCTCTGATGCGTCCACTAAATCCAGAAGTTCCTCGTGTGGCAAGGGCTGCAAGCGGTCACTGTCCCTTTTTTTAATATGGTCATAAATCCTACGGCGGGCAATCTTGTAACACCATTTCCAAAATTCCCCGTTTGAAGTTCCTTCAAATGTTTTCAAGCTGGCGGTGATGCTTATCAAAACCTCCTGTGAAACGTCCTCGGCGGCCTGCGGCACAATGGCGTTGAATACGAAAGCGCGTAAATCCGGCGCAATCAGGTGGAAGATGGCTTCCGCCAGCCGGAGCCGTTCTGCCAGTCCCGCCGTCACGCGGTAAGTGCGGACAAGTTTAATCAGATCGTCCATTGCTTGCCCGTAGCCTAATGAAATTGTCTGTTCTATTTCAAGCGTTGCCTTTGACTGATTTTGCATGAAAGACGATCAGCATCGGTTTTTGTCGCTCCTGGGCCAGTTGCCCGTCCGGCTGACGGCGGAGCAGGCAGGCTGGGTGCTGAACTGCCAGCCGCACGACATTCCCGCGCTGGTCAACGCCCGGTTGCTCAAGCCGTTGGGCAATCCTTCCCAAAATTCCAGCAAGTATTTTGCGACGGCGGACGTGCTGGAACTGACAAAAGAACGTGGTTGGCTGGTCAAAGTCACAAACACCATTTGCCAGCATTGGCAAAAACAGAACGCCCGCAAAAAAGAATCTCCCTTCAATGGCGCAAGAAACGGTCACGTTTCCCTGTCGGCGGGCTGACACGAATTAACGCGAATTCAAATACGCTGAAAGCGTAACGGAAATTAACCAATGATTGACGTTGGATAATCACCTTTCAAAAGCAGAACGATTTAAGCAAAATTTAATAGGTTATGCCGAACGAATACAAAAACCACGACGCGCTGTTGTTTGAACTGGCTGCAAAATTGAGTCCGCGATTCGGGCACGAGCGGTCGTTCGCGGTGCGTCCGGGCGGTGTGTATGCCAACAGGTTTTTGTTGAGCGTCGGCCTTGCCGAGATTCCGGGGGATATGCATGAAAAGATTTTAGAGGTGTGCGGGCAGATGCGAATGCCACCAACGCAGGTTGAATTGGTAAAGCGGCATCTGCCAACGACGCGATTCCTGCATCTGGGATTTGAAGAAGGGTTCAGAGGGAGTATTTACAAAATTTACCTGGAGCAGAATACGCCCGCTGTGCCGCCTGCTGGGAAGGCGATTCTGCAACATTGCGGATTCAAGTGGGATGCGGCCAATCCAGATTGGCAGGTGCTAACGCGGTATGCTTGGTATCCAGCGTTGTCATTGGCGGAAATCCGGCAGCGGATTGATGAGGTTTGTGTCCGAGAGGCGCATCGGGGGATTGCGCGGGAATTAGTTGATTTCGCGGGCGGGCGGGTTGCGGAAGATATGCGGTATCTGGAGGTGGCCGAGGCGGGAAATTCGCGACGGTCATTCGATTTGAATTTCTACGATGCGGGATTACGAATCGCGGATATTGAGCCGTTCCTTGTGCGGATGTGGGCACATTATCGTGTTGAGTCAGGGAAGTGGCAGCCGGTTTTTGAGGCGTTTCGTGACGATGCGTTTGGGCATCTGTCTGGCGGGATTCACCGGGATGGAGAGGATTTCTTCAACGTATATCATGGGCGGACAACTGTGAACGCGAGACGTGATAAGCCTATTTCTTAAGTTGTTAGTTTGCCAAGACAGGCTTGCCCCATTCGCCAAACTCGGTTTTCATAAAACTCGCCTTTTCTCCTTCATCAATTAGCCAACGAGCAAAATCATGTCCTTTTTTAGTGAGTGACAATTGCTTGTTCTTCTCTTTGTCCAACAATTCGATATAACCAATATCTTTGAGTTTAGAACAAAATTTCCAGACATCAAAATCGCCATCCTCTGCATCGCCTTTAACTTCGAGTTCATATTTGACTCTTCCTTCAGGCAATTCCAAAATTGACAAAACGCGACGCTCTGTGTGCATCAAGATCACGAATTGCTTGTATGCGTTGTCGAGCAAACTATTGACGCCGCTAAATTGGACAGGTTCTGGCAAGTTCTTTAAGGTCATGGCAGCGACGAATTCCGCAGGATTTTTGTCGCCAAATTCTAAAGGTGAAAAAAACACATAATTCTTTTTCCATAAAATATAGAAAAACGCAAACAAAACGAGCAAAGCAAAAACGATTGCGAAGCCAGTCAAGACCATCTGCACTCCGCCCGTGACTTTCGTCACCGCATAGATAAGAAACGCTTCGGTAAGACTGACGAATGTGGCTACAATTTTAAGCGGCGTTATATTTCCAGCAGCATTCATAAGCCAAGGTGTGATTTTAAATACTAAAAGCAATTGTTTCAGAACATCCCGAGCCTCATCAAGCATTATTGTCAGTAATTCGATTCATAAAAAATCATGGTCATGCGGCTATATTTTCGCCGCCATGTGTTTGTTTCCAATGGCTTGCTTCTTGAGTTCGTCTTTCTCGGCTTTCCTCTTGCCAAGAATCGAAGCGAGAATGACTTCGCAGTTTTTCCAACGCTTTCTGAGCCTCCATCCCGTTGAATTCCAACAAATCTTTACCCCTTCCTGTCAGAACCGCAATGTTACTTAATATCGAAACAGCATCGAGCGATTGTTCGAGCACCAATACAGCGCGATTTCCAGTCTGATCTGATTTGCTCAATTCTTTGTTTAGAAGTTCTGTCAAAAAAACACCAACCGTTACAAAGGCGCTCAAGCCAAAAAAAAGCCCCGATAACGGACGTGGGTCTTTCCGCCAAGGCGAGCGAAAGATGGCGCGAAGGTTGACAGCATCATCAGTGAATAATGAATTTTCATTTATGATCTCAAAAAGACAATGATGATCCGCCTCGTGAACGATGGCCTCCAGCACTTCCAAGTCGTCTTGACTCCAACTTGCGTAAATAATGCCGGGGAGGTGCTTGAAGCTAACGCTTAAATGATTTCCGTCGGAGGATGCTTTGAGGGGCAAAATGAAACTCCCGAATAAGGAAACCAGCGAATCAATTCTTGAACTCGCTTTCACCAATGGATGAATTCGGGCAAGGAGTTTTTCCCATTGGTTTATCTGCGCCGAATCAAGAATCGCCAAATCGTAGCCTTCAAGCGTTGGCGGCTTTAACAGAGGGTCGTCCACTGGCAAAGTGAAGCCCGAAGTTGACAACCACCGTTTTTCAATGATATGCGAACCATTCACTTTGAATGTTCCATCCGCCTCGGAAACTATTTCAACTGCTTCCAGCCCCTTTGCACAATCGAACGAAATCCCAACGCCAGGAATGAATGTGTCTTTAGGAAGGTGTTTGATAGATGCTCTGAACGACCTTCGTTCAAGATGTGCAATTCCGAGAGCGATGAGGTTAATTTGTTCTGAAAGGTTTTCGGCGAGTCCAATCGCTTCTTCAGATTTCGTCCGCTCGGTTAGCGGTGTCAAATCAACCAGAGACCACATCTGAACTTTTGGGTCTTGGAGCAGGCGTAAAAGTGTGTTCTCGGATATGAAACGTAATTGCTCTGCCGCGTCAGCCAACCGATTTTCCTCGAAAGACGAGGATGAATAAAACCGCAGCAAAACAAGCGCATCTTCGAGGGTTTCAACTATGCGGCGGTTCTTAAACCGACACGTTGAATCAATGTCGGGGATCATGACACCAGCGCGGTTTTTGTATTGGTCGCAATGCTCCCCTGCACCTGCTTCCGCATTACGCCAAAAAGAAACTTCAAATCCTCACAATAAATTGACGGGTTGAGAAAACCGTTTGTTTCTCGAAAACGATGAGGGATATAGCCGCCGCCACAATTTTTTAATTCAGGACAATCCCGGCAGGTTTGGCAGAGCACGGCAGAACCCATCAATCTGGACATGATGGCTGGATGTTGCAGCGCCTGATCAAATGAGTGAGAGCGGACGTTCAAGCCAAGATTGGTGGCGGCTCGGCTTGAAGTTTTTAACGTGTCCACTGGCTCAATGTCGCCGTCTGATTCGATTATCACCAAGTCCACAGGCGTTAATCCAATGGACTCTAAACCAGATGGCCCACCCAGCAACAATGTTAAAATTTCATCGAAGAATTTAATTTCTAACGGAGAGCCTTCTGAAAACCAAACCTCAAAGAATCTGGCGAGCCATTGTCCGTAAGCAATTTCAGGCGTGTAGCCGGGCTGATTGCGCCAAGGAAGCCGGTCGTGGTTGAAATCTGGAAGCAGCAGGTCAATGCTTCGGGCATTGAGCTTGGAATAGAAACGATACAACTCGACGGGATCATTTTTTATGTCAATCACGGCGAGCAACCCACCGTAGAGATGTGACCATTCAGAATTCGAGCGAATCAAATCAATCGCTTTCAATACAGTATTGTAGCTGCTTTTCCCTGCGTGATTCAGACGGTGGCGATCATTTACATTTTCCGGCCCGTCAAGACTGAGGCCGATGCGAACATCATGCTTCAATAAAACTTTTAGAATTTCCTCATCAATCAAAGTGCCGTTCGTTTGTAGGCCAAAGTTGACTTTGGCTGAAATGTTTTCGCGAAACAGAGTCGCCAGTTTCTCAATGCGCGAAGCCCCGGCACGAAGCGGTTCTCCACCGTGAAATACAACATCTATTTCTTTGATTCCATGCTTGCCGACGTGTTGCGAGATTCGTTGCGCCACTAATCGCCCGACATCTTCCTCCATAAAATGAGGGCGAGTTTGCCATGACGTATCAGGGGAGCGGTAAATGTAACAGTAATCACAGTCAAGGTTGCACCTTGACGCAATCTTCAAAATAAACGTGTGGAATGATACCGTCGGCTGCTTTAGCGCAACCCCTTCGGGAAGCCACCAAGCAGCACTCTTGCGTGAAAGGGTTTCATCCATTCAACAAAGTAAAACCCTCCAATTACCAACTGCTTTTGGAATGCGTCGAATGACTGGTGTGTTTCGTCGTGTGACCGACATGCACGCTTTGCTTGCGTCGTAACTCGACACGCTCAAGCGTTCGCTGAAGGATTGGGTTTTCGGAATTTGCACCAGCCTCGGTGCTTAACGCCGTGAAAAAAGAATTTTCAATCTGCGGAACTTCAAGGGTTGTGGCATTCATATATTTTTTATGCTATGCCGCAATTTTGCTGATAACAGCGGACGCTTGCAACAGAAAAATCATATTTTACTGGTGCGGTGGCGCAGGTGGCGGCGTTGGCGGTGGTGTCCTAGCCGCTGCCGCTTCTAAAACATTATTCTTTCCGCCGTGCGGAAAGCTGCGCGTCAGCGATCAGGCCGGCGCGAGCGGGTGAAAGAGTCCAGAGGCCATGCCTCTGGCGCGGGGCTTGGGGACGGCGCAAGTCCCCAAAATACCAAAAGCGGTTGAGTCGCCGGGGACTCAACCGCTTCGTTTATGTTGGCGGCTTCAAGCCGCGACTGCTGTTTGCAGCGTCCTCGCCGCCGCCTTCGCTTCGTATTCCTCAAGTGACGGCGCGATGATAATAGCCTTTTTCGCATAGGCGCGGTGAATCGCCTTGCTGTTGTGGCCTAGCGCGGCCTGTGCAAACCGTTCCGGCATCCCGACAACTTTTGCCCGTTCCGCCCATGCGTAGCGGTAGCTGTGTAACGTCACGCCCGACACGCCCGCCCGCTGACAGCGGCAGCGGAAACGGCTGGCGCGGTCGCTCTGCGAAAACGTGGACAGCTTGGGGAACAATACGCCAGTTGTCGGCAAATGGCTCAAAACCGTTTCCAACTTTTTGCTGATGGTGAACTGTGCCAGCGAGCCGGTCTTTTGCCGAAAATAGGAAATCGTCCGGGTCTGCCAGTCAACATCCTCGGCTTTGAAATTCACGGCGTCGCTCTGCGCCGCGCCGGTTTCCCAAAGCAATTCCAGATATAATTTCCATTCGGCGTTTTTCTCCTGCTGCAAAACGCTCTGGTGTTCGTCCTGGGTGATGCCGCGCCGGTCTTTGGCCTCGTATTTCGGCCAAAGGTAGGGCGCGACAATCGGAATCGCAATCCAGCCCAAACTCAAGGCGAAGTTGTGTAACCGTTTTAGAAAATAGACGATGGACACTTTGCCGTCTTTGAACACGGCAAAGAAATCGTCGGTGGTGGTTTCCAATAGCTTCTTGTTTCGCAGTCCGTCAAAGGACGCTGATTTGAACACGCTCGCGTAACGCTCACGGCTGCTGTCCTTGCCGCGTGATTGTAATTGCTGCATTACGGTCTGCCATGTGCGTTCTACAAACGCGGGATCGCTGGCCGTGAGATAGGCGCGGGCAAGGTGCAAGTTTAGCGTTGGCTGCTGCTGCGCCGCGTTGCGGGCGTTTAGCAAGCTACTGGCCTCGGCTTCATCTTTGGTGCGTAGGCTGGTCTGTTTGCCGGTCGCGCTGTCCTGCATATAGAACATTGCGCCGCGCCGGAACATCGTGAATTTTGTTTTCATAACTGGCTTTCTCTGTTTCGAGATACCAGTCCCGTTTCAACGGCGATTGTGAACGCGCGTTGTGGCAAAGTTTCAGCAAGTCTTGAACAGTTGTGGCAAATTGTTTTACCATTCGCCCCATGACTGACACTTTTGCTGACAGTGGCCGTCCATCGTGCAAGCAAACCCTAATAAACAAAGGGTTTAATTAAACCCGCCACGGATGGGCACGGATGGACACGGATTTGGAAATATAAATTTCACCAATCCCGCATACCTCCAATTCTTATCCGTGTTTATCTGTGTCCATCCGTGGTTGAAAATAATCTGGATTCATGTCGGTTTCAAACTTTTCAAATGTTCGGCGAATTTTGCAAAGCCTTCAACCTGCGATTTCAGGCGCGTGAGCAGTTCAGCATCTTTGATTTTGCCTGATGCATCGAGCAGACTGTTGATTTGCGGCATGAAAACGCGCACGGGAAAAATGTGCGCGTTGCGATAGCCGAAAATGGCCTGCAACTGCTCGACCGGACGCAGCGCACCCCAAATTCCCGCCGCCAATCCGGTGAAACAAACCGGCTTTTGCTCGAAACTTTCCGGGAATTTCAGCATATCAATGAAATACTTCAGCACGCCCGGCACGCTGCCGTTGTATTCCGGCGTGACGACGTGAAGTCCGTCGGATTTCAAGATGGCATCGGCAAACGGCAGAAATGATTTTGGTTTTTCCGCGTAGGAAGCGGGCGAGAAAATTTCCGACGGCAATTTCGCCAGGTCCAAAACATTCAGCGGAACTTTCAGTTCGGCGTAAATTTCTTCAAGTTGCGCGGCGACTTTGCGCGTGTTGCTGCCCGGACGGTTTGTGCCGACGATCAAAGTAATCATGGTTGGAAATTTAGTTCACGCCGCACGTTTGGCAAATTTTCAATTGAGCTTCCTCGGCCAGCGGCGCAGGCCGTTTTGCAGCCAGAGCCGCCAGACCAGCCAGAAGGCCTCGTTGATGATGCCGCCGGCCATCTTGGATTTTCCCTGCGTGCGCTCGGTGAAAGTAATCGGCACTTCGACGATTTTGAATCCCTGCCGCCAGAGCTTGTGAGTCAGCTCGATTTGAAATCCGTAACCGTAGCACTGGATTTTGTCGAGGTTGATGGCTTGCAGCGCGCGGCGGCGGAAACATTTGTAGCCGCCGGTCGGGTCGCTGAACGACATGCCGGTGACGACCATGACATATTTGCCTGCGAACCGGCTCAACATCAGGCGGCCCAGCGGCCAGTTCATGACGCGGATGCCGCCGACGTAACGCGAGCCGAGCACGAGGTCGGCATTTTCCGCCGTCTGGAGAAAATTTGGAATTTCATCCGGGTCATGCGAGAAATCGCAGTCCATCTCGAAGATGAATTCGTATTTGTTTTCCAGCGCCCATTTGAACCCGGCAATGTAGGCGCGGCCAAGCCCATTTTTCTCCGAACGATGCAGAACGTGGATTTGCGGATGCCGCGCGGCAAGTTCATCGGCGATTTTCCCCGTGCCATCGGGAGAATTGTCGTCCACGACGAGCAAATCCACCGGCACGGGCAGCGACAAGAGCTTTTGCGCGATGCGCGGGAGGTTGTCCCGCTCATTGTAGGTCGGCACGATGACGGCCACCCGGCCCAGCGGGCCGCCGGGGCGGTCAGTTTCTGTCACGCTTCCTGCCTCAGGCTGGTCCTGACATCACGGGCTTCCGGCTCGCCAAACGCACGCGCCGTCAAGCAGGTTCCCCGGGATGCCTGCAGCGGCGCGGAAAGGCCAAGGATAGCGGTGCGCAAAGGCAATCGATTCAGGCAGCTCACCGGATCTGGCCCGGGTCTCACCGGACCTGCCCGCCCGCCGGGCCAGGGGAGCAGCTTTCGTGCACTGCGCCTGGCACGAGGCCCGG
>Ga0208357_1002106_pt1 | contig 13606 bp, 15 predicted proteins | sample NGESurdeep092012_6_FD_184487 | JGI IMG/M metagenome (GOLD analysis project Ga0208357, IMG submission 184487) | Arctic peat soil microbial communities from Barrow, Alaska - NGEE Surface sample F52-2 deep-092012 (SPAdes) | ecosystem: Environmental > Terrestrial > Soil > Wetlands > Peat ... | reverse complement strand
AAGGTCGGGATCCATCCATAGTTGCGCCGGTCAGGCAGATGGGATGCGCCATCGCGGCCTCGTCCATGGATCCCGACCTTCGGCGGGATGACAGCATAATGCACCCTCCCTCTACTCGCCGCTAGGACTCCCTCCGCACCTCCGCCCAACCACCCTCGCTACGTCGTAAACGAGTTTCGCCGGATCCGATACCCGGACGGAATCTCGAAAAGAGCAGGCGGTTGAGCTTCGATCTTCAAGCTCGTGATTTCAATCGTCCGTGTTTTCGTCTTGGATACCCCCTTGTCATCAACCGAAGTCTCGTTCACAACCGTACGAAGCGGAGTCCCCTGCAGCGCCCTGGCGCGCGCCGACTCCTCGCTCTGGACAAAGCCCGCGTCAGTCTGGGCCATCGCAGTCCCGGCGTGCTCGAGTAGCGCGAGCAACGGGTTGTCGCCAAGGTATAGCCCGGGACTGACCCAGTAATCCGTCACAACGGTATGGTGCTTCGTGCCCCCGTTGAAGCCGAGCGCAACGATATGGATGTCGAATTGCTCAGTGATCCGGACCTGCTCGGTGGCGTATCCCAGCAGCTTGGGTCCGGCTCCGATTTTATTTGAACGGATCCTGTCGTTCAGCACATTGAACTTGACCATCGGCGACACCGCCTTTAACGAGGTTCCGATGATGTGTTCGAAATTTGGTGCGGCCATCTGCTCCACTTCTTTTTTGTCGGGATGCACCGACATCATCTGCTGTCCGCCGTTCGTCAGCAATATGTAGTCATCCGAGTTGTTCTTGCTCATGTCGATCCGGATGCGATCACCATGCGCACGGACAGTTCCCAACGTCGGATCATCGTCGGAGTCTCCCGTCGTCCGGAAGGTGTACATGTAATCGCTCGGCGGCGGCGAATCGACGCAACGGGGGGCCGTACTTCCAGTCCCCGTGATCGCAATTGTCAGAAGTGCAGTGATTGCCTGAACCATTTTCTCCTCGATGATCATGGCGATTTGTTCAGCTATCGGGTGTGTCACGCATGTTACGACGATGGTTCACTACCACCTCGCCTCATGGGGCACGCTCCATGCACCCCGTTGGGTCACACATCCACGCTGAGTCTGCCCATGAAAGACAAAAAGAAGAACCATCCGAACGATCGTTCTAAAGAGAAGGACAAGAAGCAGAAGCATGACAAACCAAACCCGCCGCGCACCACCGCAGATGGGATGACCGCTCCCAAATTCGGCTCCGCCGGAAGCGGTGGCGCTGAGCTCGAGCCAGGACCAGAGCGCGATTGATCTGCCGCTAAGAACGACCTGATCAGTCAGCCCGGATCGTAGGCAAGAGGTATTCTTCAGGTAGCAGCCTCTGAAGCGCGCGGTGGCACTCTGTATCGTGCCCGCCGCGCGCCAGACCCGGGACAACCCGCCGAGAGTGATCTGGAATGAGCAACCCGACGTCAACAGCCAAGCGCCGCGATGAGCCACATCTCGCGGCTCCCGACCTGAATCCCTCGTTCACGAAGGGTGTCTTCCTCGGCGAGATTCGCGAGGATATCGTATTCCCGTTCCCGGTTATGTCTGCCGAGGAATCGGAATCACTCCGAATGATCCTCGACGCGTTCCGGACATTCGCCACGGAGCATGTCGATTCGGCGAAGATGGACCACGACGGCAAGTTCCCGGACGAAGTTCGGCACGGATTGCACGAGCTGGGCCTCATGGGACTCAACATCCCCGAGGAGTACGGCGGCTTCGGCGCATCTGCCAAGGTGTTCAATCGAGTCTTCGGCGAGATCGGAGGCACCGACCCAGCACTGGCTGTTTACTTCGGCGCGCACGAGTCGATCGGGTGCAAAGGTATTACGCTGTTCGGTACCAACGAACAGAAGCAAACCTGGCTGCCAAAATGCGCAAGCGGTGAAATCATCGCGGCATTCTGCCTCACCGAACCAGGCTCCGGTTCGGATGCACAGGCGATGGCATCAACCGCAACGCTCAGCGACGACGGAACCAGTTACATCCTCGACGGCCGCAAGATCTGGATCTCCAACGCTGCCTATGCCGGGCTCTTTACCGTCTTTGCGAAAGTTCCAGTAACAATCGACGGCAAGATAAAGAAGCGCGTGACCGCATTCATCGTTGACGCACACAGTGAAGGCATCACGCTCGGCCAACCCGAGCAGAAGATGGGAATCAAGGCGTCTGACACGCGTACTGTAACTTTTGAAAAGGTTCGCGTCCCCGTTGCCAACGTGCTCGGCGAGGTTGGCCAGGGCTTCAAGATTGCGCTCGAGATTCTGAACTCCGGACGTCTCGGACTTGCCGCTGGATCATCGCGCGGCTCGCGCCAGATGCTCGCCCGAGCAGCCAAGTACGCGAACGAACGTGAGCAGTTCGGAAGGTCGATTGGATCGTTCGAAATGATCCAGCGCAAGTTTGCACAAGCCGCCGCGGAGATCTATGCCGCCGATTCCGCCGTAATGCTGACGTCGGAGATGATGGATCGCGGCCATATCGACTATTCGCTCGAGACAGCTGCGTGCAAAGTTTTTGCGTCGGAACTTGCAGTACACGCTGCAAGCGAAGCGATGCAGATCGCTGGCGGAATTGGCTACTCCAAGGAGTTCCCGTACGAGCAAGCCATGCGAGATGCACGGATCAACATGATCTTCGAAGGAACCAACGAGATCCTCCGTGCACTCATCGCCCTGAGTGGATTGCAGCAACCTGGCGAAAGACTCAAGGCACTCGGTTCCGCATTCAAGAATCCGCTTCATTCACTGGGTGAGATCAGCTCGTACATCGCTGGTCGCGCGAAGCGAGCGGTAAAGAAGCCCGAGTTCACCAAGGTGCATCCGTCGCTCTCAAAGGAAGCAGACCGCGTCGCAACGCTCATCCACAACCTGGCCCTCGCGGTCGAGAGCGCCATTATGAAGCACGGCAAGAAGATCATAGAGCGCCAGTTCATTCAGGAACGAATGGCCGACGCCGCAATCGGGATCTACATGAGCACCGCGGTTCTGTCTCGCACTACATGGGAGATCGAGCGCGCGGGCAGCGTAGATGCTGCGAAGGCAGAGATGGACTGCGCGCAGTTATTCCTTGCCGATCGTTTCCGTCTGGTCAGGCGATCCATCCGCCGCATCTCGCGCAACCAGGACGACAGGATGCGCGCAGTTGCTGAGCGAGTGCTTGAGACTGGTGAACCCGCACCCGTGGGGCCGACCGACCGGGAATAAGAAAGAGTAGTCCCATTGGGCTTCGCAATCTCCCGAGGATTCGCGAAACTCGCGTCCTGAGTAGCACTCGCGTATGTCCCCCGTCGAGTGCGAGGACGCTGTTCGGCATGGATGATGCGACGCGATCGTAGCTCTAACTGTATGGCTCCCTAGAAATCGCGGCTCCAACTCTCTGGCTCCCTGATAGTAGATGACGGCGATCTTCCCCTCATGGGCGACGCGCGCTGCGCGCATCGCACTGGCTTGTGGTGTCACGGCACTCGTCATGACACCGCTGCTCGCCATGATATGGGTACGTACGCCTCTCGCTCGCGGCGAGAAACTGAGTATCACGCAGCCAGTGCCGTTCGACCATCGCGTTCACGTCAATGGATTGCAGATCGACTGCCGCTACTGTCACGCCGGCGCCGAGCGTAGTGCATGGGCTGGGCTTCCAGCCACATCAAAATGTGTCAGCTGCCATACGCAGGCATGGATTTCAAGCAGCGTCTTTGAGCCAGTACGCCAGAGCCTCGCCACTGGTAAACCAATACCGTGGCGTCGTGTGAACGAGCTACCCGATTTCGTCTATTTCAATCACTCCATCCACGTCAACAAGGGAGTCGGTTGCGAAACGTGTCACGGTCGCATTGATCAGATGTCACAAGTCCATCAGGCCGCGTCGCTCACCATGGGATGGTGTGTCAGCTGCCACGTCAACCCCGGCCCCAATCTCAGACCGCTCACTGCTATTACGACGATGGGATGGACTCCGACCAAGTCGGATCTCGACCAAATGAAGACGCTCACCGCTGACTTCAAGATCAAGCGACTTACAAACTGTTCCACCTGTCACCGCTGATTGATCGTGAGTACGAAACACCGACACACAAATTCGACATCGCCCGAATTCCCCGCCTCCGCGCTCGGCGCTCCCAGCGACATGTCGCGACGCGACTTCGTTTCACTGGTCGGAGCGACCGTTGCTCTTGCTGGTCTCAGCGCCTGTGTGCGCGAACCTGCGGAAAAAATACTCCCATATGTGGATGGTGGCCCGGATGCAACACCAGGTGCGCCGCTGCACTTTGCGACGTCGATGACGCTTGATGGATACGCGACTGGACTCCTCGTAACGAGTCACGGTGGACGCCCGACCAAGATCGAAGGTAATCCGGAACACCCCGCGAGCCTCGGTGCTGCGGGCGTTTTCGAGCAGGCGTCTGTGCTGCAGCTGTATGACCCGGATCGCGCGCGCTACGTGCAAACGGGTAAGCGTCGTGGGTCATGGCGTACGCTATCGCAGGAATTTTCGCCGGCGACTCTTCGTGCGCACACTGGAGTGCGCGGTGCGGGATTGGCACTCCTGCTCGCGCCGACTGCATCGCCGCTCATCAGCACCATGCTCGACAATGTCCGCAATACGTACCCGGATGCCCGGACATACTTTCACGACCCGCTTTTGAATACTGGCCCTGCACAGTCGGCCATCGACACGCTCGGTGACTCTGTTATTCCACAACATGATTTCCGGAACGCTGATGTGATCGTGTCGCTCGGCGCTGATTTTTGCGCAGCCGGACCATTCAACCTGCGTTACGCACGCGATTTCGGAACTAGACGCAGAGCCTCTGGCTCCGGAACAAACACACTGTACGTCGCCGAGTGTGCTCCGTCGCCGACGGGTACACTTGCCGACCATCGCATCGCCGCGTCACCCGCGACGCTTGGGAGAATAGCGAGCGCGCTTCTCCAGGCGATGTCCGCTGATGCGCGATTTGCCGGTCGTGTTCCCGCAAACACGCTGCGGGGCGACACAGCTTCGAATACGCTCACCGCTGCCGAGCGCGCATGGGTGAAAGCAGCGGCTGCCGATCTCGCTGCCCACCCCGGACACGGAGTCGTGATCGCCGGACCACAGCAGCCGGCAGAACTGCATTCCATCGTACACGCGCTGAATGCAATCACGGGCAACACGGGCAACACGGGCAGTACCGTTCGGTACACGAAATCCCAATTGATCGGCGACCGTGACGCGACTCACGACCTGGCAGCACTCAACACCGCCATTCAAGCCGGTGGCATCGATACGTTGTTGATTCTGGACGGGAATCCCGTCTATTCCGCACCTGCTGACGTTCCATTCCGGGATGCTGTCGGACATGTGCGGAATTCAGTTTACCTGGGCTTATACAACAACGAAACGGCGAAAGAGAGCAAATGGATGCTTCCGGCCGCTCACTACCTTGAGTCGTGGGGTGATGGACGCGCGTACGACGGGACCGCGTCACTCGTCCAGCCACTCATCGCGCCACTGTATGGTGGTCGCACAGTCGCTGAGTTTCTGGCGCTGATCGCAGGCCAGTCAGGCATAAGCGCGCACGATCTGCTCCAACGCTCATGGCGCGGCCACGCGGCGGGCTCTTTCGACTCATGGTGGGATCAGACACTCGCACGCGGAGTAATCGCGGACACCGCGGCTCCCTCTACCGTTACCGCAATACGGTGGGATTCGATAGGAGCAGCACATGCAAAGTTGACGGTCCCCGTAGCGCCCGAACAGATCTCGATGAGGTTCGTGCCAAGCCCGGCGGTTCACGATGGTCAGTTCGCCAATAATGGCTGGCTGCAGGAGTTACCCCACCCCATAACGAAGCTCACCTGGGATAACGCTGCAATGCTCGGCGCCGCATTCGCCGAGCGACTCGGGGTGGCACGCGGCGACGAGGTAGAACTCAAGCTGCGCGGACGCTCGCTGCGCGTTCCGGCACTGATCGTTCCCGGACACGCAAACGATGCAATTACTCTGGCCCTGGGATACGGACGAGCCGGAGCGGAGGGGACTGCGCGTGGCGTGGGTTCCAACGCTAATCTCATTCGCACTTCGTCGGCGCCGTTCACCGATGTCGGTGTCACTGTCACTCGAACTGGCGCGCATCGGGATCTCGCCATAACCCAGGAACACTGGTCGCTAGAAGGGCGCGGCGATGCCATCCTGGGTGTCGCCGAAGCAAGCGCGCAGTCCGCAAGCAAGCAACCACAACCGGTACCACCAACCCGCAAACGCCGGCCGCTGACCCTGTACGAACCGCCGGCACCATCAGCGGATGGATTCGGCGCCGATCAATGGGCAATGGTGATCGATCTCAACACCTGCACCGGCTGCAACGCTTGCGTCGTTGCGTGCCAGGCCGAAAACAACATTCCCGTCGTTGGGCGAGAGAGCGTACTCAAGAGTCGCGAGATGCAATGGATGCGCATCGACCGATATGTCGAGGGACCACTCGATGATCCGCAGGTATCGGTGCAGCCCATGCTGTGCCAGCAATGCGAGAAGGCGCCGTGCGAATATGTATGCCCCGTCGATGCAACTGTGCACAGCGACGATGGGCTGAATGAGATGATCTACAATCGCTGCGTTGGTACCCGCTTTTGCTCGAACAATTGCCCGTACAAAGTGCGCCGATTCAACTGGTTCGATTATAACGGCGAGATTGCCGAGACCGAACGCATGGTGAAGAACCCCGAAGTGACAATTCGGTCACGCGGAGTGATGGAGAAGTGCACTTTCTGCGTTCAACGAATTCGCTCTGCACAAATCGACGCGCAACTCGCGAACGAGCCGCGTACTGGTCCCGTCGTTACCGCGTGCCAACAGACCTGTCCAACCGGCGCGATCATATTCGGTTCACTCACCGATCCATCCAGCGAAGTCGTGCGCCTGCGCGAAGATCCCCGCTGTTTCTCGGCGCTCGATAGTCTCGGAACAGTCCCGCGCGTACGGTACCTCGCGCGCGACCGCGCTGACGAAGTCCTGGCAGAGGTAGAAACACCCGACGAGGGGCGCGAAGGATGATCCAATTCCGAGCGCGCCTGCTTCGTCCCCAGCTGAATTTCATCAAGTGACAACGACGGCTGTAGACAGCGTTGCGCAAAGCCAGGCCGCCCGCGACGCAGTCGAGGAATTCCCGGTCGTGTATGACGTCCCGGACGATGCAGCACTTACCGATCAGATACTCTCCCCGATATGGACCCGGTCGCGCGCATGGTGGCCTCTGTTCATCGTGTCAGGGCTGCTCGCAGTGCTGTTCATATATGCGATGGGAGTCACATTCGTCCGTGGTATCGGATCCTGGGGCAACAACGTCCCGGTCGCGTGGGCGTGGGGAATTACCGATTTCGTCTGGTGGATTGGTATTGGTCACGCCGGCACGTTCATATCCGCGTTTTTGATTCTGCTGAATCAGAGATGGCGCGCATCGATCAATCGCTTTGCTGAATCGATGACGCTGTTCGCTCTGGTGAATGCTTCGCTGTTTCCAATTTTGCACCTCGGGCGACCGTGGTTCTTTTACTGGCTGATCCCGTATCCGGCGACGATGGGAGTCTGGCCCAATTTCAAGAGCTCACTTCCATGGGATGTTGCTGCGGTATCGACATACTTCACGGTATCGCTGCTGTTCTGGTATCTTGGTCTGGTTCCAGATCTTGCCGCTGCACGCGATCGCGCTCCAGGAATCACACGGCGGCGAATATACGGCATCTTCGCGCTTGGCTGGCGCGGGAGTTCGCAGGAATGGCGTCACTACCGGGTTGCTTACACATTGCTCGCCGGGCTGGCAACGCCGCTCGTGATATCAGTGCATAGCATCGTCAGTCTGGATTTCGCAATTACGCAGCTGCCCGGTTGGCACTCGACAATTTTCCCACCGTACTTCGTGGTCGGAGCAATCTACTCCGGACTGGCGACGGTGCTGATGCTGATTCTCCCGGCCCGCCGCATCTTTCACCTGAAGGACATCATCACTGAGGCGCATCTCAGCAATCTCGCCAAGTTGATGCTCGTAACCGGCTCAATGCTGGCATACAGCTATCTCTGCGAAGCATTCGTCTCATGGTACAGCGGGGACCCATTCGAATACTACACCTCCTTCGTCGCGCGGCCGCTTGGACCGTATGCAATCATTTTCTGGTTGATGTTGTGCGCCAATATACTGACGCCGCAACTCTTCTGGTGGAAGCGCATGAGAACGAATACCGTAGTATTGTTTGGTGCGTCACTGCTCGTTTTCGCGGGGATGTGGTGCGAACGGTTCATTATCATCGTCGGCTCGCTCAATCGCGACTTCCTGCCAAGTAGTTGGCACTTTTACGCGCCGTCATGGGTTGATATCAGCCTGCTAGCCGGCAGCATGGGCCTGTTTTGTTTTCTCTTCCTGGCGTTTCTGCGCTGGGTACCGATGGTCGCCTTGAGTGAAGTCAAGCGACTGCATTTCGATATGCGGAAAGAGAGACAGCCGGTGAAAGTCAGGGCAGCCGACGGAGCGGCTTCATGACATTGATTCAGCCTTCGCGCAAACGCAAGCCGCGAGCTCGGCGCGTACTAGGGGAATTTCCTTCAGTCGAGTCGCTGCTCGCGGGCATTGACGCATTGAAGAGCGGTGGCTACGACACGCTTGAGACCTTCACGCCGTTCGACATTCCGGAGCTCGACGCGCGACTGGGCCTCCGTCGATCACGTATTGGCTGGCTTGTGTTCACATGCGGGCTGATTGGTATGGTATTGGCGTTTGGAATCCAGTGGTGGGCGAACGTGCATAACTATCCGCTCAACAGCGGCGGCCGGCCGGTCTTCGCCATACCGTCGTTCATCTTTCCAACGTTTGAGGGATTGGTGCTGGCTGCATCATTCGGCGCTTTCTTCGGTGTTCTCGCATGGTTGCACCTTCCCAGACTGTGGGCGCCCATAGATGAAGTCGAAGGGTTCACCAGCGCGTCGATAGATCGCTTCTGGATCGCTGTCGGAGCAGTTGACGCCGATGACAGTGGCGAGCGCGCGCAGAAGATCCTGCGCGATAGTGGAGCAATCCAGACATTCGCACCGGCGGACGTATGACGCAATGTACCTCGCGTACTGTCCTGATCATCGCCGGAATTGTCCTTGGCATTTCCGGCTGTTCGGAGCGCATGGGAAAGGGGTGGGACTGGAATCGCATGCGCAATCAGCCTCGCTATCAGCCGTATCGTGACAGCAAGTTCTTCGCAGACGGAAAGGCAATGCAGCTTCCTCCCGCCGGTACGGTATCTCGCGAGAGTATTGCAGCAGACTCTGCGCCTCCCCCCGATAGCGCGCTCGTCGCGACACGCGGCAAATCGCAGTACGGTATCTACTGCGCAGTATGTCACGGCGTCCGCGGCGATGGGAACAGCATAGTCGCGACGAACATGGCTCAGCCCAGCCCTCCGCCGTCACTTATTGTACCACCCGTGAGTCTCATGTCGGCGAGCATCGTCGCTACGGTTATCGCCAATGGATTTGGCACAAGGATGCCTTCCTTCAAGGCAGATCTCTCGGCCGCTGATCGTCAGGCAGTCGCGGAATATGTGAAAACACTACAGAACCGCGATCTCCCCGTCGCAGCAACTCCGCCTCACCAATGACAGGCGGAGATAAAGATCAAGTCAGAGTGTGGCAGAGCTCAGCAATCGCTCGGAGAGCGCTTATAGCCGGCGTCATTGGTCTTCTCCTCTGCATTGTGGGCGTTGTTGTTGAACCACAACGCACTTTCGCAGCATATCTGTTTGCATATGTCACTGTTCTAACTGTAGTCGTTGGCGCACTCATTCAGACAATGACCAGCCACGTGACAGCCGCACGATGGTTTACCGTATTGCGCAAACTCACCCTGAGCGTGAGCGCATCGCTGCCGGTGCTCGCGGTGCTGGTCATACCCGTGCTTCTCGGAACACGATTCATTTATCCGTGGGCTCACCCGGCGTCATTACCTGCTGCAATGCAGAAGCTCGTAGAACACCGACATGCGTGGCTCAACACTCCATTCTTCGACATACGTGCCATCATCTACGTGGTTATATTCGCCGCGTGTGGCGAGATGATGCGTCGCTGGTCGGCGAGAGAAGGTGTGGCGACCGACAGTACGGAGATGGTACGGCTGCTTCACCGCCAGAGACGCTCAAGTGCGATAGGCTTGATCGTTACAGGGCTGACAGTAACCATGGTTGCCTTCGACTGGCTCATGCCGCTGGATACGCAATGGTATTCAACGGTGTATGGGGTTTACGTATTTGCCGGTGGATTCCTGGCGGCCCTGGGGCTCATCGCGTTGATCGCTTACCTATCGATACGAAACGGTCGTGCACTCAGTGGCACCGTCACGGACGAGCACTTCGGCGCACTCGGCAAGCTGATGCTTACGTTTGTGGTGTTCTGGGCTTACATCGCGCTGTCCCAATTTCTGATAATCTGGATTGGCGATATTCCGGCCGATTCATCGTGGTACGTTACGCGCGGTGCTGGCAGCTGGGCTGTGTTCGCCATTGTTGTCGTCGCTGGCCAGTTCGCAATTCCATTCCTCTTGCTGCTGTCCCGCACACTCAAACGACACCCAAAGGCGCTTGCCGGGATCGGCCTGTTGCTCGTCGTGATGCACGTGCTGGACTTCTACTGGCTGGTGTTGCCGGCCTTCGATCCGGCTGGTATCAGTGTAAGCTGGGTGGACTTTGCCGCACTGTTGATGGTGGTCGGATTCGCGACAGCTGCAGCTGCGTACAGGGCGCGGAATACAGCCGTGGTTCCCACTCACGATCCGTATCTCCAGAAGTCGGTGCAATATGTCGAGCCGTAACCTGCGGACAGTGCTTGCAGGAGGCTGCCTGACAGTGTTGGTGGCGTTCAATGCCTGCGATACACCGCCTGTAATTGTGCCAGCCGCTCTCGCGGGTGGTAACGCAGATCGGGGAAAGGTCGCGATACAGCATTATGGATGCAATGCATGCCACGCGATTGCTGGTCTCCCCGATCCATCATTCATAGCTGCGGCGCCGATCACAAAGGTCACCGATCGTTCTTACATCGCGGGAGTGCTGCCTGCTACGCCGGAAAACTTGATTTTGTGGATCCGGTTTCCCCGTAAGGTGAAACCAGCGAGCGCAATGCCCAATCTCGATGTATCCGCTACCGATGCGCGTGACATCGCCACCTATCTGTACTCGCTACACTAGATAGTTGGGTGCCGCCCAACGTCAAACAGAGTCAAGCGCACTCTCGCGCCTCACTCCGTCTAGCTCACCGCACATCCTCCAGTTTGAACAGCGGGTTCTCGATCACTCCCAATTCATTCCCGAACGGATCCATCACTGTCCCGACTTTTATCCCATCCCCAACTTCTCTGGCCGCTGATCGGAGAGTCGCCCCTGCCGCTACCAGCATGGCAACCGCGTCTTCCGCATTTGCAACCCCCCAATACGCTGTTGTCCCGCCGGCTCCGCTCATCCCGCTCGCGGGGTCCGGATCCAACCCCAACTCGAACCCACCAATGTTGAATCCAACATAGAACGGTTCGTCAAAGTACGGCTCCGCACCGGTCACGCGCGCATACCATTCCTTTGCAGCCGCAAGATCGGCGACATGATAGTTGATCGTACGCAATCCAAGAAAATTGGCTGGCATTTGAACCGCCTTATCAGTTGAAGAAAAATGTTTGGTCGCAATCCCCGCGCTCACAGGTTCAGCGGGTGTCATGATGCAAAGCGGATTGTGCGCCCGGAAATTGCATTAATCTCGCCCAAATGGCACTAATCCCTGATACCATCAAGCGACTTCTGATCACTGCGGCTGTGGCCTGCCTCTCGACCGCGTGCGCATCTGCCGCCTACGACACTCCCAACTCACTCGGCGTCATGCCGCTGATGCCACCAACACCAATCTGGCTCGGAGCCATCGGTAGCTCCAGTGCCGCGCCGATCGCTGGCGCCGCCGCGGTCGCACCAAGCCAGGTCCCGGGCTGGAATCACGTCATGCTCTCGCTCGATAACACGACCGCCGGCGGAATTTATACGTGGAGCCTTCGCACCGGGACATGTGCAAGTCAGGGAGGCGTCGTTGGTCCGGCTGATCGATACTCGCGGTTCGCCATCCACGCAGACGGATCGGGCGCCGCAGAGGCTGTGATTCCAACACTGTTGTCGCCGACTGATTCGTACGTCGTTGTAGCGACACCCGTATCCGCATCATCGGCCCCAAGCGCGTGTGCAAACCTCGCTCGCACAAGCATGTAGTTGGCTGCGTGACGGAGAGCCGCGCGATTTATCTCAGAGCGAACGCATATCTGGCTTGACTCCCTTCGACGCTGTGATCACCGACTTGATCCCGCCGCGCAAATTGAAATCGCCGACAATACGCATCCACTTCGGCCCCACGCGCTCAACCAGATCATCCAGAATGCGATTCACGGCGCGCTCATAAAAGATTCCGTCGTTCCGGAAGCTCCACAGATAGAGCTTGAGACTCTTCAACTCAACACACGACTCGCCGGGAAAGTACGTGATACGCATCGTGGCGAAGTCCGGTGCGCCTCCTTCCAGCGCGGTAAGATCAGTGGCGTCCCCTTCGATCCCACCCAACGGACACAGTGATGTAAACTCGGGACAATCCATATGAATCTCGTAATCGCGATCGGGATACGGATTCGGAAAAACTTCTAGAAGCTGTGGCTTTGGCATGACAGGAATTTATTCAGAAGCGGTCCGACCGTCATTCCCTCGGCCGCGAGGGTGACTGAGGCTTGCGACGATAGTCCGTCATTCCCGCGAAAGCGGGAATCCATTTCCAGTCGCACCCAGCGTAACATGGCTCCTCGTTTTCGCGAGGACGACTTGGAGCTTAACGCCTATGAGGCACGGTCAGGAGCCACGCAACTTTTTCGATATTTCCTGCAGCAATTCGCGCTCATCACGCGACAAGCTACCAATCCCTTCGCGCGAAATCTTGTCCAGCAGTGCATTCACATCTTCAGCACGCGGCTTCGGACTCGGAGCAGACAACATCGGAGCCTGCGGGCGACGCTTCACTATCGCGTTGCTGCGCGCGACGGCCTCGTCAGCACTGGGTAGGCTGTCACGCCGCTTCGGCTGTCGTTGAACCTTGGGGATCGGCTGCGGATTCGAATCGTCAGGCACCGTCGCAACATGCCGCCGAATGCGTTCGAAACTCGAGCTGGTCGGAGCGTGCAGATACATGTAGGCGAACACGAGTCCACCAACGTGCGTCATGAATGCAACCGAGCCACTCGAATAGCCAGTGTAATCCGCGAACGCCATCCCGACGTTCCATGCGATCGTCCAGACCGCCAGCCATACTGCGCGAATCGGCCAGACACCCAGCACGTACACTTCATCATCAGGCCACTTGAGGGCATACGCCAGCACGACGCCTACAACAGCACCCGATGCGCCAATCACTACGCCGTGCTGCTCGAACAACAGGTGGAATATCCCGCCGCCCAGACCACACCACAGATAGAAGTACGTGAACGCACGCGTGCCGAGTGAGCGCTCCACTCTCGGTCCGAACATCCACAGCATGATCATGTTCGTTGCGATATGCGC
>Ga0208357_1002105_pt1 | contig 13607 bp, 20 predicted proteins | sample NGESurdeep092012_6_FD_184487 | JGI IMG/M metagenome (GOLD analysis project Ga0208357, IMG submission 184487) | Arctic peat soil microbial communities from Barrow, Alaska - NGEE Surface sample F52-2 deep-092012 (SPAdes) | ecosystem: Environmental > Terrestrial > Soil > Wetlands > Peat ... | reverse complement strand
GCGGCAGCCGCGGGGACACTCGACCGAGACATCCCCTCCAACCACTCCCCGCAATTCGCACCCGTGCTGCAGCCAACGCTGGAGCGCGGCACCCAGGCCCTGGTCGTCGCCGCCCGCCAGTGGCTCGGATCCACGGCCGCTTGAGCCGATGAGCTCGCGCCAGCCCTTTCGACCACGAAGCAACAGACCAGGCTCTGCCTGCGGAACGATCTCTGTGGGCACTCTGGCCCTGATCAGGAGGATGGGCTTCGTTGTGCCGGATACTGGTCCCCCCTGTGCGCTTCGTAAACAACACAATTTCGGCGGGTGATACCAGGGTGGACATGCGGTCCGCATCGCGCCTGATCGCAGCAACGATCGCATCCGCTGGCTGTTCCGCGCCGATGATTGAAGCCCACCGAGCAGCACTCCTCGCCGGACAGCTATCGTGGCGAGGAAGCCGAAGAAGATGTTTGGATATCGGGTGAGAGCGTGACGAGTTTGAGTGGGCGAGCGCTGTCATGCTGCGTTTTGTTTCGGGACGATCACCTTCTTGATGATGAGCAGGATGGATGCGCTGACGGGGCATGCGATCAGGGCTCCGAGAAGTCCGAGCAGGGTCCCCCCGATGAGCGCGCCGATGAGGACGAGTGGGCCGGGGATGTCGATGGCCTTACCGACGATTCGGGGTGTTAGAACGTATGCCTCGACTTGCACGTAGACGAGCATGATCACGAACACCACTACGGCGGTCAGCGGTGACGCGAACAACGCCACGACGGAGACGAGACCGAGGTTGATCACGCTTCCCACAAGCGGGATGAGTGTGATGGGAAACGCGATCGCGGCCAGGACCGGCGCGAACGGCACACCGGCGATGGTCAGCAGGATGAATGTGAACACCGCGTTCGTGGCCGCGAGGATGACCATACCGCCTAAGTATTTTCCGACCGATGCCATGATTGTCTCGGCCAGTTCGATGAATCCAACACGTTCGGAGGCGGGCACGAGCGAGTACAGGCCGGTTTTGATGGACTCAAGGCCGAGTACGAAGTACAAGGTCAGCACGACGACGAAGACCGTCCCTGCGATGCCGCCCAGAATGCCTGCCCCGATCCGCAGCGCTCCGCCGCCGACGGCCACCCAGACGTTGGGATCGCTTGTCGTGTCGTGCAACCACTCGAGCAGCGGAGTCAACACCCCACCGAGGTTCTCATTCAGATTGAGAAACCAACGCTGATGTTCGATCTGGTCGAATCCCTTCGGTAGGTAGTGCGTCAGCAGGCTGAGTTGATCGACGACGATGGGCACAACCAACCAGATCAGAAGCCCGATCACGAGCACGAATCCCGCGAGCACGGTGAGCATGGCGCCGGTTCGGGAGAACCGGCGTCGTTCCAACCAGCGCACGGTCGGATACAAGCCGAGGCAGACGAAGAACGCGACGAAAATCAGCGTGAGTGCCGTGGCCAGCGACATCACGGCAAACCCGAGCAGCAGCGCCAGCAACACACCGAGAGTGGCCACGAAACCGAACCGGAACGGTCCTCCAGAGAAGACATTGAGCGCTTTCATCGCGGCATCCTATCGACGCAACCGGGATGCCCCGGGCTGGTGCTCAGACTAGTGGCCCAACGGGCGTTACACGGTGAGCAGGCGACAGGCGGCCAGCACAGCGATACAAGAGAAGGCTGGCAATCTCAAGAAACGGCACGCCTCAGAGTTACTAATCCCCTGGGCAATGAACCTGATGAACAGATCCTGCCTCCCCGTTGGCCCACTATCGGACCGAGGCCTCCGCAAGCTTCCCACCGCGACCTCGACCAACAATCGGTGTTGCGACGTTCACTGGAATTCGCAGAGTCAACTGGGCTTCCAAGATTCAACTGTGGATAGGCCAGCCCTCTCCGGCTGGTAACCCACGTCTATTTGAAACGAGGCCCCAGCCTCAAGAGCTGAACACCCTCATACCGTCTCGCTGGACGGGCGCCAGCTTCGCGGTCCGCACCGAGATCGCGTGCGATGTGTTGCGTTTAGCAGTCTCTGCCCGACGGCGAGCAGAGGGCAGCGCCAGCGGCCAATTTCAGTTGAGCGCCTTCAGCACCCACGTCGTTGCTTGCCCGGTGACCGAAACATCCGCCTTGCGGTCGATCGCGCTCGGTGTGGAGAAGACGGTGGTATGTGGCACGAAGTCCATGGTGCAGAACTTGCCCTTGTCACTGGGCTTCGGTACGGTGAGGCTCACGTGGTTGTGGCTGGTCAGCGAGAACTGGGTGGCAACAGGGGGGCAGGTCGAACTGCCGTACAGGGTCACGGTGAACTGATCGCCGCCCTTCAACCACACGGAGAACGGCGTATCGCCGGTGTGGGTTGCCGGCGCCTCGACTCCCCTGGGTTCGCCGTGATAGTCGGTGAGCGCCTTCGTGGAACTCTGCGCACAACCGGCGAGGGCCAGAACAGCGATCACCGTGATAGCGGAGGCTGCAACGGTGCGAGCGAAACGGTGACGAGGCCTGCCCCCATGATAGGGCTGGCCTCGTCGGGCATCCGTTCTCATCGGTTGAACTCAGAGCCGTTCTAGGCGAGCGCCTTGGCCTTCAGCTTCGCGAACTCGTCAGCGTTGATCACACCGGCGTCCAGAAGGGCCTTCGCCTTGGCAATGTCATCGGTCAGGCTCGCAGCGGCGACATCGCGAATGTACTGATTCGCGGCTGCCTGCGCCTGCCGCACCTGCCCGGCCTTGCGTTCTTCCATGCCACGGCCGCGTGCGATCAGGTAGACCAGCACCGTCAGGAATGGCAAGAAGACCAGGAAGATGATCCACAACGCCTTCCACCAACCGTTGAGCTTGCCATCGCGGAAGAGGTCACCGATGACATTGAACAGGGCCATCAAGTATGCAAGGAACGCGAATACCCAAAAGAATAACCAGATGACATTCCAGATATTGCCCAAGAAAGAACCCACTTCGATTTCCTTTGTTCGAATGACACCGCCCACAAGTGCTGTGGGCGGCTGGTATCCCCCACATTAGCGGTACGTGCGTGCAGGGGAGGACAGGTTCTTCTGATCAATCGACTGAGGGTAGACGACGTTGTGCACGACGGTCGGGATGTGAACGATATCTGCATCACGCATGCTGATCTTCGGCCTGGTCGTGGGCGCATTCGTCTCCAACCGAACACCTGCCGGCTTTGCCGTCATCGACGCATCGTCCGCCCTGCTCTGGCCATGAGCGTGTTGGACCTGCCGCAGGTCTTCGCGGGGTTTGCCGACCCTGTCGTTGTATTGACCGCAGCGCTGTTCGTGGTCGCGGAAAGCCTTGGCGCCTCAGGTCTCACCGGGTGGACTCGTCAGCAGCTGGTGCATCGAGGCGGCAAGAACATCGTGATCTTGATCGGCCCGGTCAGTATCAACGGTGTAGACCCCAGTGGCGACACCGGCGAACTTCATGATCTTGGGGCTGGCCGGAACGCGGTTCGGCGAATACTGGAAATTCGGACTGCCGCTAGTCGCCCTCTTCCTGGCCGTCGCGTTGTTCCTCGTGCCAGCGGTCTGGCTGTTCTAGAGTCGAGCTGAGACTCTCAGCGAAAGAAGCAGCAGATGACCCAATCCTCGCCCGGCACCACTCGTGAGAACGCCTCGTGGCTGCATCGTTCCTGGGTTCTGCTCGTTGCGGCAGCGGTGATCGCGTTGATCGCGGGGTTCCTGGGCGGTTTCGGTGCGGGTTCGATCTCGGGCACATCGAACACGTCTTCGCGAAGCAGCAGATCGGTCACGAGCGTCAACGGCGGATCGTGTGATGCCGTGCACGTCGCCGATGACGTCTTACCGACGATCGTGACGATCAATGTCACGGGCGCAGACGGCAGCGGTGTCGGCAGCGGGGAGATCATCAAAAATAGCGGTTACATCGTGACCAACAACCACGTCATCTCACCCGCCGCGAACGGCGGAGACCTCTCCGTTGTCTTCAGCAGCGGACAGCAGAAGGCTGCCACACTGGTCGGCCGTGACCCGAAATCCGACCTCGCCGTGCTGAAGGTCACCTTGGGCAAGCCACTACCGACGATCGCCCTTGGTGACTCTTCGACGGTCGATGTCGGCCAGCCGGTCGTCGCTCTCGGTGCACCACTGGGGCTGTCCAGCACCGTCACCGCCGGAATCGTCAGCGCGCTCGGCCGCGATGTGCCTGTGCCCAGCGACAACGGAGCCACGGCGATCCTGGCCGGTGCAATCCAAACGGATGCCTCGATCAACCCCGGAAATTCCGGCGGCGCCCTGGTAAACTGCGCGGGTGCGCTGATCGGTGTCAACACGGCGATCGCCACGGTTCCCAACGCTGCGGGCCAGGCGGGAGGAGGAAGCGTCGGCATCGGCTTCGCCGTGCCGGTGAACCTGATGAAGACGATCGTGGACAGCCTGATCAAGACCGGCACGGTCGCCTATCCGTACTTCGGTGTCGAGGTCGCCCCGTTGCCCGATGGTGTCGCCAAACGATTCGGTGTCGAGGATGGTCTGTTCGTGCAAGCCGTCACACCGAACGGTCCATCGGCACAGGCTGGCATCAGGGCCGGGGACGTGATCACCACGATCGATGGCCGACCGGCCGCGCGCACCGACGTGCTCACCGCGGTCACCATGACGAAGAAAGCAGGCGACACGATCACCGTCGGCTACGTGCGCAACGGAAAGCACGACACGACCACGGTCACCCTCGGGACGCAGCCGTAGCGCCGACACGGTCGCCGAACGGCGACTCAGGCGATCGGGGTGAATGCCACAGCGAACTCGGCCAGCAGGCGCGCCCCGAACCCGGTCGGACCCTTCGAACGCCAGGAACTTCTGGGCCGACATCATCGGCCCGCAGGCGTCCAGGTGCGCCCACGGCGTCTTGTCAACCGGTGCCCTGAGCACCAATGAATACCGGAGCCGAACTGATCGGCGGGGTCTTCCCCTATGGTGTGGGCGTGGTGCTGAGCCCGCTGCCGGTGATCGCCGTGGTGCTTCTCCTAATGGCGCCGACTGGCATGCGCAGGGCTGCTTCGTTTCTGTGCGCACGCGTGGTCGTTTGGCCGCATTGGTCACAGTTTTCGCGTTCGTCGTCGATCTGATCGATTCCGGATTCGGCTCATCCTCTCCCGCGGCGAGCGTGCAAATAGTGGTCGGGGTTGCACCGATGGTGGTGGCGATCATCAAGTGGAGATCTCGGCCACGTGGTGAGGCTGAGCCGCCCCTTCCCGGCTGGATGAGGCCGATCGAGTCTGCGGGGGTTGGAAGGGCATTCGGGATAGGGTTGCTGCTGACTGTCGGCAACCTCAAAGAGATCGGCTTCGCCGCCGGTGCCGGACTTGCCATCGGTGCTGCGAATGTTACCGTCGGTGGGCCATCGATGCTGGCGTGGTCTTCCGCGTGTTGGCCTGCGCCAGCCTCGCATTCGCGATGATTACCGCGGCGGTCCGCGGATCGCGGATCGCGCCGGCTCTGGCGGAGACGCGAACGCGGCTGATCCGTAACCAATCCGTGATGATCGCCGTGGTGCTCCTGATCATCGGTTCGCTTCTGACCGGCGCCGGTATCGCGGAAATCTGATCGGACGCTGAGGCCCATCATGACCGGCTCCGCGCCCGGTCCGGTTATATGGATGCCTATTCGGGTGCGTGCGCCAGATTGCCCTGTTTATCGAGTCGGCGTTCGACATTGCTGGTTGGGGCGTTGTGGCGGTGTCAATGACTTGGCTACCGTGCGATGCCGTCTATCACGTAATTTCTGCTCACACTGGCTGAACGGCATCTCTCAGAGCCGCGGCGCGCCAGTCACGGTAGTACCACAGTAAGACCCGCTGCCAGCCGAAGTTTTGACGATATTGTCTTGCCACAACACGTACGTCCCAGACACCATCCATAATATGCTTGCCCGGCCGGTGTCTATCCCGGTCGCCGGGTCGGTTTGCTGCTTGTGCTCTGAGGGTGCTGGGTGATATCGAGCGCGCGACACGCAACTCATTTTTTTGTAACCACCGCGGATATACTTGCGAGTTTCGTCGGGCGCGTCGTGACGCACACCACCTATTTGGGGCCGTCGGAGCCTGCTTCGTACTCTTCGAGCGGTGGGTTGCCTTGCGCCCAGCTTTCCAGAACTGGCGCGAGTATCCGCCACGCTTCTTCGGCCTCGTCGGCGCGGATGGAGAGCCTGGTATCAAGGTTGAGGGCGTCGGCGAGTATCCGACTATATGCGGATCGGTGAGACGGCCGGACGAGCGCCCGCAGAGTCTGGGGGCTGAGTCCGAACAACGAGTTAGGGTCGGTTCCATTGAGCTCGATGCGGAGCCCATCCGGCTCGAGTTCAAAATGTACGACGTTCGGCTCGGCTTAGCGCCGGTCTGGGTAGGGCAGATCTGGTAAGGGCCGGAAATGGATGATCACTTCTTTTCGGTCGGCTCCCATCCCCTTGCCTGAGCGTAGGCGGAAGAGAGTATCGGACCATCGCGCGTTGTCGACGGATAATTCGATTTGCGCGAACGTTTCGGTTTGCCGTTCGGTGGTCACCCCTGGTTCGTCGCCGTAAGCGGGAATCTGTCTCTGGTCGATTATGCCGGTACCGTACCGTGCGCGGCGGGTGTGACGGGCGATCTCCTCGCGCTCTAACGGGCGAATCGAATGCAACACGTCGACCTTTCGATCGCGCAGGGTCCGCTCGTCGAGACGGGCAGGGGGCTCCATTACTACCAGGCCCAGCAGCTGGAGCAGGTGGTTTTGGACCATGTCTTTCAACGCGCCGACGTGATCGTAGTATCCAGCGCGCCCCTCAAGAGTCAGTGCTTCATCCCAGATAATCTCGATCAGCTCGATATGTGTGCTGCTCCACAGCGGTTCGAACAGTCGGTTCGTCAATCGCATGCCGAGCACATTCTGAACCGTTGCCATGGCGAGAAAGTGGTCGACCCTGAAAATGTGGTGTTCATCCAGGAACTCGCCGAGTTGCTGGTTGAGCAGCTGGGCCGACAGGAGATCTTCGCCGAATGGCTTCTCGAGAATAACCATGCTCTCAGGAGGGAATCCCACGGCGCGAAGTCTCGAAACGGCCTCGAGTGCGATAGCAGGGGGCAAGGCGAGATAGACCACGACGGGGCCCTGCCCGCTAATGCTCTGGGCGACCGACGTCGGGTCCGAGAGATCGACGGCCAGGTACCGAACCGTTGCCAGGAAGGCGGCCACCGTCTCGTCGGGGATGTCTGACCGTTGGCTCGCGAGCCAATTGGCAGCCCAAAGCCGGTAGTCGTCATCGCTCTTTTGACTACGACCGCTGCCGGTGAGTTGGAATCGCTCGCTGAGTTGGCCAGCGGCGTAAAGCTCGACCAGCGCAGGGAGCAGGAATCGACCCGCGAGGTCGCCGGTGCCTCCGAACAGCACGAGACGATCGATCCTAGTTGTCACAGGTGCCGCCCGTTCCGCTTTCGCTTGAGTCACTTCGTCATCCTGGCAAGGGTGGTTCCCGCAGATATGACTCCGATGTGACTGAACGCCTGGGGAAAGTTGCCGAAGAACTCACCAGTGCTCGGGTTGATCTGCTCGGGCAGAAGACCCACCGTGCTGGCGCGGGCACACAACGATTCGTAGAGGTCCGTTGCTTCATCGATGTGGCCTTGTAGCGCAAGATTCTCCACGAGCCAAAAACTGCACAGCAGGAAGGCACCCTCGTCGCCGGGTATCCCGTCGGGAGATTCCTCGTGAAGGTAGCGGTAGAGCAAACCGTTTCCGGCTGAGAGCCGGTCGGCAATGGCCCTCGTGGTGGCTCTCATCTTCGGGTGTTCTGCCGGGACGACCCGGCGCAGGGGAAGGGCGAGAAGACTGGCGTCCAGACCGCCCCCACCCTCGAGGTGCTCGCTGAGGGTCTGGGCGTGTTCGTCCCAGGACTGTTCCAGGATGGTTCGGGTCAGTTCGTCTGCGTGCTGCCGCCACTTTTCCGCTGGGCCGGGCAGGCGCAGCTGGGTGGCGATGCGGGCGGCGCGGTCGAGGGCGACCTGGCAGATGGCCGCAGAGTAGGTGAAGACGCGCCCTTCGCTGCGTACTTCCCAGATTCCCTGGTCTGGCAGCCGCCAGGCAGTTGCGGCCGAGTCCGCGAGGCTGCTCAGCTTCCTCCAGAGGTGCGCATCGAGGTGTCGGCCGCTGCGAACCCACTGGTAGGCGCAGTCCAGAACCTCGCCGTACACGTCATGCTGTCGTTGATCGGCTGCGCCGTTTCCCCAGTGCACAGGCGCAGAGCGACGGTAGCCTTCCAGTTCGGGATCGGCCCACTCGTCGGGGACCGGATCACCGCCGAGTGTGTACATGATTCGCGGCTGGCCGCCATGCTCGAAAGTGTCCAGTACCCAGCCGAGGAACGCTCCCGCCTCTTCGTTGAATCCGGCACGACGAAATGCGTACACAGAAAAGGAGGCGTCACGTATCCAGGTGTAGCGGTAGTCCCAGTTGCGCACACCGCCGATCGGGGCGGGCAGCGCCGATGTCGGGGCCGCGACCAGAGCGCCGCTGCTCCAGTGGTCGCACAGTTTCAGCGTGATCGCCGACCGGGCAACCAGGGGTTTTTCCAGACCCACATAGTCCAAGTTTCCGATCCAGTTCCTCCACGAAGTCGCCGTCGCTGACAAAAGCTCCTGAGCGTTGAAGCGGTGGTGGCGGTGCGCACCGCTCCAGGACAGCACAACGTCCACACGCTCACCGGCCTGGAGCTGGTGGGTGCTGGTCAGCGAGTCCAGGCTTCTGTTGGAACGCACGTGCAGGTCAAGGTCGGGGCGCCGCCACGCGTGAATCGAGATCCCGGCTGCAGCCGGGGTCGCGGTGGCTCCGCCTCGAGGCTGAATATCCACGACAAGGTGCACCGTCCCCTCGAGCACGACCGCCGACCGGATCAGTTCCTGACGGCCGGCATCCGCATCATCGGTGAGATCGGTGCCGGGCCGCAGCGCTAACGCATCGGTTATTCTGACCGTGCCAGTGAGGGTACGAACCTCGGTGACGAGCACGGCCGTGTCGGGTTCATAGTGTTGGCGGGATGCGAGGATCTCCTCTGCGGTCAAGGAGAAATGTCCGCCGTTCGCATGGTCAAGCAGGCCGCAGAACAACGGTTCGGAATCGAACCGGGGCAGACACAGCCAGGGAATGCTGCCGTCGCGTCCCACCAGTGCCGCCGTGGTGCCGTCTCCGATCAAGGCCATGTCTTCAAGCGGTAGGTAACCGTCCAGCCGTTCAACGGGTTGCAGTGTCGGGTTGGGATTCAACACGATGGCGACTCCTCCAGGTGGATTACGTGAGATGGATTCCGGGAGCTGCCAGGAAGGTGGATCATGTGCGGCCCAGAGCAAAACCAACACTGGCCAGCACGAGAAGTGAGCCCATGCTGATGACGAGCCGCGTTATCCATTTCTGTCGCACGATCTACCCTTCAGGCCATGTCGAAGCGTTCACTGCTGATCTGCCCGGCGGGCACATCCGCCTCGACGAGAGAGTCTTCCATCGCGTCCATCATCTGGGTGGACCCACAGATCAGGTATTCGTACCGGCGGAACTGAAGCGGTAGATGCCGGCGAAGCAGTTCAGTCGTGATCCGCCCCGACTCACCGGTCCACGACGGCTCGGGCCTGCTAAGAACATGCACGACCGTCACATTGGGCATCGCCGCCTCCAGTTGCGACAACTGATCGCGCAAAATGATCTCCTCCCATCGCGGATTAGCGTAGAAAAGGGTGACCGGGCGCACATCGCCGCGCTCCTTCATCGTGCACAGCATGCTATAGAACGGCGTAACGCCGACCCCGCCGGCGATGAAGACATAGCCGGGTGCTTGTCGGCGATCCATCGAGAACACACCATGAGGGCCGTCCAGAAATACCCGTGTGCCCGGTGCGACTGACGGGATCGTCCTGCTGAAATCACCAGCCGCTTTGATGGTGATGCTGATCACGCCCCCGTCCGGTGTATCCGCGGCCGAGGAGAACGAAAACGGATGCTGGGTGATGCTGAACGGGGACCGCCCGACCGCGATCCAGCCGAACTGTCCCGGATCGAAACGGAACCCGGAATGACCGACCGGCTCCACCATCAAGGTGCTGGCCTGACCATACTCCGGCCGCACCTCGACCACCCGCCACGGGCGACGGTAACGCATCAGCGGACTGATCACGCGAATCCACAGGAGCAAGAAAATCAGGCCGCCAATATACACGTCATACACCACAAGCCGAATGAGCCCCGTCACATAGAAACCGACCAAGCCCACATGAAGCAACGCGAAAAGCACCACGGCGACCGCGAGCAGGCTGTGAGAAATGTGCCACACCTCGTACCGCAACTTCAGACGCCGCCGCCACACCGACAGCACCACCAGAGCCAGCAACACGAACACGCTGGCAAACGCGAATCGTGCCCGCCACGGTGCCGTGAACACATTCAGCAACGGAATGTACTTCGAGTCGGCAACAAAAAGCAGAATCGGATGGGCCAGAACGAAGGCAAGACCAACGAACGTGATCTGGACGTGAAACTTCAGTAAAGCATCGATCCCGAACGGCGCTGCCACCACCTGGAACCGGGCAATCAGCACGAACTGAAGAGCAAGAATCGACAGGCCAACAAATCCCAGAGCGACCGAGAACTCGACAAGAAACGGGCGGCCGGGCGGGTTGTCCTGACCGATCAGCAAAAGCAGTGGCAGCAAACAGAACAAGAGGTAAAGGCCGATCCACACCAACCCGCTCAGAAGGTTCCTCAACTGGCTCCCTACGAATTGTGTGGTTGTTTTGACCTTAAACCTGGGCATGCGTAGCCGTCTACGAGGTCGTAGAAAAACGATACACAAAAGTACAGCCCGATCTCAGGGCAACAGGCTGGCCGCCGTGGTCGCGACAACCACGCTGGACGCCAACGCAAGCCTAGCCATGACTCGCTGTGGCCTCTCGCTCAACTCCCACGATCACCGTTATAGTCACGCCATCCGACCCCAACTGTTTCCACACGCCCACACACGCACTGTCGGGCAGCTTGAGGGGGTGTCGCATTTGCCCACCCGACATTAAGCCCGATGCCCCTGCGTGATATGCACGAGCCGGGTGCCTGATCCCCGGCCCTTCTCGGCGCTGTCTACCCGTCAGTGGTGAGCGTTCGTGATCGTCGGTAGAACGTCGCACGGGACATTCCGAGGTCACGGGCAACCTGCGTCGCCGGCTGGCCCACCTCTACCAAATGGATCGCGCTGCGGATCTGACTATCACTCACCAGCTGTGGCCGGCCGCCGAGGTTTGCACCTGCGGTGCGGCGTTTCCTGATCGAGTCGATGACACGCTCACGTTTAATCTCGTGTTCCATCTGCGCCAACGCGGCCATGATCGTGAACAACATCGAACCCATCGGTGTTGAAGTATCCACATCCCCGCCGCCGAGTGTCAACGTCGGCCGAAAATTGACCCTTTATCGTCGTTTGAAAATTGACCCCTCTCATGGTTGTTTGTTGTTAGTTTCCTGCCCCGGCTGTGGGCTCGTTCAAGAGCTCACGTCGGGCGCGGGTTCGGTAGGAGTCCCCGGCCAAAGCCAGGACCTCCGCGTGGTGAACGAGCCGGTCGATCATGGCCGCGGCGACGATGTCGTCGGAGAAGATCTCACCCCATCGTACTGGGACGGGCATACGTTCGTTTGCGGTGGATTGCCCTGTGACGTGGGCTTTTGCGGGGTTCGGCGTGTCGGCACGATTTCGAAGTGTAGTAGGCGTTTGCTAGGTACTGCCTTGGTTTTCTTGTTGTGAAGAAGGTGTGCAGGGTGGACCGTGCAGCATTGACCCTCGTTCCCGGTCGCGCAGTTGTGGTGGATCGGCTTGCGCCGGCGGATCCGGAAGCGTTCCAGACGGCGTGTGTGGATGCGTATCTGGCGTCATGGACGGCACGGGGCTTCAGCCCGGTCACGATCGAGAACGATACGGGTCTGCTGGAACGGGTGCTCCGGTTGCTGGGCCGCCCAGCCTGGGAGGTGACCGTGGAGGATGTTGATCAGATGGTTGCCGTCCTCGCCGCCGACGGGTTGAGGCCCTCGACGCGGCGCGGGTATGTTCAGGCGTTCAAAGGCTTCCACCGGTTCTTGCAGTCGCGCAAAGCGGTCCAGATCGACGCACTGTTCGGGGTTCGGCTGGTGTCTCCCGTGGACGAGTTCAACGCGTCCCGACACGTCAGTGATGATTCGCCTTTGTTGTTGCCACCGCCGACGGTTGAGCGGGTGGACGAGTTCTTCGAGTTCTTGAAGGCCCGGATCGCCACCGCCCGCAAGTATGGCCCGGCCGCCCGTGATTACGCCATGTTCAGGACGTTGTATCACGTCGGGCTGCGGGCGGATGAGTGCGCGATGCTGGAGCAAGCGGACGTCCATTTCGGGCGGGGCCCGTTCGGCAAATTGCATGTGCGGTTCGGCAAGGGTGCTCAAACCTCAGGGCCAAGGCCGCGCTGGGTGCCGATGCTGGACAAGCTCGATCTGGTGCTGGCCTGGTTCCTGCGGGATGTGCGGGGCAGGTTCCCCGACTCGCCCGTGCTGTTTGCCGACGAGTCCGGCGGGGCCATGCACCGGGGCACGATCCGTAACCGTCTGCGCCATCTGATGGAGGTGGAGGGCCGACCTTCGACAGAGTGGTTCAGTCCACATTCGCTGCGTCGGGCCTGCGCAACCCACAACTACGAGCGCGGGGTTGATCTTGTCGCCATCCAACAGCTGTTGGGTCATTGGACGGTCAGCTCGACGATGCGATATGTGCGGCCTTCCGCCACGTTCATCGAGGACGCTTATCGTCGCGCCGTGAACGCGACCATCAACGAACTATCTGAGGAGGCACGATCAGAATGAAGATCGGATGGAAGCTGCGGATGGCAGCGGCCCAACGCGAGGTCTGGACTGGAGTGCAACTGCGTCGGCTGCTGGCCGAAAGGGCCGGTTTGAGCCTGTCGTCGGCGTCGGTGTCGGCGTTACTGACGAAGGAACCCAACCAGGTCAAACTCTCCACCCTGATCGCCTTGTGCACCGCCCTGGAGTGCACCCCCAACGACCTGTTCGAGGTGGACACCACCCCGATTGCGCACCCTGACACTGCCGTCCCGATGACGGTCGAGCCGGAGAGAGCAGTCGGTGGGCGGGGCCGCTCGATGCCACCGGTATGAGCTCGAACCCTGATGGGTAAGAAACAGTGTGATTGCGTTGGCTGCGGCGCCCCGGTCGGCTTCATCGGCCGCCAGTACTGCTGCCACTGCACGCGCAAACGCCGCGACCAGGCGGCGAAGGCCTCCTGTCCGGGCTGCGGTAAGGATCGTCTCCTGGAGGTCACTACCGGGCGTTGCATCCTGTGCTCTCGATGCTGCCGGCAGTGCGGGGCCACCGTTCGGAAGCTGGATGCGACACTGTGCCGTGACTGTCGGCGTCGCGCCGCCAGACAAGCGGTCAAGGCTGCGTGCCCGCGCTGCGGGAAACTCGGCTTCATCCGAGATGAAACGGGTTGGTGTGGTCCGTGTTCACGGCCGGCCCCGGTCAGGAAACCACCACAGGCCTGCCGGGTCTGCGGCCAGTTGCGAGCACATGCCGGGATGGGCATGTGCTCACGCT
>Ga0208357_1002102_pt1 | contig 13627 bp, 10 predicted proteins | sample NGESurdeep092012_6_FD_184487 | JGI IMG/M metagenome (GOLD analysis project Ga0208357, IMG submission 184487) | Arctic peat soil microbial communities from Barrow, Alaska - NGEE Surface sample F52-2 deep-092012 (SPAdes) | ecosystem: Environmental > Terrestrial > Soil > Wetlands > Peat ... | reverse complement strand
CCGCCGCGAATTCGATATCGGCGAGGGTGACGCCTATAATCGTGCCCTTATCGACCGCGCCGAGCGACGGCTGAAGAATCTCGGTTTCTTCAAGACCGTTAAGATCACCAATGAACCCGGTTCCGCGCCGGACCGCGTCGTCGTCAATGTCGATGTCGAAGAACAGCCGACCGGTCAGTTCTCGGTTGCCGGCGGCTACTCCACAGCCGACGGCTTCATCTCCGAAGTCAGCATCGCCGACAAGAACCTGATGGGCCGCGGGCAGTATGCCAAGGCGACTGTCAGCTACGGGCAATACTCGCGCGGCGTCGAATTGAATTTCGTCGAGCCCTATCTGCTCGGCTACCGCATGGCGGGCGGCGTCGATCTCTTCTGGCGGGAAAACCTCGCGAACAATTATCTCTCCTACGGCACGAAGACCGTCGGCACCAATCTTCGCCTCGGCTTCGGCCTGACGGAAGAACTCTCGTTCGCACCGCGGTATTCGATCTATCGCCAGGAAATCACGCTGATCGATCAGTACAACAACTGCGTAAATTCACCGCAAGCCGCAGCGTTCCGTGCTGGCACCGGTCCTGGTGTATCGCCGACCAACAACAACGGCTGCTATGCCGACGGCGAAGCATCGCTACCAGTGCGCATGGAACTCGCTAATGGCCCTGTCACGGTATCGCTGGTCGGCTATACGCTGGCCTACAACACGCTCGACAACACGAAGTCGCCAACCAGCGGACTTTACGCCGAGCTGAAGCAGGATCTTGCCGGCGTCGGCGGCGACGTGAACTTCATCCGCACGCAAGTCGAGGCGCGCAACTATTACGAGATATTCCCGGACGTCATCAGCGTCTTGAAGGTGACCGGCGGCCATATGGAGGGTTGGGGCGGCAAGGACCTGCGCATGCTGGATCACTTCCAGATGGGTCCGAATCTCGTGCGCGGCTTCGCCCCTTCGGGTATCGGTCCGCGCGACCTGACCAACGGCACGACCAACGACGCGCTGGGCGGCACGATGTACTGGGGTGCGAGCCTGGAGGCGCAGACGCCGCTCTACTTCCTGCCGAAGGAGGTTGGCATCAAGCTCGCCACCTTTATCGATGCCGGCTCGGTGTGGGGCTACAAAGGTCCGACAGCTTGGGACCAAACCGGCGAAAACGTGCAGATCGGCCTGGACAAGTTCAGCGACATCCGGTCGTCGGTCGGCATCGGTCTGCTCTGGGATTCGCCGCTCGGGCCGTTGCGCTTCGACTTCGCCTATCCGATCACCAAGTACTGTGAGACCGGCATCGGTGGAAACACTGTGTGCGACAACACGCAGGTCTTCCGCTTCAGCGGCGGCACCAAGTTCTGACCCTGGCCGCGATGGGCGGCGGGGGACGGTGGGCGATGAGCAAGCCAGCCTTCCTGCGGCAATCGCGCGGTCTGACGCTTGCCGAGATCGTGGCGCTGGTCGGCGCCGCGATGCCATCATCTGTCGGCGGAGATCGCAGGTTGACGGGTATCGGCGCGCTTGACAGCGCCTCACCGGCCGATCTCAGTTTTTTCGAAAGCCGCAATTACGCTGACGCAGCGCGTCTGACCCGCGCGGGAGCCTGCCTGACCACGGCGGCATTGGCCGCCGGATTGCCGGCCGACACTGCGCCGCTGGTCGTGGCCGCGCCGTACCAAGCCTTCGTGACTGTGGCGCGGGCAATGTTTCCGCAGGCGTTGCGGCCGTCCTCGCTCGCGCCTGCCGGCTCGGTCGCGGGCGCGCATGTCGACAAGACGGCGCGGCTCGAGTCCGACGTTACCATCGAGCCAGGCGCGGTGATCGGGCCGCATGCCGAGATCGGCAGCGGCACGATCATCGGTGCCAATGCGGTGATTGGCGCCGAGGTGCGCGTCGGCCGCGACTGCGCCATCGGTTCGAGCGTAGTCGTCTCGCACAGTCTGATCGGCGACCGGGTGATCATTCATCCGGGCTGCAAGATCGGACAAGACGGCTTCGGCTACGTCATGGGCGCCAAAGGCCACGTGAAGATACCGCAGATCGCCCGCGTGATCATCCAGGACGATGTCGAGATCGGTGCCGGCACCGCCGTCGATCGTGGCGCGATCCGTGACACCGTGATCGGCGAGGGCACCAAGATCGACAACCTGGTACAGGTGGGCCACAATGTGGTGATCGGACGCCATTGTATCATCGTGGCGCAGACAGGCATTGCCGGGTCGGCGACGGTCGAAGACTTCGTCGTGCTCGGCGCGCGGGCCGGCCTGGATAATCAGGTGACTGTCGGTGAGGGTGCGCAGATCGCGGGGGCAAGCGTCGTGCATGGCGACGTGCCGCCCGGCGCCCGCTGGGGCGGTACGCCTGCGAAACCTGTCAAGCTGTGGTTCCGAGAGATGATGATCCTGGAGCAGATGGCCCGGCGCAAGGGTGCGCGAACCGCTGCCAAGGACGAATAGGAACAGGCGCTGGACGATGGATGAAGCGGTCACCAGGCTCGAAGCCGCCGATATTGCCAAGGTGCTGGCAATGCTGCCGCACCGCTATCCTTTCTTGCTGATCGATCGCGTGATCGACATCAAGGGCAATGAGCACGGCATTGGCATCAAGAACGTCACGATCAACGAACCGCACTTCCAGGGGCATTTCCCGGAGAACCCGGTATTCCCGGGCGTGCTGATGATCGAGGGCATGGCGCAGACGGCCGGCGTCATATGCATCATTGCGTCCGGATCGACTCCGAAGTCGGTATTTTTCCTGACCATCGACAAGGCCAAGTTCCGCAAGCCGGTTCTGCCGGGCGATGCGATCGAATATCACATGACGCTCCTCCGGCACCGACGTGCGATGTGGTGGTATCGTGGCGAAGCCAAGGTCGCCGGCCAAATCGTGGCCGAAGCGGAAGTCGGCGCCATGATTTCCGACCGATGAGCGGCACAAACATCGATTCCTCGGCGCGAGTCGCCCACGGGGCGCGGATCGGCCGCGACGTGACGGTCGGGCCTTATTGCACGATCGGTCCGAACGTCGCGATCGGCGATGGCTGCGCACTCGTTTCGCACGTCACCGTCACCGGCTACACGACGCTCGGACCGCGCGCCAAGATCCAGCCCTTCGCCTCGCTCGGCACGCCGCCGCAATCGATCAGCTATCGTGGCGGACCGACCAAGCTCGTCATCGGGGCGGACTGCGACATCCGCGAACATGTCACTATGAACACCGGCACCGAGGACGACCGTGGCATCACGCAGGTCGGCGAGGGCTGCATGTTCATGGTGAACTCGCACGTCGCGCACGATTGCACCGTCGGCAACAAGGTGATCTTCGCCAACAACGCCGTGCTCGGCGGGCATGTGAGCGTCGGCGACAATGTCATATTCGGTGGCGGTGTCGCTGTGCGGCAGTTCGTGCGCATTGGCGAGGGCGCGATGTTGGTCGGCCTCTCCGGCATCCGTGCCGATATCATTCCCTTCGGCATGGCGCACGGACCGCTCGCGCATCTGGTCGGCCTGAATGTCGTCGGCATGCGCCGGCGCGGCCTGTCGAAGGCCGAGATCCACCGCGTGCGCGCCGCCTATCAGGTGCTGTTCTTCGGTGATGGCGAGTTCCGTGCAAGGCTCGAACGAGTGGCCACCGATTATGCCGAAGACGCCCCGGTGCAACGCATCGTTGAGTTTATCCGCGCCGGCAAGCGCCCGCTGACAATGGCAATCAAGCGCGGCGCGACGGATGAGGAGCAATGAGCGCGCCGCCGCCGACGGTCGCAGACGGGCCGCTGGCGCTGGTCTGCGGCGGCGGCAGTCTGCCCCTGGCGGTGGCCGACCATGTCGAGGCGCGCGGCCGCCGCGTGGTCCTGTTCCTCCTGCGCGAGGCCGCGGATCCAAAGGATTACGCGGGGCGCGAGTATACGCCGCTCTATGTCGGCCAGTTGGGCAAGCTCGCGCGGATTGCGCGCACGCAGGGCTGCCGTGAGATCGTCCTCATCGGATCGCTGGTGCGGCCCTCGCTCTGGGGCATCCGGCCGGACTGGCTGGCGCTCAAAAACCTGTCCCGTATCGCAAGAGGTTTCCGTGGTGGAGACAACCATTTGCTCTCAAATTCTACCAAACTGCTCGAGGAGCAAGGCTTCACGCTACGCGGCGCGCATGAGGTGGCGCCGGAAATCCTGGCGCCGGAAGGCGCGCTCGGACGCTTGAGGCCGACGGCAGACGACCATGCGGATATCGAATTCGGTCTTGCGTATCTGGCCGCCGCGGGACCATTCGACATCGGACAGGCTGTCGTCGTCGCCGGCCGGCACATCCTCGCGGTCGAAGCAGCCGAAGGTACCGACGGCATGCTCGCGCGTGTCGCGACCTTGCGCGCTGAGCGCCGCATCCGCGCGCCGCGCGGCGTATTGGTGAAGGCGCCCAAGCCGCAGCAGGACCGCCGCTTCGACCTGCCATCGATTGGTCCGAACACGGTCGAGGCTGCCGCGCGCGCCGGGTTGGCCGGCATCGCGGTGATTGCGAAGGAAACGGTCGTGGCCGAGCCGGTGACGCTGGCCGAGGCCGCCGATCGCGCGGGACTATTCGTGGCGGGCGTTCGCGGTTCGCAGGGATGAGCGCTGCGCCGCATGTCTTTATCGTCGCCGGCGAAGATTCGGGGGACCGGCTTGGCGCAGCCCTGATCGTTGCGCTCAAGGCCGCGACGCAATGCGCGGCGCGCGTCTCGGGCATCGGCGGAACGCATATGGCCGAAGCCGGCGTTACGAGCCCATTCCCGCTCGGCGATCTGGCCATCATGGGTTTCGCAGCAATACCCAGGCGGCTGCCGCTCATCCTCAGGCGCATTCGCGAGACGGCCGACGCGGTGATCGCGGCGAAGCCCGACGTTCTGGTGATCATCGACAGTCCGGAGTTCACCCATCGCGTGGCGAAGCGTGTGCGCGCGCGCGCGCCGGAGATTCCCATCGTCGATTACGTGTGCCCGTCGGTGTGGGCCTGGCGTGCGGGCCGCGCGCGCGTGATGCGTGGCTATGTCGATCGCGTGCTGGCGCTCCTGCCGTTCGAACCCGAAGCGATGCGCCGCCTCGGCGGCCCGCCGACCGAGTTTGTCGGTCATCCATTGGCCGAAGCCGTTGCGCGGCTGCGTCCCGACGCGGAAGATGCACGCCGGCGCCTGGCCGATCCACCGGTGCTGTTGGTACTGCCGGGCAGCCGTTCCGGCGAGGTCCGCCGCATGGCCCCCGTCTTCGGTGCCGCGGCCGCCCGTCTCGCGGCCGAGATCGGTCCGCTCGAGATCGTGGTGCCGGCCGTGCCGCGGCTTGCCGCGCTTGTGCGCGACGAGGTCGCCGCTTGGCCGGTAGCCGCTCGGGTGATCACTGAGCTGGCCGAGAAGGATGTGGCGTTCCGCACCGCGCGTGCGGCGCTGACCAAGTCCGGCACTTCAACATTGGAACTGGCTGTCGCCGGCGTGCCGATGATCGCTGCTTACAAGGTGTCTCTGTTTGAAGAGCCGATCGCGCGTCTGCTCATCAAGGCCGACACGGCGATCCTTGCCAATCACGTGCTCGGGGAGAAGGCCATTCCCGAATTCCTGCAACGTGACGCCACGGCCGAAAAGCTGGCTGCGGCGCTGGTGCCGCTTCTCTCCGACACGCCACAGCGCCGGGCTCAATCGGCAGCATTCGCCCGCCTCGACGCGATCATGGAGATCGGTACGGCGGCCCCCAGCGCCCGCGCCGCGGCCGCCGTTCTCGCGGTAATCGGCCGTCTTAACCAACCTGCGGATGAGGCGGTGACGGGCCTCGGCCGGGAAGAGTAGCTTGTCCGGTGCAGTGAACGGGCTTATGTCAGCGATCAAACGGGACCCAGCCTGGTGACTTTTCCGTCTCCGCGTGCCGCTATTACCGCCGTGCACGGTTACGTGCCGCCGGACTTGCTCACGAATGCGGATTTGGCGCGGCTGGTCGACACGACCGACGCCTGGATCACTGAGCGCACCGGGATCAAGGAGCGCCACATCCTCAAAGGGGAAGGGCTCGGCACCTCGCACATGGCGGCGGAGGCGGTGCGCGGTCTTCTTGAAAAGACCCACACGCGGCCGGACGACGTCGATCTTCTGATCTGCGCCACGACGACCCCGGACCTTCAATTTCCGTCGACCGCCAATATGATCTGCGACATGGTCGGCATCCGTAACATCGGCTCGTTCGACGTGCAGGCGGCGTGCTCGGGTTTCCTGTATTCGCTGACCATCGGCGCGCAGTTCATTGCAGCCGGCACCGCGCGCAAGGTGATCGTGGTCGGTGCCGACAAGATGTCGTCGATCATCGACTACACCGACCGCGCCACCTGCGTGCTGTTCGGCGACGCCGCCGGCGCGGTGCTGCTCGAGCCTGACGCGAATGGCTACGGCATCATGGACTCGCTGATCCGTTCCGACGGCGCCGGCATGATTCATCTGCATCAGAAGGCCGGCGGCTCGCGCATGCCGGCGACGCCCGAGACGGTGTCGGCACGGCTGCACTACGTGCATCAGGAAGGCGCGGCGGTCTACAAATTCGCCATCGCCAAAATGGCGGAGGTCTCGGGCGAGATCATGACGCGCAACAATCTGCGCAGCGACATGATCGACTGGCTGGTGCCGCATCAGGCCAACAAGCGCATCATCGAATCGACAGCGGAGCGCATGGGGCTGCCGATGGATCGCGTGATGGTGACGATCCACAAATTCGGCAACACCACCAACGCGACAATTCCGCTCTGTCTGTGGGATTACGAGCCGAAACTCAAAGCCGGCAACAAACTGGTGCTGGCGGCATTCGGCGGCGGCTTCACATGGGCCGGCATTTATGTGCAGTGGGCCTATGACGGCGCCAAGGCGCCGAAACTCAACGGCAAGAGCGCGAACGGCAACGGCCGGGCGCTGTAAGCGCTCCGCCGTTCTCATTTCCGGACCTGCTCCCGAATGTTTCGTACGGCGCGAGGTCGGCATGGAAGGCAAAATCGATCTATCGGCGAAACTCGCGGCCTTCTCCGAGCATTGGTCGCCCCGCACCGTCGCCCAGTTCAACGGCTGCGACGTCATGGTCGTGAAGGTGAAGGGCGAGTTCGTCTGGCACAAACATGATGATACCGACGACTTCTTCCTAGTCCTCAAGGGCAATCTCGACATCGAAATGCGCGACCGCACGGTGGCCCTCGGCCCTGGTGAGATGTTCATCGTCCCGAAAGGCGTCGAGCATCGCCCCGTCGCCAGGGACGAAGTGCACCTACTGCTGATCGAGCCGACAGGGACAGCCAATACGGGCGACGCAAAAACAGCGGCACCGCGCAAGCTGGCTTGAGCCGCGCTGCCGCAAAAGGAAAAGGCGGCTCGCGCCGCCCTTAGCAGAACCTAAATCGCGCCTCGGCTTACTTCCTTCGCGAGATCGGCACGTAGTCGCGGCGCGTGGCGCCGGTGTAGAGCTGACGCGGGCGCCCGATCTTCTGCTTCGGGTCCTCGATCATCTCCTTCCACTGGGCGATCCAGCCGACGGTGCGGGCAACCGCGAACAGCACCGTAAACATCGTGGTTGGGAAGCCCATCGCCTTGAGCGTGATGCCCGAATAGAAGTCGATGTTCGGATAGAGCTTCTTCTCGATGAAGTAGTCGTCGTGCAGCGCGATCTTCTCGAGCTCCATGGCGACGTCGAGCAGCGGGTCGTCCTTGATGCCGAGCTCCACCAGGACTTCGTGGCAGGTCTTCTGCATGATCTTGGCGCGCGGATCGTAGTTCTTGTACACGCGGTGGCCGAAGCCCATCAGCCGGAACGGGTCGTTCTTGTCCTTGGCCCGCTTGACGAACTCCGGAATGTGAGCGACCGAGCCGATCTCCCGCAACATGTTGAGCGCGGCCTCGTTGGCGCCGCCATGTGCGGGGCCCCACAGGCAGGCGCAGCCGGCGGCGATGCAGGCGAACGGGTTGGCGCCCGACGAGCCGGCAAGGCGAACCGTCGACGTCGACGCGTTCTGCTCGTGGTCGGCATGCAGGATGAAAATGCGGTCCATCGCGCGCGCCAGCACCGGATTGGCGGTGTACTCCTCGGACGGCACGGCAAAGCACATGCGCAGGAAGTTCGAGGCGAAGTCGATGTCGTTCTTCGGGTACACGAAGGGCTGGCCGATGGAATACTTGTAGGCCATCGCGGCGAGCGTCGGCATCTTGGCGATCATCCGGATCGAAGCGACCATGCGCTGGTGCGGATCCGAAATGTCGGTCGAGTCGTGATAGAAGGCCGAAAGCGCGCCGACGCAGCCGGTCATCACCGCCATTGGGTGCGCGTCGCGGCGAAAGCCCTGGAAGAAGCGGCTCATCTGCTCGTGCACCATCGTGTGGCGCGTGATGCGGTAGTCGAAATCCGCCTTCTGCGATGGCGTCGGCAGCTCGCCATAGAGCAGCAGGTAGCAGGTCTCGAGGAAGTCGCCATGCTCGGCGAGCTGCTCGATCGGATAGCCGCGATACATCAGGATCCCTTCATCGCCGTCGATGTAGGTGATCTTGGACTCGCAACTCGCGGTGGAGGTGAAGCCGGGATCGTAGGTGAACATCCCGCTCTCGCCATAGAGCTTGGAAATATCGACGACGTCCGGACCGACCGTGCCTGGGTAAACCGGGAAGTCCCAATTCTTGTTGCCGACCGAGATCGTGCTGGTCTTCTTGTTGTCGGTTTTGGCGTCCATGGTCGAGCCCTCAAGTTGGCGGCGAGCGGTGCGCGGGACAGGCAGTCACCGGAAGAGGCGAGACCACGCCGCATCGGCGCTGGTCGGGTTCCGGCCGCTGTTTGCGTAGCCCATCCCACTGTGCGCTGCAAGATAGCCTACCGCGTTGTTCTGCCAGCTATATAGGCATGACGTCGCAGGTTTTGCAGGCGCAGCGCCTAAGGCGCGGCTGTCGTCATGGTTTGATCCCGAAGGCGGGCGAGGCTCTCATCGCGCCCCAATACCGCCAGCACGTCGAAGATCGGCGGCGACGTGGTCTTGCCGGTCAGCGCGGCGCGCAAGGGCTGCGCAACCGAGCCGAGTTTCAGTCCGGCGCGCTCCGCGAATGCGCGCACCATGGCTTCGATGGAGAGCGCTGACCAATCAGGTGCGGCGGTCAGTTCCGGCAGCAAGGCTGCGATCGTCTGCCGCGCTTCGGTGGTTAGCAGCGCAGCCGCCTGCTCAGTGAGCGGCAGCGGCCGATCGGCCCAGACAAAGCGGCTCGCCTCAAACAATTCGACCAAGGTCTTGGCGCGCTCCTTCAGGCCCGGCATCGCGGTGATCAATTGTGCGCACAGAGCGGGCGAGATCTTCGAGGCAAGCCCGTCGCCACCGGCGATGTGCGGCAGCACCTTCTCCAGCTCGGCGACCAGGTCGCTGTCTGACGTGGCGCGGATGTAATGGCCGTTGAGGCTCTCGAGCTTGGCGAAGTCGAAGCGCGCCGGCGAGCGCCCGATATGGGCGAGGTCGAAGGCGGCGACCATCTCGTCCGTGGTGAAGATTTCCTGGTCGCCGTGACTCCAGCCGAGCCGTACGAGGTAATTGCGCATCGCGGCGGGCAGGTATCCCATGGCGCGGTAGGCATCGACGCCGAGGGCGCCGTGGCGCTTCGATAGCTTGGAGCCGTCCGGCCCGTGGATCAGCGGGATGTGCGCCATCGACGGCACCCCCCAACCCAGCGCTTCGTAGATGTGCTTCTGCCGAGCGCCGTTGGTCAGGTGGTCGTCGCCACGGATAATGTGGGTGACGCCCATGTCGTGATCGTCCACCACCACGGCGAGCATGTAGGTCGGCGTTCCGTCCGAGCGCAGTAGAACGAGGTCGTCGAGGTCGGCGTTCTGCCAGACGACGCGGCCCTGCACCTGGTCCTCGATCACCGTCTCGCCCGTCTGCGGCGCCCTGAGGCGGATGACCGGCTTGACGCCGGCCGGCGCTTCCGCGGGATCGCGGTCGCGCCAGAGGCCATTGTAAAGCTTCGAGCGCCCCTCGCGGCGCGCCGCCTCGCGCATCGTCTGCAGTTCTTCGGGGCTGGCATAGCAATGATAGGCCTTGCCTGCTGTCAGCAATTGCTCGGCGATCTCGCGATGGCGCGCGGCGCGGGAGAACTGGTAGACGACGTCGCCGTCCCAGGAGAGACCGAGCCAAGTCAGGCCGTCGATGATGGCGTCAACGGCCGCTTTGGTGGAGCGCTCGCGGTCGGTGTCTTCGATCCGCAGCAGCATCGTGCCGCCCTGCCGACGCGCATAGAGCCAATTGAACAGCGCCGTGCGGCCGCCGCCGATGTGGAGGAAGCCGGTGGGAGAGGGCGCAAAGCGGGTGACGACGGTCATCTCGGGGGCGCGTCTAGCACGGTTGCCGGGAGATTGTCAGCGCGGTTGACATTGAGCGGATCGTGCCGACATGGCATAGGCGGCCGGATGCAGCGGCAGGCCGCATCCTTATGTTTCGTAGGACATCGAGAAGCATGGCGACGGACGTCAAGGCAAGCGGAGATGTGGGCGCCGGCGATGCCGGCCGCGACTTCATCCGCGACATCGTTAAGGCCGATCTCGACTCCGGTCGTATCAAGGACGTGGTTACCCGTTTTCCGCCCGAGCCGAACGGCTATCTGCACATCGGGCATGCGAAATCCATCTGTCTCAACTTCGGCATCGCGCAGGAGTTCGGCGGCCGCTGTCATCTGCGTTTCGACGACACCAATCCTGTCAGGGAAGAGCAGGAATATATCGACGCCATAAAACGCGACGTCGAATGGCTCGGCTTCGATTGGGGCAAGCATCTCTATCACGCGTCGGATTATTTCGAGCAGCTCTATGCCTGGGCCGAGGATCTGATCCGCGCCGGCAAGGCCTATGCCGATGACCAGACCCCGGAGCAGATGCGGATCAACCGCGGCACGCTGACCGAGCCGGGCCGGAATTCGCCGTTCCGCGATCGTTCGGCGGACGAAAACCTCGACCTATTCCGCCGCATGCGCGCCGGCGAATTCCCCAACGGCGCTCGCGTGCTGCGGGCCAAGATCGACATGGCGTCCGGTAACATCAACCTGCGCGACCCGGTGATGTACCGCATCCTGCATGCGCATCATCCGCGCACCGGCACGCAGTGGAAGATCTATCCGAGCTACGATTTCGCGCATGGTCAGTCGGACGCCATCGAGCACGTCACGCATTCGGTTTGCACGCTGGAATTCGAGGATCACCGGCCCCTCTACGATTGGTTCCTCGCCAATCTGAAGGTGCCGTCGGCGCCGCATCAATACGAGTTCGCCCGGCTCAATCTCACTTACACCGTGCTATCGAAGCGCGTTCTGACGCGATTGGTGCAGGACAAGCACGTCGCCGGCTGGGACGACCCGCGTATGCCGACTTTGGCCGGCCTGCGCCGGCGCGGCGTGCCTGCCGAGGCGTTGCGCGAATTCGTCAAGCGCATCGGTGTCGCGAAGGCGAACAGCGTCGTCGACGCCAACATGTTCGAGTTCGCGGTGCGCGAGGTCCTCAACAAAACCGCGCAGCGGCGCATGGCGGTGCTCAAGCCGCTCAAGGTGGTGATCGAGAATTATCCGGAAAGTCAGAGCGAAGAACTCGAGGCGGTCAATCATCCCGACGATCCGGCCGCCGGCACCCGCAAGATCAGGTTCGGCCGCGAGCTCTTCGTCGAGCAGGACGACTTCATGGAGACCCCGCCGAAGAAGTTCTTCCGGCTGTCTCCCGGCGTGGAGGTGCGGCTGCGTTACGCCTATTTCATCACCTGCAAGGAGGTGGTGAAGAACGACAAGGGCGAGATAATCGAATTGCGCTGCACCTACGATCCGGCAACCAAGGGCGGCAATGCGCCCGACGGCCGCAAGGTGAAGGCGACGATCCACTGGGTCTCGGCCAAGCACGCGGCCCAGGCCGAGGTGCGTATCTATCACCCGCTGTTTGCGAAGCCCGACCCGCGCGGCGGTGAGGATTTTGCCGCCGACCTCAACCCGAACTCGCTGGACGTCTTGAGCGACGCGCGCATCGAGCCCTCGCTGGCCACAATCAATAGCGGCGAGGTGATCCAGTTCGAGCGTCAGGGCTATTTCTGCCATGACGTTGACTCGACGCCGGCCAAGGCCGTCTTCAACCGCACCATCGGCCTGCGCGACTCCTACGCCAAGGACGTGGCCAAGGGCTAAGCGTTCACAACCGTTCTCCTAGTCACAACCTCTACGTGCCGTACGATCGATCCCGATTGTGTGGGGTCGCGGCATGGCGTGGAGTGGGGAAACGGGACCAAGGGCGCGCGCCGCTGCCGGCGCCATCGCCGCAGTCGGACGCCGCGCCGCCTCGAGCGAACTCGCCCTCCGGACGGACAGGCTGCGCAAAGTCCTGGCGCAATGGGTGGCAGCCGAAGTCGCGCCGGGCCGGCTGCTGCCTTGGCTCGCGGTCGCTTTCGGGTTCGGCGCCGTGCTCTATCTCGATGCCGACACCGAGCCGCAACTCTGGGCCGCAGCCTGCGCCGCCATAGTTGCCATGGGGCTGGCCGTGCTGGCGCGTCAGCGCCCGTTTGCATTTCCGCTCCTGCTCGGCGTGGCTGGGATTGTCGGCGGCTTTGCCATTTCGACCGCGCAAACCGCGCGCATCGCGCATCCGGTGCTGCGCGCGCCTCTCAGCAGCGTCACGCTGGGCGGCCATGTCGAAATCCGCGAGGGTCGTGAGCGCTCGGACCGTGTGACACTGCGTGTGACCCATATCGAGGGCCGCCGCCTCGCGATCCAGCCGGAGCGAGTGCGTCTGGCAATCCGCAAGAACACGGCACCGCCGGTCGGCAGCTACATCGAATTGAAAGCGCATCTCTCGCCGCCGCTGCCCCCCTTGCGGCCCGGCGGTTACGATTTTGCGCGCGACATGTATTTCCAGCAGATCGGCGCCTCAGGCTACGCGCTCGGCAAGATCAAGGTCGTGGCGCCGCCGGCCGATGGCGGCTGGTGGCTGCATTACGCCGCCTTTCTCGATGCCACCCGGGCGACGATCGATCGTCGTATTCATGCGGTGCTGCCGGGCGATCGCGGCGCGATCGCCTCGGCGCTGATCACCGGCACGCGTGACGCCATCTCAACGCCAGTCAACGACGCGATGTACATTTCCAGCCTTGCACACGTCCTGTCGATCTCCGGCTATCATATGGCCGTTGTTGCGGGCATCGTCTTCTTCGTCATCCGGGGCTCTCTCGCGCTGGTGCCCGGTCTCGCCATCCGCCATCCGATCAAGAAATGGGCCGCGGCGGCGGCGTTTGCCGCGGCGCTGTTTTATCTGCTGCTGTCGGGCTCCGAGGTGGCGACGCAGCGCTCCTTCATCATGATCGGCATCGTGCTGATCGGCGTGTTGATGGACCGGCCGGCGCTGACTTTTCGCACCATCACACTCGCCGCGTTTGGCGTGCTGTTGCTCGCGCCGCAGGCGGTGGCGCATCCGAGTTTTCAAATGTCGTTCGCGGCGACGCTCGCGCTCGTCGCCGGCTATCAGCACGGCCTGCCGTGGAAAGCCGGCAAGGACACGCCGTTCGCGGCGCGGGTGGCGTTGTGGGGTGGGCGCGAGATCGCCGGCCTGATCTTGGCGTCAGTGGTCGCCGGCTTCGCCACCACGCCTTACGCGGCCTATCATTTTCACCG
>Ga0208357_1002101_pt1 | contig 13632 bp, 12 predicted proteins | sample NGESurdeep092012_6_FD_184487 | JGI IMG/M metagenome (GOLD analysis project Ga0208357, IMG submission 184487) | Arctic peat soil microbial communities from Barrow, Alaska - NGEE Surface sample F52-2 deep-092012 (SPAdes) | ecosystem: Environmental > Terrestrial > Soil > Wetlands > Peat ... | reverse complement strand
CATCTGCATGACGTAACGGATACGGAAGGCCAGGGCCACGGCATAGGGGGCCTGGGTCGGGAAAGTCGGGACCATGGTGTCGTAGAGGTCCTGGCACCGGGCCAGCGACATTTCGAATTCATCGCTCAGCCCCGACTCCTCCACGATCTCGGGCACGTCGTAACCGAGAAAGGGCGTGAGGGGTTGCCATTCGATGGTCAGCATCCGGTGGCGCTGGAGATCCCGGAAGGCGCCGTAGTCGGACACGATGTCAAAGCGGTAGTCGGTCCGTTCGAAGGCCCGACCCGGTCGGTGGCGGCGGTTGGTCCGCTCCCCCACGTAGGCCCGGACGATGGCGCGCTTGTCTTCCGAGCCGAGAGCCTGGACCCGGCGCAGCGCATCGGTCTCAGAGATGGCCATGTGGGGATAACAGATGGCGGCGATGACTTTGTCCTCGCCCTCCGGATCCCAGTCGTCCAGGGTGACGATGGCCGAGGCGTCTTCTTCGGGCTCGCGTCGATCGGGCCAGAGGCGGTCCACCACCTCTTCCGTCTGGCTGCGGGTGGAGCCCAGATAGTCCGACCAGACACCGCCCCGGTCGGCCAGGTCGACGCGCTGGAGGAACGACGGGATGACCTTGCGCAACTCCACCAGCATGAGATCGGCGTACCGTCTGGCCTCCGGAAGAGGGTGCGAGCGCATCCTCAGAAGCAACATCTCGTACGACTGGCCGGTGCCGTAGATCCCCACGTTGGACAGGGCTCCGGCCGGCAGGAGCCCGCGCAGGGCATCGAGGGCCTTGGCCCGGATCGACTGGCGGTGGACGAAGTCCGAATCGTTCGGTTGGCGTGGGTAACGCCGGGTCAGCCACGCCTGGAGTTCGGGCAGCAACTTGGCGTAGGTGTCGAACATCCGGTCCATGTCGCCCACGTAACGGGCGCCGAGTGGCGAGTCGAGGACGTCGGGGTCGCGGTAGTAGCGGTAATGGCCCGATCCGAGCCGCGAGTCATAGACGATGTACCGGGTCGACTGCTCCAGGTAGGCCATGAGCCGGCCCCACTCGAGGACCTTGGTGAGGACGTTCGAGGCCTGTTCGCAGGCCAGGTGGACACCACCCAACTGGGCTACCGAATCGTCGCCGTATTCGAAGAAGACACGCTCGTAGAGTTCCTCGGCCCGCCGCAGTCCCATGGTGGCGTCCACCCCGGCGTCGCCGCTCACATCGAGGTCGCCGACGAACTCGTCCAGGAAGAGTCGGCGCAGGCTCTTTCCCGATCGCGAGTACCGGGCGAAGAGGGCCCCCTTCACCACTTCGGGCAGGTTGACCAGGGCAAAGACCGGGCCTTCGAGGTTCGTGACGTAGGGCCGGAGGACCTCCGCCTCGTCGGCGCTGAACGTCTCGTCGGCGTAGGGGAACATGCCCGGGCAACACTACGGCTGGCCTGCGGCCGAGGTGGCGGACCCCGTTCAGCCAGGACCGGGAGTCACCCTCAGGCCCCTTCGACGTCCTCGTCGACCCCCGGGAGCCTCTCCCCCGGCGACAGGACAGCCTCGGCCTCCAGGCTGTCCTCGGGAACGGGGGCGCCGGCCGGGACGGGTGGGGCCAGCGAGGCGGCCACCACCCCCCGCTGGAGGGCGGTGGCGGCGCGGTGGGCGGTGGCCGCCGTGTCCGGGTCGGGGGCCACGGTGGCCAGTTGCCGGAGGAGATCGACCAGCTGCTTGGCGTTGCGGACGAAGTCGCCCGGGGCCAGCTCGGCCCGCTCGAGGACCCGGGCCAGCCGCTCGCCCCGGGCCCAGCGCCAGGCCACCTCGGCGAAACCGAGCTCGGGCAACCGGGTGCGGCCCAGGCGGGACTCCTCCTCGTCGACCCGGAGACTCTCCCCCAGGCGCACCAGCGCGTGCAGGCGGGGGGCCACCGCTTTGGGCGGGTGCGGCTCGGGCTGCCCGCGCCCGGCCCGGACCTCGAAGGTGCAGGCGGAGACCACGGCGGCCAGGCCGGCCGGATCGAGGCCGTCGAAGAGGCCGTCGGCCAGCGCCTCGGCCACCAGGAGATCGGACTCGTGGTAGATGCGGGCCAGCAGAGCCCCGCTCTCGGTCAGCCGCCAGGCGTCGAGCTCCACATGGCCCCGCCGTTCGAGCAGTTTGAGGGCCCGGTCCATGCGACGGGCCAGGGCGTGGTGGTGCTCGGTGTTCAGAAACTGGGCGAAGGAGCGGTCGAGGATGTCGTAGGCCTGATCGGCCGGATAGCGCCGGACCAGGTTGACGGCCAGGTTGTAGGAGGCCCGGAACGAGGAGGTGAGTTCGGGGGCCGGGGAGGTGGCCAGGATGGCCAGCTCGGCCACCGAGACCTGCGGGGTCCAGGCCACCACGGCATGGCCCACCGAGTCGAGGCCCCGTCGCCCGGCCCGGCCCGTGAGTTGGGCGTACTCCCCCGAGGTGAGCCCGGACCGTCCGTGCTGGCGCATCTTGGTCAGTCGTTCGATGACCACCGAGCGGGCCGGCATGTTGATGCCGAGCGACAGGGTCTCGGTGGCGAACACCACCTGGAGCAGACCGGCGGTGAAGCACTCCTCCACCGCCTCCCGGAAGGCCGGGATCATGCCGGCGTGGTGGGAGGCCACCCCCGCTTCCAGTCCGGCCATCCACGGTCCGTAGCCGAGGACACGGAGCTCATCGTCGGGCAGGCCCCCGGTCCGCTCGTCGCAGCGTTGCCGGATCTCGACCCGTTCCTCGGCCGTGGTCAGCCGGAGGCCGTCGTCCAGGCACTGCCGGACGGCATCGTCACAGGCATTGCGGCTGAAGATGAAGACGATGGCCGGCAACATGTCGGCCCCGGCCAGGGTCTCGATGATCTCGGTGCGTCTCGGGGAGGCCAGGCGGGAGTGGCGGAGCCCCTCGTGTCGGCGGGCCAGGCGGCCGATGTGCTTGTCCAGGGCCGCCGCCCGGGGGTGGAGGTGACCATCTTCGAGCAGAGGGATCAGATCAACCCGACGACTGCCCTTCTCGGCGATAGCCAGGTGATTGCTCAGCTGGACGGGCCGGTGGGTTTCGACGATCACGTCGGTGGGTCCGTGGACCGACCGTATCCAGGCCCCCAGCCGGGAGGCGTTCGACACCGTGGCCGAAAGGCACACCAACATGACCTCGGCCGGGACCAGGATGATGGCCTCCTCCCAGACCGATCCCCGGTAGGGGTCCTGGAGGTAGTGGACCTCATCGAGCACCAGGAGACCGAGTCCGGTCAGATGAGGAGAACGGGAGAACAGGAAATTCCGGACCACTTCGGTGGTCATCACCACCACCTGGGCGTCGGGACGGTGGGAGACGTCCCCCGTGAGCAGGCCGACCCGGTCGTGGCCGTAGGTGGCGGCCAGTTGGGCGAACTTCTGGTTGGACAGGGCTTTGAGCGGCGTCGTGTAGAAGGCCTTGCGCCCCTCCGACAGAGCGCGGGCGATGGCGTAGTCGGCCACCGCCGTCTTGCCCGAACCGGTGGGGGCGGAGACGAGGACCGAACGGCCGGCGTCGACGGCGTCGAAGGCCTTCAGCTGGAAGGGGTCGGGGACGAAGCCGAGCCTTCTCACCACCGCGGCCCGGACGGCCCCGGCCGGGTCAGCTCCCGATGTCACACCGCCGGCGTTCGGCGACGCAGGAGGACCTTCCCGATGACGATGGAAATTTCGTAGAAGAGATAGAGAGGGATGGCCAGGGCCATCATGGAGAAGGGATCACCGCTCGGGGTGATGATGGCGGAGAAGGCCACCAGGACCACGATGGCCCAGCGACGCCACGAGGCCAATTTGGCCGGCTGGAGGATACCGACCAGCTCGAGCGACACCAGGATGACCGGGAATTCGAAGGTCAGTCCGAACACGGCCATGAGGGCCAGGATGAGTCCGATGTAGTTCTCGGGCGAGTAGATCTCCTTCAGCGACGGCCCACCGATCTTGCCCAGGAACTGCAGCGCGTGCGGGAACGTGTAGTAGGCCAGGACGGCGCCGGCGGCGAACAAGGTGACCGAGGCGGTGACGAAGGCCAGGGCGTAACGCCGCTCGTTTCTCCGGAGGCCCGGGGTGATGAAACGCCAGACCTCCCAGAGGATGACCGGCGAGGCCATGAACAGCCCGCCGTAGGTAGCGATCTTGATGCGCAGGGTCAGACCCACCAACGGGCCGTTCGCGTAGAGCAGGCAGTTCTTGGGTCCGGCCACGTGGCAGTAGGGGCTCTTCAGGAAGTTGAGGATCTGCGGGTAGACGACGAAGCCCACGGTGGCGGTGACCACCAGGACGGCCACCGAGATGATGAGACGGCGCCGCAACTCGCCGATGTGCTCGACGAGGGTCATGGCGTCGGGCGTCGGGCGCGGCGCCTTGGGGCGGAAAGGGATGCGGAGGGCCATCGAGGAGGCCTGGGCCAGCGATCAGTTCATGCTCGGGTCGTCGAGCTCGACGGAATGGAGGAACCCGCCATCAGAGCCATGGCCCCGTTGGCCCGCCGAGGTGCCCACGCCGCTGGCGCCGTTACCCCCGTGGACCCCGTTCCCGTTGGTAGCCGGAGCCGCCGGGGGTTCGGCCACCAACGGCGCACCCGGCATTTCGTCGCCCTCCGCCTCTTGCGTGGCCTTCGACTTCTCGTGCTCGTCGGCCAGGCGGTCGAGAAAGGCCAGAGGGGACCGGACGGCCTGCGCCACTTCGTGGGTGGCCGGCAGGTCGGGGAAGGCACCCCGGACATCGCTCTCGAGCCGCGTCCGAAATCGTCGAAGATCCCCCCAGGCGGCCCCCAATTGGCGGGCCATGTGGGGGATCTTGTCCGGGCCGAGGACGATCAGAGCGACCACCAGGACGACCAGTATTTTTACCGGGCTCAGGTCCAGCATGCGATATCGAGTCTACGAGAGCGAGGACCGGGCTGGATGACGACGGGCCTGGTGCGGCCCCGTCCGGCCCTCGACGGCCGCGGACCCCGGTGGCCGTCGCCGGGACCGGTCCCCCGGTCCACCGGATGCGGTCAGAAGGCGTGGATGCGTGAAAAGGGCCAGATCCGGAGAATGACCCGGCCCACGATGAGGGACCGGGGTATGGGGCCGAAGAACCGGCTGTCCTGGGAATCGGCCCGATTGTCCCCCATGACGAAGTATTCGTTCGGAGGAATCCTCTGGGTGGCGATACCGGTGGTCACCGTCCCCGGCGGCAGCCAGGGCTCGTGGAGCGGCTTTCCGTTGATGTAGACCCGACCGCCCGACGAGGAGACGGTGTCGCCCGGCAGGCCGATGACGCGCTTGACCAGATCCTTGATGGAGGGATCGGCCACCTCCTTCGGCGGCTTGGCGAAGACCACGATGTCGCCCCGCTTCACGTCGTGGAGGTGGTAGCTCACCTTGTCGACCAGGATCCGGTCTCCGATGAGGAGGGTGGGCTCCATGGACGGCGAGGGGATGAAGTAGGTCTGGAGAACGAAGGCGCGGACGGCGACGGCCAGGCCGACGGCTACCACCAGCACCACCGACCACTCGAGGATCCACCGCCGCGGCCGCGGCCCGGACCCGGCCGGGGCCACGCCCGTCAGCGCGTCGCCACCGTCAGGCTTCAGTGATTCGGTCAAGCGAAAGGTGAGGCGCGCCGCGGGGCCCGTCGACCCCTGATCACAGGCTGGCGATCAGTTTCTCGACCCGCTCGTCGTGCGAACGGAAGGGGTCCTTCAAGAGGACCGTCCGCTGGGCCTGATCGTTCAGCTTGAGGTGGACCCAGTCGACGGTGAAGTCGCGACGGCGCTCCTTGGCCTTGCGGATGAACTCGCCGCGCAGGCGCGCCCGCGTCGTCTGGGGCGGTTGGTTCATGGCCTCGGTGATAGTGGCGTCGTCGGTGATGCGGTCCACGCGGTCTCTGGCTTCCACCCGGTAGTAGAGGCCGCGGCTCCGGTTGACGTCGTGGTACTGGAGATCGAGGAGGGCCACTTTGGGATGACCGAGCGGGATCTCGTGGCGGGCCCGGTAGCCCTCGATGATCTGATACTTGGTCACCCAGTCGCACTCGCGGCCGAGGGTCATGGGATCGGACTCGAGGCCCTTCAGGCAGTGCTCCCACATGTTGAGGGCCAGGTCCTCCTGGGGCGACAGCCCGTGGGTGTCGCGGAACCGCAGCGCCCGCGTCAGGTACTCGGACTGGATGTCGAGGGCACTCACCTCCCGGCCGTTGGCCAGGCGGACCTGTCGGCGGCAGGTGAGGTCGTGGCTGATCTCACGGATGGCCCTGATCGGGTTCTCCAGGGTCAGGTCGCGGAGCACGGTGCCCGGGTCCTCGAGCATCCGGAGCAGGATGCTGGTGGATCCGACCTTCAAGAAGGTGGCGTACTCGCTCATGTTGGAGTCGCCCACGATGACGTGGAGGCGGCGGAAACGCTCGGCGTCGGCGTGGGGTTCGTCGCGGGTGTTGATGATGGGCCGGCTCCGGGTGGTGGCCGAGGACACCCCTTCCCAGATGTGCTCGGCCCTCTGGGACAGGCAGTAGACCGCACCCCGCGCCGTCTGGAGCACTTTCCCGGCGCCGGCGAAGATCTGCCGGCTGACCAGAAAGGGAATGAGGATCTCGGTGTAGTGGGCGAAGTCGTCGCGCCGGCTGGTCAGATAGTTCTCGTGACAGCCGTAGGAGTTCCCGGCCGAATCGGTGTTGTTCTTGAACAGGTAGATGACACCCCTGATGCCCTCTTCCCGCAGCCGGGCCTCGGCCCCGGTGACCAGATGATCGAGGATCCGCTCCCCCGCCTTGTCGTGGGCCACCAGATCGGCGATGGAGTCGCATTCGGGGGTGGCGTATTCGGGGTGACTGCCGACGTCCAGATACAGGCGGGCGCCGTTCTCCAGAAAGACGTTCGACGACCGGCCCCAGCTGACCACCCGTCGGAAGAGATAGCGGGCCACCTCGTCGGGGCTGAGCCGGCGTTGGCCGCGCAGAGTGCAGGTCACGCCGTATTCGTTCTCCAGACCGAAGATGCGCTTGTCCACTCCCCATCCAACGTACTGCCCTGACCGTCGTTTCCTGTGACGCTTGGCCGTCTCTTGGCCGACGCTTGACCGTCTCTTGTGCGGCTCAGAAAGCCCGGCGATAGCATCCGGGCGTGGCGTCGCCGGTCATGGTTCCTCTCACCACCGTGGGTTCTTCGTTCGAGGCTCAGGTGCTCATGGCCCGGCTGGGGGCCGACGGCATCCTCACCCAGGCCCGGGGGGCCTGCGACGGGACCTATCCCCTCCCCGGCGTGGTCCAGCTCCTGGTCCTGGTGGACCAGGCCGACGAGGCCCGGGAACTGCTGATGGCCGACCAGGTCGAAGCCATCTTCGACGACTTCACACTGGGCATTCCCGAGGACGGCTGACCGGAAATCGGTGGCCGGGGGCCAGCCCTAATCAGCCTTTACCCAGGTCAGGAATATCCTTCGGCGCTACGGAGCGGGAGTGTCTCCGTCGGCCGGCGGAGCCGCCGCCTTGGCGGCCCGACCACTCTTGCGGGGTCCGGCCAGCCGCTCGGCCAGTTCGTCCACGCCGAGACGGCGGAAGGCCCGGCGTCCGGTGGTGCGGGCCAGGACGGCCACTTCGAGATCCTCCGCCCCGAGGGTGCGGTCGGGACCGGCCAGCGAGGAGACGGCGGCGCGGAGGGCGGTATCGAGGTCCCAGCCGTCGACGAAGGCGGCCGCCACCCGGTTGGTGATGGTCTCGGTCTCACCGCCGAGGACGGCGAAATGGTCCTCGTCGGTGATAGTGCCTTCGTAGGCGATGTGGTACAGCTGATCGCGGCTCTGGCCCGGGCCCAGCTCGGCCACCAGAACCTCGACTTCGAGGGGCTTCATCTCGTGGGTGAAGACCTGGCCCAGGAACTGGGCGTAGAGGTTGGCCAGGGACCGGGCGTCGACGTCCTCCCGGCTGAAAGCGAAACCCTTGGTGTCGGCGTGCCGGATCCCGGCCACCCGGAGTTGATCGAACTCGTTGTACTTCCCGACGCCGGCGAAGGCGATGCGGTCGTAGATCTCACTGATCTTGTGCAGTGACCGGGACGGGTTCTCGGCCACCATGAGGATGCCGCCGTCATAGATGGTGGCCACCATCGAACGACCCCGGGCGATGCCCTTCTGGGCGTATTCGGCCCGGTCCTTCATGACCTGTTCAGGGGCCACGTAGTAGGGCATGGTCATGCGGAGGGACCCCCGACGGTGCGTCGGGCCAGGAGCGTTCCGAAACGCTCGGCTACTTCGGTGTCGGGCACGGTCTCATAGCCCTCCAGGGTGACGGTGGCCACCATGGGGAAGATGCCGCGGACGATATCCGGACCGCCGGTGGCCGCGTCTTCGTCGGCCGCCTCGTAGAGGGCGCGGACGGCCAGTTCGATGGCCTCGTCCCGGGGCAGCCCGGGCCGCCAGCCCAACTTGATGGTGGTCCGGGCGTCGCGGCCGCCGGAGCCGGTGGCGGCGTGATCGGCTTCTTCGTAGTGACCACCGGTGACGTCGTAGCTGAAGATACGGCCCATGTCCCGGGCCAGGTCGTAACCGGCGAAGAGGGGCACGACGACCAGTCCCTGCATGGCCATGGGCAGGTGCTCACGCACCATCTGGCCCAGCTGGTTGGCTTTCCCCTCGAGACTGAGGGCCACGCCCTCCACCTTCTCGTAGTGCTCGAGCTGGGTCTGGAAGAGGCGGACCATCTGGACGGCCGGTCCGGCCGCCCCGGCGATGGCCACGGCCGAATGGCGGTCGGCCGGGAAGACCTTCTCCATGGCCCGGTGGGCGATGAGGTGGCCCTCGGTGGCCCGGCGGTCGCCGGCCATGATGACGCCGTCGCCGTAGCGGAGCGCCACCACGGTGGTGCCGTGGCGGACCGTCAACGATCCCGACGAGGCGTCATTTCCATTGAGCAGTGCGGCGGTGGGGTCCGTCCGGCGCAGAAGGGCGGCGAAACTGGGACCCGGGTCATCCCCGGATGGGAAGAGCGGCAGGCCCACGCAGTTACTCCCCGCCCTTTTGGACGTAGTTGCGGACGAACTCCTCGGCGTTCTCTTCCAGGACCTCGTCGATCTCATCGAGGAGGTCATCGAGCTCGGCCTTCAACTTCTCGCCTTGCGCGCCGGTCTGGGGTGCCTCTTCAATGACCTGCTCTTGGCGCGGGGCCGGTGCCGGCTTCCGCTTCAACTCTCGTTCGGGCATCCGCTAGTCCCCTAACCGCTCAACCGTTCCAACAACTCCGCCGGCGTGGCGCATTCTCTTAGTAACTCCTCGACATGTTCGGCTGTTCCACGAAGGGGATCCATCATAGGGACGCGTCGCAGTGGATCGGTCCCCAGGTCGAAAACCATGGAATCCCAGTTGGCACTGGCCACCGCCGAAGCCCACCGCTTCAGGCACTGACCGCGGAAGAAGGCGCGGGTCCGCCGGGGCGGCTCGGTGACCGCGGCGGCGATGTCGGCCGGGTCCAGCAGACGTTCGGTGTTGAGCCGGGCGAACAGCGACCGCTCGGGACGGAGGTCGTGATACTGGAGGTCGACCGCAGCCAGGCGGCTGTCGTCCCAGTCCAGTCCGTGGCGCTCCCGGTAGGCCTCGAGGAGCTGGAACTTGGCGCACCAATCCACCTGGCCGGCCACCAGGGCCGGGTCCATCTCCAGGCCGTGGAGAACTTCCTCCCAGCGCCGGAGAACCATCTGGCCGACGGCTTCGCCCCCCAGGCACTCGAGGCCCCGGTCCTCGGCGTACTTCCGGGCCAGACCGAACAGTTCCCACTGGAGAGCGAGCGCCGTGACGGTGCGACCGTCGGCCATCTCCACCGTGGTGGACAGGGTGGGATCGAGGGCCACCTGGCGGATGGCCTGGACCGGATGAGCCAGAGCCAGCTCCACGCCGTCGAAGGCGTCGTCTTCGATCAGGGCCAGAACGAGAGCGGTGGTCCCCATCTTCAAGAAGCCGGCCACCTCGGACAGGTTGGCGTCACCGACGATGACGTGCAGGCGCCGGTAGCGCTGGGGATCGGCGTGGGGTTCATCGCGGGTGTTCACGATGGGCCGCTTGAGGGTGGTCTCGAGACCGATCTCCTCTTCGAAGAACTCCGAGCGCTGGGAGATCTGGAAGGTGATGTCGCGACCCGCGGCGCCCGGTGTCTCGCTCCCCACCTTGCCGGCCCCGGTGAAGATCTGGCGGGTGACGAAGTGGGGCGTGATCAGACTGGCGATGCGGGCGAAGGGCACCGACCGGTCCATGAGGTAGTTCTCGTGGGTGCCGTAGGAATTGCCCTTGCTGTCGGAGTTGTTCTTGTAGATGACGATGGACTGTCCCGGCGGCAGGGTGCGGGCCACGGCCACCATGGAGCGGCGGAGGACCTCCTCCCCCGCTTTGTCGTAGAGAAGAGCCTCGAGGGGGTCGATGCACTCGGGCGAGGAGAACTCCGGGTGGGCGTGGTCGACGTAGTACCGGGCCCCGTTGGTGAGGACGGCGTTGACCAGGTGGGTCTCCACCTCGGGGGGCATCGAACCTTCGCGGGCGAAGCCCCGGGCGTCGTTGCCCGGTGTCTCGTCCTCGAAGTCCCAACCCACCCGGGCCAGGTCTGTCACGTAGGCATTGACCAGCAGCGACGAGGACGAGACGGGGTTGCCGTCGCCTCCGACGTGGTTGATCCCGTACTCCGTTTCGATGCCGCAGACCTTGGCTACAGCCACAGAAACGACCCTACCCCCGACCCGGCGGCAGTTCGCGGCTCGCCGGGATGCTCTGGAGTTCCATGACCTGCGGCGACCGGGCTAGAGATACTGCCCGGTACCCACCCGTTCGATCGCCCGACCACCACGCGCTTCGTCGGAGTCGGCCAAGAGGGTACGGACGTAGACGATCCGTTCACCCTTCTTGCCCGAGATGCGGGCCCAGTCGTCGGGGTTGGTCGTGTTCGGGAGGTCCTCGTTCTCCTTGTACTCCCGGCGGATGGATTCGAGAAGGTCCGAGGTGCGGATGCCGCCGCCGTGACCGGCGATGACCCGCTTGATGGCCAGCTTCTTGGCCCGGCGGACGATGTTCTCGATCATGGCCCCGGAGGAGAAGTCGCGGTAGTAGAGGATCTCCTTGTCGCCGTTCTGGTAGGTGACCTCCAGGAAACGGTTCTCGTCGTCGGCCAGGTACATGTCGGCCACGGTGGCTTCGATGATGGCCTGGACGGCCTTGGCCTTGTCGCCGCCGCCCAGGCGGTCGACCTCGACGGGATCGAAGGGGAGATCGGAAGTCAGGTAACGGGCGAAGATCTGCGACGCCGCCTCTTCGTTCGGGCGCTCGATCTTGATCTTCACGTCCAGTCGGCCGGGCCGGAGGATGGCCGGGTCGATCAGGTCCTCCCGGTTCGAAGCACCGATCACGATGACGTCGCGGAGCGCTTCCACCCCGTCGATCTCGGCCAGCAGCTGGGGGACGATGGTCGATTCCATGTCCGAGCTGATCCCGGTACCGCGGGTCCGGAAGAGAGAGTCCATCTCGTCGAAGAAGACGATGACGGGCACGCCTTCTTCCGCCTTCTCCCGGGCCCGCTGGAAGACCAGCCTGATCTGACGCTCGGTCTCGCCCACGTACTTGTTCAGCAGTTCAGGGCCCTTGATGTTCAGGAAGTAACTGCGGACGTTGGCGTTCCCGGTCACCTGGGCCACCTTCTTGGCCAGTGAGTTGGCCACGGCCTTGGCGATCAGGGTCTTGCCGCAGCCGGGGGGGCCGTAGAGGAGGATGCCTTTCGGGGCCGGGAGCTTGTAGTCGGAGAAGAGGGCCCGGTGGAGATAGGGCAGCTCGACGGCGTCCATGATGGCTTCGATCTGGCTGTCCAGTCCGCCGACGTCGGCGTAAGTGATGTCGGGAACCTCCTCCAACACCAGCTCTTCGACCTCGGGGCGGGGCAGCTTCTCGACCAGGAGCTGGGAACGGGCCTCCATGAGGATGGAGTCACCGGCGCGGAGGTGGACACCGAGCAGGCTGGCCGACAGCTCGACCACGCGCTCCTCGTCGGCCCGGGCGTAGACGATGGCCCGGCGGCCGTCCTCCAGGAGCTCCTTCAAGGTGACGACCTCGCCGGAGTCCTCCCCTTGACGGGCCAGTACCACGTTCAGAGATTCATTCAGGACCACTTCCTGGCCCCGGCGGAGATCGGCCGCATCGATCTCGGGGTGGAGAGCCACCCGCATCTTGCGGCCCCCCGAGAAGACGTCGATGGTGCCGTCCTCATTGGTGTGGAGGAAGGTTCCGTAGGCGCTGGGCGGCTGGGTGAGCTTGTCCACCTCTTCGCGGAGTGCGGCGATGTGTTCCTTGGCCTGCTGGAGCGTGTAGGTGAGCTTCTCGTTCTGGGAGATGGCCTGGGCCAGCTGACCCTTGGCCTCGAGCATCCGCTCTTCGAGGGACTGGACCCGGCCCGGGCCTTCGGACAGCCGACGGCGCAGAACGGCCACTTCTTCCTCGGCCTGGCGGGAACGCTCGCGCAACTGCTCGAGTTCCCGGACCAACTCCCGCTGTTCGTTGGAATCAGCCACGGAACCACCTCCCCGAGGGTCGCTCACGGCCTCTATTTCGACCATACACGGCGTCTGCTCCTAAAAGTGCGGCGTGTGACGGGATAAACGCGGAGTGGCAGGATATTCACGGAAAGAGGTAATGGGACGGATGGTGAGGTTACGCCCGACCGGCAAGTAGGCTGGAAGGACCAGGTGGCCATCTCCACCGGGCCCCGAACGGCGTCTGACGCCGGCGGTCATGGCCCAGGTGCCAGGCTCTTGGTGGGTAGTTGACACTCCGAACGGGTGATCGTTACCGTCCGGGTTCCGTCGGCGAGGAGAGGCAAGAAGAGACGTCATGAAGGTCTGGATCGACCAGGATCTCTGCACCGGAGACGGACTGTGCGAGGAGATCGCCCCGGCTGTCTTCACGCTGCTCGACGACGGTCTGGCCTATGTGAAGGACGCCGACAACGTGAAGAGCGACCCCGGTGGGTCGGCCGGGATGGCTCTCGTTCCCGAGGATCTCGAAGACGCCGTGACCGAGGCGGCCGAAGAGTGCCCGGGCGAGTGCATCTTCATCATCGAGGAATAGGTGTGCGGATCCGGCGGCAGCAATCGCGATCGATGGGTCAGTCGTACTTCTCGGTGCGCACCCGACGGGGATCGACACCGAGATCGGCGAGCGCGGCCGCTGTTTGCTCGACCATGGCCGGAGGGCCGCACAGGTACGCCTGCGGGGGAACCTCCACGCCGAGCACCTCGGCCAGCAGCTCCCGGTCGATCCGCCGGTGATAGGCCGCCCGGTGCTCATCGGGGTCCCGGGTTACTGCGTGGACCACGCACAGCCAACCGTGCTCCTCTGAGAGACGAGCCAGTTCGTCGCGGTACAGGGCATAGTCGTAGGTGACGGCCGAGCACACCAGGCACATCGGGACCTCCAGGCCTACCGCAGACGCGTAGCGGACCATGGCCATGAGCGGCACGAGCCCGCTGCCGGCCCCCACGAGCAGCACAGAGTCGCCGTCATCCCCGGTCCAGGTGAAGCGTCCGTACGGACCGCGCACCTCGAGGCGCTCGCCGATATCGAGGTCGCGGACGAGGCGGGGGGAAATCACCCCGCCTGGCACTTCGCGCACCCCCAGGTCGATGACCGCCGGGTCGGGTAGGGGCG
>Ga0208357_1002100_pt1 | contig 13641 bp, 14 predicted proteins | sample NGESurdeep092012_6_FD_184487 | JGI IMG/M metagenome (GOLD analysis project Ga0208357, IMG submission 184487) | Arctic peat soil microbial communities from Barrow, Alaska - NGEE Surface sample F52-2 deep-092012 (SPAdes) | ecosystem: Environmental > Terrestrial > Soil > Wetlands > Peat ... | reverse complement strand
GGCCGGTCGGAGAGGATCGTCATGCCCTGACGCACGCGCGCCCAGAACGCGCGCACGCGCGCGGACAGCACCGCGAAGACGACCAGCGCGAGGACCGCCAGGGCCGTGATCAGAAAGAGCGTGAAGCGAAAGTGCGCCGCCAGATAGGAGATGTCGAAGGAGTTCAGCTTGGAGAAGTCCGGCGGCTTCGGGAACACGCCCCGCGTGAGCGCGAAGATCAAGACGAACACGCCGACGGTCACGTCGAACACCGCCTCCACGAAGAATGCCGCCGCGACCGTCGGATAGCTCGATCCCGGGATCGAGGAGCGCGCGAGGAACAGCTTGATCACGTCGCCCCCGCGCGCCGGGACGATGTTGTTGAAGCCGACCGCCGCGAAGTAGGCGCCCCAGATCCGCCGCCATTTGATGACGGAGGCCGGGTAGGCGGCGCGCAGGCTGTTGAAGAACGCTCGCGAACGCAGCGTCAGGTTCAGCCCGAAGAACAGCAGCCCGAGCGCGAGCGCACCCCAGTGCACCGCCTCGAGATCGCCGAAGAACTGGCCGACCGCGGAGAAGAACGAGCTGAGGCTCTGGCCAATCGAGGTCGAGGCGAGCAGCAGCTGGGGCAGGAACTGGGGCACAGCCTCAAGCGTACGGGGCCTCCTGGCCGACCGTGCTGGAGCGTTACGGTGTTCCGCGCGCGTAGATGCTCTCGTAGATCGCCTTGGCCGTCCTGTTGTCGTGCCATGGCTCTGCTGATAGCCGGCCGGCCTCGTCGATGGTACGTTCGATCAGGGAGCTCGTCGTGGTGCGGACGAAGCGAGTGCTGTAGCCCGTTTCCTTTGCAAGAGCCTCCCACGCCTTTGTGCTGACGTCGCTTATCTGGGTGGCTCCGTCGATGCTCATCGCGAGCCGGGTGGTCAGTTCGGGATAGGCGGTGGTGCTCACCAGGTCATACAGCGGCGCGAGGGTCGGAGCACCGGTGTCGTAGAGGAGCGAGAAGTTCTTCGCGTGTGCGTCGCAGTTGCCGATCAGCCAGTTGAACACGAGCGCACGCCAGAACGTGGGGAGGTCCTGAGCAGGTACGGACGAGCAGTTGCGCAACAGCTCGACGGTCTCCATCACCGTCGGCCCTCCCTCAGCTTGATACTTGTGATCGGAGGAGCGGCCGAGGGCTTGACAGACGTCCTCTTGGTGCAACCGGCGGATGGGCTCAGCGGTCATGTCGCGGTCATAGCGCTCGACCAGCAGATAGGGGAGCCTAGAGACGGTGCTCCGCTTGCGTGTGAAGGCGGCGGGCAACTCCACCGCGCGCGCCAAATCCATGCAGAAGGCCTCGTTGTCGACGAGGCCGGGGAAGCGCGAGGGCTCAGGCTTGATGATGTGCGTGGTCGCGGCGGCTACGTTCAGTGGCAGAGCCACTTCACCGTTCTCGATGATGACCGGCAGCTTCGGCTGGGCTCCAGCGAGAGACAGGCGGATTCCCTCCTCGGGATTGGCGGCAAGGGGTCGTTGGGGCAGATCGCGTAGCAGCACGTCCAGCTGCTCGTCGTCCAGCGGCTTGAGCTGAGCCTCGCTCGGTGGCGGCACGTCGGAGTCAAGCAGCGTGATTGCGCCCGCGCAGTCGCCTCCCAGCTCCTGCAGGAGCGCATAGTCATTGCCGGCGGAGACTCCCAGGTTGCGCGCGAGCGCCTCTCGCGCGTCGCCCTCCGCCAGCAGTCCGCCGAAGACCGCACGGCAGACGGCGTGCGGATGCGCCACCTCCTGAACAGGGAGCGCCTGAGAGATCGCGGACCCCGTGTAGTCGGGGTCATAGCGGAACTGGAGATTGCCGTTGTCCTTGCGGATCAGTCGTCCGGCCCGCCTGCCGGAGAGATAGACGATCAGCTCGCTCATTTGCCGCGAGACTCGAGCTCGATGTCCAGGCCAAGCACGCGCGCGACCTCCATCGCGATCTGCAGTTGAACCGTGCCCTTGCCGCGCTCCAACTCGCCGATGACCCGTCGATTGACCCCGACCACGCCGGAGATCTCCTCCTGAGCGAGGCCGAGCTCCCGACGCCGCTCGCGCAGGGCGTTGCCAAGATCGATAGAGGTTCGGACAATCATGAGATCGATCGGTAACAATACCAGAAGCCCAGAGCAAAAGAGATCGATCGGTAACATCTCTTTGGGCGACCGATCAATGTGATCGCCCGGTGGCAGCGCTGGGACGGTTAACGGCCATTGCCCTGCCCCTCGCTACCTGCTAGAGTAATCTTGTAAGCGAGTAAGCTTAGTGGGGGAAAGACAATGGCTAACCGCACCACCAAGAGCATCCGCATCACCGAGGACGCGCAGCGTCTCCTACGACTCGTCGCCGCGTTCGAGGATCGCACCGAGGGCGCGATCGTGGAGGACGCCCTCGCCGCCTACCTTCAGATCCGCTCCCTCGGCTACGGGAGCGTGCTGCCAGAGGCCCGCGAGCTCGCGCATACCACACCCGAGGATGTCGGCGATACAGTCGCCAGGCTCACCAGCGCGATCGAGAACGCGCTCGCCAACGGCCGCCACGCACCCAAGCCCGGAGCGGCGAAGCAGCACCTACGCCAGCGCGCCAAACAGCGCGCCGCCTAGCTCGCCTGCATCCGCACCGGCGACCGTAGCCACTCGTATCTTCCCGACATGCTCGAACGCTGGTTGACCAGCCGCTGTTGGCGCGAGGATGCCCCCGCGCTGACGACGGCCCGTGGCGCGATCGTCAAGTTCCTCGAACAGCAGGATCAGCTCGCCTCCGGGACCGAGCCGTTCGCCGCCGCCGCACGGCCCGACACCTTCACCTACCACTTCGGCAGGGGACGCGGTGTCCGCTGGCACGACAAGCCACGCGGCCTACTCTGGCTGTGCGCATTCGATGACACGCACGATCGCGGCTACGAGCACGCCGAGCGCCTCCAGCAATCAGGCGAGCTCTACCCCGACATCGAGCAGCTCACCCACTCCTCAGAGAGCGGACTGCTGCCCTGGGGCACACACGCGGACGAGGACGCCCACGAGTGGGCACGCGCGATCTACGGCGCTCTTGAAACCTGGGAGATCAACGACGCCCAGCTCGCCGCCGGAGAGACGGTCAGCTATCCCTCAGCCCTGTACCTCCAGCTGTCCAAGGACAAGGACGAGATCTGGACGCTCGCCATCCGCCGACGCCTCGCCTACCTCTATATCGGCGCTGAGGAACGCGAGCACTGGCTGACCAACGGCGAGATCCACGCCCTCTTTCACCACCTCGCCGGCCAGCCCGACAAGGACGACTACGAGTTTGAGAACCCACCCCACCCCCAAGCATTCCTCTTCGCACAGGTCCACTTCCTCAGCGGCGCCATTTCTCCCGCGTCATGGCTGAAGCAAGTCTGTGACCAGGTCGTTACGGGCACGCGGCCGACTCTCGTCACCTAACCTAAACGACCGGCACTCCCACCACTTAACGCTGAGGCCCGACCGAAGCCGGGCCTCGCACCCAGACGCCGAAGCGGCTGGGGGGCTCGCGCCCCAGCGTACAACGACCAGCAGCGCCCTGGGATTAGACCTCCTGAAGTGCCTTCAGCACGAGCGCGTCGTGCTCACTTGGCTTGACCTTGCGCAGCACCTCAGCGACGACACCATCCGCATCGATCACGAACGTCGTCCGCTCGTTGCCGAAGTATGTTTTCCCGTACATCGACTTCTCCGCCCAAACGCCGTAGGCGTCGGCCACCGCGTGGCCCTCGTCGGCCAGCAGGGCGAAGTCCAGGTCGTACTTCTCGTGGAATTTCTTCACCTTCTTCACCGGGTCCGGCGAGATGCCGAGCACGACCGAGCCGAGCTTCGCGTAGTCGGCGCGATGGTCGCGCACGCCACAGGCCTGCACCGTGCAGCCAGGCGTATCGGCCTTCGGGTAGAAGTACACCACGACCGGCTGGCCGCGGAGGTCCGAGAGCTTCACCGCACGGCCATCCTGGTCATGCAGCTCGAAGTCCGGCGCCGTCTGCCCCTGCTCGATCATTCGCGTCCCTTCAGTTCGGTCGGTTGACTGACCTGCCCTACTTCAGCAGCTTCGACAGCCGCCTGTCCTTCAGCCTCCGCCCCTCCGTCTGGCAGACGGGGCAGTAGGCGATCACGTAGTCCTCGAAATGCACAGCCTCCAGGGTTGTCCCGCAGCGCGGGCAGGGCTCGCCCTCATGACGGTGCACGCGCAGCGGCATCGGCAGCTTGTCGGGGATCGGCAGCGTGACCACCTCCTCGTAGTGGTCGATCGCGCGCGTCAGCGTCGTCACGATCGCATCCCTCAGCGTGGTCAGCCCCGCCGCATCCAGGTCGGCGCCGCGCTTATAGGGGGAGAGTTGAGCCTCCCACAGGATCTCGTCGACCCACGAGCGGCCGATCCCGGCGATCGTGCGCTGGTCGCGCAGCAGCGCGTGCATGGGTCGCGCCGCATTCAGCACCTCCCCCAGGTCGTTGGGCGGGTCGGGCCAGGCTTCGGGGCCGAGCGTCGCCAGGGCCTGGTCCTCCTCCAGCTCCCCCGCGCGCAACAGCTTGACCCAGGCGGCCTGCTTGGAGCCGAACTCGCGCAGGCGCAGCTCGCGCCCGTCGGCGATCCGCACGAGCAGCCGCGAGGTGCGATCGCGCGGGCCGGCGCGCTTGTCATACAGCTGCAGGCGCCCTGCGGACATCAGGTGGATCAGCAGGACCAGCTCGATCCGATCCCGCCCACCCCCGTCGATCTTCACTACGAACTGCTTCCCCCGCCGACCGACGCCCGTGATCTTCTGCCCCGCGAGGACCGAGAGCGGCGGGTCGAACGTCTTCAGCGCGTTGATCCCCGGCGCGAGCGCCGACTCGATCTGCGCTCCCGCGAGCGTCCGGTCGAGCAGGCGTGCGGTGATCTCGACCTCGGGCAGCTCGGGCATACATCGCCCATCGTAGGCACAGAGAACCCGGCCATCTCAAGCGTTGGATAGCGTTGCGCTGATCATGCCCGGCACGATCGCTCCCGACGACATCGTCCAGACCTTCGCCCAGGCCGAGGGCAACGGCCGCCCGCCGCTGCTCGTGCTCGAGCCGCTCGGGCGGTTCCTCGACGCGAAGGGCATCGGCGAGGGCGGCGAGATCGCGGCGAGCCCGATCGGCGAGGGGCACTCGAACGTGACCTACCTCGTCGAGCGCGCGGGCGCCGAGGTGGTCCTGCGCCGCCCGCCGCGCGGTCCGCTGCCGCCGAGCGCGCACGACGTGCTGCGCGAGGCGCGCCTGCTCACCGCGCTCGCCCCCACTCCCGCGCGCGTGCCGGGGGTGCTCGCGGTCTGCGACGACGAGGCGGTGATCGGCTGCCCGTTCTACGTGATGGAGCGGATCCCGGGCGAGGTGCTCGTCTCGAGCGTGCCCGCCAACCTCGACTCCCCGGTGGAGCGCCGGCGGATCGGCGAGCAGCTGATCGAGGCGCTCGTGGAGATCCACGCGGTCGACTGGCTCCGGGCCGGGCTGGAGGGCTTCGGCAAGCCGACCGGCTACCTCGAGCGCCAGCTGCGCCGCTTCGGCGGGCTGTGGGAGATCAACAAGACGCGCGAGATCCCCGCGGTCGAGCGCGTCGGGGAGTGGCTGGCGGCGCACCTGCCGAACCCGAGCCCCCCGACGCGGGCGACGATCGTGCACGGCGACTACCGCCTCGGCAACACGATCTTCGCCGCCGACGCCCCCGCGCGGCTGGAGAGCGTGCTCGACTGGGAGATGGCGACGATCGGCGACCCGCTCGCGGACCTCGGCTACATGTGCATGATGTGGACCGAGCGCGGCGACCCCACGGGCGGGATGCGCGAGTACCTCGGCGGGGTCACCCGCCGCGAGGGCTTTCCCACGCGCGCGGAACTGATCGACCTCTACGAGCAACGCTCCGGCCGCTCGATGGGAGACATCCGCTGGTACACCACGCTCGCGCTGTGGAAGTCGATCGTGTTCATGGAGGGCAACTACAAGCGCGCCATCGCCGGCGCGACCGACGATCCTTACCTGAAGCAGTTCGGCGAGGGCGTCGTGGAGTTAGCCGCCCAGGCCGAGAGAGTCGCGCTCGGCAATGACTGAACCGACTGAGCCGGCCGGGCTCAGGGGCCTCCTGATCGACTGGGGAGGCGTGCTGACGACGAACCTGTTCGCCTCCTTCCACGCCTACTGCCTGCGCGTCGAGCTCAACCCCGAGGTTCTCGCGGGGCGCTTTCGCAAGGACCCCGAGGCGCGCGAGCTGTTGATCGCGCTGGAGAAGGGGCAGATCGATGAGCCGGCCTTCGAGCGGAGCTTCGCGAAGCTGCTCGGGGTGGCGCCGGACGGGTTGATCGACGGGCTGTTCACCGATGTGGCGCCGGACGTGGAGATGCTCGACGCCGTGCGCCGCGCCCACGCCGCGGGGATCCGCACTGGGCTCGTCTCGAACTCGTGGGGCGTCCACCGCTATCCGCACGAGCTGTTCGACGAGCTGTTCGACGGCGTCGTTATCTCCGGCGAGCTCGGCATCCGAAAGCCCTCGCGGCGCATGTACGAGCTCGGCGCCGAGCGCGCCGGGGTCCCGGCGGAGCGCTGCGTCTACGTCGATGACCTGCCGTTCAACCTCGCCCCGGCCGAGAAGCTCGGCATGTTGACCGTCCACCACACCTCCGCGGAGACGACGATCCCCGAGCTCGAACAGCTGCTCAGGGTTCCGCTGCGCGACTAACTAATCCCCTTGAGGTTCACACTTCGCCTCAGTCCCGTTTGCCGCGGCCGTAGAGCAACTTGAACGCGCCCGCGAGCAGCTTCGACGTGCGCGCCTTGTAGGGGAACATCGTCAGGTCCTTCTTCCGCGCGAGCGCGCGCGGGGTGACGAGCAGGGCCTGCTGGGAGCAGTACTTGCGGATCCCTCCCGCGCCGTGGCGCGAGCCGAGGCCCGAGGCCTTCGCGCCGCCCATCGGCAGCTCCAGCGCGAAGTAGTTGACGATCGCGTCGTTCACGCAGACCGCACCCGTGTCCAGCCGCCGCGCGACCGACTCGGCGTGCGCGGTGTCGCGCCCGAAGACAGAGCCGCTGAGGCCGTAGATCGAGTCGTTGGCCAGGCGCACCGCCTCGTCCTCGTCGGCGACCTTCATGATCGGAAGCGTCGGCCCGAAGGTCTCCTCGGTCATGCACTTCATCGTGTGGTCGACGTCGACGAGCACGGTCGGCTCGAAGAAGTCGCCGCCGCTGCCCTCGCCGCCGCGCTTGCCGCCGACGAGCACACGCGCGCCCTTCGCGACGGCGTCGCCGACGTGGTCTTCGATGACGTCGAGCTGTGGCGGGAACGTGACGGCGCCGACATCGACGCTGCCGGGGGCGCCCGACTGGCCCTGGCGCAGCGCGCGCACCTTCTCGGCGACCTTCGCGACGAACTCGTCGTACACGGGCGCCTCGACGTAGGCGCGCTCGATCGAGATGCACGTCTGCCCGGCGTTCATCATCGAGGCCCACACGGCGGTGTTCGCGGCACGCTCCAGATCGGCGTCGCGGAGCACCACCAACGGGTCCTTCCCGCCGAGCTCGAGCGAGGCCGGGATCAACCGTCGCGCGGCGGCTTCGGCGACCCTGCGGCCGGTCTTCGTCGAGCCGGTGAACATGATCATGTCGACCTCCTCGATCAGCGCCGCGCCGGTCGCGCCGCGCCCGGTCGCGATCTGGAGCACGTCCGCGGGCAGCCCGCTCTCGCGCAGCCCCTCCGCCAGCAGCATCGACGTCAGCGGTGTGACCTCCGAAGGCTTCAAGATCACGCTGTTCCCGGCGGCGAGCGCGGGGATGCAGTCGCCGAAGGAGTTGATCAGCGGGTAGTTCCACGGCCCGATCACGCCGATCAGCCCGAGCGGGCGATGACGGAGGATCAGCTTCTTGCCCTTCACCGCGACCGCGGCCGTGCTCACGCGCTCGTCCTCGAGGTACTTCTCGGCGTTCTTCGCCCAGAAGCCGAACGCGCCGCCGCCGTAGGCGATCTCCGCGAGGCGCGCATCCTCGTAGGTCTTCCCCGTCTCCGAGACGATCGTCTCGGTCACGCGGTCGGCGTTGTCCATCAGCCACTTCTGCATCCGCCGCAGAACCCCCGCGCGGCCCTCGAAGCCGTACGCGTCCCAGCCGACCTGCGCGACGCGCCCACGCTTTGCCAGCTCGGCCACCGCGGCGGCGTCGAGGTCGGGCACGGTCCCGATCTGCTCCCCCGTCCCCGGGTTGATGACGGGGATCTCCGCGGCGTTGTGGGCCACGCCGTTGGAGGTCTCGGGTGCCTGTTGCTCGACGGTCGCCATCTCTATCTCCCCTGCTCGTTCTCCTCGTACAAAACAGGCTACTCCGAGATCGCGACCGTGACGATCCCGACCGGGTCGGCCGGGCGGTCGCCGCCGTCGGTGCTCACGCCGTCGAGCTTCTCGACGACGTCCATCCCGTCCTTGACCTCGCCGAAGACCGTGTGCTTGCCGTCCAGCCATGAGCAGGCGTCGGCGGTGACGATGAAGAACTGCGAGCCGTTCGTGTTCGGGCCCGCGTTAGCCATCGCGAGCGCGCCGCGGACGACCTTGTGGGAGTTGAACTCGTCATCGAAGGTGTACCCGGGGCCGCCGGTGCCCGTGCCCTGGGGGCAGCCGCCCTGGATCATGAAGTCCTTGATGATGCGGTGGAAGCTCAGCCCGTCGTAGAAGCCGTCGCCGGCGAGCTTCGTGAAGTTCTCGACCGTCTTCGGCGCGTCCTCGTCGAACAGCTCGAACGTGATCGTGCCTTCGGTCGTCTGCATCGTGGCGACGCTCATCGGTATAGGCCCATGTTGGCGGTCGTCTGCATCGTGGCGGTGGACATTCGTCTCCTCTATCGGGTCGGGCGGGGTCGAGCAGACACTAGCGCGCGACGCGCTCCAGGCTGAGCGTCTGCGGCGGGCGGGTTCCGATCTTCGTCCCGTCGAGCGCCTCGATCACGCGCTCGGCCTCGCCCTCGGGGACGGAGAGGAAGGAGAAGCGGTCGAGCACCATCACGTCGCGCACCGCCTCGCCGTCGAGACCGGCCTTCGCGGTGACGGCGCCGACGATGTCCGCCACGCGCAGCCCCGCCGCGCGGCCGCCGCCGAGCACGAGCTTCGCGTAGCTCGCATCCTTGCTCTCCGGCCGCTTCACGCCCGGCTTGGAGTGCCGGCGCGGGCGCTCTTTGACCGGCGTCGGCTCGCTCTTCGCGCCCGGCTCCCAGGCGGCGATCGACATTCCGATGTGCTTCTCGATCGCCTCCAGCTCGCGCTTCTGGCGCGCCTCCACGAACGTGATCGCCCGGCCCGAGCGCCCCACGCGGCCGGTGCGCCCGATCCGGTGCACGTACGTGTCGGGGCTCGTCGGCACGTCGTAGTTGATGACATGCGTCACGGTCGAGATGTCCAGCCCGCGCGCGGCCACGTCGGTCGCGACCAGGATCGGCACGCGGCCGCCCTTGAACGCGAGCATCACGCCGTCGCGCGAGCCCTGGCTCATGTCGCCGTGCAGCGCCCGCACGTTCATCCCGCGGTCGCGCAAGATCTTGAACAGCTGATCGCAGCGGATCTTCGTGCGCACGAAGACAATTGCCTGGTCCGGACGCTCAGCCTTGAGCACTTCCACGAGCTTGTCGGCCTTCTCCCGCGTCTCCACCGGCAGCTGGAACTGCGCGACGGTGTCGATCGTCAGCGTCGCCGCCTGGACCTCGATCATGACCGGGTCGTACAGGTACCTGTCGGCCAGCTGGCGGATCGGCGGCGGCATCGTCGCCGAGAACAGCGCCGTCTGCCGCCCCGACGGCGTCAGCGAGAGGATCTTCTCGACGTCCTCCAGGAAGCCCAGGTCGAGCATCTCATCGGCCTCGTCGAGCACCACGAAGCGGCAGTCGTGCAGCACCAGCGAATGGCGCGAGATCAGGTCGAGCACGCGGCCGACGGTCCCGACGACGACGTGCCCGCCGGCGCGCAGCTGCGCCTGCTGGGTGCGGATCGGGGCGCCGCCGAAGACCGCGACGACGTCGATCCCCTTGTGCGCGCCGTAGGTCCTCAGCGCCTGCGTGACCTGGATGCAGAGCTCGCGCGTCGGCGTCAGCACCAGCGCCTGCACCTCGCGAACCTCGGGGTCGATGTACTCGGCGATCGGCAGCCCGAACGCCGCCGTCTTGCCGGTCCCCGTCTGCGCCTGCCCGATCACGTCCCTGCCTTCGAGCACCGACGGGATCGCCTGTTCCTGGATCGCGCTCGGCGACTCGTAGCCCACGTCTCGCAGGGCCTTCAGGGTGGACTCGGACAGGCCGAGCTCGGCAAACGTCTTGCTCATCGTTCGTCCATGAGCTTACGGACTTCCGGTCTTCTCCCCGGTGACCCCGTTTGTATAAGGTCCCCACCCAACCTCCGCCCCCGCCCCCAACCTGTCCCCTGCTGATGTCAATCACCGTTGTCGGATCAATCGCCTATGACGCCGTCAAGACGCCGTTCGGCGAGCGCGAGCGGATGCTCGGCGGCGCCGCCGTGCACTTCGCGCTGGCCGCCTCCTTCTTCGATCGGGTCCACGTCGTCGGCCCCGTCGGCGACGACTTCGGCGAGGCCGAGCTGCAGGCGATGCGCGACCGCGACGTCGATGTGACCGACATCGAGCGCGTCGTCGGCGGGAAGACCTTCTTCTGGCGCGGCGAGTACGGCTGGGATTTGAACTCGCGCGAGACGCTCGACACGCAGCTCGGCGTGTTCGAGGGCTTCGCCCCCAAGCTCTCCTCGCAGTCGCGCTCCAGCGACGTGCTGTTCCTCGCGAACATCCAACCCGACCTACAGCGCGAGGTCCGCGCGCAACTCCCCGCCGCCCGCTTCGTCGCACTGGACTCGATGAACCTCTGGATCGACATCGCCCGCGACTCCCTGATCGCGGCGATCGAGTCGGTTGACTGCGTGATCCTCAACGACGCCGAGCTGCGCCAGCTGACGGGCAAGCCGAACCTCTTCTCCGCCGCGCGCGAGGTGCTTACGTGGGGACCTCGAGTTATCGTCGCCAAGCAGGGTGAGTATGGCGCTGCGCTCGTCACAGCCGAGTGTTTCTTCTCGCTGCCCGCATATCCGCTCGAGACTGTTGTCGACCCGACCGGCGCGGGCGACACCTTCGCCGGTGGGTTCGTCGGCTACATCGCGGCCCACCTCGGTGGCGGAGAGCTCTCAGACGAGCTGCTGCGCGCGGCGATGGCCCACGGCACCGCGCTGGCCTCGTTCAATGTCGAGGAGTTCGGCACCGAGCGCGTCGTCCGCCTCACCGACGAGGAGATTGCCGGGCGCGTCGCCGAGCTGCGCGAGATCACCAGCTTCAGCGGCGCCCCGACGCTCTGATCAACGGCGTGCGAGAATCGCCCGATGGACGCCCCTCCGCCCCCAGGACCAACGCTCACCGTCACCGACAACCGCACGGGCAAGACCTACGAGCTTCCCGTGGAGGACGGCACCCTGCGGGCAATGGACCTCAGGCAGATCAAGACCGACGAGGACGACTTCGGGTTGATGGCCTACGACCCGGCGTTCATGAACACGGCGTCCTGTCGCTCGGCGATCACCTACATCGACGGCGAGGCCGGGATCCTGCAGCATCGCGGCTACCCGATCGAGCAGCTCTGCGAGCACTCGACCTACCTCGAGGTCGCCTACCTGCTGATCAACGGCCGGCTCCCCACCCAGACCGAGCTCACGGGCTGGGTCGACGAGATCACGATCCACACGTTCGTGCACGAGAACGTCAAGGACTTCATGCAGGGCTTCCGCTACGACGCCAACCCGATGGGCATGCTCGTCGCCTCCGTCGGCGCGCTCTCGACCTTCTACCCGGACGCCAACAAGATCCGCGAGGAGCGCGTCCGTGCGATCCAGATCATCCGCCTGCTCGCGAAGATGCCGACGCTGGCCGCGTTCGCGTTCCGCCACAACATGGGCCAGCCCTACGTCTACCCCGACAACGAGCTCAACTACGCGGGCAACTTCCTCGGGATGATGTACAAAATGACCGAGCTCAAGTACGAGCCCGATCCGCGTTTGGAACGTGCGCTGGACGTGCTGTTCATCCTCCACGCCGACCACGAACAGAATGCCTCCACGAGCGCCGTGCGCTCGGTCGGCTCGACCCAGGTCGACCCCTACTCGGCCCTCGCCGGCGGCGTCGCCGCGCTCTACGGCCCGTTGCACGGCGGCGCCAACGAGCAGGCGCTGCGGATGCTCACGCGGATCGAGAAGGTCGAGAACATCCCTGCCTTCCTCGAGGGCGTGAAGGCCGGCGACGAGCGGCTGATGGGCTTCGGCCACCGCGTCTACAAGAACTACGACCCGCGCGCCCGGATCATCAAGAAATACCTCGACGACGTGTTCGAGGTGCGTGGCAAGAGCCCGCTGCTGGACGTCGCCACCGAGCTCGAGAAGCAGGCGATGGACGATGAGTACTTCACCTCGCGCAAGCTCTACCCCAACGTCGACTTCTACTCGGGCCTGATCTACGAGGCGCTCGGCCTGCCGGTGGCGATGTTCCCGGTGATGTTCGCGATCGGGCGCACCTCCGGCTGGATCGCGCAGTGGCTGGAGATGGTCGAAGACCCCGAGCAGAAGATCGCCCGCCCCCGCCAGATCTACACCGGCGCGGCCGAGCGCGACTACGAGCCGATCGACCAGCGCGGCTAGAGGATCAGGGTCGCGCCGTTGCGACTCAACCAGAGGCGGTCCTCGCGATAGTCGGGCCAGTGGCGCTCGACGAGCGCCCAGAAGCGGGGTGAGTGGTCGAGGATCTGCAGGTGGCAGACCTCGTGCCAGACGACGTACTCGAGCACGCGCTCGGGCGCGAGCAGCAGCCGCCAGTTGAAGCTCATGTGCCCGCCGGCAGAGCACGATCCCCAGCGCGTGCGCTGTCCACGGATGCTCAGGCCCTGGTAGCCGGCTCCCGCGAGCGCCGTCGCGCGATCCAGGCGCGGCGCGATCTCCGCGCGCGCGGCGCGGCGGTAGAAGCGCTCGAGCGCCGGGCGGGGATCGCCGGCGGGGACCAGCAGGCGCTCGCCGCGGCGGTGCACGCGCGTGCGGCCGGGCTCGGGGACGAGCTCCAGCGGGGTCCCCAGGTAGGGCACCGTGCCCGCGCGCGCGGCGATCCGGGCGAGCACCTCCTGGGCGTCGGACAGCCGGCGCTCGATCCACGGGCGCAGCTCGCTGACGGCGGCGGCCGCCGCGCGCTCCGGCGCGCGTGCCGGGAGCACGACCTCCACCCCGGTGTGGGCGTGCACGTTCACGCGCACCCGCCGCGCGCGGGCGGAGCGGCGCACGGTGTATGGGATCTCCTCGGTCACACGGCCGAGGGTACGGGCAGCGTCGGCTCCCACGGCTTCGCGAGCTTCAAGGCCGACAGGATCGCGCGCGTGGCCGGCGAGCGGTTGAGCGTGATGAAGTGGATGCCGGGGACCCCGGCGCCCAACAGCTCAGCGCACTGCAGCGTGGCGTAGGCCACTCCGAAGTCCAGCACCGCCTCGGAGTCCTCTGCCCGGGCGTGCAGCTCCCTGCGCAGACCGTCGGGGATCGACGCCTTGCAGAGCTTGGCCATGCGCTCGACCTGCCCAACCTGCGTGATCGGCATGATCCCGGGGATGATCGGCACGTCCACGCCGGCTG
>Ga0208357_1002099_pt1 | contig 13653 bp, 13 predicted proteins | sample NGESurdeep092012_6_FD_184487 | JGI IMG/M metagenome (GOLD analysis project Ga0208357, IMG submission 184487) | Arctic peat soil microbial communities from Barrow, Alaska - NGEE Surface sample F52-2 deep-092012 (SPAdes) | ecosystem: Environmental > Terrestrial > Soil > Wetlands > Peat ... | reverse complement strand
TACTCGATCACTACTGGGATGGCATTCTGCCACGAGTCACCTCCCCCCACGACGGCGGTGGCGTCTTCAGCCAGAGCGATCTCGTCCACGACCTCGCGGGGCGCCCTAAAGAGATCTTTGACGGCGCGACGCCGTCAGCCCACGCCGTGGCGACGCGCGCGTTGGCCCGCCTAGGACTCACGCTAGGAGCGGACAGGTTCATCGTGGTCTCTCAGCGTCTCGTCGAACTCGCTGGCTCTCTTCTGGTGAGTCATCCTGTCGCGGTGCCAGACCTGGTCGAAGCGGCGGGCTACGCCCTCGACGGTATCCAAGTAGTGATACCGGGCGTTCAGGGGGCAATGGCAAATCACGTACGATCGATGGCGATGCCACGCACTGTTTTGATCACTGGACACGGCACGTCCGCGCTCTTAGAGCAGCGCAGCGAAGGCTTCGCCTACGTCTGCCGTGGGGGCGTATGCCAACTTCCCGTCAGTACCGTCGAGCAACTCGACGCTCAACTAAGAGACGTAGTGACGTGGCGTTCCTAGGTCGCGATCAGGCCGCGCGCGCCACGAAACGCTTAATCGAGAAGACGCCTCAGCACTCGTCCGTCGATTTGGCGCCGGGCTCGACGGTCTACGGACTGGTCTTAGGTTCGACGAACGAGTCGACGACCGTCGTTGATCTCGCGAGTCAGGCCATAGTGCGCTGGCGCGTGCCGTGGCCCGAACGCGACGAGACCGACCTCGCGGCCTTTGACGTCGTCGAGGGACAACTCGCGGAGAACATTGACCGTAACGATCTCGCCCAGCCAGAAGCGGTCACGCTGGCCGACCTCCCGCGACGACTAGGAACGTATCGAGGTCGTCGCGTCCGACATTGGCTCGAACAGCTCGCCAGTCCCGCCGATGGTCCGCTCTTTGGCTTTCGTGGTCCGAGCGCCCCTTACTGGGAGTTTCGCGGGGAGCGTCCGAGCGTTGCGTTAGTCGCGGCCGATCGAGGGCCCCAACTTCTTCGTCGCCCTGACGACGGCTCAATCTGGGTGCGTTTTGGATGGTTCGGTGACGACGTGTGGCTGCTCTGTGAAGACGCGCACGCGATTCGAACCATTGAGTCGACGCGTCGTACGTCACTGTCGGGAAAAGACTTAGCGACCGCGTTAGGTTTTCGACCAACGTACGTGCTGACGACGCTCTCGCGTCCGCTCGATGGTCACTGCTACAAGAGCTGCACGGGACTACTACCCCGCGGCTGAGAACTATTTGGGCAGCTTGCCCGTTGCCAGCGCCTCGGCCATGGCCCAGCCAAACACAATGAGTCGCTGACCTTTTTCAGGCTTGAGACCCTTGAAAAAAGTGTCCGCACCCTCGGGGATTGGACCCTTGGAGGCAACGTAGTCGAGTCCTCCGACGGGACCCGGGCTCACGGTCATGATGAAGGTTTTGTCGTCAATTGACTTTTCGGATCCATAACGCTTGGCCAGACGACGGCCCCATGCTCGGTCTTCACCAGTTGGGCGGTAGTCGAGGCGAGGCACAATGTCGTCGAGCCCGGTAAAGGCGCGGTACCCATCGGGCGAGGTCAAGCGAGCACCAAGGAGTACGTCCTCATCAGGAAAAGCGAGCAGCGCACGGCGAAACTGATCGTGCAGAATGGTCTTGAGGGTCTGGTCAGACTTGGCGTTGCGATCGACGAGCAACAGGCCAACTAGCAGCGACGGCGTGCCGCCGATGCGCTCGAGTGTACAAAATGAATAGCCTCGAAGTTTGTTTCCTTCGCGTACGTGAGTAACGAGTACCCACTCTTCACGCTGCTTCGAAAGAAAGCCAATATCGAAGTTGGGCTCCCGGTCAACGCAGAGGTCGGCCATTTCAACTAACTCTGCGTCGCTGAGGGCAGTCGTATCTTTTGTAGTGACCGTCATTGCCATAGGGAACCATTCTACGAGAGTTGAGGACCCCCTCAATCACGGCTAGGCCTTTATGACGTTTCGCCCAAATTCTGTGCGCAGATCGGCAACCACACTGGGAATGTTGACGTTAAAGGCCGGTCCCAGCTTGAAGATCTTCCCGGCGTCGCCCGTGTCCACCACTACCGGTGACGGGCCCGGGTAACGGGTGAGAATCTCGCGAAGGGTGGCGATGGACTGTTGAGTGAGGTCCTCTGGTCCGAGCGAGAGTCGTAGTTCGGCGTCCGCTCGGTCAACGTGGAAGCGCTCAACATCGACCGCGCTAAAGCGAAGTTCATCGTCGTTGTCACTGAGTCGCACCTTGATCAACACCACGTTGTCCTTGGCGAGAAATCCGCTGAACTTTTCAAAAGCCGCGACCGAGAAATTAATCTCCATCGATCCGCCCAGGTCTTCGAGCATCACCCGGGCGTACTGTTTGTTGGCCTTGGTTTGGCGAAGTTGCACCTCAGAGAGAATGCCCCCGACCGTTACGGCCCGACCACTACGCGCGAGTTCTTCGGCTCGTTCACGGATCGCGAGCACCGTTCCGTCGGTACGCGCCGAGAGCGCGGCACCTACGTCGTTCAGTGGATGGTCTGAGAGGTACGTGCCCAGCATCTCGCGCTCGAAGTCGAGTTTGACGCTCTGTTCGAACTCAATATCGGCGAGAGCTATCGCGGTCCCCTCCCAGTCGGCGCCCTCTTCTTCGGTCGCCATCGACGCAAAAAGGGTGGAAATACCCAGCGCGAGGTCCTTACGACGACTGAGCGTGACGTCGATGATCTCATCAACCTTCAACAAAAATGCCAGACGAGGCACGCCGAGGGAGTCAAAGGCTCCGGCTTTGATGAGCGACTCCATCGAACGACGATTCAACACTACGGGGTCGACGCGTCGAACGAAGTCGTAAATATCGACGAAGGAGCCGCCGGCTTCGCGTTCTTGAATGATCTTCTCCACGAGCGCCTCGCCGACGTTGCGAATCGCCGCCATACCAAAGAGGATCGTTGAGTCAGAAGTGAGCGACGGCGCGTACTCGCCAAAGGAGCCATTGACGTCGGGCACGCCCACCGTGATGCCCATCTGGCGCGCCTCGTTCAGATAGATCGCGGCTTTGTCCTTGTCGTCTCGAAACGACGTCAGAAGTGCCGCCATGTACTCAACGGGATAGTTCGCCTTCAGCCACGCGTTCTGGTATCCAATGAGCGCGTAGCCGTACGCGTGGCTTTTCGCAAAGGCGTAGTCGGCGAAAGGTTCGATCTTGTCGAAGATCGTCTCACCGAGCGTTCGTCCGTATCCTTCTCTCTCGGCACCCTCGACGAATTTGGTGCGCTGCGCGCGAATCATCTCTCGGATCTTCTTCGAACAGGCCTTGCGTAAGTCATCCGCCTCGGCTAACGAGAAGCCCGCGATGGTGGTGGCGACGCGCATAATGTCCTCTTGGTAGATCATCAGGCCGTAGGTGTCCGACAGAATCTCTTCCAGGATTTCATGATCGTAACTGACGTCCTGGCGATGATTCTTTCGATCCGCGTAGTCGTTGTGAACGTTCTCGCTCAATGGTCCAGGCCGGTACAGCGCGTTGAGCGCCGCGATGTCGTCGAAACTCGTGGGCGCGAGTCGACGCATGAGTTGGCGCATCTTGTCGCCCTCGAGTTGGAAAATGCCTATGGAGTTGCCCAGTCGCAACATCTCAAAGACCTTGGGATCGTCGAGGGCAACGTTGTCAATGTCCACCTCAATGCCGTGGCGACGTTTGATGTTGTCGAGCGAGCGTTCGATGATTGCAAGGTTGCGAAGCCCCAAGAAGTCCATCTTCAAGAGACCGAGTTTCTCGATCGCGGTTGCCTCGTACTGCGTGACGATCGGCGCCCCTTCTAAGGAGCCGTTCGGACTCGATTTACGCTGCACTGGCACGTACTCGAGCACCGGTTCTTTCGTGATAACGACCGCGGCGGCGTGAATACCGTCTTGACGTCGCTTGTCAACGAAACCCTTCGCGACGTCCACGACGTGTTTGACTTCGGCGTCGCTGTCGTAGAGGCTGCGAAGTTCTGCCGCTTCGCTGAAACGACCTTCAAAGCCCGGCGTGGAGATGAAACAAGCAGCGAGCGGGAGATCCTGGCCCATCACCAACGGCGGCATGGCTTTGGCGATCTTGTCGCCGAGTTGGGGCGGGTAACCCAACACACGGGCCGCGTCACGAACGGCCGCGCGCGCTTTGATCGTTGAAAACGTCACGATCTGGGCGACGTGGTCCGAGCCGTAGCGTTCCGCGGCGTAGCGGATCATGTCACCGCGGTAACGCTCGTCGAAGTCCATGTCGATATCGGGCATCGAGCGACGACCCGGATTGAGGAAACGCTCGAAGAACAGTCCGTAGCGAATCGGGTCGACGTCAACAATGCGAAGGCAGTACGCGACGCAACATCCAGCGGATGATCCACGGCCCGGTCCGACGCGTATGCCCTCTTCGCGAGCGTGGCGAATGAGGTCCCAGACAACTAAGAAGTAGTCGGAGAATCCCATGTCGGCAATGACGCCGAGTTCGTAGTCAAGACGTGTTCGTACTTCTTCGCTGAGCGACGAGCCGTAACGTTCGTGGGCGCCGCGATAGGTGAGTTCTCGCAAATATCGCGTCGCTTCAATTTTGTGCGAATCGTTCGAGAACCCCTCTGGAAGTGGAAACTCGGGAAGCGCGTCGTTATCGAACTCAATGGTCACGTCAGCGCGCTCGGCGATCACCAACGTGTTGTCACACGCCTGGGGAACTTCTCGAAAGAGATAGCGCATCTCGGCGGCGGACTTCAAGTAGTGCTGATCACTTTCGAAACGGAAACGGTCCGGGTCCGCGACGCGTGACCCCGTACCAATGCAGAGCAGCGCGTCGTGCATCTCGGCGTCACCGTGTTTGACGTAGTGAAGGTCGTTCGTGGCGAGGAGCGGCGCGTTGAGATCTTTCGCGATGCGGAGCAACTTTGGGTTGGTACGCGCTTGGGCGGCCAGTCCGTGATCCTGCAGTTCGATGTAGAAGTTCTCTTGGCCAAAGATGGTCTGCAGTCGACCCGCGAGTTCGAGCGCTTTGTCGTAGTTGTCCTGCAACAGAGCCTGCAGCACCACACCACCCAAACAGCCCGAGGTTGCGACGAGGCCCTTACCAAAGCGCTCTAAGAGCTCCCAGTCCAGACGAGGCTTGTAGTAGTAGCCCTCGAGAAAGGCCATCGAGGAGACCTCTCGTAAGTTGCGATACCCCTCGTTCGACACCGCAAGAAGCGTGAGGTGGTGGTAGAGCTTCTGTCCCCCTTCGGTGTCGCCACCTGTGTCATCAATTTTTCCTCGACGAGGCGGACGATCAAAGCGCGAGTTCGCCGCCATGTACGCCTCGAGCCCGATGATGGGCGTCACGTCGTGCTTGCGACAGGCTTCGTAGAAATCGATAACGCCGTAAAGATTGCCGTGGTCGGTGATACCTATGGCGCTCTGTCCGTCGGCTTTCGCGGCGAGGACCATCTCTTCGACGCGCGCCGCTCCGTCGAGCATGGAGTACTCAGTGTGGTTATGCAGATGGACAAAGCCTTCAGCCATCAGCCGAACTCTTCCTTTGGGGACTGCCGCAAACTACACGGATGGGATTTGCAGGTTAGTTCCCCTAAACGTACCCGCACCAATGACCCTAGAGATAGGTCCCAGCCCGTGTTTCTGACGAGCCGGGATTAAGCGAACGTTCGCGCATTTTCTCGAGTTGCGCCGCCGCGGCTGCTTGTTGGGCGAACAGCGAGGCCTGAATGCCGTGAAAGAGCCCCTCCAGCCAGCCCACGAGTTGAGCCTGAGCGATTCGAAGTTCCGATTCAGTGGGAACTTCAGAGCTGAAAGGTATAGCCCAGCGACCTAGTTCTTCGGCGAGATCGGGCGAAAGGGCGCCCGCGAGTTCGTGCACTGAGGTTTGGTAAATCTCGCGAAGTCGCGCCCGACCCGCTTCGTCGAGCGGTGCACTACGCGCTTCATCGAGCAGTGTCTTGACCATCGATCCAATACGCATCACCTTGGCGGGCTGGCTTATGTAGTCCGAGTTTTCTTCTTCTGCCGTCTCTTTGCTTTCGCCTGGCGAAAGCACTTCATCGGGATTAACGGTCACGTTGTCGTTTTTTGGATCAGTCACTACTGCAGTGTGCCAGACAATCGCCCCCGTTCGTGCAGGTCCAGTCAACAAGGCCCTCGCCGTAGGTAGTATGGCGCCGTGAGGGTATCGACTCGTGGGGACTACGCCAGCCGCGCGTTATTGAGTTTGGCCCTTCGCGACAATCACGGTGCGCCGACGTCGGTTCGCGACCTCGCCGAACGAACCGGACTTCCCCAGCCCTACCTCGAGCAGATCCTTTTGAATCTGAAGGGCGCAGGACTCGTTCGCTCCAAACGAGGCGTCGGTGGGGGCTACGTCTTAGCGCGCACCGCGGAAGCTATTACGCTTGCCGAAATTGTGGCCGCAGTCGACGGCCCCATCGCCGCGGGCGACTTTGGCGAGCCCCACAAAGACGGCGCCTGTGACCACGAGGGCCAGTGCGTGCTCCTTGGCGTATGGGCTGACGTGGGAAACCACATGCGCGAGCACCTTTCAAGTTTTAGCCTCGCCGACATGGTCGACCAGGCCCGTGGAGTGAAACCCGTCGCTCGAACGCACAGCGGATAAGTCATAGTTTTACTGGACTCTTACCCAGGTGGCTTGATATCTGTTTTGTCTAGTGGTAAATTAGCAATGCGCCCATAGGAGAAATACCAGGCCAAGGACGCATCGACTTTGTACCCCCCAAAGACAAGGAGATGCCAGTGACTACTACCCCCACCCCTCGCCGATCCGCGGTGAACACCAACGACATGTTGGGCCTTCTCATGCGCGACCTCGACCGTTACCCCATGCCTAACTACGACGAGCAAGTCGAACTGGCCAAGCGCGTCACCGCCGGGGACGAAGAGGCCAAAAAACAAATGGTCGCCGCCAACCTTCGCTTAGTCCTTCACTGGGCTCGGCGCTACCAGGACCGTGGCGTCGAAATGGTCGACCTCGTTCAAGAGGGAACCTTCGGACTCTTGCGTGCCGTCGAGAAGTTCGACTGGGAGCGCGGCTTTAAGTTCTCGACCTACGCCACGTGGTGGATCCGCCAAGCGCTCCAGCGTGCCGTGCAGCAACACGGTCGTACCATTCGAATCCCCCTCGAAGTTGGCGAACAACTCCAGCGACTTGAGGCCACCTCGGCTGAATTGACCTCGATTCTCGGGCGCAAGCCCACTGACGAGGAGCTCACCGAAGCCACGGGCATGTCCAAGTCAGTTCGAGAAGGTCTGCGCGGCCTCGCGGGCGTGACCGCCAGTCTCGACCAGCCAGCTTCGTCAGACTCGGCCACCACGTTGGGCGACCTTGTCGCGCCGAGTCAAAACGACTGGGTTAGTGACATCGAGCAGACGATGATGAACGACGAGTTGCACGACGCTTTGTCGAAGTTGACCGAGCTTCAACGCGACGTCTTAACGCTTCGCTTCGGCTTAAACGGTGCGACCCCCCTCTCATTGCAGGCAACCGCGACGAAGATGGACATCGGTGTTCGCCGGGTGCGACGCGCCGAGGACGAAGCGCTGGCGATACTGCGCGACGACTCAAGCGTCCTCGCGGCTCACGAAGTCGCCTAAAGCTCCACGTCAAGAGGAACGAGCGCCGCGAGGTCTGCGGGTAAAGGTGCGTAGGTTCGCACCCACTCCTCACTTCGCGGGTGCGTGAAGGCCAACGTCGTTGAGTGCAAGAAGAAACGCTCCTCGCCCAGGCGCTTGTCACGTCGTCGTCCATAACGTAGATCGTTCACGACGGGGTGGCCAATGGTCGCGAGGTGCACACGAATTTGATGAGTGCGCCCGGTCTCAAGGCGTAGCCGCAACAACGTCATTGCGTGGGGCTTATCAACGCGCGCAATGACTTCGTAGCCAGTACGTGCCGCTCGTCCATCGGATCGCACCGACATTAACGTTGGCGTACGAGTCGAACGTCCAATGGGCGCGTCGACGACGCCTCGCTCCTCGCTCACGTGACCTTGAACCATACCTAGATACGTGCGCTCCATCGTTCGTTCGGCGAGTTGGTGGCTGAGTGCGATGAATCCTTCTGGCGTCTTCGCCACCACCAAGAGACCCGACGTTCCCTTGTCCAGTCGATGCACGATGCCCGGCCGTGACGGGTCACAGAGGCCTTCCTCGCTCAGCGCTCTTAGCTGCGGGTAGCGAGCGAGAAGTCCTGCCACCAAGGTGCCGTCGCGCTGGCCAGCCCCCGGGTGCACGACCTGGCCGGCCTCTTTATTAATCACCGCAAAGTCATCGTCGTCCAACACCACGTCCACGGGCACCGTGGAGTCGGCCGCAACGTCGTCGCTCGGCTTAGGCGGCAGCACAGCAACAAGGTGCTGACCCTCGTCTAGCGTCGTCGACGGTTTCACGACGACTTTGCCATTAACACTCACCGCGCCACTCGTTATTACGTCATTCGCCTCACTGCGCGAAAGTCCGGTCAACATCGCCAACACGCGGTCCGCGCGCAGTGCGTCGAGTGTGCTGGGTATCACCAGATCGAGAACCTCGCCGTCAAAGGCGTCGTGGCCGTTCGAATCGCTCATCGCGCTAACAACTTTTCGCCTCGCAGAGCGGCCACCATTAAGAGGATAAAACCAACGGTGATCGCCGAGTCGGCGAGATTGAAGACGGGAAACGACGAGACCGCGATGAAATCGGTGACGCGGTGTGGTGACGAGGCCACCCGATCAATGACGTTGCCGAGTCCCCCTCCTAGGAGCAGACCAAAGCCCAGGGCCGGAAGACCCTTCTTCGCATTCAACCCCACGAGCACGACCCCCAGGGCCACCAGCACCGACACAATCGTTGCCCACACCGGACCCGAGTTATTGATGGAGAACGACACACCGGCGTTGAACTGCAGACGAAACCACACGAAACCAAGAACGTGCACCGCGTGCCCGGCAAGGTCGCGTCGGGCCCACGCCTTGGTCGCTGCGTCGAGTGCGGTCACCACGAGGGCCACCACGATAACGGACTGGTTGAGATGAAATGTTAAACGCTGGCGCGGCACGAGACGCAGGTAAAGACCGGCAACTGCGCGCGAAGTCGCGCCTGCGAAATCGGCTCGTAGCACTCGTCACAACGTCCGTAGCTGCCGTCGTCGATACGTCCAAGCGCGACGTCAATCTCGTCGACCTTGAGACGAAGGGCTGACGCGAACTCTTTGAGTTGATCGCGCTGAATATCAGAAGCGACACTGCTGCCGTCTTCATCGTCGTACTCAAGACGCTCGCGGTCGACCAACATCTCGTTCGCCTCGGACTCACTGACGGCAATCTGAGCGCGCGTGGCGGCGCGCGTATCAACAAGGAGCGCGCGTAGTTCTTCGAGAAAGGCGGTGTCGTCCGCGTAGGGCTTGGAGTGCATCTTTCGTTCGAGGGCCTCAAGACGGCGTTGCTCTTCGGCGTCGCGCCGCTCTTGACGTTTGCGCTCTTCGGCGTCACGACGCTCTATCTCGCGCAACTTGCGAAGCTTCTCTGCTTCGATGGCCTTACGCTTCGCGTCGATGTCGCGCTGCTTCTTCGATTCAATGGCTGCTTTTTCGCGGGCCTTGCGAGAAACTTCGCGTTCCTTGGCGGCAATTTTGGCCTTAGCGTCGCGTTCCTTCTTGGCCTTCACGGCCGCGATCGCGCGAGCCTTGAGCTCGGCCGCCTTCTCTTTAGCCGCGGCACGGGCCTTAAGATCATGATCCTTCTTCGCCTTCGCGACGGCGAGGGCCTTCTCGCGCAAGAGTCCCTTTTGAGCGGCGGCCTTCGCCTTGGAGTCTCGATCTTTCGTGGCCTTAGCGGCGGCGAGGGCCTTGGCCTTCTTCGCCGCAACCGTCTTTTGGGCCGCGTTCAGCGTTGACGCTTTTTTGGCTGAAGCCTTCTTGGCGGGAGCCTTCTTCGCGACCACCTTCTTCGCGGGCGCCTTTTTGGCTGAAGCCTTCTTGGCGGGAGCCTTCTTCGCGGGCGCCTTCTTCGCGGGCGCCTTAGGGGCGACTTTCTTGGTGGCCACCTTCTTTACAGGGGCCTTCTTAGTAGTTTTTTGGTTCGACGTCATGCTTAACTCCTCGCGTTCCTCAGAACAAGTGCCCGCCGACCCTACCAGTCGGTGCGCGCTTTACTGACGATCGTCGCGAGAAGTTTGGTCAAATTTCAGTACTTGGCCAATAGTTGGCTGCGATGAAACAGGAGCTGGCGCCGGTGGCGGGGTCTGAAGCGGACGAGTAGGCGCGCTCGAGACAGGACTTGGCGTCGGCGACGCCAGCGGCTCTGGTGCGGGCGACGAAGGAGCCGGGGCACGCGGGGTGCCCGCCTGCAAGGCAGTTTCGACCCAACGCGTGAACTCCGCCAACACACCACTTATGCGCGTCTTCTCGGCTTGGAGTTGATGGGTCAGTGTGTCCACGTCTTCACTCAGACGTTGTTTAAGACCGTTCAAGCGATTCACTTCGTCCTCGGCACGACTTCTGGCTTCAGTGACGATCTCGCGAGCACGCTCTTGAGCGGCCACGGTGAATTCACGGGCCTTCGCTTCAGCTTCTTCTTGAGCCTGCTCGATGAAGCGTTGCGCGAGAGCAATCATCGACGTGACCTGTTCGGGACCCGGTCCAGCACTCGTTCGAATTGCGGGCGCACTCGGTGCCACGCTTACGGGACCTGTCGAAGGGCCCGCGGAAGGGCCTCGGGCATCGAGTTGGCTGATCCGTTCGGCGGCTTGGCGCAGCTGCTGGCGCTGTTGCTGGGCCAGGTCCTTTAGTTGGCGAACCTCGCTCGACAGCCGCTCGAGAAACTCGTCGACCTCGTCGACGCCGTAGCCTCGTAGACCAATCTTGAAGGCCACCGTGTCAATGGAGTCGATGGCCGAAAGCGAGTTATTCGAGCTGTCCATGCATCCAACCCTACTGCTCGACGCGCGACGCGGTCGAGAATCAGTGTCTTAGATGAAGCGATTAATAATTTCGAGCCCCACGATGGCTACGAGGACTGACAGGTCAATGGTGACCCCGCCAAAATTTGGTCGCGGCAGTACCTGACGCAGAGGTCGTAGCAGCGGTTCGGTGAGTTTTGCCAAGACGCGCTTGACGCTGGCCAGTCCGCCTTGATGATTAGTGACCGGAAACCAGCTCAGTAAGGCCATGGCGATCAAAATCAGAATGTAGATTTCGATAATGAAGTGAAGAAGACTCATGCCTGGTCGTAGCCGTGATAGTTGGTCGCGCGAAGGTTCTCTTTAGCTTCGGGACCTACGTGCATGCCCTGAGGGCTTATGAGGTAGACCCCTCGCACCAACATCTCAATCTTGGCGTTCAACGCGTAGGCCGTGCCGGCGGTGAAGTCGACGAGTCGTCGCGCCAAACTCTGATCGACGTCCAGCGTCGTAAGAACGACCGCGCGATTGGATCGCAGAAAATCGGTGATGCGTCGCGAATCGTCGTAGGTCAACGGCGCGACCACCGCGACGTCACGCTCTTGGGAGAAGGGTGAGATTCCTCTCGCGGCATTGGGATTGGCCATGGGACGAATACGCGACGTGCCCCCTTGAGCGTCGAGTACCGAAATCGAAGTATTGCGCTGGGGCGCGAGGGCGGGGGCTGGGGCGCGAAAAGGAGAAGGGGCTGAGCCCGACGGTTGGGTGGGAAATTGGCGAGCTTGCGGCGCGGGTGCGTTCGACCACTCTGGTTCGATGTCGTCGGGCTGCTCGGAGAAGGGGCGTGGCGCGTTACTTGGACCGTATTCGCCGTACTCGTCTTCCACGAGGCCGAGAAACCCCAGAAACCCTCGTAGCTTTTCTTTCATTCACGTCTCCTTGGCAACAGGGCCTCGTTCCATGTTAGGTCAGGCGGCTCTAGGACACCCGAGAACCAAAGAGCGCACGGCCTAGACGAACCTCAGTTGAACCCAGTTCACAAGCCAATTCCAAATCGTCGCTCATGCCCATAGAACGTTCCGTGACGCCCAAGTCGTTCGCTAGCGCGTTCGTTTTCACAAAGGCTGCTCGCGCCGCTGTTTCGTCCGGAGGCGCCACCACCATGAGTCCTCGAACCTTGAGCTCTAACGCTCTCGCGCGCGCCACGAGGCCCGCGACGTCCTGCGGCGCTGCGCCGTTGCGTTGCGCTTGTCCCGTAAAGTCAACCTGAATATCGACGAGTTTGCCCGGTGCGACACTAGCGATTCTCGTTAACTCTTTGTCGCGCGCCACCGCGCATAGCACTTCTGCACAGGAAGCCGCCCGCGCGATCTTGTTGGACTGTAAGGCGCCGAGGTAGTGCCACGACAGAGGAAGCGTCATTGCGGCCTGTCGCTTTTCGCACAACTCGTCAACGTAGTTCTCACCAACGGTCGTCAGACCAAGAGCGAGCGCGGCACGAATCTCATCAATCCCGAAAGTCTTCGTGACCGCAACGACGCGCACGCTCGTTCGATCACGCCCGCTCGCCTCGATGCGATCGTAGATTCGATCGAGATTCGCGCGAACGCGCTCGAGAAGCTCTTCGCTAGCGAAGGAAGCTGGGAAGGTCGTCATCGCCACCGACGTCAAAGAAGTCATCGCCGGTGGTGGTGAAGATGTCACTGCGAGGGCCTTCGGTCATAGTTGGTTGACTCGTGGTCGTGGGCGCTTTCCCCGTTCCTTGATCAAAGCCGGCCGCGATGACGGTGACGCGCACGGCCTCGCCAATCGAGTCGTCGATCACGCTGCCAAAGATGATGTTCGCGTCGGGGTGAGCAACGGAGTGAATAATTTCAGCGGCCTGCGTGACTTCACTGAGCGTGACGCCAGAACCACCAACGATGTTCATCAAAATACCCCGAGCGCCATCAATCGAGGCTTCGAGCAACGGGGACGTGATGGCGGCGCGCGCGGCGTTGACCGCACGACCCTCACCCGTTGAGCTACCCACGCCCATGATGGCCGTGCCAGCGTTGCGCATGACCGTGTTGACGTCAGCGAAGTCAGTGTTTATGAGGCCGGGCACCGTGATCAGATCGGTGACACCACGAACGGCCGAAAGGAGCACGTCGTCCGCAATCTTGAAAGCATCGAGCATTGAGGTGTCGGGCGCCGTGACCGAGAGCAGTCGGTCATTTGGAATAACGATGAGCGTGTCGACTTTGTCGCGAAGTTGCTGAATTCCCTTTTCAGCCTGCGTCGCGCGGCGTTTGCCTTCAAAGGAGAACGGACGGGTCACGACGCCGATGGTCAGAATGCCGAGGGCCCGGGCGATCTCAGCGACGACGGGCGCGGCGCCGGTGCCGGTACCACCGCCCTCGCCCGCGGTAATAAAGACCATGTCGGTGTCTTTCAGCGCCTCTTCAATCTCGGAACGGTGATCTTCAGCAGCCTGTCGGCCTACTTCGGGGTCACTGCCAGCGCCCAGTCCGCGCGTGAGCTGACGGCCAATATCAATTTTGAGATCCGCTTCACTGAGCAACAGAGCTTGCGCGTCAGTGTTGGCCGCGATGAACTCAATATTCTTGAGTCCCGACGTGATCATCCGATTCACCGCGTTCGCGCCGCCGCCACCTACGCCAATTACTTTGATTACGGCGTGGTAGTTGCTCTGATTAAGACTCATGGGCTCCCCTTGGCTAGACCATCTATTGTTACCGCCTTCGCAGGGACGG
>Ga0208357_1002097_pt1 | contig 13663 bp, 11 predicted proteins | sample NGESurdeep092012_6_FD_184487 | JGI IMG/M metagenome (GOLD analysis project Ga0208357, IMG submission 184487) | Arctic peat soil microbial communities from Barrow, Alaska - NGEE Surface sample F52-2 deep-092012 (SPAdes) | ecosystem: Environmental > Terrestrial > Soil > Wetlands > Peat ... | reverse complement strand
CACCCGCCCAGACCCCCACCCCCACACCACCGCAAGTGAGCGAATACTCGCTTATGATGCGCTGCTGCTCGAGAACGCGACGAGCGACTGGCTCGCCAACGAGATCGTGCTCTACCTGAAGCGGACGCTCAAGCGCCTCGACGTGACCAGCCGTTCGCTGATCGCGCTGATCGAGCCGGGCTCGTGCTTCGCCGGCTCGCTGCTCGAGCTCGCGCTGGCCGCCGACCGCTCCTACATGCTTTTCGGTGTCTTCGAGGACGTCGACCCCGACGCCCCGCCCGCCGCGGTGAGCGTGGGCCCGATGAACCTGGGCCCGCTCCCGATGGGCAACGGCCTGACCCGCCTGCAGACCAGGTTCCTGGGCGACGAGGCCGCCCTGGCCGGCATCGAAAAGCGCGCCGGCGAGCCCCTGGAAGCCGAGGACGCCGAGAAGCTCGGCCTGATCACCTTCGCCCCCGACGACATCGACTGGGAGGAGGAGGTGCGGATCGCGGTCGAGGAGCGATCGGCCTTCTCCCCCGACGCGTTGACGGGCCTGGAGGCGAACTACCGGTTCGCCGGCCCGGAGACGATCGAGACCAAGATCTTCGGCCGGCTGACCGCCTGGCAGAACTGGATCTTCTACCGCCCGAACGCCTCCGGGCCCGACGGCGCGCTGCGCGCCTACGGCACCGGCAAGCGGGCCGATTTCGACCGGAAGCGAGTCTGAGGTACCTGCGATGACCACGCCTGATTACGCCGAGAAGATCCCCAACAACGTCCGCCTGAACGAGGACCGGCGGCTGCAACGGGCGCTGGAGTCCTGGCAGCCGAACTTCCTGTCCTGGTGGGAGTCGATGGGGCCGACGCTGCCGACCCAGGACGTCTACCTGCGCACCGCGGTCAACGTCGGCCGCGAGGGCTGGGCCCAGTTCGGCCACGTGCCGATGCGGGACTACCGGTGGGGCATCTTCCTGGCCGAGCGCGACGGCGACCGGCGGATCGCGTTCGGCGCCCACAAGGGCGAGCCCGCCTGGCAGAAGGTCCCGGGCGAGTACCGGGCCGAGCTGCAGCGGCTGATCGTGATCCAGGGCGACACCGAGCCCGCCAGCGTGGAGCAGCAGCGCAACCTCGGCGCGACCGCGCCGTCCCTGTATGACCTGCGCAACCTGTTCCAGGTCAATGTGGAAGAGGGCCGTCACCTGTGGGCGATGGTCTACCTGCTGCACGCCTACTTCGGCCGCGAGGGCCGGGAGGAGGCCGAGCAGCTGCTGCACCGCAACTCCGGCAGCGCGGACTCGCCCCGCATCCTCGGCGCGTTCAACGAGGAGACCCCCGACTGGCTCTCGTTCTTCATGTTCACCTACTTCACCGACCGGGACGGCAAGTACCAGCTCGGCACGCTGAAGGAGTCCGCCTTCGACCCCCTGAGCCGGACGGCCGAGTTCATGCTCAAGGAAGAGGCGCACCACATGATGGTCGGCACCACCGGGGTCGACCGGGTGGTGGAGCGGACCGCGCAGGTGATGGTCGAGAACGACACCGACGACGTGGCGGCGCTCGGGGCGATCCCGCTCCCGGTCATCCAGAAGTACATCAACTTCCACTACAGCGTCTCGCTCGACCTGTTCGGCGGCGAGACCTCGACCAACGTCGCCAACTACTACACGGCCGGCCTGAAGGGCCGCTGGCTCGAGGAGCGGCGCAAGGACGACCACCTGCTCGCCAGCGACTCGATCATGGTGGACGCGCTCGCCGACGGCGAGATCGGCCAGACCGAGGTGGCCGCGCTGGTCGGCCTCAACACCGACCTGCGGCGCGAGTACATCTCCGACTGCGCGGGCGGGGTCAAGCGCTGGAACCGCATTCTCGAGCAGGCGGGCCTCCCGCAGCGGCTGTACCTGCCGCACATCGCGTTCAACCGGAAGGTCGGCGCGTTCGCCCCGATCGAGGCGTCGCCGACCGGTGAGCGGCTTTCGGCTGGCGAGTGGGACGCGGGCAAGGGACAATGGCTCCCAACCGAGACCGACAAGACATTCGTTCGGTCGCTCATGCAACCGGTGTACCAGCGCGGGAAGATCGCGGCGTGGATCGCGCCGCCCCGCAACGGCATCAACGGCCAGCCGTTCGACTACGACTACGTGCACCTGATCTAGAAGCAAGGCTGGCGGAACCGCGAACCCCCGGGGGACGACTGCGATGGCGCAACTGTTCAACGCGTGCGAGTACCTGCTCGACCGGCGGCTGGCCGCCGGGGACGGGCAGCGGATCGCGCTGACCGGCCCGGTCGGCGAGTTCAGCTACGCCCAGCTGCACGACCGGGTCTGCCGCACCGCGGCCGGCCTGCGCGCCGTCGGCGTGCAGCCCGAGCAGCGGATCCTGATGGTCATGCCGGACTCGCCCGCCTTCGTGGTGGTTTACCTGGCCGCCATGCGGGTAGGCGCGATCCCAGTGCCGGTCTCGACGATGCTCCGGGCCGACGGGGTCGCGGAATTGCTCCGCGACTCCCGGGCCCGGTTCCTCGCGATCACCGGTGAGTTCGCCGCCATGGCGGCGGAGTCGGCCGCCGCAGCGGCGCCCGAACTGGCCGGTGTACTGGCAGACATCCCGCTTGCTGCCAGTCCCCGGCCAGTTCACCAACTGGACGACCTGGCCGCCTACCCGCCGGACGAGTCGGTCTACGACACCACCGCCGACTCCCCGGCGTTCTGGCTCTACACCTCGGGCACGACCGGGACGCCGAAGGGCGCGATGCACCGGCACGGGTCCATCCAGGTGGTCTGCGAGACCTACGGCACCCAGGTGCTCGGCATCACCCCGTCGGACCGCTGCCTGTCGGCCGCCAAGGCGTTCTTCGCCTACGGCCTCGGCAACTCGGTCCTGTTCCCGCTGTCGGTCGGCGCCGCCTGCGTGCTGCTGCCGTCGCCGTCCCGGCCCGACCTGATCGCGGAGACGGCCGCCAAGCACGGCGCGACGCTCTTCTTCGGCGGCCCGACGTTCTTCGCCAACATGCTCAGGGCCGGGCTGCCGGCCGACGCGCTGGGCGGGGTCCGGCTGGCCGCCTCGGCCGGGGAGGCGCTCCCGGCTTCCCTCTACGCCCGGTGGACGGCGAAGTTCGGCATCGACATCATCGACGGCATCGGGATGACCGAGATGCTGCACATCTTCCTGTCCAACGCGCCCGGCGTCGTCCGGCCGGGCACCACCGGCGTCGCGGTGCCCGGCTACGACCTCAAGCTGCTGGACGAGGAGAACGGCCGGGAGATCACCCAGGCCGGCACCCCCGGCACCCTGTACGTGCGCGGCCAGTCCTCCGCGACCGGCTACTGGGCCCGGTACGACGCGTCCCGGCTGGTGTTCCAGGGCGAGTGGCTGCGCACCGGCGACACCTACGTCAGGGACGCCGGCGGTTACTACGAGTGCCTCGGCCGGACCGGCGACATGATCAAGGCGTCCGGGATCTGGGTCTCCCCGATGGAGGTCGAGACCCGGCTGCTCTCGCACCCGGCGGTGGCCCAGGCGGTGGTGGTCGCCGCGCCGGACGCCGACGGCCTGGAGAAGCCGATCGCCTACGTGCAGCTCTCGGTCGGCGGCGCGGCGACCGAGGCGGAGCTGATCGAGTACTGCCGCGCGGGGCTGCCGTCGTTCAAGCGCCCGCGCGCGGTCGTCTTCACCGACGCCTTCCCCACCACCGCGACCGGCAAGATCCGGCGCGTCGACCTCCGCACGATGGCCCTCGGCGTGTTGACCACGACCGAGAGCTGAGTGAGGTAGAAAGACGCCATGCTCGACGGAATGCCGCTCATCGACGTCCACCTGCACGCCGCCCGGCTGCCCACGCTCAAGCTGCCGCGGGAGACGTGGCTGCAGGGGTTCGCCGCCTCGGCCACCATGGAACGGCTCTACGACGCGGAAGGCACGGTGGTGCCGGCCGAGTTCGACGCCTACCTGGCGGCCGAGGGCGTCGACACCGCGCTGCTGATGTGCGAGTACTCCCCGAAGGTAACCGGCCTGCAGGTCATCGAGGACATGCTGCCGATTGCGGCCCAGGCGCCGGACCGCATCAAGGTCATCGCCAACGTCAACCCGCACCTGCACTACCCGGTCGACGACGAGGTCCGCCGCCAGCTCGCGCTAGGCGCGGTGGCGCTGAAGATCCACCCGGTGCACGCCGGCGTGGCTGCCAACGACCGCATGCTCTACCCCGCCTACGAGGCCTGCCAGGCGGCCGGCGTACCGGTCGTGGTGCACTGCGGCACCTCGACCTTCCCCGGCGCGGCCAACCCGTTCGGCGACCCGGTCGTCCTCGACGACGTGCTGCGCGACTTCCGCTCGCTCAGCCTGGTGCTCGCGCACGGCGGCCGCGGCTGGTGGTACGACGCGGCCGCCTTCCTCGCGCTGTCCAGCGACCGGGTCTGGATCGAGCTCTCCGGCCTGCCGCCGTCGCGGCTCCGGGACTACTACGCCCGGCAGAACTGGGCCCGGCTGACCAGGCGGATGATCTTCGGCACCGACTGGCCCGGCATCCCCGGCATCGCCGCCAACGCCCGCGCCGTCGCCCGGCTGATGCCCGACGACGAAACCGCCGCCCAGGTCCTGGCCGGCAACGCCACCCGCGTCTACAACCTAAAAACCGGATAACAGCAAGAAGCGCCCCCGCAACGGCGAAGGGCCAAAGATTGGGTGTACTAACCGTCAAATAGCAACGTCAAGTACCCCCACTATCTCCCCGCACCCGCAGTTCCGGGTCCACCGGCAGGTCGAGCAGCTCCGATGCCACCAGGACGGGCGCGCCGGTGATCGCCGCCAGGTTGATCGCGTCGCTCGGCCGCGCGTCGACCACGGCCCCGCCCCGCAGCGTCACCTGCGCGTAGAAAACCTGGCCGTCGGTCTGGGTGACGCGCACCGACCGGACCGCGGACCCGGCCGCCGCGACCAGCGACGCCATGAACTGGTACGTCATCGGCCGGGGGAATGCCTGCCCCTGCAGGCTGAACGCCAGCGCGGTCGCCTCCGCGTCGCCGACCCCGATGAACAGCCGCCGCGAGTCCCCGTCGGCGGCCGAGGCGAGCACGATGGAGAACCGTTCGCGCGGCTCCGGCCGCGCCTGCGCCGGCGCCACCGCGACGCCGACGATCGTCACCGGAACCATGTCCGTCGTGCTCGCGTTGGTCATCACAGCGCGCCTTTCAAGCGGTAGCACCTTAAGAGTAACCGGAGGGGCCATGCAGCCTCTTTTCGCGCCGGAGCAACCTAATCGCCGTTGGTGGCGTCCAAAGAGCATGATGACCAGACTTGTCGGCACTTTGGCGGCGCTCGCGGTAATCGCCGGGATCGCGGCCTGCGCGCACGGCGAGCCCGCGGCCACCGCCTCGGCCGACGTCACCGCTTCGGCCGACGTCACCGTGTCGGTGGCGGCGCCCGGCGCGAGCGGCACCGGAGTCGCCAACGCAGCCGGCACCGCGATCGGGGCGACGGCGTTCGGCGGGCACGGCCGCCTGGCGTTCGTGTCGTCGGGCCGGCTCTTCGTCCTTGACGGCACCGCGCCCGGCCGGCCGGCCGCGCTGCACCCGGTCTCGACCGCGAACACGCCGACCGGCAAGACGCCGACCGCGAACACGCCGACCGCGAACACGCCAGGCTCCCCGGCCTGGTCGCCGGACGGCCGCTGGCTCGCCTTCCTGGTCGGCCCGTCGTCAGCCGACGGCGCCGTCACCAGCGGGGCGCTCTGGCTGGCGGGGCCCGACGGGCAGGGCGCGCACCAGGTGCTGGCGAACGTGGCCGGCTTCGCCTGGTCCCCCAAGGCGGACGAAGCCGCCGCGACCTCCGGCGACGGCGGCAAGCTGTTCGCGGTGCGGCCGGGGAAGCCGACGTACCCGATGCTCGAGGTGCCCGGCCAGTTCGACGGCGCCCCGGCCTGGTCGCCGAATGGGCGCGAGGTCGCGGTCGCCAGCGTCGGCCTGACCGCGGCCAAGCGCTTCGCCAGCAGCGTCATCGACCTGTTCGTGCCGAGCGAGGGGATCGTGGTCAACAGCCTCGCCTCGTCCCGGGCGAACGCGCTGATCGTCGACGGCTGGTGGGCCGACGGCGAAGGCGTGCTGGCCTGGTCCGACCCGCGCGACGCGGCCACAGCGCCCACAGGCGGGCTGCCGCTCGTCTCCTACCCGCTCGGCGACGGGCCGACGGCGACGCTGGCGAGCACCCCGGCCGACCCCGCGTTCGCGGTCCCCGACGGGGCCGGCGTGACGCTGGTGACCGGCGGGAACCGCTACCCGTGGAGCGCCGAGACGATCACGTACTGCGGCGTCGCCGGCCACTGCGGGCCCGCTCCGGGCGCGCTGCCGGCCCCGGTCAACCTCGACCCCGCGTCATCGCAGTGGCGGGGAGAGCCCGACCTCGCGTTCGCGCACTGCGCCACCGAACCGACCAAGGCCACGGGGACCACGGGGACCGCCAAGACCACGGCCGGCGTCAGCCCGCAGGACCTCAGCGCCTGGTACCAGACCTGCAGGCTCTGGTACGCAGGGGGGGTCGGCGGCAGCGCGGTCCCCATCACCCGGGCCGGGGCCGGGGTTGCCGCCCCGACCTGGTCCGCCACCGACGGCGACCTCCTCTACGTCCGCGACGACAGCCTCTGGCTCATCCCGATGCGCCAGCCGTCCGGCGCCCTGTCCACCGCGCCCGCGCTCCGCGTCGTCGGCCGCCTGTTCGTGGGCAGCGGGCCGAACGCCGACGGCCGCACCGCCTGGCAATCCCAGTTCGCCTGGCACTCACAACCATCCGCAGCCCCGTAACCACGCGCAGCCGGCGGTAACAGCGTCGCCAGCACCTCCGACAGCACTGTCGTCAGCTGGTCCGCGTGCGCGCGCCCGAACGGCAACGGCGGCCGGATCTTCAGCACGTGCCCGTGCGGGCCGGTGGCGCTGATCAGCACCCGGCGCGCGCGCATCCCGTTGACGATCGCCCCGGCCAGCTCGGCCGACGGCAGACCCGTCGCCGGCCAGACCACGTCCACCCCGAGGTACAGGCCGACCCCGCGCACGTCCGCCAGCACCGGACTGGAGGCGGCCAGGCCGGCCAGCGCGGACCGCAGGTACTCGCCGGTCGACGACGCGTTGGCGGGCAGGCCCTCGTCCGCCAGCACGTCGAGCACGGCCGAGGCGGCGGCGACGCAGACCGGGTTGCCGCCGAACGTGTTGAAGTACCGCGCCCGCTGCCCGAACTCCGCCAGCACCGGCTGCCGGGCGACCAGCCCGGCGATCGGCAGCCCGTTGCCCATCGGCTTGCCCATCGTCACGATGTCCGGCACCAGGCCCGGATGCCGCTGGTACCCCCACAGCTGCGAGCCGGTCCGCCCGAACCCGGACTGCACCTCGTCGGCGATGTAGAGCCCGCCCGCCTCGCGCACCAGCGAGGCCGCCCGCGCGAGGAAACCGGAGCCGGTGGAGGGCAGCACCCCGTCGGAGGAGAAGATCGAGTCGGCCAGGAACGCCGCCAGCCGCACCCCGTGCCGCCGCAGATCCGCGATCGCGGCCGCCACCCCCGCCACGAAGTCCGGCTCCGCGCCGGGAACCGGCGCGGGCACCGCCCGCACGTGCGCCCCGAGCGGGACGTTGGCGCCCAGGCTGGGGGAGAGCTCCGCCACCGCGGCGGTCACCCCGTGGTACGCGTTGCCGGTCACGATCACCCCGGTGCCGCCGGTGAAGGCCCGCGCGATGCGCAGCCCCAGGTCGTTCGCCTCGCTCCCGGTGCAGGTGAACATCGCGTGGGCCGGCCCGACCGTATGCGTCGCGAGCAGCCGCTCGGCGTAGTCCACGACCCCGTCGGTCAGGTACCTGGTGTGCGTGTTGAGCGTCGCCAGCTGCCGTGCGACCGCCGAGGTGACCGCCGGGTGCGAGTGCCCGACCGACGGCACGTTGTTGTAGGCGTCGAGGTACTCGACCCCGTCCGGGTCGTACAGGTGCACACCGGAGCCGCGGGCGAACTCCACCGGCTGGTCGTAGAACAGCCGGTAAGCGCCGCCGAGGGCAGCCTCCCGGCGGGCGATGAGCTTTCGCGTCGAGGCCGGCAGCCCGGCCAGGCCCGAGCCGTCGAACCCGTTGACCATCACCGGAACCGGCGCAGACTCCGTCACGATGCCACCTCCAGCTCGCAGGCCGCCTCCAGGCGACCGCGAATCGAATCCAACCCGATCGCCCGCAGCGCCGCGAAGTGCGCGATGGCGGCCGGCGTCCGGCGCAGCAGGTAGCGGGCGTTGCCCGGATCGCGGGCGGCGTGCGCCTGGCTCAGGATGATCCGCGCCGCCACCCGGGTCACCATGAACTCCGCCGCCAGCCTCACCTCAAGACCCGACAGCGGGTCCACCGCGTGGTAGCCGGCCACCAGGTCGAGCGCGGGCGCCAGCAGGTCCTCGCCCGGACCGCCGACGCCGAGCTGGTAGCAGGCGGCCACGCCGACGTCCATCGCCACCGGCCCGGCCAGGGCGTCGCCGAAGTCGAGGATGCCGGTCACCCGCGCCCCGTCCGTGAGCAGGTTCTCCCCGTGGAAATCAGTGTGGATGACCTGGGTCGCCAGGCCCGTGAGCAGGGGCGCGACCACGGCGTCGAACCGGTCCAGGCACTCCGCCAGCCCGTCCCGCCCGCCGTCAGGAAGCTCCGACAGCAGCGGCCGCAGCGCCCCGAACCTCTGCAGGTCCCACCGGTGCGTCCGCCCCGCGCCCGGGTGCGTGAACCCGCGCAGGGCGACGTTGAGCCGGGCCAGCGTGCCGCCGACGTCGCGGCGCAGCCCCGGGCTCGACGCCCCCGCCCCTAGCATCCGCCCGTCCAGCCACGACGTCATCCGCACCAGCCGCCTGGCCCCGGCCGGCCCGTCGAGCGCGACCGTGACCTCCGGCCGCCCGTCCAGCGTCGAGATCACCCGCTGCACCGGCACCTCCGGCGCCACCGCCGCCAGGTGCAGCAGCAGCGCCGTCTGAAATCCCACCCCGCCCGCCAGCGCCGCACCCGCAGCAGGCTCCGCCCCGACCGGCTCCGCGCCGATCTTCAGCAGCCACCCCGCCCCATCGTCCCCCACCAGCCGGAACGTGTCGTCGAACTCCGACGCCAGCCGCTCGGCGGCCGCGACCACGCCGTAGTGCCGGAGCGCGATCGCCGCCGCCTGAGCGGGCGACACACAAGACACAGGCACGTCAAACATCGTAGGGCCGGGCCGGGAATAATCCCAGCCGCCCCAATGTTGCGCACACTGTAAGATTTAACTGCACGCAAACTTGTAGACGCCGCAAATATTTAGTGAGCGCATGATGACCGTAGCCAGCGAGACGGGCCAGGCAACCCCAGCCCCCCAAGCGCGCCACGCCCCCGAGGCCCCCGAGGCCTGCGCGCCGCCGCCCGCCTCCCTCCGCGAGCGCAAGAAGCTGGCGACCCGCCGCGAGCTCCGCCGGGTCGCGCTCCGCCTGATCGCCGACCGCGGCTACTCCAACGTCACCGTGGAAGAGATCGCGGAGGCGGCCAACGTCTCCCCGCGCACCTTCTTCAACTACTTCCCGACCAAGGAAGCCGCGCTGTTCGGGGCCGACCCGGAGCTGGCGGAGGCGACCCGCGATGCCATCGTGCACCAGTCGCCGGGCGAGCCGGTCGTGAACGTGCTCCGCACGATAATGACAAACCAGGCCAAAACGGTCGTCAACGAATTCGCAGAACTAGGCGGCGAACCGCTCGAATGGCTCGCCCGGATGCGGGCGTCCCGCACCGACCCGCACCTGCACGCCGCCCACGGCGCCCAGATGGCCGCGATCGAAAGGTCCCTGGCCGAGGCGATCGCGCAGCGGCTCGGCACCACCCTCGAGCGCGACCCCTACCCCGGCCTGCTCGCCTCGATCGCGACCGGCGTGTTCCGGTCGAGCATGTCGTTCTGGGCCTCCTGCGGCGGCACGGTGCCGCTCGAGCACCTCGTCGACCAGGCCTTCGCAGCGCTCGCGGCCGGCCTCCCGGAAACCTGCGACCTGCGCCACGTCACAGACAACACGGGCAACACAGACAACGCCACACCCAACCACGTGGCGGAACGAAAGGAAAACCCCTGATGGCCTCGGCATCAGACACCTCAGCGGTGGCGAACGGCGGCGGAGGCAAGGCAGGCGACGGCAACGGCGCGCTGCCCGACCTCGACCACCGCCGCGTCCTGCTGATCATCGGCGCGCTCATGTGCGGCATGTTCCTGGCCGCGCTGGACCAGACGATCGTGTCGACCGCGCTGCCGACGATCGTGGGCGACCTCAAGGGCGGCTCGCACATCGCCTGGCTCATCACCGCCTACCTGCTCGCCGCCACGGTCTCCACCCCGCTCTGGGGCAAGCTCGGCGACCAGTACGGCCGGAAGGTCTTCTTCCAGGCCTCGATCGTCATCTTCCTGGTCGGCTCGGTCCTGTCCGGCCTCAGCAGCTCGATGTTCGAGCTGATCGCGTTCCGCGCGGTCCAGGGCCTCGGCTCCGGCGGCCTGATGGTCGGCGCGCAGGCGATCGTCGGCGACATCGTCTCGCCCCGCGACCGCGGCAAGTACTCCGGCCTCTTCGGCGGCGTCTTCGGGGTCGCCAGCGTGATCGGCCCGCTGCTTGGCGGCGTCTTCGTGGAGGAGCTGTCCTGGCGCTGGATCTTCTACATCAACATCCCGATCGGCGCGATCGCGCTGTTCGTGGTGGCCAGCCAGGTCCCCGGCAAGCTCAGCCGGATCCACCACCAGATCGACTACCTGGGCACGATCGTGCTCTCGCTCGCCGCGACCGCGCTGATCCTGCTGACCAGCCTGGGCGGCACCACCTACCCGTGGGCGTCGCTCCCGATCTACATCCTCGGCGCGGCCGGGGTGCTGCTGATCATCGCGTTCGTCTTCGTCGAGCGCCTGGCGCCCGAGCCGGTGCTGCCGCTGCACCTGTTCAAGACCCGGGTCTTCTCCTCGACCAGCATCGTCGGCTTCATCGTCGGCTTCGCGATGTTCGGCGCGATCGCCTACCTGCCGGCCTTCTTCCAGGTCGCCCGCGGCATCTCGCCCACCATCTCCGGGCTGTACCTGCTCCCGCTGATGCTCGGCCTGCTGGTGATGTCGATCAGCTCCGGGCAGGTCATCTCCAGGACCGGCCGCTACCGGGTCTTCCCGATCGCCGGCACCGCGCTGATGACCCTCGGCCTGTTCCTGCTGCACCTGATGGGCGTGAGCACGCCGACCTACCTGGACGCGCTCTACATGCTGGTCCTCGGCCTCGGCCTCGGCAGCGTGATGCAGGTGCTGGTGATCATCGTGCAGAACGGCGTGCCGCACAGCGAGATCGGCGTCGCGACCGCCGGGGCCACGTTCTTCCGGTCCATCGGCGGCGCGTTCGGCACCGCGATCTTCGGCGCGATCTTCTCCAACCTCCTGGTCGGCAACCTGGCCAGCCACCTGCACGGGATCTCGCTGCCGAAGGGCTTCAGCAGCGCCGACGTCACCCCGGCGATGCTCGACCTGCTGCCCGCGGCGGTCCGGCACGGCTTCGTCGACGGCTACGCCCAGACGATCCAGACCGTCTTCCTGGTCGCGGTGCCGATCGCGGCGCTCGCCTTCCTCGCCACCTGGCTCATTCCCCAGGTCGAGCTGCGCAAGTGGAGCCACGCGGCGGGCGAGACCAAGACCGAGGAGATCGTCGAGTCGCTGGAGTCGCTTGACCCCCAGGACGCCGCTCCCGGCGCCTGAGTCAGCTCGGCCCAACCGCAGTCGCCTCGGTCCGTTCGGGAAAATCCAGATCTTCATCTCGAACGGACCGGGGCGACTCCATCCGGTACAAAATAGAACAAAGATCATGGATGAAAGGCGGCGTCAGTGACCGAACTCAAGGCGGAGGTCGACCCGGCCGAGGTAGGACTGGACGCGGAGCGGCTGGGCCGGATCGACGGCACCTTCGAACGCTACGTGGACGACGGCCGGCTGGCCGGCTACCTGGTCACGGTGAGCAGGCACGGCAAGCTCGCGCACGTGTCCGGCTACGGCGCCCGCGACCGCGAGGAAGGTCTCCCGGTCGAATCTGACACCCTCTGGCGCATCTTCTCGATGACCAAGCCGATCACGTCGGTCGCCGCGATGATGCTCTACGAGCAGGGCGCGCTGCAGCTGACCGACCCGGTCAGCAAGTTCATCCCGTCCTTCGCCGACCTGCGCGTGTACGCCGGCGGCTCGGACCAGAACCCGCTCACGGTCCCGGCCACCGAGCCGATGCGGGTGTGGCACCTGCTCACCCACACCTCGGGGCTGACCTACGGGTTCCACCGGGTGCACACGGTCGACGCGATCTACCGCGCGGCCGGCTTCGACCCGGGCGCGCCCCGCGGGATGGACCTAGCGGCCGCGTGCGACGGCTGGGCGTCGCTGCCGCTGCTGTTCCAGCCGGGCGCGGAGTGGAACTACGGCGTCTCGACCGACGTCCTCGGCCGGGTGGTCGAGGTCGCCTCCGGGCAGTCGCTTGACGAGTTCTTCGCCGAGCGGATCCTCGGCCCGCTCGGCATGACCGACACCACCTTCTGGGTCGAGGACGACCGGGCGTCGCGGCTGGCCGCGCTGTACGGCCTCGGCCCCGGCCGCGCGATGGTGAAGATGGGCCCCCCGTGGGACAACGCCAGGATCAAGCCGCGGATGCTCAGCGGCGGCGGCGGCCTGGTCTCCACCGCGGCCGACTACCACCGGTTCCTGCAGCTGCTGCTCGACCGGCCCGACTCGCCGGCCGGCGAGCTCGACGGGGTGCGCCTGCTCAGCCCGCGCACGGTCCGCTACATGGGCCGCAACCACCTGCCAGGCGGTCAGGACATCGCGACCTTCGGCCGCGCCCTGTACGCCGAGTCGCCGATGCACGGCTCCGGCTTCGGCCTCGGCTTCGCGGTCGTCACCGACCCGGCCGCGGTCAAGGTCGACTGCTCGGCGGGCGAGCTGTCCTGGGGCGGCGCCGCATCGACCGCCTTCTGGATCGACCAGTCCGAGGGGCTCACGGTCTCCTTCTTCACCCAGCTGATCCCGTCCAACGCCCTCCCGCTCCGCCCGCAGCTGCGCCAGCTCGTCTACCAGTCCTTCCTTTAGCAGGAAACACCGACAGGGGGCTGTCGCCGCCGCCGTCCAGAGTGGGTTGTGCCGGGAGATGACCGGCACAACCCAACGAGAGGGACGGACATGCCTGCATTCAACACGGTGGCCTGGTTCGAGGTCGGCACCGACGACCCGGCGGCGGCGGAGCGGTTCTACGGCGACGTGCTCGGTTGGACGGTCGCCAACGACGGCAACCCCACCTACCAGACGTTCACCACCGGCGACCCGGACGGGCTGCACGGCGGGCTCTTCGCCACCGACGGGCAGCTGGCCAGCTACGCCGTCTTCAGCGTGATCGTGGAGGACGTCGCGGCGACCTGCCGCAAGGCCGAGGAGGCGGGCGGCAAGGTGCAGCGCGCCCCCAAGGCCAACCCGGACGGGCTGACCTTCGCCCACCTGCTCGACCCGGCCGGCAACCACTTCGAGATCTTCTCCCCGCCGCCGGTCGCCTAGCACAATCAAGACCGTGGTCCCGAACGGACCGTGGTCTCCCCGCCACCCCGACCAGGCCACCCCGACCAGGCCACCCCGACCAGGCCACCCCGACCAGGCCACCCCGAACGGACCCTGGCCTCCGCCA
>Ga0208357_1002096_pt1 | contig 13666 bp, 8 predicted proteins | sample NGESurdeep092012_6_FD_184487 | JGI IMG/M metagenome (GOLD analysis project Ga0208357, IMG submission 184487) | Arctic peat soil microbial communities from Barrow, Alaska - NGEE Surface sample F52-2 deep-092012 (SPAdes) | ecosystem: Environmental > Terrestrial > Soil > Wetlands > Peat ... | reverse complement strand
TAACGCTGTGCCGCATGATCTAAAAATTAAAGGTTGACGAAGTTCGACCCTTATGAATGGAGTGAATTGACCATGAATAATCCACGACGGATACAACGCAGCTTGGTAAAGGTCCTCGCGACCGGTGCCTTGCTAGTGGCTGCGGCGCTGCCGATGGCTATCGCTACGGCTGCGGGGGCTGCGACAGCCCCAACGATTGCGTTCACGACGACCGTCCCGACCGCTGCCAGTAATCAGCCTGGCCTCGTTGACTACGGTGTTGCCACGTCCGGCACGTTCGTAATCACTGCGGGTACGGGCACCTTCGCGGGTACGGGTACTCCAACCTTTACGACTACCGACACCCAGTTGACGTTCACGGGAACGGCCGAATCGGGCACTGCCACGGTCGGCGGATCGTTCTCTTCCGCCGCCGGTCTGACTCCAGGTAGTTACACCGTCACCGCAAAGGACGCGACGGACACGGGTGGCACCACGATTACATTCGCCGTGACCGGTGAGCAGACCATCTTGTTCGACACGACGGCCTGCGGCGGTACCAGCGATGGTGCGTACTTCGGTACCGGATCCTGCGGAACGTTCAATTTGATCGACACGACCAACGCCCCATTCGCGGGTGACGGTGGTAACACCAAAGTGACCACGACCGCTCCGGGCGTGACGTTCTCGGGCTTCTCGAACACCAGTGGTGACGTCATCTCCGGTAACTTCGCCTCGACGGCAGCCACCGTTCCGGGCACCTACAGCGTGACCGTTGTGGACAACGCGGGAACCGAGACGTACAGCAACGTCTTCACCGTCTACGCCGACCCGTCGGTGACGTCCGTGACTGACCCGACTACCGGCAACAACACCGCGCCGGACACCGTTGGCGGCACAGGGATTACGGGACTGAAGTTGACGGGCGCGGGCTTTGTCGGTCCGTTCCCCAATGGCTCAGTGATCTTAACCAGCACCGTCGATGGAACGACGCTTGCGGCCAGTACGATTACTGGTGGCGGGACGGAAACGGTACCTACCTCGTCGCTCCTCATGGACCTATCGCTGCTTAACACCAATAACGGTGCTCAGGCAACGCCGGGCACCTACACGGTGACCGTCACCAACGCCGACGGCGGCAGCTCGACATCGGGCGCTCTGTTCGATGTCATCGGCAATGAGATCACGGCGGTCAGTCCCTCGGCCATCGTGCCTTCCGCAACTCTCTCGGTGACCGCGACCCTCACCATCTCGGGTAACGGCTTCGAGTCCGGAGCTGCGGTCAGCTTTGGGACCTGCCCTGGATTGACGCCAGTCGCCAACTCCACGCAGACCACCACCGGCGGCACCATCACGACTTCGGTCACTATTGCGGCCGGCACAAGCGCAGAGCAGTGCTCAGTCACCGTCACCAACAGCGGCACCGGCGGAAACGGTGCCTCGTTCGTAGCGACGAATGGCCTCGGTATCGGTGAAGCGTCCAACACGCCGCCTTCGATTACGGCTTCGAGCCTCTCGACAGCGACACCCATCGTGGCCGGTGCGCCGTCGACGACGGTCACCTTCACGGGAACGGGCTTCAGCCCGTACACCGTTGCCGGTGCGACCCTCGTGGGTTCGAACAGCGCGGTTGACGGCGACGCGGTAATCAACACGGCTGCCAGCGCGTGCATCGCTAACAGTTCAGGCACTTCGTTGACGTGCCCCATTGTGATCAACAGTGGCGCGACTGCGGGTGCACACACGGCGACTCTGGTAAACGACACGAGGGCGGGCTACTTCCCGAGTGCGTTCATCGTTGATGGCCCCTCTGTCACGTCGTCGCTGCCTGCCTCGCTGGCCATCGGTACCCCGATTGGCACTGTGATTGCACTGACCGGTACGGGATTTAACAACACCTCTGGACTCGTGGGTTCCGGTATCACCGGTTCGACCGGTCTCGCTGGAGTGCTTCAGTACTCGAGTGCGACCGCGGAGAACCTTGTGGTGACAGCCTCCCCGACCTCAGTGGGAGTTGCTACCTTCAGCCTTCAGACCATTGACGCCTATGGCGCCACTGAGGTCTCAGCTCCGTTCCAATTGGCAGTTGGCCCCGCTCCTTCAGTGAGCTCGGTCACCTACGCAGCTGGCACGTCCGGAGTTGGTGTAGGCGCCACGGCGCAGACGATCACCATTAACGGCACGCACTTCTTGACAGGTGCGACCGTCACGGCGTTCACTGGTGCCACCGGCACGGCTGACACTGCGGTCACGGCCAAGGTGACTGCGGTCAACAACCTGGGCACCCAGATCACCGCGACCATCGCGATCACCTCGCCGGACACCAACACGATTGATGGCTTCACCGTCACCAATCCCGACGGTGGCGTCGTGAAGGCGCTTGCAGTTGCCCCGGCTGGGCTAGTCATTGACGCTGCTCCCACGGTCTCTGCCGTGTCGCCTGCGTCAGGTTTGGCGAGTTCCTCCAACGCATTCACGATCACCGGTACGGGCTTTAAGGCGGGTGCGGTTGTGTCCGCGACGTCCGACGGCACGTGTTCAGCGGCGACCGTCGTGAGTGCGACGTCGATCACGGTAGCTTGCACCCTGGGTGCTCCTCAGGCCACTGCGGTGAGCCTGGTTGTTACCAACCTCGATGGTGGTTCGGCTACTTCAGCGACTGTTCTCGCGGCTGCTACGACAAAGCCTCCCGCGAAGCCGTTCCGCGTGATCAGAGTGGGCGGCCATGCGGTTGTTGGGCGCACAGTCAGCGTGACGATCATTGGTACGGGCTTCCACGGCCAGCCACATATCACCAGTACCGCACCCGGCACCAAGGCGATAGTTTCCCATGACAACGGCACACGGCTCGTAGTTCGAGTAACAACTCGTGCAACGACCAAGCCGGGCGTGAAGGTCTTCACCGTCGGTCAGGGTGCCAACCACGGCAGGGTGCGTTACACACTCGTCAAGTAACATCACTCCATGCAGTACCTAAGGATGGCCCCCTCGAAAGAGGGGGCCATCCTTAATGTTTGATGAGATTCGAAGCGCGGAACATCCGTTCATGACTTACTGCGCCGAAATTTCGAGAGTTGTTAAAGAAAAGATGAATGTTCGACTATTGGTGTTTCGAGCGTTCGTTTTATGGACGCAACCGCCATCCGCTCACACATTCAAAGCAAATTGACGGGCAAATGTAACACAACTGCGAGGTGAAGCTCTTGACCTCTGCCTATGCTTGAAGTAACACCCATAAGGCACATGTTCAGGTATTCGAACCTGACGGGCAGTGCAAAGGCGGAAATCCGAATGAGTAAATTAGTGAACCATAGAGACGGTCGTCGATCGCTTAGATCTATGACGAAGTCGATTGCCGCACTAGGCGCTACCACAGCCCTTATGGTTGCTGGTCTGGCGTTTGTCGCCGTGTTGCCGGCGTCAGCTCTACCCGTGAACCACCTGGTCTTTGTGAGCGCGCCAGCCACGTCGGGAACGGCTGGCACTGGCCTCCCGAACTTTACGGTTCAAGTGGATGGTTCGGATAACAACGTTGCTACGACCGGCCTTTCGGACGTCATCCAGTTGACGTCGAACTGCACACTTGCCGGGGCGCCAGTTCAAGCTACGGCGAACGGCAGCGGACTGGCAACTTTCTCCTCCGTCACCATCACGACGGCCACCAGCTGCACTCTGACGGCGTCGGACGTCACGACCTCGGGCGTGACGGCCGTGGTCAGTGCACCAATAGCGGTCGTGGCAGCCACCGCCAACAAGATTGCCTACACCAGCGGGCCGCCCACGTCGGGCGTCCTTAGCGTACCGTTGACAGCTTTTAAGGTATCGGTGGAGGACACCTATGGCAACGTCATCACGACAGGAACCGGCGCCGGTGACACGATTACTCTTACGAGTGCCTGCACACTGGCGGGGACCGACACCGCCATAGCCGCCGCTGGCGTCGCAACTTTTGGCAACGTCTACTTCACGGCCGGGACGAGTTGCACACTCACCGCGACGGACGGCGGCTTCACAGTGACGAGTCCGCTGATCGATTTGGTATCGAACACACCAACGAAGCTCGGCTTCACGATCGAACCCCCAGCCACCGCAGCGGCCGGGACAGTGCTGCCGACCTTTGTCGTTACGGTGGAGGCGAGCAATGGTGCCGCTCTCCAGGGAGGCGTGAGTGCCTCTGACGTCATCGTCTTGACGTCGGCGTGCGTGCTGACCGGAACCACGTCAGTGACGGCGGTAAACGACGCCGCGACTTTCTCTGCGGTCTCGATCAAGACCGGCAGTAACTGCCAGTTGATAGCCACGGACACGACGAGGACGCTGGCCACAGCGACGAGTAACGTCGTGGCCCTGACCGCGGGTACTGCGACGCAGGTCGTCTTCACTGTCGTTCCGCCAGTTTCGGAGACGACCGCCGGCACGACCCTGACGTCATTTTCGGCCGCGGTTAAAGACGCCAACGGCAACGTCGTGAATACGGGAATTGGATCAGCTGACACGATCACGATCACCTCACCGTGTACCCTCGGGGGCACCACATCAGTCGTTGCGGTGGCCGGTGTCGCGACGTTCAGTGCTCTTAACATCGGCGTCACGGGCGCCTGCGTGCTCACGGCGACCGACGCCACCAGAACGCTCACTCCGGCGACACACACGACGAACGTGGGAGCAACCCAAGCGGCGCTGGTCATCCGCACCACGAAGGGCTTCGCTGGTACGCCGTTGAACCTTTCCACATCAGGTGGATCGGGCACCGGCGCGGTGACCTTCACACTCGCGGCCGGATCGTCCGCCAAGTGCGTCTTGACCGGAACGTCACTGCGCGCCGCGAAGGCGGGAACGTGCGTCGTGACCGCGACGAAAGCCGGTGATACCGCCTACATCGTCGCCAGTTCCACGGCCACGACGGTGACGTTCATCATGCCCTACAAGATCTACCGCGTCGTTGGAGCGGTGTTCGTAGGTCGCACGAGGACCGTGACCTTCGTCGGTTCAGGGTTCTACGGTGATCCGCGTGTGCTCAGCAACGTTGGCGGCGTCGTCGCTCGCGTCATGCGCGACACGGGTGTGCACCTGGTCGTGAGGGTCTCTGTGCGTCCCGGCGTGCACGTTGGGATACACGGCTTCACCGTCATCCTCGGCAACGGCAAGAGGGCGGCGGTTCGCTACAACCTTCGATAACGCATTAACGAATGTCGTAACACACGACGCCCCCTCCCTTCGGAGGGGGCGTCGTGTTTTCTCCTTCGCGTTCTTCGTGCAACGACCCCGACGGGTGCTTCAGGTCGTCGTGAGCGACCACGTCGTGCCGTCGGGGCCATCGTGGACGTCGACACCGGCGTTGATCAGGCTGTCGCGAAGTTCGTCGGCGAGTTCGTACTGCGAACTCGCTCGCGCACTGACCCGCGCCTTTAAGACCCCTTCGATGAGGGCTGTGGGGTCGATGAATCCCTCACCACCGGTGGTGGCGAGCTGGATCAACTGGGCCAACGCTTCGTGACCCTCCGCACCGCCCTTGGCGGCGAGTTCGCCGAGCGCAATCGGCTGGCTGGTTGACATCGTGCGCGCGGTCGGGGACTCGTTCTCGCGCGTGGGAGCGAAGGTGCGAAGCGCGTCGAGAGGGGTGGTGGTGTCGTTGGCGAGTACCGTCATCTCGCCGTTCAGGCGCCAGTAGCCGTTCGAGCGTCCCTTCACGCTCAGCGTGTCACGGGAGCGATCGAAGATCACGGCCGTGTGCTCGTCCACGCCGAGCGTTGCGACACCTTCGGGAAGTTGGCTTTCAAGTTGGAGGAGTCGCTTCTCACCCAAGTAGCAGTACCTCGTGTCGTAGTTGCCCCCTTCGTTGTTGTCGAAGTGGGGGATGACGACGCAGTTGAGTCCGAGCGCCGCGAGCAGGTTCAGTCCTTCGCGCCATTGGGGCTCTTCAACGCCGACCTTATAGACCTCGTAGATGGGTGCCGTGAAGGCCCCGAGGGTGAGGGCCGCGGCGGAGGCGAAACAGAGCGTGCCGTCATGCTCGAGCACGTCGAGCAGATCATCGTCGAAGTGCAGGGGTGACCACTGGGCGAGCGCGTAGGTGGGGCTACCGGGACCGGCAAAGACGTAGTCCGCCTGGCGGACCTGTTGTTTGAAGAGCGTCCGTTGAAGTTCACTGGCTCGGGCGTAGGAAGTGAAGTGCAGGGTCGTGAGTGCGACGTGGAGCGAGGTCTGGAAGTACTGCTCGAGCTTCTCGCTCATTTGAGGGACGTTCTGTTGGAAACCGTAGGCCGTGTCCAGATTGACCGCTCGTACCTCGTCCACCTTCCCGAGGAGTCCCCGGTGGACCTTGGTCATGCCCGGGGCGGTCTCGCCCGAGCCGAGTAGTGCGAGGACGCCCTGGGTCACGGATGCAGCGTACCGTCTAAATATTGATATCGCCGTAGGGGCCAATGACTAAATTGGATCCGTGAACGCGGTTTTCATTCAAGTCAAGAACCGGGCGCGTGGCAACGTGACGGCCCCCATGATCATCTGGTCGATCGTGATGGCCGCAGTGATCTTCATGGTCGAAGCGAGCCACGGTGCCCACCACGACGCGCTCTGGGTCGGTTTTGGTGCCACGGCGCTCTTCGGGGTCTACCTGGGTCTTCGTCGTCGGGTCGCGGCCTCCTTCGTGGCCCCGTTGGTGAGTTGGATGGTCGCCTGGGTGCCGCTGTGGATCGCGGCGATGATTCGCGACGGATTCTTGAAGGGTCTCGTCGTCGGGTTCTTCTGGATAACGATCGGCTGGGTTCTCATCGGCGGTCTCGAGTTCGCGACCCTCTTCGTCGTCGGGTCGTTCATGCGCCTGCTGCGCGGTTCGTCGGGACCACGCGAGCGCGACGTGATCGTCTACGGACCGCGCGGCGATGAACGTTAGGGAGTAGTTCTCACCGAGTGAGCGACGCCAGACGTCGCCACTCGTCAAACGGGGGAGCGTTGGTCTCGTCGCTCAGCACTTGAAGGCAGACGTGATCGGCGCCGGCGAGGCGATGTTCGTTGATGCGCTCCATCACGGCGTTCTCGTCACCGTGGACGACCAGCGCGTCACAGAGCCGCTCGGAGCCGCCGCGCACGAAGTCTTCGTCACCGAATCCGAGTCGACGCCAGCTGTTCTGGTAGTTCTCCAGACCGGTGTAAAACCCCAGGTGGGTGTGGGCGCGATTCAAGTACTCCTCGCGGCTGCGTCCGAGCACGACGGCCTGTTCGACGCCGACGAACTTGTCACCGACGGCTTCGCGGGCTCGTGCGGTGTGTTCGGGCGTCACGAGGTACGGGTGGACGCCGTCGGCCAAGGTGGCACCGACTTCGAGCATGCGGGGTCCGAGCGCCGCGATGACCCTCGCGTAGCGTTGCTCTCGTTCGGGCGCGCGCATCGGTGCGGCGTCCATCGCTGTGAGGTAGTCGCGCATCGCCGCGACCGGTGTCGCGTACTCGTGACCGCGCAGCCCTTCGACCAGCGGGCGGTGGCTGACGCCGAGGCCGAGCACGAATCGGTCCTCGTAGGCGGCGTTGAGGGTCCTGGCGGCGTTGGTCGCGGCGACGGCGTCACGCGCCCAGATGTTGGCGATGCCGGTGGCGACGATCAACGAGGTCGTGGCGCGAAGCATCAGCCCGGCGTTCGTGAAGGCCTCGCGACCCCACGCCTCGGGCAACCACAGCGCCGAATAACCGAGTGACTCGAGTTCGGTCGCGATGTCACCGCTTTGGGCGGCGGGCAGCGTTTCGTGTGCGAAGGTCCATACGCCGACGGTGCCGCGCAGTTTTTCGAGCGAAGTTGGCCAAGTCGACACGACGTCGAGCCTAGGTACCGTGACACGGCGTCACGACGAACCGGCAGACTAGTCAGATGGCCTACGTCGTCGCCCTCGCGAGCGCCTTCCTCGTGCTCTCGGCCGCGACGGCACTGCGACCAGGTCGAAGGGGCCTCTCGGCGATCCTGGCCTACCCGGTGGGCTGGGCGGCCGGCGAGTTGCCGGTCCAGGGCATCGTCGCCCAGGCGGCACTGTTGGGGCTGCTGGCGTGGTGGGGGTGGCCGAGGGTCGTGTGGCTGGAGTTACTCATCGACGTCCTCGCGGTCGTCTCGGTCGCGCAGAACCTGCTGTTGGTATTCATCGCCTTCTACTCGCGACGGATCGTGCGCCGGGCGATGGCGAGCGCCCCGGTGGCGCCGCTGGAGATCCCGCGCGCGCGCGACGACGTCTTCGGGTCGTGGTGGCGAACGGCGATGCAGATCCCCTTCCATCCGCGCGACATGCAACTCGTGAAGAACGTGGCCTACGGACCGCTTGCTCGTCAACGACTCGACGTGTGGCGTACGTCGACGACGCCGCTGCACGCGCCCGTCGTGCTCTTCGTCCACGGGGGTTCGTGGACCATGGGCGACAAGCGCGAGCAGGGTCGTCCGATGCTGCACGAGTTCGTGCGCCGCGGCTGGATCGCCGTCGTGCCGAACTACCGATTGGCGCCGCGCCATCCGTGGCCCGCGCAGATCGAAGACGTCACGCGAGCGCTCGGATGGGTGAAGAAGAACATCGCGACCTACGGCGGCGACCCCGATCTCGTGGTCGTCGCGGGGGGTTCAGCCGGGGGACAACTCGCGGCCCTCGTGGCCCTGAGCGCGAAGGACGCGACGTGGCGACCTGACGACCTGGCCGACGTCGCCGAGTGGTCCGTGCGCGGCGCCATGCCGTTTTACGGCGTCCTGGAGACGACCGGTGACGAGACGCACTGGCGCGGCCTGGGGCGCGGCATCAGAGTTCTGCTCGAACGACGAATCGTGCAGGCCCCCTACGAGGGCAACGAACCGCTCTATCGCGCGATGTCGCCCTTGGACCGGATTGGCCCCGACGCTCCGCCGTTCTTCGTCGTGCAGGGACGAAACGACACGCTCGTCGATGTCCAAGTGGCGCGCGACTTCGTCACGAAGTTTCGAGAGATTGCCAAGACGCCGATGTATTACGTGGAACTTCCCTTCACCCAACACGCGTTCGACATCTCGGCCAGTCCTCGGACCTCGGCCACGACGCGCGCCGCCGTCGCCTTCGCGGAGTCGGTGGTGAGAAGCCCCCGACTGACGCCCTCGCTCGTGAAGAGCTATCAAGTGCCACCGACCGAACTGGTTGTCCAGGTGTCGAACGAGCAGTGGGTGGGCGCACGAGAGGCGGCGCGAGAGCTCGGTCCCTTCACGGTCCTGACGTCCGACAACCCTTTCAGCAACGAACTCCGAGCCGAAGAGAACGCCGAGCGCCGACACGAACTGTTCGCCGATCTGCAACGTCGCGGCGTGCAACTGCGTCACGCGATCGGTCGCGATCCGAGCGGTGCGTGGCCCGTCGAAGAAGGCTTCGCACTGCTCGATCAGAGTGTCGAGTTCGCGAGAGAGCTCGCGCGAGCGTGGGATCAGTTTGCGATCTACGACGTGACCGAGGACAAGGTTCTCGTTCGAAGCGTCGACACCGGCGAAGTACTGACCTAGTCGGTCGCGACCCGGTCGCTCGTTACTCGTCAGCGAGGATTACATCCACGTTCAGTTCAACTTCCTCGCGTGTGATCAACGTCGCCACAGCGCCAGCGGCCTTGAGGTCTTCTTCACACACGGCAATGGCCGCGAGAAAGTCGGCCGGTGCGCGAACGGTGACCGACGCGACGTGCGCGCGTTGTGAGACCTTGGCCGAACTCTTCGCCCGACGAATCGCTTCGAGCACTTCGCACACCGGTCCGTAGGTCGAGCCGGCGCCCATCGCTTCGAGAGTCGGCAGTTCCCTCAACGTCGGCCACGGCGACGCGTGAACCGAGTGTTCGTGCCACCAGTGCCACACCTCATCGGTGACGAAGGGCATGATCGGCGCGAAGAGTCGTTGCAGCACCGACAACGTGATCGCGAGCGTGGCGCGCGCGGAGTTCGTCGCCGCGTCGTCCTTGTCACCGTACGCACGGATCTTTACCAATTCGACGTAGTCGTCGCAGAACGACCAGAAGTAACTCTCGGTGCGCTCGAGGGCGCGCGCGTAGTCGTAGTTCTCGAAGTCATCCGTCGCCGAGGTGATCAGCTTGGAGAGCAACGCGAGGAGGTCGAGGTCGATCGGTGCGTTCACCTGCGACGGTGCGGGAATCTCGTCGTCGAGTCGACCGAGCACGAACTTCGACGCGTTGAGGATCTTGATACCTAGTCGTCGCCCGATCTTCAGTTGACCTTCGTCGAAGGCGGTGTCCGAGCCGGGACGCCCACCGGCGGCCCAGTAGCGCAGCGCGTCGGCACCGTACTTTTCGACGAGCGGCATCGGCGTCACGGTGTTGCCAATGGATTTGCTCATCTTCTTTCGATCGGGATCGAGGATGAAACCTGAGATCAAGGTGTCGCTGAAGGGCAGCGAGTCGAACTGCAGTTGGCTGCGCACGATCGTGGCGAAGAGCCACGTGCGAATGATGTCGTGCGCTTGGGGACGAAGGTCCATCGGGAAGACCCGTTGAAAGAGATCGGTGCCCCAACGACCGGCGATCTGCGGTGACAACGAACTGGTCGCCCAGGTGTCCATCACGTCGGGATCACCGACGAAGCCGCCCGGTGCACCGCGCTGCTCCTCGCGGTACCCCGCGGGGACGTCGCTCGAGGGATCGACCGGCAGGTCGTCGTCGCCCGGGATCATCAAGTGATCGAAATTGATCTCGCCACTCTCATCGACCGGATACCACACCGGGAAGGGCACACCGAAGAACCGCTGTCGCGAGATGTTCCAGTCGACGTTGAGTCCCTCGACCCATGAGCGGTAGCGGTGGCGCATGTAGTCGGGGTGCCAGCGCAGCTCCTCGCCACGGGCCAAGAGTTCCTCGCGACGATCGAGCGTGCGCACGAACCACTGGCGTGACGTCACGATCTCGAGCGGCCGCTCGCCCTTCTCGTAGAACTTGACGGGATGCGTGATCTCGCGGACCTCGCCGATCAACGCCCCGGTCGAACGCAGTTCGTCGACGATCGCGGCCCGGGCCTGGTTGACCGTCTTGCTCAGTACTTCGCGGTCGTAGAAATCCTGAGCGAGCTCTGCGTCGCGTGCCGGCCAACTCTCCTCGGAGAAGTCGGCCGGGAGGAACCGTCCGTCGCGTCCGATGAGTGCGCGAGTCGGCAGATCCAGTTCGCGCCACCACACCACGTCCGTCGTGTCGCCGAAGGTGCAGATCATCGCGATGCCGGTACCCTTCTCGGGGTCGGCAAGTTCGTGCGCGAGGATCGGTACCTCGACACCGAACAGCGGCGTGACGACGAGGGATCCGAGCAACGGCCGGTAGCGCTCGTCGTCCGGGTGCGCGACGAGTGCGACGCAGCTCGCGAGCAACTCCGGGCGCGTCGTGTCGACGTCCACGGTGCCGGCGTTGTCGGCGCGGTCAAAGGCGATGCGGTGATATCCACCGGGCCGCTCGCGGTCTTCGAGCTCGGCCTGGGAGACCGCGGTTCGAAAGTCGATATCCCAGAGCGTCGGCGCCTCGGCGGAGTACACCTCGCCACGAGTGATCATCTGGAGGAAGGACCGCTGGCTCACGGACTGGGCCTCTTTGGAGATCGTCGAGTACTCGTAGCTCCAGTCGACGCTCACGCCGATGGAACGCCACAGGTCCTTGAAGGCCTGTTCGTCAGTGGCGGTCAGTTCGACGCAGAGTTCGACGAAGTTCTTTCGCGAGATGGAGACCTTATCCTTGCTGGGCTTCTCGGACGGTCGATACTTCGGGTCGTAGGGGAGGGAGGGATCACAGCGCACGCCGAAGTAGTTCTCGACGCGACGCTCGGTCGGAAGTCCATTGTCGTCCCAGCCCATGGGATAGAAGACGTCCTTGCCGCGCATGCGCCAGAAGCGCGCGACGACGTCGGGGTGGGTGTAGCTGTAGACGTGTCCGATATGCAACGTCCCGGACACCGTGGGTGGTGGCGTGTCGATCGAAAAGACGCTCTCTCTCGTGGCGTCACCGTTGAAGCGGTAGATGTGCTCTTTCTCCCAGCGCGTCATCCAGTGATCCTCGAGCCCGTCGACGGTGGGCTGATCGGGCACCTGACGGTGCGTGGGGGTGAGAGCGTCTTCCATGGTTGGCGTAGTTTAGAACAGTGCTTCGGCTCTACGACTCGGTTGATGGTGAGGTCCGCGACCTGACGTTGCGAGACCCCGGTCGCGTCTCGATGTACGTGTGCGGCCCAACCGTCGACAACCTGCCCCACCTCGGCCACGGCCGCTTCACCCTCGTCTGGGACGTCGCACGGCGCTGGTTCACGTTTCGGGGTCTGGTCGTCAACTACGTGTCCAACATCACCGACATCGAAGACAAGATCATCGCGCGATCGTTGCAAGAGGACCGTTCGACCGCCGAAGTCGTCGCCACGTACGAGGGCCTGTGGTGGGAGGCGATGGACCGTTTGGGTGTCGCGCGACCCGATGAGGAACCGCACGCCACGCACTACGTTGCCCAGATGATCGAGCTGATCAGCGGCTTTCTCGAGGACGACATCGCGTACGTCATCAGCGATGGCGTCTATTTCGACGTCTCGCGCGTCCCCGACTACGGACTCTTGGCCGGCCAACCGCTCGACAGCCTTCGCGCCGGCACTCGCGTCGAGGCCGTCGACGAAAAGCGCTCGCCGCTCGATTTCGCACTGTGGAAGAACGCCAAACCCGGCGAACCGAGCTGGCCCGCGCCCTTCGGCGAAGGGCGACCCGGTTGGCACACCGAATGCGTCGTGATGTCGCTCGGACTCTTGGGTGACGACTTCGATCTCCACTGCGGGGGCCTCGACTTGAAGTTCCCGCATCACGAGAACGAACGGGCCCAGGCCGTGGCGGCCGGCCGGGTCTTCTCGCGACGCTGGAGCCATAACGGGTTGGTCATGGTCGGCGGCGAGAAGATGAGCAAGTCACTCGGGAACTTCACGTCGCTCACGCACCTCGCCGAGACGTCCGATCCGCGAGCGTACCGACTGCTCGTCCTGCGATCGCACTACCGCTCACCACTGGAAGTGACGACCGACACGATCGCCGACGCCGAACGCGCACTGGCGCGCCTGGACGCCTTCGCGCGACGATTCGAGTTACCCGTCCTCGCCGGCGACACGCTCGAAGTGTCGTCCAATCACCGATTCGAGGGCGACGGCGAGGCACTTTATCTCGAGGTCGGTGCCGTACTCGATGACGATTTAAAGACGCCGCTGGCGGTCGCGTTGCTCTTTGACGCGCTGGCGACCGCGAATTCGGCGGCCGACAGTGGCGATGGCTCGAGGGCCCAAAACCTCGCCGACGCGATTAACGCGCTCTTCGGAGCGTTGGGCCTGTCGCTGCACTCGAGGGGGGATGACGTCGATTCGATCAGTGCTGACCTGGTGACGAGGCGTGACGACGCCCGGGCCGCGAAGGACTGGGCCGAGGCCGATCGACTTCGTAACGAATTAGTCACATTGGGCTGGGTCGTCGAGGACTCGTCGACCGGGACGCTCATTCGACGTCCATAGAAATATTTGGTGGTCGAACGGTTGTCCGGTAGGCTTGGCAGTTGAGGTTGCCGTTGTGGTTCCCTCCGGAACCGGTGTAAGTCGGTTCCAAAAGAAACAAGGAGGCCCACAGTGGCTGTAGGAACCGTCAAGTGGTTCAACGACGAAAAGGGTTGGGGATTCATCGCTGTCGATGGCCAGCCCGAC
>Ga0208357_1002095_pt1 | contig 13672 bp, 14 predicted proteins | sample NGESurdeep092012_6_FD_184487 | JGI IMG/M metagenome (GOLD analysis project Ga0208357, IMG submission 184487) | Arctic peat soil microbial communities from Barrow, Alaska - NGEE Surface sample F52-2 deep-092012 (SPAdes) | ecosystem: Environmental > Terrestrial > Soil > Wetlands > Peat ... | reverse complement strand
CACCGAGTCCACGAAGCCCGCTACATCAACGAGCGGATCCCGGCCGCGGCCTAATGCAATCGCACCTCCAGGAGAGCCGCACCCAAATCGAATGGTCAAGTGATCGGGCGACGCGTCGCGTTGCCAGAACACCAAGCACCATGAACGACAGTGCCGTGGTCCACGCGACCGCGCGCGGTCGCACTCCGATCGCATGGACATCCCCAAAGACCGATCCCCCAATGAGCGAGGCGAGCGCTACGACGCTGATCGAGATCGAAAGCATCCAACTGCCTGAGGGCACCAACGGTGACGCAGGGACGAGGGCAGGCGTTGCCTCACTCGCGCTCGCAAGGCCCAAATCGCTCCTGTGCTCAGGCGCTGTCTTCTTCAAGACGCCAACCGCGACAGGAGTCGTTGCTTCCGTAGCCCCTGCCGGCGTTACGGTGAGCGCCTCCGCACGAACGTTCTCAACCATCTGATTACGCAACTACTTGCGTAGAGATCCCGAAGGGCGCTGGCAGTTCGTCCGCAAGTGCGCACTCAGGGTCAGAAGCCTTGGTCGCGATCTGGAACATAGTGAGTAGAGATGGGTCGAAGCGCACCCTCCCGAAGGTCTGAAGACTTAGCGGCTTGAGATGGTTCGGTGGTCCGTTCTCTTTCGCAGCACGTCGGTCCACCCTGAACATCCCAAGTCTCCACGTCTCGACACCTGGATACCATCAAGACAGGCGCGGAGGCCTTTAACTAGGGGCAAAGGTCCTTTCCAGCAGCCCGGGGTCGCGCCCGCTCGAATACCGTGCGACGAAGCGCAAGGCGTAGGTGACAGGACCTAAGCGTCCCGAACAAGAATCATCCACTGTGGGCGGGGACGGTGGGCCACACCACGACGCGGGCGAAGCCAGGTCAGGCCGACCCCGACACCACGGATGCTCGTCCCGCTGTGGTCCTCTTCGGTCTCGCTGCTTCGGCGGTTGGGACGCCCCGCGCTAGTGCCCAACCACGAATGCAACTAGATCGAGTCCGGTCTCCTGAGAACAGATCTGAGAACCAAACGGCCGGAATGGCCCGGCGAGTGGGGTTATCGGTTGGCCACAGCGGTGAATTCAAGATGCAGTGGAGTGCGTGCGTAAGGTCATTGCTCGGTCACGGGGTGACTCAAGAGGAAACAGCCGGAAACGCCCCTGGGCGAACTACGGATCAGAAGGTTGGGGATTCGAATTCCTCCGAGTGCACTAGAAAGGCGCACTTCAGCGGCACCTTCCGTGACGGTATGGTCAGCAATGCAACCCCATGAGAACATTATTCGTCGTCGACAAAGGGCTACGCGATGCGCCACGTCGAATTCGAGGGTGCTCGACTCAGGGTTTACCTTGGTGTTCTCGACGTCTTCGGCTCGAAGAAGCCCCAATGGAGTCGCATCCTCGAAGTAGCTCGGGAAGAGGGCCTCGCGGGGGTCTGCGCTTTCCAAGGGATTCGCGGTGTCGGAAGGTCTGGCGAAGTCAGCTATTCACATCTAGCCGACGTGATGATGAATCTTCCGGTCAAGATCGAGATCGTCGATCGCAATGAGCGCATCGAGGCTTTCCTTCCCATCGTCGAGCGCTACCTCGCCGATGCCCGATGACCGTGGAGCCGGTTCGCTACTTCGCGACGCTTGAGCACGAGTTTCGACCTCTCGACGACGAACCAGGCGGCGAGATCTTGCCGAGTTAGCGCTTCGTCGCGAAATCGCTCCGATGTGGCGATCAACGGGCGCGAACCGCGACAACGATCGCTCCAGGTCCAAGATGGATTGCGGCGGTGGGATTCATCGCCGCTACGAAGGAGGGCTCGGCCCGGAATGCCTCGCGGAATGCCGCAACGATGTCATCCGCGTTTTCAGCACTCGAGTGTGCGAGCGCCCACGCAGCGGGTGCCTCTCCGAAGATCTCCCGGGAGTGCCGGACGAGCCAAGCCACTGCGCTCTTGCGAGACCGGGTCTGCGACAACAGCCGGGCTCGATCCCGGACCCCGAGCACAGGGTACCGAAACACGCGACTGAGTTTGGTCGCACCGAGCAGTCCGTGCCCGATCAGGAGTTCGGGACGTTCCACGATGGCGTAGGTGCGTTGTCTCGACGTCATCTCACAAAGGTGCGAGAGTTCATCGACGGAGGTTCCTTCGTCTGCCGCTGCCAGAACTTCCTCGACGACGAGGCCGCATCCTGCGCTAAAGGTCCGCGAATCGACGATGCGAACGTCGGCAAGCGCCCGCTTCGCGCTGGTTGCCGCGGCTTCGCGCGCCGAGCTCAGATAAGTCGACGCAGTGACTACGAGAATCTCCCGGTCATCGCCGAACGCCGCGGCGTATGCCTCATCGGCAGGTGGCGAAGTCGTGAGCGTGACATTCGTGCGGAGGAGTCGGGCGAGTTGGCCGGGGTCGCCGGCGAAGGCTTTCCGGCGAGGTGGACTTCGAAAGGAACCACGATGACCCGTGCGCGGTCACCGATGGTGAGTGAGAGATCGCGTGCGCCGTCTACGACGATCAGCACCGTCGTCGCCTAGCCGCTGCGTCGCTCTGGAGCGACCAGGATCGGGCACTTCGGCTCATGCAGTAGTCGTTCGAGTACGTGACCGAGTCCACCGTGGGTTAGCCGCCCTCGTCCATGAGCGCCGATGATCACAAGGTCAAAACCGTGTTCGGCTGCATAGCCGGCGATAACTTCAGCGGGATCGCCTCCAGTGATGCTTGCCTCGTAGATCCTCATTCCGCCGCGTTCGGCCCGTTGTTTAACTCCCTCGAGGTGGGTGTCGAGGAGTTCGCGGGCGATGCGCTCTTCTCGCTCTTTGGCGTCGGTGGTCTCGAGGTGCGAGAGGTCCACGAGAACGCTGAAGATCGTGAGTTCGGCGTTGAGCGTCTTGCCGAGGTCGAGTGCAAGCTCGATCGCCTCTTCGGACTCAGGTGACCCGTCGAAACAAACGAGCAGATGCCGTAGTCGGCCCCCGCTCGTTCGCTCCTGATCTGGTGCCATCACACACCCCGTCCAACTATCTAAGCCCCGCCGTTATCGCGAGCGCCACGACCAGTGCGAAGAGCATGTAGGCAACGTAGGCCTCGAGGCGTCCGGATTGGAGTCGCTTCGCGAGCCGCGCGAGTGTCAGCGCACCGATCCGGATTGGCCGGTAGAGGTAGGCCTCTACGGGTTCGACGACGACCGTCGTGTACTCGATCCGCCCTCGGCCTCGCGTGTTGTCCGCAACGGTTTCGAGGAGTGTCGCCTCGCGTCGTGTGCCGAGGATGTTGGCAAGCACGTGCCGGAGCGGGTTCGCGAATCCGAATGCGGTGTAACTCGAGGGCCCTGCGACGCCCGCGGTCGCGGAGTGCCAGGCAGGCACCCGCCGGACCTTGAAGTAGCGGCCGCGCGAAGCCGCGATGGCCAAAAGCGTCACCGAGGTGAAGAGAATCAGCATCACGACGTAGAGCCACGATGGCGAAAGTATCGAGAATCCGGCGTAGGTCGGTTGGAGAACCCACGGTGACTTGAGTGCGTGTTCGACGAGCGTCTTCGAGACGATCGGTGAGAGCCCGCGCGCGAGGAAGCGGACCTCGAGCGGGGTGATCGCCGCGAGGCCAAAACAGCTCACACCGAGGACGACGAGTCCGGCACGGCCGAGGAACCCGCCGTCGGAACGGCTGTCGGCTCCAGCAGTCGGGGTTCCGAGGAAGACGAGGCCGAGGATGCGCACGAAAGCGAGCGCCGCAAGGCCGGAGGTGAGCGCGATGAGCGCACCTGCGCCGGCCATGGCCAGGCGAAGTGCGAGGCCCGGTAGACGAAACTCTTGCATCAAGGCTTCGAGGACGAACCACTCCGAGACGAAGCCGATCGTCGGCGGGAGCCCAGCGAGCGTCAAGGCTCCGGCGCCGAAGGTCCATCCAGAGAAGGGAAGGGCTCGCCCGATCCCGCGGAGCCGCTCGAGATCGTCACTCCCGATTGCTTGCTCGACGTTTGCCGAGGCCGAGAACAGCACGGACTTTGCGATCGAGTGCGCGACGACGTGCAAGCTCGCGGCGAGAAGCCCGGCGGCCTCGAGCGTCTGATCAGACGTCACCGCGCCCGCAAGCGCAATGCCGAACGCGGTGATGATGATGCCGGCGTTCTCGACACTCGAATAGGCGATCACGCGAGACAGTCGCTGTTGCACCCCTGCAAACGCGATGCCGAGCAACGCGGTCACGCCACCGACCAGCAGTACCCCGATCGCGAGCCAGACCGGCGGGCGGCCGAGAATCGACAAGACTCGCCACAGGCCGTACACACCGACGTTGGCCGCGATGCCAGCCATTGCCGCACGTGTCGGCCCGGGTGCCGCCGGGTAGCCGATTGGCATCCATGCCTGCAGTGGGACAACGCCGAGCTTGGTCGCAAACCCGACGACGATAAAGGCGTAGGCGACGTCGTGCAGTGTGCCCGGAGCTACGCCGTGCCAGGCGGCAAGTAGGAAACTCCCACTTCTCCCGACGAGAAGGAGAAAGCCGAACAACAGACACGCACCACTTACCTTGCCCGTGACGAGCGTGAGCCACGCGGCGTGTGCGTCGCCCCGACGTGCCCGGTTCACGCCGGTGAGCACGTAGAACGAGACGGTCAAGATCTCCCAGGCGAACAGGAACGAGAAAGCGTCCGCGGCGACAAGGATCGCCGCAACCGCTGCGAGCAGGGTGCAGTAGGCGGCGGCGAGCCCACGTCGACGGGGGCTCTCTTCTCGTCGGACCCAGGTGATCGAACAGGCCGAGATGGCAAGACCGATCGCGAACAACAACGTGAGGAAAAGTCCCGCAAGGTTGTCAATACGGATCGACGTCGTCCCCATCCCGAGCAACGATCCGAGTGAATAGACCTGTGCACCGTCTGCGATCACGTGGGTGCCGACGGTGAGGCACAACCCCGAACCGACGAACGCGAGCCCGTAGGGGATCGGGCGAAATGCCCGTCGTTTCGTGCCGAGGACCACGTCCGCGACCAGGCCTGCGCCAAAGCAGCTGAATGCCGCGACAAGGAGCGCGCCGTTCATGCCGGGTTCCGCGTGGCGGCGATGTCGCGAACGGGCAATAGCCCGATCGCGAGCAGGATGCCGTGCAAGATCGCAAAGGGACTCGGTGGTGAACCGGGAACGAAGACGTCGACGGGGGCCTCGTCGGCGATGCCGCCTCGCGTCGCATAGTTCCCGGCGAGCAGCCCGCCACTCGCCGTGTCGCTGCCGACGGCCACGATGAGCTTCGGTGCGGGCATCGCGTCGAAGGTACGCCGAAGTGGCGCGAGCATTCCGGCCGCTCCCGAGCCGGTGACGAGTAAGACGTCGGCATGGCGCGGGCTCGCGGTGAAGTAGATACCTAGTCGCTGCATGTCGTAGATGGGATTGGTGAGGGCCGCGATCTCCCACTCCTCGGATCCATCCGAACCGCAGTCGATGTGCCGAACGTGGATCGAACGTCGAAGGGCACGGACGCGCCGCGCGAGATCCTCGCGAAGCGAGGCGAGGTCGTTCGGCTGCTCCTCATGGCGCGGAACGACGAGCAGGTCCCGACGAAACTCGGCCACTTCCACGTCGGCATCAAAGGAGAACAGGTCCGGTCGCGAATCCACGCAGCGCCCACATGTGATGCAAGCGCCGCGATCGAGGAGGAATCGGCCCTTTGCCGCCTGGATGGCGCCGGTAGGGCAGAGCCCGATGATCGATGCGGCCCCGCTCTCGTCGTGCTCGGCGGCGCCGTCGTCGCGCACCGAGACGGCGGCCCGAAACGTGGGTCCGTAGTCGTCTGGCCGGTGGGGATAGTGGCTCGTCACGATCCCCTCACGAAGTCCCCGCGTGATCCACGGCATCAGCCGGCCGCTCCGGCGGCAGAGATTCCGAAGCTCGCCTCGATGAAGGCGAAATCGGTAGTGATGTCCCTCGGGAACGCCGCGGTGAAAAGCGCCAGGTTGTGGAAGGAGGCCGAACGCGGCTTCACTCGGACGAGTACTCCGTCCTCGACGTGCACGAGGTAAAGCACCTCGCCCTGGGGCGCTTCGGCCCAGCCGAACGCCTCCCCGCTGACCGGCCCGATCGGAGTGGACCATTCGGTCGCTTCGAGGTCGCCCAGTTCGTCAAGCACCTGGCGGATGAGGTGGAACGCTTCCCAGGTCTCGTCGTTTCGTACGAGCTGGCGGGCCAACGCGTCACCGTCATCGCGGCTCGTTGGCGCAAAGCCGATGCTCCGGTAGCCGCCATAGGGCCGCGATCGTCGGACGTCTTCTTCCATGCCCGAGCCTCGACCGAGTGGGCCGAGCGCACCGCGGGCGCTGACGATCGAGAACGGCAACACCCCTGTACCCCGCAAACGGTCGAGGAACGATGGGGTCGCCATCAACAGCTTCAGGTCAGATCGAAGATCGCGCTCTGTGCGATCGACCGCTGCGAGGATCTCGGCTCGTCCGATGAACGGTGCTCCACTAACACCGCCGGGGATGACGACCGAGCGACCGAAGCGGCTACCACAAAGCCTCGCCCGGAGTCGCATCAGACGTTCCTTGTGGAGCGTGAGCCGCGAATAGGCGACCGACTGTCCGGCCGCTTCCGCGTGACGGATCATCGAGTCGAGGTGATTGACGATCCGCTCGAGCTCCGCATGGAGCACCCGGACGTAGTCGGCGGCGGCCGGAGGCTCAGTACCGGAGATTTTCTCGATCGCCTCGCAATACGCGACCGCGTGGGCGATCGTCGCGACCCCTTCGACCCGCTCTGCGAGGAGCACGCCGTCTTCTAGGCTTCGCCCGACGAAACCGATCTCAACCCCGCGGTGCTTGTAGTGCGGGCGCGTCTGGATTCGGGGAAAGTCCTCGCCCGGAGTCTCGGTGACGTACTCGATCGCCTCAAAGACGCCCGAGCGCACGGGGCCGTAGGGGATCGTGAACATGCCTTCGCCACTCACAAGCGCTGGCAGCGGCTCACTGCTCGGCGTAAGTCGCGCGATCTCATCGCCCGATCCTGGTCGTGGCCGGTTCGATCCAGCGGGCAGCGGAAGGACCAACGGGTCGAGGTCGGGATGCCCGATCGCTTCAATCCCGAAGAGGTCGTGGATCTCGCGCTCGTACCAGTCCGCACCAGGCACGAGCACAGTCACCGACGGATACGACATCGTGCCCTCGGGAAGCGCCGTCGTGACCGCAATGAGTCGACCCTCCTCGGCGACGACCGCTATCAGATGAAGTTCGCGGACCGCGGGCACCGCGAACAGGCCGGCGAGGCGACGCCCGGGGACAAGCGCCCGAGCGACCTCGATCGCGAATTGCTCCACCTCCACGCCGATCGTGGCATCGTTCATCGTCATCGGACGGCCTCCAGTTGGGTCGCGGCGTCGTGGAGGAGGTCGCTCAGCTGGCCAGGCACGTGGACGCCGAGGACGACGAGGCCAACAAGTCCGACGGCCATCGCGACGACGATGAGCCTGCTCGTCTCACCGCGTTCAAGCCCCAAACCCTCCCGCTCGGGCACCGGTGTGAGCATCGTCTGGGTCGTGAACCAGGACAGCCCGAAGAACGCGACCGTTACGAGCACGACGAGCACCGCGGCGAGCACGTCGTGGGGGTCGGAGAGCCCGCCCGCAACGATGAGGAACTCGCTCCGGAAGATGCCAAATGGCGGCATCGCCGAGAGTGCGAGGACCGCGAGGACGAGCATCGGCCCGCTCCATGGCAAGAGTCCCACCCCGCCGCGTATACGCGCCATGTCCTTCGTCTTGAACTTCCGCACGACCGATCCGGCGCCGAAGAAGGCCGTTCCCTTCGCCGCCGCGTGCGCGATGACGTGGAGTAGCACGCCGACGATCGCAAGGGGCGCGGCAAAGCTCATCCCGATCGCGAGGATCCCCATATGCTCGACGCTCGAGTACGCGAGTAGGCGCTTTAAGTCACGCTGGCTGAGGAGATAGAGCGCGGCGAGCGCGAGCGAGGCGAGGCCGAAGATCAACAGCACGTTTCTCGGAAACGTCGGACCGAGGCAGCGCACGCTCACCTGGAAGAAGCGCAGTATCGCGTAAAAGCTCATCGCGAGCAGTGCACCGGACAGCAGCGCCGAGATCGGCGTCGGGGCCTCGGAGTGTGCGTCGGGTAGCCAGGTATGGACGGGGACGAGCCCCATTTTCGTTCCGAATCCGAGCACGGCGAGCACGTCGGCGAGCCGCACGATCTCCTTCGGGAACCCGTGTGCGCCAGACAGGAGCTTGCCGTAGGAGAGATCGTAAGACGAGCCGAAGACCTTGGTTCCCGCGTAATACATGAAGATGGTCGCCAAGAGGGCGATGCCTAGTCCGAGCGAGGCGAGGAGGATGTACTTCCAAGCTGCTTCGATCGCGCCATCAGTGTCGTCGATAGCGACGAGCAGAGCGGAGACGACCGTCGTCACCTCGATCGCGACCCAGAGCAACGCCAACCCGTTCACGAGAGGGGCGACGGCCATCGACCAGCAAAAGATGTTCAGTCCCGCGTAGAAGCGCCGCGCGTACCTGCGCCCTGCGTCGCCTGCTGGGAGGTGGAGGTAGCCCGCCGCGAAGATAGACGTTGTCGCGTAAAGGAACGTCGTCGGCACCAGGAAGACGATCGAGAGCGCATCGGCTCGAAACGCCGGACCTGCCGCGAGGTAGCCGTGGGTGGTCGCGCTCGGAATGAGTGCCAGCGCGAGCGCGAACACCGCGATCCCCGAGCAGATCGTGATGACCTTCGAGATCGCGACCGGAGTCCACCACGTCGCGATCGTCGCGATGGCCGGGATGATCACGATGGCGAGCAACGCGTGGTTCATCGCGTTAGCCCTTCAGCCGATCGAGGGAGTCGGTCGACAGCGTCTTCGTCCGACCGTGGTGAACCCGCATCAGCACACCGAACACCACGACGGCGACGAGGAGGTCGAAGAGGAACGCGACATCGACAATGAGCGGGAGACCGGACGCCACGACCAGGCTTGCGACCGAGACGCCGTTTTCGAGCGAGAAGAAGCCGATCGCCTGAGAGACGACGTCGGAACGCAAGATGATAAGCACGAATGCGACGAGCACGACAGCGACGGAGATCGCCAGCGCGGCCGACGGGAGCGCGGTTGACTGCAGGTGCAGTGCGCCGATCGAGAAGAACGCGAAGATCGAGACCGCGATCGCGATCATCGTCATCGTCGCGACGCCGAATGCCGAGCTTCCCGCGAGGCTCACCTCGGCGCGAGAGAGTAGACGCAACACGATGCGTGGCACGATGACGACTTTCAAGATGAACGACAGCGCCGCGAGGACGTAGAGCTCGTCGACGTGACGCGTCGCTGCCACGACGATCGCAAGCGAGGTGACCACGAGCGACTGGAACGCGTAAAGGCGCACCTGCGAGCGAAGCAGCGGCGCACGAAGCATCGCGAACTCCGTCAGCAACACGAGCACCGCGATGACGTCGGCCGCTCCCGTGAAGGTCGATGGTGCGGCATTGGGCATCAGCCACCTCCCAGGTAAAAGACCAGCACAGCGAGCACAGCGAGGAGAAATGCGGCTGCAAGGAACTCGGTGATCTTGAACAGCCGAAGTTTCGAAAACGAGTTGTCGATCACGGCAAAGATGCAGCCGACGACCATGGCCTTGCCAAGCAGTGCGGGTATCGCGAGAGCGACAGAGACTGGTCGTTGATTGGCCGCGAGGCCCCACGGTGCGACGAAGACGTCGATCAGAATCGTGTAGAGGATCAGTTGTTTCATCGCCGATCCCCACTTCAACAACGCAAACGGTGCGCCGGAGTGCTCGAGCGTGCGGCCCTCGTCGATCATCCCGAACTCCAAGGTGCCCGAGTGCGTTTCGACGGGAATCCGTCCGGTATCGGCAAGTACGACGAGGAAGAAGGCGACCGCCGCGAGAATGTGGGCAGGGCGGACGATCTCGCTCGAAGACGATCGGACGGTCGCGGCGAGTGCATAGGGAAGATCGGTCGCGGTGATGATGCCGACTGCAAACACGACGAAGAGGATCGTCGGTTCGATGAGCGCGCCGAAGGTCATCGCACGGCTGGCGCCAAGCTGCGCGTACGGTGCATTGGACTCAGTGCCTGCGATAGCAACCGAGAAGCCGGCAAGGGCGAGGATGAAGCCGCCACCCAAGATGTCGCCCATGTACCCGAGCGGCAGCCCGTAAGTCGTGAGCACCGGGATTAGGAGCGGGACTACGAGGTAGCAGGAGAACGCGATGATCGGTCCGACGAGGAAAACCCAGCTCGATCCCTCGGGGACGACGGTCTCTTTCCGAAAGAGCTTCGCGAGGTCGTAGTACGGCTGAAGAATCCGCGGGCCACGGCGTCCTTGAATTCGACCTTCGACGTGCGAGATGACGCCGCTAACCAGTGGGGCGCCGAACAGGATCGTCAGATCCTGCAGAGCCTGTATTACTGGGGCTGACAGCTCAGTCTGAGCCAAGAATCGACCTCCACGCGTCGCAACATTCGCGTAGAGGCCATCGTCCCAGCATGCTGGGCGGTTCGGGCTTGGTAGCCCGCCGGGGCCTCATCCGGCTGTGGCAGATATTAGCGAGGCGAGCCGGCCGACGGGATGATCATGGGCGGATCGAAAGGCATCAGGACGTCGGTGTCGACAAGCGCGCAATACGAACAACCTCGGTAGTGACGAGAGCACCTGCCGCGATCTCACGGACAATTGGAAGAAAGCTCGTGATGCGCTCCTCGAGGTCGATGACCTCGACCACGAGAGGGAGTCCGCGTGCGAGATCCGGAAGCCGCTCTGCTCGAAGGTGGCCACTCGGCCCGAATCCTTCGGAACCCTTCCAGATCGTCGCTCCGGCGAGCCCGGCGTCACGCGCGCGTTCCAGAAGCGCCTCGGCAACAGAGTGGTGTCCGATTCGGTCGTCCTCGGTGAGGAAGACCATCAGCCTCGTTGCAGGAGATTCATCAACCATCTCGTCTCCCGTCGTTCAACGCGGAAGGTGCGCTCCGAACGAAGCTTATGCAGGCAACCGTGCGCCTCGTTGATGTGAGGACAATCGCGGGCCGGTAGTAAGGTCCACGCTCGGCGATGGAGCTCGCCGATGTCCGCCGAATGGCTCCTACCTTGACCGCACGGTGAGAACTGACACGAGTCGCGGAGGTGGGTAGTCATTGCGTGACGCCGCAGGCGGTTCAGAACAAGGGTCTGGGGTTCCATTTGGCATTGACCCGGACCTCATCAGGGCAGAACCGGTCGAATCGCGCCGAGACCCACATCGACACCGACGCGCTCAACGCACGATCCTTGTCGTCATCGCCTGCGCGGGCAGCGTTGGGGCGCTCGCTCGCTACGCGGTAGGCCGGATCCTGCCTACCGCTTCCGGGCATTTTCCATGGAGCACCTTCTGGATCAACGTCACCGGTAGCTTGGTCATCGGCTTCGTTCTGGTCCTCTTGGCCGAGCGGTTTTCGCGTGCTCGTCTTGCCCGTCCGCTCGTTGCGACGGGTTTTCTCGGCGCGTACACGACCTTTTCGACGTACACGGTCGACACCGACACGCTATTTCATGAGCATCACGTCACGACCGGCGTCATCTACGCAACGGCAAGTGTTGCCACCGGCGGCCCCCGGTCCCTCTCGGTGTCGTCGCGGCCAGGTTCCTGATCCGGCTCGACCACAGGTTGAACGAGCAGTTGAACTGATGACCATCGATTCGTCGCCCCGACCGATGCGCCGACTGACGGTGATGCTTAATTCGCGTAACCACGCACACCATCACTCCTTAGCTACCGTGGTACTTTCGCGAGCGCGCCGTGCGCATCTAGCTGGCGCGACGCTGCTCCATGCCGTTGAAGGCCAGGGCCGTTCGGGCACGTTGCACCGACAGCACCTGTTCGCGGAGGATCTGCCGCTCGCGATCTTGATCGTCGATAACACGTCCAAGATCGAGGCCTTCCTCGAGGACATTCGACCGGTGATCGGCGATTCGCTCGTGATCCTCGACGATGTCGTCGCGTTTCGCGTTTAGTCAATCGCATGGGCTCACTCGTAATCCTCTGCGTCGCCATAGGGGGGCTGATCGGAGCGCCGACGCGATTCCTCGTCGATCGACTGGTCGCGGATCGTGTCGAGACTGACTTCCCGCTCGGAACGTTGCTCATAAATGTCTCCGGCTCGTTCGTTCTCGGGCTGCTTACCGGGCTGGACCTTGCCGGTCATATGCCCCTCGTTGTCAAGGCTCTCGTTGGAACTGGATTCTGTGGCGCGTACACGACGTTTTCCACATGGAGCTTCGAGACGGTGCGACTTTTAGAAGAGGGCGAGTATCTGGAAGCGTTCAGCAACGCCATCTTCAGTGTTGTTGTTGGGCTACTCGCCGCCGGTGCTGGAATGGCGCTAGGACTCATCCACTAGCTCCGATCGTTCACGAGAACTCCCGAGCAACCCGCTTGGCCATTGTCTGGCAGTCGTTCGGAAGTGCCTCGCCGATTGTTGATGTTCTTGAGTCCCCGCGCTCGCCATTTCGTGTCGGTTGTCGTTTCTGACCCACGCACGGGCATGGCAAAGCCAGGCGACCCATCGATGTGCCGGAGTCGATGGCCCTCAGGTGAGGAGGGCGATGCGTTCGTAAGCGGCGAGGAGCGCTTTGGCGCTCGGCCAACCGTCGAGGATGCGGACGATCTCGCGTCGTGCCGAGCGGACGAGTCGTCCCGGCGCGTGGAAGAAGCTCCACCGGAGTGTCTTCGGCCGCGCGATCGCGAGCTCGCCGTCTAAGCACAGGAGCTGGAACCACCGCACGAGATCGGCCGCCGCGGTGACGCACAAGAGCCAGTTCCTGTTCGCCTCGAGCGAGGAGAAGGGGAAGCGGCAAAGGCCGGAATCCTTCAGTCGCGCGATGTGCTCCTCGACGTGCGCGTGCGCGCGCATGAAGCAGTCGAGGGTGACCGGGTCGCCGGTCTGATCGGTGTAGTGGCCCCAGTATCGAAAGTCGATCGCAGGGAAGAGGCTCTGCTGGGCACCCGGGTGAAGCGGCTCGCGTCGGACGATGAGTCGCGTGCCGGAGGGGTAGTTCGAAAGATCAACGAGACTCGTGAGCTCGATCACGGCCGCGCCCTCTCGCAACTCTCCGTCTTGGCGGACTGCCGGCTCCCAGCACTCCTCGAGCCCGATTGCGTCGAAGATCGCAGCTTCGACCTGGGCGTTTCTTCTCGCGACGACCGAGAAGCCGACGTTGCGGGAGCGGCATGCGCCAAGGAACCCCTCGCTGCATCCGGCCGAGTCGGAGCGGATCACGACGTCGCGAACAACGACAGCAGGGTCGTCACCGTCGTGGTGACCGGCGGCGATCTCTGCAGGTAACTGGGCGAGCGCCTCGTCGAGGATGACGATGTGGTCCCCGACGGTGTTCGCCCCGGCGTTGCCCGGACGGAGCATGCCCGAAAGGCACTCACCGATGTGATACTCGGCTCGCAGTGACATGTAGTTCAGTCAACAGGAGTAGGTCGGCCCGGTGCCTTGCTTTGCCTCGGTGTGGATCGTGACGAGCGAGGCGTCGACGTCGAGTGTCACCGGATCGTTCCCCGACGTTGTGCCCGAGCGACGCCACACTTTGGCGCGGACTTCGGCCACCGCCGCCTTCAAGCCTTCTCGGGTCTCGGGCGTGATCTCGTGAAAGGTCCTCCACACCGTCGAGTCCGAAGGGACGAAGCCGAA
>Ga0208357_1002094_pt1 | contig 13677 bp, 14 predicted proteins | sample NGESurdeep092012_6_FD_184487 | JGI IMG/M metagenome (GOLD analysis project Ga0208357, IMG submission 184487) | Arctic peat soil microbial communities from Barrow, Alaska - NGEE Surface sample F52-2 deep-092012 (SPAdes) | ecosystem: Environmental > Terrestrial > Soil > Wetlands > Peat ... | reverse complement strand
CGCTCCTGCGGCACGCCCTTCGGGCCGGCTTCGCCGTTCGCTTCGGCATCCTGCCTTCGCAGTCGGCACCTTCCCCCGCTTCGCAGGGGAAGGAAAAACCGGGTTCCCCGACAGGCGGTCGACTATTCACGAGCTCTGAGACGTCAACCATCTCCAGACCACAAAGCGCGGGAAATCCCGGGTTTTGTGGTCTTCACGCACATGATGGCAATCGGCGATTCCGCCTCGATGGCGTGACCGGTCTGGGTCAGGTCAGGTGCCGAAGCGTGTCACGTTTGGCTCAAGCACGACATCGCGCCCGCCATGGCGACTTACCCAGCGCTGACTTCCAGGAACGTCTCGCCGCGCATGCGCAGAAACTGCTGGACCAGCGCATCGTGGATGGGCGCAGCCTGCATCAGCTCGCGGGCCAGCGCCGCCTGCGCTGCGGGCACGCTTGATGGTGCCGGCATGACCGCAGCGGTGGGAACAGCCCGTACGACCCTCGGCGCAGGCCGGTCGGCCTGGGGAAGTTCGACGTCGAGCAGGTGAGTGATGTCATAGGCCATGTCGTTCATGCCTGAGGTAATGCAACAGGCTTGCCAACTCTCCGTGGCCGCACCCGGATCGACTCGGGAAAGCCAGCCCTGGAGGGGAGCTGTCACCCGGTCACGCTCCCGCCGCGCTCCTCGATCAGGGCCAGCTATAGTGGCCCGACCGCGCATCGCACCCATGCGCACGCGGCCCCGCACCACGGATGACGCATCCTCACGGGAGACAACAATGAAGTGGTTACTGGCGTTCGTGGCGGGCTTCTTCTCCACCCTGATATTCCATCAGGGCCTGTTGGAATTGCTGCATCTGGTCGGCGCGTTTGCGCGACCGGCCTGGAACGTGACGGCGGTGCCGCCGCTGGGCGTGCCGGCGGTGATCTCACTGGCATTCTGGGGTGGCTTGTGGGGCATCGTCCTGTGGGCGCTGATCCGCCACCTGCGCGGCGGCCGGCGCTGGCTGTGGGCCGCCATCTGGGGCGCGTTGCTGCCAAGCATCGTCGCGCTGTTCGTGGTGTTTCCGCTCAAGGGCGGACCGATCGGCGGCGGCTTCGACCCGAAACTCATCGTCGGCGCGCTGCTGCTCAACGGCGTGTGGGGGCTCGGCGTGGTGGCGCTGATGAAGTTGTACCGGCAGAGCTGAGGCAACGCGCAAAAACGTGATCGCGCCGAGATGCGGCGCGATCACGTCGTGTACCTGCGCGTATCCGGGACAGGGGCAAGCTGGCGCTTTGGCTGGCGCCACGCGTGGAGGCGCAGGCTGCGTCGTCGCCCCGCCATTCCGTGTCAATGCGACGTGCGAGTCGTCCTGGGCGCCATCGTGGATCAAGCCGGCGGTGGTTTCACCACCACGATCTGTACCCTGAACTGCTGTGGCGGTTTTGGTCCCCGCCCGCCTGGGGCATGGGCCTCGATGTTGATGCTCTTGATATCTGCGAGGTCAAAGCTGTGCGTGATGAGCTCCGGCGTGCAGCCGACGAGGGGTTGCTTGCTGGGTTTTCTTTCCATGTCATCCTCCTGGTGGATGCCCGTTGTTCGGGCGCGGGGCGGGCGGTTCCGCGTTCGGATTTTTCCCGGAAGCCGCGGTCGGAGAGAGCAGGCCGAGGCGACGGAACGTGAGATTGCTGGCGATCTGCGTGTCGGCGATGCCGGCAGCTCGTGCGGTCGCCAGCCTCTGGCGCGCCTGCGCGATGTCGCCCAGCAGGGCAAGCGTTTCCGCATTCGTCAAGGCCACTTCGCCAGGTTGGCCGGGCAGCGATTCAGCACGCTTGACCAGCTTGCGGGCGCTGGCCGCGTCGCCCAACATGACCCTGTAGAAGCCCAGCGACGCAACCGCGCGGGCATCGTCCGGCTTGATTCGCAGGTAACTCTCGGCGCGTGCCGCTGCCTGCTGATATGCCTTGTGCGTCTCCGCGGCGCCACCCTGCCCATCCGCGCTCAACGAGTCCCCAAGATTGCCCCAAGTCACGAAATTCTGTGGGTCCAGCGCAATCGCTCGGCGTTGCAGATCGACCGCCGCCGCATAATCACCGGACTGGTACCTGAGCGTGCCGAGATTGGTCAGGGTATCAGTCGCCGGCTCGATGGCGATCGACTGCGCCAGCGCCTTCGCGGCATCGGCATTGTTGCCCGCTTCCATGTACAGCGCCCCCAGCGTACCCCAAAAGTTGGCGTTACCCGGTTGCAGATCCAGTGCATGACGGTAGGAGGCCACGGCATCCTTTACGTGCCCATCGAGATACTGCTGATAGCCGATCTGCGCCAGCACTTTGGGATTGTCCGGGCTCAGTTGCAGCGCCTGCTGAAACTCCGCCAGGGCCAGTTTGTGCTGGCCCTTCGCCGCATAGACCTGGGCGGCACCGACATGTGCACGGACCTTTTGCATCGGTGCCCGCGCGCTACGGCGGTAGTATTGCAACGCGCGCTCGTCGTCCCCGCTTACGCGGTACAGATCCCCCAGCGCCAGGTCCACCTCGGCCAATGTCGGATCCATTTGGGCAGCGCGCTGGCACGCGAGCTGGGCATTCTTGAACGCCTTGACGCTGTGAGCACTCTCGAAGCGCCAGATTTCAGCACGGCAAATCCCCGCCTGCGCTTTCGCAAATCCGCTGTCCTGTTTCAACGCCTGGCCGAAGCGCTCGATCGCCTGGTCGGCCGTGTCAGGCGAGGTGACGTGCTTGAGCAGGTTCAGGCCCTGCAGATAGGTGTCGAATGCGGCTTCGTTGTGGGTGGGAGTCAGACGCTTCGCCAAAGCCTGGCTTTCACCGGGGATCGTCCCCAGCAATGCATGCACGACCTCGCTGGCGATCTCGGTCTGCGTCGCGAATACCCCGGACAGCTCCCGATCATACGTATGGCTCCACAGAGTGAAGCCGGTGGCCGTGTCGGACAGGTGCGCCGTGATGCGCAGGCGCGACCCCTCGCGGCGCACGCTGGCATCCAGGATCGTGGCGACGCCGAGGCGGGTGCCGAGCGCCCTGGCGTCGAACGCGTCGCCTTTTGCGGCAGGCGCAACGGATGCCACCACCTGCAGGCCTTTCACGCCAGCCAGTGCGTCGCGCATTTCCTCCGCCAGTCCTTCGGCGAAATAGTCGTCACCGGGATCGTTGCTCAGACTGGTGAAAGGCATCACGGCAATCGATGCGGCGACCCGCGGCGATGGTGCCGTCGCGTCGCGCAGTACCGCCCATGTCACCAACACGGCGATCAGTGCCAAGGTCGGCACCAGCCAGCGAGCGTGCCCCCGGCGTCTGTCCAGCACTGGTCCGTAGCTCGGGGGGCGTTCGGCGACGCTCCATGCCGATCCGGGAGTGGCCGGTTCCGGTCGCGGGGGCTCGACGGATTCCGGCTGGCCCATCCGCGCAGCCTGCGGGGCGGAAGCCAGGCCCTCCGATGGCAACACACCGATGCCGAGGCCGCCCGCTGTGGGCGCGGCATCGGCATCCGCGGCCGTCTGCAACTGCCCGATGAAGCTGTAGCCCAGCGCGTGCCGGGTCTGGATATAGCGTGGCTGCTGCGAATCGTCATCCAGTGCGCGGCGCAATTGCGCGATCGCCCGGGTCAATACACCCGGCGTGACGTGACGATGTCCCCAAACCTCGTCAAGCAGGTCGTCACGCCCGACCAGCTCACCGGCATGCCGCATCAGCGCGAGCAGCACGGCGAAGGTTTTCGGCTCGACCGCTTGCGCCACGCCGGCCCGCAGAATGCTGTGCGCGGCCGGATCGACCACGATGTCGTCAAAGTGGTAGGGCATTGCGGCGCAGCTGCGTGCGCCGGTGTCCGGCTGGTTCATCGCGAAACCTCAGGCAATCACACAAACCTCAGCGTTCGCTCCTACAAGCCCTGCATATCCATCATGACCCAAAATGTCATGCGGTGGAATCTGTGCCTGCGCCACATTTTGGTGGTGCGCCAACACCTGAGGATCCGCCATGAATGCCCAGATCGCCAACCTGAAACCCCTGTCGCCTGCCCTGCAGGGACCGTTTGCCGCAAACCTGAACCGCCCGGCCCGGCGCCACTTCGTCGGTGACTTCCTGGTGAGAATGGAAGCGCTGGCCCATTTCAACGCGTTGCTGGCCCGGCTGCAGCACTTTCCACTCCACCGCGACCAGCTGGCCACGGCATCCCGCGAGCTGGCGCCGCCGGTGAACCATCCCCGTCCGCCCGCCGAGATCGAACAGCGCTTGCAACGGATCGATGCAGTCGGCCGCATGATCGCCGACGCGAGCTGGCAAACCGCCGACCGCCTGATCGCCCCGGCGCGGCTGGTGGTGGACTACCAGCGCAGTGACCGCCGGCTGATTCCGCACGGCATCCCCCAGGTCGGTCGACTCGACGATGCCATCCTGATGGATGCAGCCTGGCCACAGCTGGCCGACGAGGTCGGTGCTTATCTCGACTTCTGCCGCCTGCGGGCGATCGAAGCCCGGTTGAGCGGCTGCGAGGTCGCCGGCTTCGCGTTCGATCGCGCCGACTGGCAACAGGCACGAGCTGCCGAGGCAGGCCTGCACGCACGGGCCCGTCGATCCGCGACGAACAGCTATCTGAGCGCCGCGACCCAAGCAGGTTTTCGCGTGTATTGACCCCGCCAGCAGCCGAGCATCGAGTATGCCGAGTCCAGCCAGCACCACCCGATGGCCCGCCGCCCATCGACACATCCATTGCTGCCCTGTCGAAGGGCGGTCGGTCATCACCTGGAAGGCATCGGTCCCCCAACGTTGTGTTTCCAGCATGGAATCGGCACGCTGGCGCGGGACCATCGACACGACGAAGACACATGACGAGCAAGCTCTGGATGGCAGGCCGCATGGCGCTCATTGCCCTGGGCTCGTTGCTTGCGTTCTGCTCGGGTGCGTGGGCGGGCCTGGCGCTGTGGTACCGGTTGCCGGGCGGCAAGGCCGCGCGCGTGCTTGCCTGCGCGGTTTGGGGTCTGCTGGTGGTGGCCATGGCCATGCTGGCGATTCTGCAACGAAGCTGGCTGCCGCTGGGCATCTACGCGGCGATGTACGCGACGCTGTTGCTGTGGTGGGCCACCATCGCGCCCACCGGCCAGCGCGACTGGCGAGACGACGTGGCCCGGTTGTTGATGGGCACCGTGCACGGCGATCAGGTCCAGCTCGACAACGTGCGCAACTTCGACTGGCGCAGCGATGCCGACTACGACATTCACTGGGAAAACCGCAGCTACAAGCTTGCCCGGCTGGTGGGCGCCGACGCCGTGGTGTCGCACTGGGGCAGCCGCGCGATCGCCCACGCGATGATTTCGTTCGGCTTCGACGACGGCCGCCACCTGGTGTTCTCGGTCGAGGTGCGCAAGAGTCGTGACCAGCGATATTCCTCGATCGGCGGTTTCTTCAAGCAATTCGAAACCATCCTGGTCGCGGCCGACGAGCACGACATCATCCGCGTGCGCACCAATATCCGCGGCGAGGACGTCTATCTGTATCCGCTGCGGATGGAGCGGCCCACCCTGCAGGCGCTGTTCCTGTCGTACGTGCATGCGGCAAACCGGCTGGCCGTGGAGCCCGCGTTCTACAACACGTTCACCTCCAACTGCACGACGATCGTCTATCGCATGGCCCGCCAGATCGACCCCGGCCTGCCGTGGGACGTGCGCCTGTTGCTGACTGGCTATCTGCCCGAATACCTGCACCGTGTGGGCGCGCTGGACCCGGAGGTGCCGGTGGAGACCCTGCGCCAGCGCGGCCGCATCACGGAACGGGCCCGCACCGCCCTGCCCGGCCAGGATTTCTCGCGCGCGATCCGACGCGGCATGAGTGGATCGGCGCCGGCGCCGGCGCCAGGCGACTCCTGAATCCCGCCCGGCCGAACCTGGTCGTCGCCGTCATCATGTGCAATAAGATGGTTGCTTTTCATGCCAGCCCCGATAATATGCAACCAACGCATTGCACATTGCCGGAGGCGGACACCGATGACCGTATCCACCGATCGTATCGAGAGGCAGATCCTGCTGAAGGCGCCGCGCTCGCGCGTGTGGCGTGCACTGGCCGATGCCGAGGCCTTCGGCCAATGGTTCGGCGTGGCACTGAAAGGCCAGCACTTCGTGGCTGGCGAACCCGCGCGCGGATACATCACCCACCCCGGCTACGAGCATCTGCTGTTCGAAATCACGCTGGAACGCATCGAACCGGAACGGCTGCTGTCGTTCCACTGGCATCCTTATGCGGTGGATCCGGCGCACGACTATTCGAACGAGCCGCCGACCCTGGTGGTGTTCGAGCTGGAAGATATGGCGGACGGAACCCTGCTGCGCGTGGTCGAATCCGGCTTCGACCGGATACCGGTCGAACGGCGGGCCAAAGCGTTCCGCATGAACAGCGGCGGCTGGGACCAGCAGATGGCCAACATCGCGCAGCATGTCTCCACGCACTGACCCGGCATCATCGAAGGGCGTCGTGAAGGCAGCGGCACTGCGCAGGTCCGCGCCGGTGTTCGCGGCCCTGGGCGACCCCACCCGATTGCGCCTGGTCGGCATGCTCTGCGCCGGCGGCGCGATGTCGATCGCCCAGCTCACCGCCGGCACGGCGATCACCCGTCAGGCCGTGACCCGGCATCTGGACGTGCTGGCCGGCGCCGGCCTGGTACGCGACGTCAAGCAGGGGCGCGAACGCCTGTGGCAATTCGAGCCGAGCCGGCTCGACGAGGCACGCCGCTCGCTGGAAGCGATCGCACGACAATGGGACCATGCCCTGCAGCGGTTGCGCGCCGCCGTGGAGCGCTGACCAGACCCTTGCCACGGCGGATGGCACGCCACCGGCTGGTGTGGGCGCACGGCGAACCATCACCCGGCGCCTGGCGCAGCGGGCGCTCGGCCTCCGTCGGTGCCGTGGACTTTCCGGGTATGCCGCGGATACGACCCGTCACACCGCCAGCTCGAAGCGCGTCGTTCGCGTGGCCGGATCGGCTTCCACCAGTGTCACCTTGACGTCGGCGCCGAGCGGCAGGGTCGATGATCCGGTCACGCCGGCCTCCACCGCCGGGTCGCGCAGCATCACCACGCCGCGGCGGGCATCCGCCGCCACTTCGACGATGGCACCGTCGAACTGCTCGCCGACTCGCGCAGCCAGCGCGGCGGCTTCGGCCAGGTCGAGTACGGCCTTTTCATACTGATGCGCACGATGACCGGACGCCTGCATCGTGGCCGGCAGGCCTGGCAGCGCGGCCAGCACCCAGGCCGGCACCGGTTGCTGCGCGCACAGTGCCACGCAGACCTCGCCGGTGTAGCGATCGACCAGACGACGCAATGGCGCGGTGGCGTGCGTGTACTCGGCGGCAAGCGCCGACTGCATCGGCTGCGCCGGCACGCTGCCATTGAACGCGGCATAGCCGGCGCCACGCAGCACCGACGTAGATGCCGTCAGCATCGCCAGATCACGATCCTTGCCGGGATCGAGTGACCGGATGAATCCGGGATAGTCCAGCGCAGCGGGCCAGTCGATGCCGAGCGCATGGGCAGTGATCCGCAGCCGCTGCAACGCCCGCGGATCAGGCTCGGGCAAGGTACGCAACAGGCCGACCTTCGCCTGCACCATCAGCCGCGCCGCCGCCATCCCGGTCAGCAGGGAAATCTGCTCGTTCCAGTCCTCGATCGCCAAGCGTGCGCGGAACGCCAGCGTCCAGCGGCCATCGAGCACGCTGATCTCCTGCTCCGGCAGCGGCAGGCTGATACCACCGCGTGCCTGCTCACGCTCGCGCCGAAGCTCCCCGATCCGGCGCAGCACTGTCCACATCGGATCGGCGCTGCCAGCGTCGATCGCCTGCTGCACACCGACATAGTCGAGCTTGGCCCGGCTGCGCACGCGGGCCCGGCGCACGTCGATCCCGGCGAGTTCGCCGGCATGATCGAGCTCGATGGTCCATAGCAGCGCCGGTCGCACCTGGTCGGGCAACAGCGAAGTGGCGCCTTCGGAAAGCACCTTGGGATGCAGGGGAATCTTCGAGTCGGCGCCATACAGGGTTTCACCGCGCCGGTTTGCCTCCACGTCGACGGGATCACCCGCTGTGACGAATGCGGCGACATCGGCGATGGCGTAGTACACCCGATAGCCGCTGTCCCGAACCTCGACGTACATCGCCTGATCCAGATCCATCGACTCGGCCGGATCGATGGTGACCAGCGGCACGTCGGTGCGGTCCAGTGCCGGCAAGCGCGGACTCGCCGCCGCGGCAGCCGCGGCTGCCTCGACTTCGGGCGGGAACCCGCTCGGCAGTTTCATCTCCTCGCGGATGTTCGCCATGCCCTGCACCAGCACGGCGTTGTCGGCAGGCTGCAGGTGGATTCGGCGCGTAGTGGACAAGATGGACTCCCCTTCGGCTTAGAGCTGTGGTCGACCCCCGCCGGAATATACATGCCCCGCCGGCACGGGACTTCCGCCGGCCAGGGGCAAGGTGTAGAAACGGCGGCAACTCCACCTGGCCCATCGCGCAATGACTGCCTCGACCCTGCTGATTCGTCTGGCCGACGACGACGACGATTTCCTCCTCCCGCTGGTGCCACGCCTGGTCGATTTCGCCCTGCCTGCATGGCGGCGCCGGCACGAATGTATCGAGGGCATCCGCCAGGACCTGCACGACCACCTGGAAGACCAGCCCCCGAACAACTTCCTGTTTGTGGCCGAGGACGATGACGGCGAGCGGGTGGGCTTCATCGAACTGCAGAAGACCCGGGACTTTTTCACCGGCCGCGCCAATTGCCACATCAACAACCTGGTCGTGGTGCCTCACCATGAACGACGCGGCGTGGGCAAGGCACTGATGACACACGCCGAGAACTGGGCCCGTGAGCATCACTGCGCGCTGGTCACCCTGGCGGTATTCCCCGGCAACGAGCGCGCCCTGGCGCTGTACGAATCATGCGGTTACGCCACCGACCTGCTGCGACTGGCCAAGCCGGTACGCTGAGGGGCTGTAGTGCTCTTGCTTGAACTGATGCCATCCATGGCATCAGCCCTTCGGGCAGCGTTGCTGCTCAAGATGGCAATCCTGCCATCTTGTCCCCGCTACGCACGGGAAGGAAAAAACGGGGCTCTGCGCCAGTCCGTCGACTATTCACAGGCTCAGAGAGGCGCTGGACGCCGGAACAACGAAGCCGCCCGGAGGCGGCTTCATTGTTGCCGTTGCAACGTGCGGCGCGTCAGTTGGTGCTGGTAGCCGCCGCCGCGTCCGCCTGCTCGCGCACGCTCAGGCGCTGGGCCAGGCGATCGATATTGGCCAGCGACAACAGGTGTGCGTAGACCCAGCCGAGCACGCCATCGCGCATCAACTCGTGGGTGACCTTCTCGTCCAGCGCACGCAACTTTTCCTCGTTGACCATGAACAGACCGTTGAGTGTGATGCCCTGGCCCGACTCGTCCTCGCCCTTGCGCAATTGCACGTTGCGCGGCTCCAGCAGGTCGTGCTTGACCAGTCGCTGCATGAAGACCCGGGTAGCCTCGATGTTCTGCTGGAACTCGCCCAGGAACCTCACGGCATTGGTCAGCAACTCGGTGTCGGTGCCGTCCTCGTTGAACAGGCGCTGGCCTTCGTCGGTGCTGAAGCCTTCGAATTTGTCATCGAGGAACACGGTGAAATCGCCACCTTCCTGGCCTTCCGGCTTCTCTCCGAGCACGAACGGATAACGACGCACGAAGGCGGGGATGTAGCTGTTCGGCGCCCACGTCCCTTGCGCGTCGACGTAGAGGTTCTCGTTCTGGCGCAGGCCAAGCAGCGCGATCGGGCCGGCGTTGGCGGCATCGGTGCCGGCGAACACGATCATCAGGTCCCGCGAGGCCAGGCCGAACTCCGCCCCGGTCAGCGGCACCGAGTGCGCGTTCATCGCGAACTTCACGTGCGAAAGGCCCTTCAGGCGAAGTTGCTTGTGATCGGCACGATTGAGCGGCACCGGGTGCTCGTAGAAAATGACTTCAGCCACGTTGATCCACCTCTGTCCCCCGCCGTGCCGGGCCACCACCGCAGCGCCCCTGTCAAACCCGGCGTGGGGTCTGCATAGACCGCGCATGATATCAGCGCTCGCGCACGGCGGCGACTGCCGACCCGGCAAGCCCCATGCCGCCCGCAAGCGAACCGGCGCGTAGTGGTTTATGCTGCAGACGAACGGGCACCGATGCATTGCCCGAGAGTTGATCCGGAGTCCTGGCCGAAGGACGTTCTACATGCTGATGGACGTGCCAAAATCCGCCAATCTCCATGCGACCCGCGTGTTGTCGCTGGACGCCGGCGGGCGCATCCTGGACTGGATCAGCTGGCAAGACGCGGTTTGCCTGTATGTCCGCGACGCGGTGGCATGGACCCTGGGCGATCCCTGCCTCGTCGTGCACGGCGGCCACAACCGGTTGCTTGGCATGCAGAGCACGCTGCAACTGCATCCGATCATCGCCAGCACCGGCCATTGTCGCCAGCACGCCATCGACCCGGCCCCCGCGCTGACCAACACGGCGTTGTTCGCGCGCGACCGCCACATCTGCCTGTATTGCGGCGAGCATTTCACCCGCATGGAACTTACCCGCGACCACGTCCTGCCGATTTCCAGACAAGGCAAGGACGAGTGGGAGAACGTGGTCAGCGCCTGTCTCCCGTGCAACCTGAAAAAGAGCAACCGCACGCCGCAGCAGGCCAACATGCCCTTGCTGGCAGTGCCGTACCGGCCCAGTTGGGTGGAGCACCTGATCCTGTCCAACCGCAACATCCTGGCCGACCAGATGGAGTTCCTGGTCAGCCGCCTGCCGCGCGAGCGGCGGCCGATCGCCGCCTGATTCAGGGCTCCTTTCCAGTCTTCGTCGCGGCCGCGTCTGGCGCTTCGTCAGTGGCGCCATCCGCCGGAGTCGCGCCACATTCGCGCAGCTCGCGCAAGACATTCTCCAGCTTGCTCATCTCCGTGCCGCGGGTTTTGGCCATGGTGCTGTAATAGCCGCGGACGCGCTCGAGCGCGTCCTCGTCCAGGTCGTCCAGATTGAGCAGCGCGTCGTTGGCCTGGCTGGCGCGGATCAGTTCGTTGAGCTTGATCTGCAGCGAGGCGGTATCGCGGTTCTGGCTGTTCTGGATCAGGAACACCATCAGGAAGGTGATGATGGTGGTGCCGGTATTGATCACCAGCTGCCAGGTGTCGTTGTATTTGAATATCGGCCCGGTGGCCGCCCACACCACCACCACCGCTGCGGCCAGCAGGAATGCCGCCGGCTTGCCGGCGCCGCGCGCCGTGGCCTCGGCGAAGCGGCGGAAAATCGAGGGAGAATTCATGTGCAAACCCTGTACAGGAAGTCCTCAAAGCGTTGCGTGTCGCGTGTCTGCGCCGCGTGCAGGCTTGCAAACGGCGGCACGTTCCGCGTATTTCCCTACGTTCGCCCTTGCCCTGCCCTGCCGCTGGGCCAACAATACGCAGATGAACGATCTCTCCCACTACCCCCATCTGGCGCCGATCGACACGCCGGCCGACCTGCGCCGTGTGCCCGACGACGAATTGCCAGCCGTCGCCGATGAGTTGCGCCAGTACCTGATCGAGGCCGTGGCCAGCTCCGGCGGTCATTTCGGCGCAGGCCTGGGCGTGGTCGAGCTGACCGTGGCCCTGCACCACGAATTCGATACCCCGCACGACCGCCTGGTGTGGGACGTCGGCCACCAGTGCTACCCGCACAAGATCCTCACCGGCCGCCGCGACCGCATCACCACGATCAAGAAGAAGGATGGCCTGGCGCCATTCCCGCGACGCGAGGAAAGCGAGTACGACACCTTCGGCGTAGGCCACTCCTCCACCTCGATCTCGGCCGCGCTGGGCATGGCGATCGCCGCGCAACGCCAAGGCGACCATCGCAAGGTGGTGGCAGTGATCGGCGACGGTGCCATGACCGCCGGCATGGCGTTCGAGGCGCTCAATCACGGTGGCGATGTCGAGCCGGACCTGCTGGTCGTGTTCAACGACAACGGCATGTCGATCAGCGAGAACGTCGGCGCGATGACCAAGATGATGGCGCGCGCGATGGCCAGCCGGCGTCTCAACCAGCTGCGCGAGCGGGCCAAACGGGCGATGCCGAGGCAATCGTTCCTGGGGCGCTGGTTCAAGCGCTGGGAGGAGCATGCCAAAGGCATGTTCGTGCCCAGCACGCTGTTCGAGGAACTGGGTTTCCATTACACCGGTCCGATCGACGGCCACAACATCCCGCAACTGCTGCAGGCGCTGCGCACGGTGAAGGACCTGCCCGGCCCGCAGCTGCTGCACGTGATCACCACCAAGGGCAAGGGCTACGCGCCAGCCGAGCAGGCACAGATCGAATACCACGCGGTCGGCCCGTTCGACCCCGAGGCCGGCGTCACCAAGAAGCCGGGCAAGGCCAAACCGACCTACACCGACGTGTTCGGCGACTGGCTGTGTGACCAGGCCGCGGCCGACGGACGCCTGATGGGTATCACCCCGGCGATGCGCGAGGGCTCGGGTCTGGTGCGTTTCTCCAGGGAGTATCCGCAGCGCTATTTCGACGTGGCGATCGCCGAGCAGCACGCGGTGACACTGGCCGCGGGCATGGCCTGCGAAGGCGCCAAACCGGTGGTGGCGATCTACTCCACCTTCCTGCAACGCGCCTATGACCAGACCATCCACGACGTGGCGCTGCAAAATCTCGACGTCACGTTTGCGATCGACCGTGCCGGCGTGGTCGGCCCCGACGGCGCCACCCACTGCGGCAGTTTCGATCTGAGCTTTCTGCGTTGCCTGCCCAATTTCGTGATCATGGCGCCGGCCGATGAGAACGAATGCCGCGCGATGTTGAGCACGGGTTTCCAGCACCACGGTCCCGCCGCCATCCGCTACCCGCGCGGCAGCGGCCCCGGCGTATCGATCCACCGCGAGCTGGCGACGCTGCCGATCGGCAAGGCCGAGCTGCGTCGGCGCGGGCATGGCCTGGCCCTGCTCAGCTTCGGCACCATGCTGGCCCCCGCCGCGGTGATCGCCGCCGAACTCGACGCCACCCTGGTCAACATGCGTTTCGTCAAGCCGCTGGACGAGTTACTGATCGTCGAGCTGGCTCGCAGCCACGACGCCTTCGTCACGCTGGAAGACAACGCCATCGCCGGCGGTGCCGGCTCGGCCGTCGCCGAGTGCCTGGCCGCGCACGGCATCACGCTGCCGATCCTTCATCTTGGCCTTCCAGACGTCTATCTGGAGCACGGTAGTCGCGAGGAAGTGCTGGCCATGGCCGGCCTCGATCCCGGCACCATTCGCCACGCGATCCGCGCGCGCTTCCCGCAAGTGGCCGCCGTCGTGGCCCACGCCAGCTGACTGGGGCTGGGAATAGGGAATAGGGATTCGGGAAAAAATCGGCGATGGCATGCGCCATGGCGACAACGCATCGTGCCCTCTCGCCCAACAAAAAGGCAGGCATACGGAGCGCCGGCGTCTCGCCGGCATGCTCTGGCGGGCGGGACGCCCGCGCTCCCAGTGGCGGGTAGTGGACCGCACGGGCGGATTCGCAGACCGGCCAACCAAAAGTCCGACAGGCTCCTACACGTTTCTGCGTCCGCCGGAGACGCGATCGCGTTGTTCGAGGTCCTGCCTGGTGAAAACGTCGGTGTAGCCGGCTGAATCCAGCAACCCGCGCGCCGCAACGCCCTGGCTCCAGCCGTGCTCGAACAA
>Ga0208357_1002093_pt1 | contig 13685 bp, 5 predicted proteins | sample NGESurdeep092012_6_FD_184487 | JGI IMG/M metagenome (GOLD analysis project Ga0208357, IMG submission 184487) | Arctic peat soil microbial communities from Barrow, Alaska - NGEE Surface sample F52-2 deep-092012 (SPAdes) | ecosystem: Environmental > Terrestrial > Soil > Wetlands > Peat ... | reverse complement strand
ACACCCGCCGTTGATGAAATATTCCGCGTGGCTGTAACGCTTTGTCCTTGACTTGCACTATCCCGAGTATGCAGGCAAGTGGAGACGGCATCGCCGGTTCTCTGCGTAAGCGCACTCGAAAGACATCAGGATAAAGGAGAAGGTGCCATGGCTTTCCAAATCACCCCCAACGTCTCCGTGACGCGGGACAGCAACGGCGTCGTTCGTCAACTCAGCCATCTGCAGCAGCCGTTCCTTGCCGCCGGTCTGGCCATCGCTAACCCGCGCACTCTGTCGCGCAACTACCTGGAGGACGTGGCTTCGGTCTACTCGATCGAGAGCGTACTGCTCTCCACCCTGGACGAGGCCGTGGGCGAAACCCTCTCCACGGACGGGCTCGAATTGCGGTTCGGGAGCCAGAACACGTTGCTCGAAACCACCCTGGTGGCCTATTCGCAAACGCGCTGGAGCCTGCCAATCTGGGAAGCTGGGATGGGCGTTTCGATCCTCGGCGGACCGCAGCGGGTGACCAGCTCGCGCAGCACGCTTCACATCAATCCGATCTTCCATGAGCCTTCGAAAGCGCCGAAATACCTTCCCCGCAACATCAATGAATCGGTCTTGTCCAAGTTGCTCGGCTTGAGAGACCGGAAGATTGTTGTTAACGGGAAGCGGCTGCGCGTCTATCAATACGATCCGGGCAATCGCTACGATCCGGAAAGCACGCAATCGGCGCGTCAAAAGGAAGCGAAGCGGACGCAGTCTCTGCTGCACGGCGGCCCGCCTGTGCTGTCCTTGCCTGCCGTGCCGCCTGCGATCAAAGCGGGAACCCACTATGCGGTCACCGAGGTGCTCTTTACTCTGCCGCCCGACCAAGGGGAAGGCAAAGGCCTGAACTGGCGGGTCTTCCTGGATGTCGATTCCGGCTCGCCTCTCTATCTGCGCGCCTTCATCGCTGGAGCGTTTGCGAACGTCTTTACACAGGACCCCATCAGCCTGACCGGCGACACCACGAAGACCGCGTGCGCCGGTGACGCGACCCTCGATCTGCTGGCATCTACCCTCACTCTCAGCCGGCTAACGTCTGCCAACCCGCAGACGCTCACCGGCCAGTTCGTCCAACTTGAGGACCTGAACCCGCCTACTATCGCACCGCCGAGCGTCTCCGCTCCTCCGGGAGACTTTACGGGCGTTGCCAGCGGCAACACCTTTGCCTCCACCAATGCGTACTATCACATCGATTTTCTGTATGGGCTGATGGAGCAATTCGGGTTCGACGTCCCCACCTATCATTCCGGCACGACCTTTCCGGTGCCTGCCGATCAGGCGGATTACGGCTACGGCCAGGTTAACGCCTACTGCGCGGGGAATGCCGCCGGCACCGGCACCGGCCATTTCGGTTTCGGCACCGTCGATTCCTGCGCGACCACCCCGGGGATGGCCGCGGATTTTCGCGTTGTCATGCACGAGTTCTGCCACAATCTGCTCTGGAATCGCGTGCAATCGCCGAACTTCGGCTTCGCTCACAGCGCTGGAGACAGCATCGCCGCCGTTCTCAGCGATCCGAACTCTCAGGCACCCGACCGTTTCCAGACGTTTCCGTGGGTGCCGATCGTGAATGATCGCAGGCATGATCGTGACCTGGCATCAGGTTGGGCATGGGGAGGAGTCAACGACGTCGGCGGCTACAGCAGCGAGCAGATCCTCTCGACCACGCACTTCCGCATCTACCGCTCGCTCGGCGGCGATGACGCGGATGCGAATGTGAAAACAGCCGCGGCGCAAAGGGTCGTCTTCCTGCTCATGAAGAGCATCGCATCGCTTGGACCGAGCCCCATCCTTCCAACCCCAACGCCGGTGCCGTGGGAGACAGCCCTCGAAAACAGCGATACCGGTACCAGCAGCTTTCAGGGCGTCCCCGGTGGAACAGCGCACAAGGTAATCCGGTGGGGCTTTGAGCAGCAGGGGCTCTTTCAACCTTCGGGTGCTCCCACGCCTGTGACGACGCCCGGTGCGCCGCCAGACGTGGATGTATACGTCGACGATGGCAGAGGCGGACAATATCCCTACCAGCAAGTCTTCTGGGAAAACACGGACATCTGGAACCGGCTCGCTTCGGATGGCGGCACAACCCATCAGACTCCCATCGTCAACGTACCCAACTACGGCTACGTGATCATCAAGAACCGGGGCACGCAGACAGCGAACAACATCGTCGTCAGCGGTTACCATTGCCGCCCGTCGGCAGGTCTGGTGTGGCCTGACAACTGGCAAACCATGACCACGGCCTCGATCAACGTTTCCGGCTCGCTGGCATCCGGCGCGCAGATGACCGTCGGACCCTTCGAGTGGACCCCAAGCGAAATCGGCCACGAGTGCATGCTGATGAGCGTCAGCGCCGATGGCGACCTCAGCAACATCGATCTCGCTGGCGCCCTTCCTTGCGCGACCGGACCCACGCCCGACGAACAACTGGCGCGATTTGACAACAATATCGGCCAGCGCAACGTAGCTCCAGTAGCGGGCGGCGGAGGACTGACCGGCCTCCTCGGCTCGTTCGTCAATCGAACGTTCTGGATCAACAATCCGTATTCCCACGAGGTCCGCGTCGACGTCGCAGCTACGCTGCCGTCATTTCTCGCGCAGCGCGGCTGGCAGGTTGTCTTTCACAACCCGGGCGGGGGTACCTTCACCTTGCCTCCACGAGGGAGCCGCGAACTGCACATCGGCCTCAAAGCTGGAGCCGACTTCTCGCCAGCCGATGTGACTGCAGCCGGCAATCTCAGCGGGATTGTCGTCAAAGCGTCGATCGACGGCTATGTCTTCGGCGGAATCACGTACCGGCTCGATCCCAACCTGAAGAATCCACCGGTCGAAGTGCTGCCCTCCGGTGGTCCCACGGGCCACTGCACCGAGATCGCCGGCAAGCTGATCGACTGCTTGGCGCTTCCAACTGGCGAAATCGAATCGGTTTGCGTCAAGAAAGTGACGGTCGAGATCGAGTTCAAAGACTGTGGCTGCTAACCGGCTGCTCACAGCTGAACCCGGGGCCTGGGTCTCCTTCTCCATCCGAAGGAGACCTGGTCGCCGGGATCCACCGTGGACGGTACCAGCACACCTCATATTTTCGAGGTCCCATTCATTCCTCCGAATCTCGGATCCGGTGCCCGGAGGCGGTATAACAAAGGCGCTCGCACTGACCATTACAGACCAGCCTACCCCCACGATTACAGGGGTCACCTTATCGGTTCCGTCGACTCACCCTGGTGCATGCCCGCTCATCCCGGTGCAGGTTACGGGAACAAATCTCTACGGGACGCAGGCGTTCGTGAACGGAGTCCTTCTGCAGGGCTCCTTCTCGAACACCACAGCCGTAGTCGGCGGGCTGCCGCTCGGATTTCCCCTTCTCCCGGAAATCTTTCCGTGGTCGCAACGCAAACGTACGGTGCGCAATTGAGCTCCGCACCGTATGCCTTGTCGTCCACAGCGGCGCCCGTTCTGTTCATCAGTATGGATTGGCACCGACTCGCGCCAGGTTTTTGCGTTGAACACGACCACCTTTGCGCTCATCCGTTACCTGCTTCCCCAGATAGTGGGAGCCAGTTGGGAAGACAATATCCTGCTGGCGCTTTCAGACGGCACGCTCATGTTGAGCACGTCTCCCTTGGCGGGTTCGGGAATTTACAACAACGTGATATGGACCCCATCTACCAATCAGATCTCTCCCCTGGTGGGTATGAGCAATATCAGCTTCAGGAGTGGCGACGGCAGCAAAGCGTACAGCTTGGGCTACGCCTCCGGCTACACAAACCCTGTCTAAGACGTCGCGACGAAAACTGTCACCAACCTTCCACTGCTTGGCCAGGGATCCGCGGTAGTGGCAGTCAATAGCGACGGTTCCCTGTTTGTGGGCAACGACAACAAGCTTTACAACGGCTCCTCGCAATTGATTGGACCGCTTCCGGAGTACCTCGGAAACTACTATGTTGAGCAGTGCAGATCGACCGTCTTCAGCCCGGATGGAGCTACGCTCTATCAAATTGGACAAGGAGCCGACACTTAGCTCTTTGAGCTAGATGTTCCCGGTATGGTTTTTGCAGTGGAGAGTTCACCTTTCGGAAATATTGGGTCGGCTGCCTGTGCCTGGACTCGGATGTTGCCTCCATGTGTTGCAAGTGAAGGTCCCGACGTCGCAGCTTCGAGTCCATTCCTTGCGCACCGGGGATCTGGTTCGCACACTCAGATGCGTGGCTATGATTCGGCCTGGTACCAGCGATAGCCGTGCCTCTGCTCCTGGTCGGCCTCTTTCAGTCGATCGACGACCTGCTTGCGGCGCAGGTTACCGACGGCGGCGGTAATCAGATCGATGAGCGCAATTGGGGCAACGTAACTGGCGGCGAAAGACAGACTATTGATGGGGACAATGACCAGTTCGTTTGAGAAGCGCGCGAGCGGCGAGAGCAAGGAGTCGGTGATACCGATGCAGTAAGCGCCCTTCTCTCGCCCTCTTTGAATGCCTTCAATCGTCATCCTCAGGCCGCGACGGAAGCTGATGCCGATGATGACATCCTCTTCGCGGGACGAACGCACGAGATGCGAGGCACGACCGGGATTAACAGCGGCAGAGACCGGGAGACCGGCAATGGTGAGGTGGTACTCCATATACTCCACCAGGCACGAAGCCATGTCGCCGCCAAGCAGCAGGGTGCGCTTGGCCTCATGGATGCGGACCGCGATGTTGAGCACCTGGTGGAGATCAACCTGGTCAATAACGAACTGCAGGTTTTCATGAATTTGTTTTCGGGAGCCTCGGAGGACTTTCGGTGTCTGTGCGACGCCGACCGACTGCATGCTGTCCAGGATGGTGGCGCTCGTGACGGAAAGCTCGTGGAGATAGCGCTGGAAGGCTTTGTGGCTGGGGAAGCCCAGCCCCTGAACGATGCGCACGATGGTGGCGGGAGCTGCGGCAAGACGCGTAGCCATGTCACGTACATTGAGTAGCACAAACTCTCGGGGAGACTCGAGTACAGGGCGGATAATTTGCTGGCGCCGATCGCTGAGCTCATTGAGACGAAGTTCGAGATCGGAGTTAAATCCGGAGCCGATTGCATCATTGCTTGCTCGCATAGCAGAACACTCCTCGCACATCCGGTACAACTGCAGAAAGTTGACCCAAGGAGACCTGCACGATGGCTATCGATGCAGGCCGGACTGGAGTCTCACAATCTATTTGCGAACTGTTCGCTATTCGGGGAAGAGCGGCAAAGACATCCAAAACATTTGAGCCATACTAAACGAAGATCTTGCGTGATTGGAAACATTTGTATCAGGGGAAGGATTCGTTCCAGCAAACAGGAGTGCTCAGGCCAGCAAGAAAAGTGGGTTGCTGCAAGGAGACTTGGAAGTATGAAGCGATGGCATGGCAGTTTCCGCAAGGGAAATAGCCGCACAGGAAGGCTCGAGCCGAAAAGTGCGCACACGGCGTTCCTATACACGGATCGACTTGACAGTGGGCCAATGTTCCAATAACGTCGCATCTATTCTGAAATTTAATATCAATGTGAAACAAACGCTTCACCGCATGGACTCTCTCCATTGATTATCAAGTTCCAAACAGGCCGACGGACCAGAAGTGGCTGTCAGGCTTGAAGACCCACGCAAGAACATGGCGGGGAGCGCTTCGCTAACGGCACGCGGGAGGCAATTTATGTTTCTACAGTTACGTCGGATCGCATTTCGGTTGGCAGTGATGGCTCTGATCATCGCTCCTGGTTGTACGGCCGCATGGGCACAAACGGTCACGGGTTCCATCCGCGGTAGCGTGGCGGATCAGACCGGCGCATCCGTCCCTGCGGCACAGGTGTCAGCCCGTAACGTCAACACCGGTGTCATCACCACCACGGTGACGGACCATAGTGGCGCGTACAACATACAAACTCTCCCCATCGGCACCTATGTCGTTTCCGTCAAAAAGACGGGCTTCAAGGTCACGGCCAATCATCCGTTTTCGCTGGAGATCGACCAGATCGCAAGGATCGACCTGAAACTCGAAGTGGGAGAAGTGACCACGACTATTGATGTCGCTGCGGACTCCGGGTCCATCCTTCAAACAGAAGATGCCTCGTTGGGAACCACCATTACCTCGAACATGCTCGAGAGCATGCCCCTTCCCGGCCAGAACTTCTCCGCAGCAACTGTGTTCGTCCCCGGCGCGGTCCTGCCGACGTACGGTTCGTTGGGCAGCACGCAGGGTACAGAGCGTGACACGTCCTTTGCCTCGTCGACCCAGCCGTCCTTCAACGGCAACCGTATGCAGACCAACAACTACATCTTCGACGGTACGGACATCAACGAGCCGCTGCAGAACACCATCGCCTATAACCCCGCGTCTGAAGCCATTGGCGAGATGCGCGTCATCACCGGGAACCCCGACGCCGAATACGGCAACGTGAACGGCGGAGAAATCCTCGCCGTCACCAAGGCCGGAACCAACAAGTTCCACGGCAGCCTCTACGAGTTCTACGAGAACCAGGACGGCACTGCCAACACCTGGAGCAACGACTACAACAAAATTGCCAAGGGCGTCTTCCACCAGAACCTGTTTGGTGCCACGTTCGGCGGTCCCGTCTTTAAGAACAAGCTGTTCTTCTTCATGGACTATGAGGGCTTTCGCGAGACCTCGGCCGGAACCAGTGTGATCTCGCTGCCTTCGAGCAGAATGCGCACGGGCGACTTCTCTGAGCTCTTAGGCGCACCGAACGAATTTGGTCAGTCCATTCCTGCGACACAATACATCCAGCTCTACAACACCACGAACGGTCTCACGGCAGCTATGCCGTATGTGAACAATCAGATCCCGGTCAACAACCCCGTTGCTGCGTATGTCTTCGCCCATCCGGAGTTCTATCCGAAGCCGAACCGTCCCAGCACCAACCTCAACTCGCCGGACACCAACAACTATGGCGGATACAACAAGTCTGCCGCCGTCAACAACCAGGGCGACATTCGAGTCGACTATGTGGTTTCTCCGAAAGACAACATGTGGGCGCGCTTCACACATGGTGGCTCGTACGATAGGCCCATCGTGTCCGTCCTTGCCTTCCAGTTTCCGGGTGGTAATGACTATCCGTTCTGGAATGGCGTCATCAATGAGGTACATACCTTCAGCCCGAGCCTGCAGAACGAGTTCCGCGCAGGTTACTCGCGTATCCGTAATCTCAGCGGCATTCCGGTCGATAGCACCGGTAATTTCCCTGCAGGCAGCGATATGAAAGTTGGCTATCCCTATGCCAGCCCGTACCCCGGCTTCACGGAAACCAACATCTCCACCGCCGAAAAGAACATCGGCACCCTGGGTGTCGTGCAGAATACCATCGACAACATCTTCGACTATGGCGACACGGTGACCTGGCTGCACGGCAAGCACATCGTCAAGGCTGGCGCACAGATCCTGCGCTACCAGGAGAACTACTACTACGCCAGCAACAACGGCAACATGGGTCAGTTTGCTTACAACGGCATATTCACCAAGGATCTGACGGTGAATCCTACAATCGGGAAAGGCTACGGCTTTGCGGACTTTGTCATCGATGCGTCCGAGCTCCAGGCTGTTTCCGGTACGGCAGGACGTGATGGTCAACGCCAGTATCGTACGGCATACTTCGCCGAAGATGAGTGGAAGGTGACGCCGAAACTCACGCTCAACATCGGCCTGCGTTATGGCTATGACCAGCCGATGTATGAAGTCAACGACAAAGAAGTCAACGTTGACGTCAAGAACCCGCAGAACTGCCCCGCCTGTCTGCTTTTTGCAGGCAAGAACGGTGCCAGCCGTGCGCTGTACAACGCCTACCATACGCAGTTCATGCCGCGCGTCTCGTTTGCCTATCAGATGAACCCGCAGATGGTTATCCGTGGCGGCTACGGCGTCACGGACGACTTTGAAGGCATGGGCGCTGCGCAGCGTCTCACGCAGAACCCTCCATTCATCCCTCAGTACTCGTACAGCAGCACGGTGCCTTCGGCGGCGAGCGGTGGAACACCCATCCAGGTCAGCCAGGGCTTCAACGTTGGTGGGCTTACTCCTGGCGCTTCGAACAAGTACGAGGCCTGGGACCCGAACATCAAGCCCGAGTTGATTCAGCAGTACAACCTCACCCTCCAGACACTCGTGGGGTCTCGCTTCACCTTCCAGATCGGGTACGTCGGGAATGTCGCACAGCATCTCGTCATTCCTGAGCCGATCAACCAGCAAACAATTCCGGGGGCGACCAATACGGCGACTCAGCCGTTCATTGGTCTTGTCGGCAAGGGCGGTCAGGTGTACCTGACATTGGCGGAAGGCTACTCGAACTACAACGCCTTGCAGGTCCAACTGCGCCAGCGGCAATGGCACGGCCTGGAGTTCACCTTCAATTACACCTTCGCGAAGAACATGACGAACAACCCCGGTTACTTCGGTACCGGTGGCGTCGACGGCCCAGGCACCTACCCGCAGAACATTTACAATCCGCATGGCGATTACGGTGTAGCGGCCTTCGATACCCGTAACGCAGCCAACTTCGTCGGTACGTATGCTCTTCCGTTCGGCCACGGACGGGAATACGGTGACCACGCCAACCGCTTCGTCGATTGGGCCATTGGTGGCTGGAAGGTCTCCACGGAGGCCGTCCTGTACTCCGGCTTCCCGATTACCATCGGCAGCAGCAATGCGTCAGCTTCGAACAACGGAGGTGGCGCACGTGCCAGCCAGTACCGCCCGCTGCGGGTCATGAACCGCTCGCTGCTCCACTGGTTCGGGACAGGTCCAAGTGCGGCTCCCTGTGCCTCGGCAGACAACGGTACTTGCGCCTACGGTGCCGAACTCCCCAACTCCTTCGGAACAGCGCACGTCGGTACCGAACGGTCGCCGGGATACCGCGTCGTCGATTCCTCCATGTTCAAGCAGTTCCGCACGTACAAGGAGCAATTCATCCAGGTCCGCATCGATGCGTTCAATGTGGGCAACATTGCTTCTTACTCAGCCCCGGGATCAACGGCTTCCACGCTGTCGACCTTCGGTCAAATTACCTCAACCCTGTCTCCGGCTCGTCAGCTCCAGTACTCGCTAAAGTACGAGTTCTAACCGGGCGACGCATCTCGCACAAGGGCGTTCGCTTCGGCGGACGCCCTTGTGCGTGATGCGTCGGAATGTCTCATCTCGCTTCGACTCGCATCATCAGGATCATGTTAGCCTTTGCATTTTGCAAAATCAGTAGGCGAACTGGGTACGCTCGAATTCGAAAGATGAATCGCGTGTTAGGGAGAGCAAAGCGTCAATCACCGCTTTCAACCGGGACTAAATCCGAAGAGTCCGCTCTTGCCGTGACGCTGCTAGACAAGACATTTCACTTCACAATGCAACAACTCTTTGTTCATTTGGGTGCTTTTCCACCATCGGTTCGCTCGCGTAGCGAGTGGACGTACGTCGTCTAGCTGTCTCGGAAATTGGGCCCAAAACAGCTTGAATAGATCAGCATACATTTGCGTATGTGTTTGATAATAATGATGTTAAAAATCACTTGCCGATGCAGAAGGTGATATGACGTCCAGAACCAGTGTTTATGCTGGTTTCCTAGGACTCGCTTGTTTCTGGGGACTCACTGGAAACCCAAAATTACTTTGCATCGCTCGTTAAGGAAATTGGCAAGCGAACCGTCTCAAATTTCCGCATTTGAGCAAGCTCACCAATACCCGCGAAGCCGTTCAGCGCTCCTACTACTGACCTAGTTTCCTTTCTTTCGTGATCGCGTCCGCAGCGTTGCCTGCTACGACCCAGTTTGCCGACCCGGCAACGACGGCTTCATCCTCGAACCAAAGAAATCCGAAGTCGTCTATGCACTCTGGGAAATCCGGCTTGATGATGACGTAACCCGGAATCACCGCACCCGGAATGTAAGAGTTGTCGGCACGGTTGTTGCTATACGTCTTCGTCTTCGAGACCGTACCGACGCCGGCTACATACGACGTGCTGGATACCGGATGCGTGCCGAGGATGTAATTGACCGCGCGAAGAGTGTATTGGGGGCCCACCAGATCAGGGAACGCCTCGTGCAGAAAGTACATGCGAATAGCCATGTCGACCACAGCGCCCGAGCCGCCCCACGTGCCCAGGCTAGGCGGTACTCCGAATGGGGTGGCGTCCAGCTGCTGGTCCAGGCCCGCCATGTAGATCTTCACCGCTTCCCGCATCTGATCCTTTGCGCTCGCGTCCAAGTAGGGCAAAGCCCGGACTGCTGTCCAACCACGGTAGCCCATCTGCTGCGGGGTGATGACTTCGGGGAACAACTCTTTTAGGCGAGACCTGTACGGCTCGGCTCCATGCGTGGCGATGGTCAACTCCAGAGCCGCAGGCCAGTCCATTCCAACGCCAAAGCCGCCACGGCCGGGTCCGGCAGGCGTAGCCGCGGGTGCGGCAGACGCGCCCGCATGCGCCTGAGCGGTCGAGCTTGCGCGTCCAGCCCGAGCGCCGGCCACTACACCCTGAGACGCCCCCAGGACGCCACCTCCGGGAGCACCTGCCGGCGGTGCTGCTCCGCCAAAGCTGCCGGGTGGATTCGGTGTTGGGTGGGCTTTCTGGGTGTTCCAAGCTTTGATCGCGGTATCGAGGCAGTCCTTCGCCATAGCGTCGTCATAGCCCTTCAACACATCGGCCGCAGCCGCCAGCGCCGCAATCGCGTTCCACTCGAAGTAAGGATTGTCGCTGGTGAAGATCCAGCGATCGTCCGGCTTACCGGAGTAATCACCCTTGACCTCGTTCGGGCCGAGCTTCGGGTCATAGATGCGGCCGTCGGTCTTCGACGCTGCGTCGCCCAGATGCGTGTACTGGCGTAGATCTGGCTCGTGCGTGCCGCGGATTGCGTGGCCGATATTGTGATACTGCGTCAGGATGAGCATTGCGCCGTGCTTCACCTGTTGCACAGTATCCGGCACGCCATCGGGGCGATGCATCTCCACCGAACGCGCGGTTTCATCCACCGTAAGCTCGTCGTACTTCAGATCGAACTCGCGATAGGCCAGTGCCAGACTCTGGATGACGCTCAGTTGCGCAGGTTCCTCAAGATCGTAATCGCCGGCGTCGTACCAGCCGCCCACGTTCATACCAGGAATGTGATCGCCACCTTTGTACTTCCCGTCCGTTGCCGTAGCCTGATTCCAGCCGTCGAACTGCTCGCCGACCACAGGCGCGAGACGGCCATCGTCAAGGTGCGAAGCGCCATGCCACACTCGATAGGCTTCGCGAACCGAGACGTGATCCATCTGCTCGGCAAGATGGTGGTCCAGGCTATCCTGCCAGATGTTGGCGTAGGCGTCTTTGGAGATGGGGAAGGGCGCCGTTCGCTGGTCAGCATACTCGATGACATACAGCCCGGGATCTCTAACGGGGGTGAAATCGAATTTCGAATAGACGTAGCGAAGCCAGGGCGTAGAGGGTGTGATCGGCCCCTCGAACACCTGCTTGTACGATCCATCCTCCATCAGGCGCAGCACCTTCGCCGTTTGCGGGCCGGTGTACTTTGGGTCGAGTTCCAGCACCGCCACCTTGGAGAAGCCTGGCGCATACCCCACCTGGCTGTGCGCGATCATCGGCGGCCGCGTCCAATTCGGAATCTCATTGGGCTTGATGTGCCACACAATCGCGCCGGTCGTCTTCCCCGTCGGGATCAGCGAACGCAGCACGAACCAGCCGTTCTGCGCGCGGTCGCGGCCATCGAACAGCATGAGGTCGCCCGTGTCCGACTGGACGTTCACCCGTGCCAGCGCGTCGTCAACCCCTAACGTTATGCTCTTGCCCTCGGCGAAGGGCAGCGGTTGCGTGTACCCCTTGGCCTTGTCCCAGTCTTCCAGGTAGTACGCCTTTTTCGGCTCGTCAGGCAGCGGCAGCACCTTGATCATCGGATCGTTGGGCGTGCGCGGGAAGATGCCCGCTTTGCTTCCATCGACGAGGTAAGCCTTACCCATGTAGATGGAGGGCAGGAATTCAAGGTTGAAGCCCGCTCGCCCGGCCAGTTTCTGCGGCAGAGGCTTGTCGAGGTTGATAGTGACTCGTACTCCACCCGGCTCTGCCGAAACTTCCAGGGTATAGCTCAGATCGAAGGTCGGGAAGGCGAGGTCGGCGCTAAGCCGGTTGTTCGCGTGATCGGCATGCCGGCCTTTGAGGGTTGCCACAAGATCCCACTGCTCGGGCGTTGGCATGAGGCGAACGTCGCCGTTGGTGGCGATACGTTGGCCGTGAAGAATCATCTCCATCGCCGTATTCTTCTGGTCGACGAAAACCGGATGGTACGTGCTGTCGTACAGAAAGACGCTGAAACCTTGCGTATCCAGGTAATCCTTGTCGTTCACCTTCATGGCGACTTGGGCACTGACCAGGCGAGGCCCTGCGACGATGGCCAATACCACGCAAACTACGATTTGGCTCAGGCTAAAACGGTTGAGCTGCTTCATGCACCCAACCTAACATGACATCCGTTTGTTTGGCTGCCGTCCTTTTGTTGCCGCGCTCTCAGGCCTGTCCGCGACACGATCGTCATCCCCAATCATCAAAACCGGGAAACGGGGAGCCGACCCGTTCGTGTCGTCGAAACCCGTCCGGTATCTCTGCGATCGGTTATCTGTTGTGAAAGCTCTGCCCGCATGGACGCACTCGTCAACGCCCTTCCGTCCGTTGTAGCCTGTTGGGGCAAGACTGGCGCGTGCGCAGCGCGTCTCTAAACTCGTCAATCCGCCTGAGGACCAGAACTTCGCCGGACTGAGCTTCGAGCCTTCATCGACAATTAGGTTTTATTCCCGCTTAGTAGATGCCTTAAATAGGAGCTGTCTCATGAAGAAAGCTGTATTGGGTGTTCTAGTCCTTGCCGTCTGCCTATGGACTCTGCCCGCCCGGGCGGCCGCGCCGCTGCGGGTGATGATCCTCGATGGTGAGAGCGGCGGGACGTACCACAACTGGCGGGTGACGACTGAGGTGCTCAAGAAGGAACTGAACGAGGTGGGGCTGTTTGAGGTCGACGTTGTCACAGCGCCGCCGGCGGGCGGAGACTTCAGCAGCTTCAGGCCCGATTGGGGAAAGTACAGGGTCATCGTGTTCAACTATGACGCTCCAACCGAGCGCTGGCCGGCGGAGTTAAAGTCTTCCTTCGAGACCTACATGAGGAACGGAGGCGGCATGGTGTCGGTGCATGCTGCGGATAATGCTTTTCCCCGGTGGAAGGCGTACAACGAGATGATCGGGGTGGGTGGCTGGCGCGGCAGAGACGAGAAGGCGGGGCCGCACTGGTACTACAGCAACGGCAAGATGGTCTCGGATGATAAGCCGGGCAACGCCGGACATCACGGCCTTCGCCGGCCCTTCAAGATGACGGCGCGAGACCCGGACCACCCCATCATGAAGGGTCTGCCCAGAGTCTGGATGCACCAGGGGGACGAGCTCTACGACAGTCTGCGTGGGCCGGGTACGAACATGACGGTGCTGGCGACGGCCTACTCCGATCCGGCAAACAGCGGCACAGGGTTCGATGAGCCTCTGCTGATGGTCTCCAGATTTGGCAAGGGCCGGATCTTTCACACGGCGGTGGGACACGACGCGCTGGCCATGAGCTCGGTGGATGCGGTAGTGACGTTGCAGCGGGGGGTGGAATGGGCGGCCACGGGTAAGGTGACGCAGAAGC
>Ga0208357_1002092_pt1 | contig 13687 bp, 18 predicted proteins | sample NGESurdeep092012_6_FD_184487 | JGI IMG/M metagenome (GOLD analysis project Ga0208357, IMG submission 184487) | Arctic peat soil microbial communities from Barrow, Alaska - NGEE Surface sample F52-2 deep-092012 (SPAdes) | ecosystem: Environmental > Terrestrial > Soil > Wetlands > Peat ... | reverse complement strand
GTTTCTTCATATTGATCCGCTTTCTTTGGTGGTTTCCAAAGAAAGTCTCGAACAATGTCGCCGGATTATGCCGATTTTTATTTCCGGGTCTCCAACTATGTACCGGTCTTTGACACGCTCCTCGGCATAATCACGAACTCGGCATAACCGTCGGAAAAAGCACTGTGGTCACCGCGAGAAAACATTCATCCTTGAATGGGTCGGAAGAGATACGTATGACGTTTGAGAGAATCCTTATCGAATTGCCGTGAAACCCGTGGTCTTAAGGAAACGATGACTCTCCCACGACCTTCCACGAAGCACCATTTGTTGTTCTGGCAAGGCCGCCAAAGAGTATGGGCATCCATGCGTCGTGCCCGACACTCGTAAAATAGGACCCAAGGATGTTCGTTTTGGCTCCCAATATCGATCCATGCTGTCCAACAAATTTCCAATGACGGCCACCATCGGCACTGTATTCCAAGAAACCTGGACCTCCATCAATCCAGACGTACCGGCCGTCTTTGCTAACGCCGAAGGAGGAGACGTACATGACGCCGATGTTTCCGATGTTGTGTCCAAAGAGTGAACCTTGGGCCAACAACGTCCACGTATGGCCCGCGTTGTTCGTCCTATAGAGCCAATTCGTCGCCTTATTCATGCCAACACCGGCTGAACACATGAAGTACCAGTCGCGGTCGCTGATCGCCTGACCAAGTGGTTGTCCTCCTTGTGGACATGGGTTGACGAGCGGGTGCCAGGTTGCTCCTGAGTTGGCCGTGGCGAGGAGATGTGCCCCGTGCAGTGAAGAGAGATGGTTCTCCACCATCACGCCAGTTGACTGGTGCCACGCGATCACCGTCGCGGGGTAGGCGGAACTAGTTGTCCCTAGCGAATTTGACTTCGGCAGCACCGAGGGAATGCGTGAATCTCTCGATGCAGTAAGTGACCCAGGGCGAACGACATTTAGGAACGTGGCGCCACAATTTGGCGCGCCCGACATGTTCGAGCAACGCTCAGTCGTAGCGAGTAGTTGGCCACTTGATATCCACAGCGCAGTTGGTATACCGGGCACTGCAACATTCGACCACGTGCGACCTCCATTGGACGTGAAACGAAAACTGTGTGGGAAGCTTGTTGCGATGTAGCCCATTCGGGGAGCGAAGAAGGCCAGCAAGGGATTCCAACTAAAGTTGGGACTCGATATCCCCGCCGGGAGCATTCCCTCAACCCTCCAAGAGATTCCTCCATTGTTAGTCATCGTCAAATAGGAGTGCTCAATTTTTTGGTAACTCCTACTCCAAAAGGTGGAAATGGCAACCCCGCGCGTGGGGGAGAACATCTGAATTGCCACAACCGACGACGCATTGATGATCGTCCCCACGGGCAATACGGCGACGGAACCATTAGTCGATGCGGTGCTGGCACTCGGGTGCGTCAAGGGACGGTTTCCCAATCCGCCAACGTAAATCGAAGCAAGAAGCACGATGGCGCCGACCATGATGACAATTACGCCTATTCGCATCCTCCGTCGCCGCTTACGACGTCGAGCCTCGGGGATGAGAACCGTGGTCTCCTCTGGTGGAATTTGCTTCCTCTTTTCGACCAAAAGCGTCATGACCAATCCTCGCTACTGAACCGACAGGATCATGGAAGCGAGTTCGTCCTTGCGGTAGCCCTGCTCGCGCGCCATCGACACGAGTTCGTTCACTTTGGTGAGAAGTGCGCTACGCGCAGGCGTGCCGACCACTCTGATGCCCCGCCCCCTCGTGAAATCAAGAACGCCTTCTTCGCGCAGGATATGTAGCGCCCGAATGACTGTGTTCTTGTTCACTCCAAGGACATCGGCGAGGTCGACGGCGGGCGGTAGTCGCTCGCCCTGGGCGGCCTCACCATCAGCAATCGCACGTCGAATCTCCGCCGCCACTTGAAGGTGGAGTGCGACCGGCTCGTCTCGGTTGACTTTCGGAATTTTCATAGAACTACTCTTGATAGTATCATTGTCAGCATCGCGAGCGAGGAGATTCGGTGACCATGACCCCAACCGAGCAGCCCGAGCAGGTCGTAATGCCAGACCCGGCGGAGCTTCTCATCAAAGAGGCTCGCGAAAAGGCCCGACGCCGCCGTTTACGTTGGACGTCGCTGTTCACCCTCCTCATCGCGGCGTGCCTAATTGGGATCGGGATCGTTCACTTCACCTCCTCGCCAACGAGGACGAGTAGCGGCCGCCCAGATGCGTCCGCGAAAGCACTCACGTGTCCCAGCGCACGCGTGAAGTTACTGCGTGTGTTGGCTATCTCCGGAGGTTTGGGGCATGCCGGCCTGCTCGTTCGTGCCTCGGTGGCTTCCTCCTCGGCGTGCACGATGAGCGGCTACCCGATCGTCGGTGAAGAACTCACCAGTCACTCAACCGTGATGGCCAGTGAGATGCGATTCGGCTACCTGGGAGGATGGGCGACCGGCGCGCCGCTCCCTCGGCTCTCGATCACGTCGCGTTCTCGCGTCGTGTCATTCACGATCCAGAGTGCCGGATGCAACGGGCCCCGCCCGTCGACGAACGCAATCCAGATCACGCTGCCCGGTTCGCGCGAAACCATGACAGCGCGGTCGTTCTACGAGGGCGGTGTTGGTGTCATCCGAGGCTTTGGCATCTACTGTGGCCACCTTTTTGTGACACCGCTGGTCAAGGGCCCGAGCGGGAACGGGAAATAGGCCACGGACTTGTTGTTCAGATTTGCGGTTGATCTGGAATACCTAGAAACTTCTCACACGTGAGGTTTTGAATCGTTATTTGATAACAAGATTTGTACTGCATGTAGCAAATAGCTCGCTGGAAGTGAGATGGGACCCTTCATGAAGTTTCTTGAGCATGTGTTATCGGGCGCGAAGCGCGTTGCCGTGATTGGCGCATCATTGGCAATAGCGTTACCCGTCGTTGCTGTCATGACCATGCCCGAAATCGCTACAGCGTCTTCGGTGCCACCGACTTGCTCCTACAACCAACTCGAAGTGGCAGTCGCTTGGGGACCTGGTGCTGCGGCGGGCAACATCGGGATCCCATTCCTCATTGTCAATAAGAGCGAGTCCGCTTGCACGCTCAAGGGCTACCCAAGACTCCGGTTGTTTACTGCCGCAGTCAACAAGACTCCAATCAAAGTTGGGTTCAATACCTCTGGTGGGGTCTATGGGTACGTCAAGCCGAAGCTAACGGTGATTGCACCGCACTCGGTGGCAACCTTTGGCATGGACTATGGCGACGCGACGAATCAACAGGACACCAACGGTCCACGTTGCACCGCGCAAACCGTGAATGTGTATCTTCCGGTGACCCGCAATCCTTACGGTCAGGGTTATCAGACTGTGGTGAATTTCAACATTTGCTATTCGGGATTCAGGGTGGCGGTGACTTCCATCGAATCGAGACCCGTACCGACGCAGTGAATCGCGACGGGTTTCGCGTTGACCAGTGTTGTTCCAAATCTTCATGCCGTTGCCCAGTCGGCACGACCGTTGGGATACATGAGACCGTAGAGTTTGACTACTTTGGTGCGCCGGCCGGGACTTGAACCCGGAACCTGTTGATTAAGAGCGAGTTCCCTATCGTTGTGCAGTGTCGTTCTGGTTGCTTTGGTCTTGAAAATCAAGGCAATCGTGTTGTTCTGAGTCGGTTTGGTTTATCTCAATAGTTCTGGTGTGTGGGAATTTGTGTGGGATTTTCTTGCCGTAAATCTTGGAGAGAAATTAGGGCGGAGGCGTGCGGATTCGCTTCGGGTCGGCGATGTAACAGTCATAGGAGCATCACGCGTTCGCACCCTTGGGCCCTCCGATGAGTTTGCCAGTGCTCTCTACGGCATCAATTGGTTCATCGGAGTGTTCCATTGGGAACGCGGCGGTCCAATCCGACGTGCCTCCGCATACTCACAAGAAACCATGTGCCTACGGCCACTCCAACGACAATCTCAAACGCCCACACGAATCCGCTACGACCGACATTGCGACCGGCCACTTTCACCGCAAAGGGCTCCAGGCACAGTGCACCGGTCACGAGTGCTGCGGCAAACCACGATCGACGTGTGTGCCATCGGTACCCGAGCCACCCAAACAACGGCCCAAAGACGAGGCCACCGATCTCGTTCAATTGGTTAGTGCCCAAGAGGCCCCGAAGTTCCGCTAGGGAGAAGTGCACACCTTCCATCGGACTCAAGGTCATGGCGAAGTAACCCGCGAGGGCGGACAGCGTGACGACTAAGCCGGCCACCACCGCACGGCGCGGTCGTCCTTGCGTCGAGCCGACCAGGAAAGGAAGTATCAACCAAGGCGCAGAAAGCAGACTCACCGATATCGACCACCAGCCCATCGCGTTGACGGCGTGCACAGTTCCGAGATATTGATCCCCGGCACCGAACACCAGTCCCCCGATGACAATTACCAGGAACGCCATACGGCATACTAACTTCGTGGTTCAAACCGCCCATGGAAGGCGCCAGATCTGTTGAATCGGGACACGGACTCAACCGTCCGCCCACGGCGTCACTCGCCAGTCGGAGAATGCGCACGTCGGGTCCCCGACACCAACAATCTGCGACTGATCAAATCACTTGTGTTTGCTAGGTCTTAACGACTTCACGTTCGTAGGTGCAGTTAGCAGGTCCGGCCAATACAGGGAACGCACCCGCTGTGATGGCGTCCGGTCGTAGTCTGACCAAGTGCACCGATATTTAAGGATTAACACCGCAATCATCTTCTCAGGGCTTGTGCTTGCTGCATGCGGCTCGTCTAATGGACATTCCACGACAACGAGCGCTCCGTCAAAGAGGGCCGCTTCGTCATCTCCGTATCCAGCCAGGTTGACAATGAAAGCCGGGCCCTTATTCTCAACGACCGTATACAAACCCCCATTGTGGGGAACTGTGCTCACCGCAGCTCAGGTGCGATGGGTGAAATTCAAGTCATTGGGACCGAAGTACCGATGGGGCGTGTGGGAGGAACACGGTACAGCAGGGCAGTTCCCGGTTCGCAGCACGGACGGTGGCGCCCACTGGACGGCAGCCGGACCACAACTGGCGAGTGATTGGGCCGGCGGGGGGATTTTCTACGTCAACAGGGTGATTCCGGAAAGCTCGTTCTCCGTCGTGATGGTCAGCAATGCCGTTATTGATGTCACAACCGACGGTGGGCACCAGTGGTACCAATACTTGAACGCCGCCAGTGACTGGACGATGTCTGCCTACGCAGTTAGCGGTGGCATTGGCCTGCGTGTCAGTTCGACCGCCTACAAGCTTCCGAAGGGAAGTCATGCCTTCTACGTCTTGGATGTCGCTCACCATACGTGGCATCGGACAGGACAGTCGCTCGGCTAAAACTGCCTTTACGTCCATTGGGTACGGGCGCCAGCGAGTTCAACGTGTCGGCGAACATGATTTGCCCTAACTCGATCGCCGTGGGCTGAGCCTCCAGTCGGAAATTGTTGACAGCTCTCCGATACCAACAATCACAGGCGTCATTCAAAATTCAACCACGTTGAACAAATACCGTCGTCGAAAGCAGCTGTGGTTCCGTGACGTGGGTTTGTGCACTTCATCCCGATTATGCGACATGTTCTTGGCTGCTTTCTGCGATACAAATGAATATGCGAACTCGCATAGTGGTGACCGCGCTCATCCTTCTTGCTGTTGGCGGATCGATTGTGGTCGCGGCCTATTGGGTCAGATTTCCCCAGTACCAAGCGTCCATGCAAGGTCGACTCCTCATTTCAGGTGGGCCTGCTCCAGGAACACCGCGGCCATCTGAGGGTGAGGTCACGGCAACGAATGCGGTAGGTCATTCGTATAGAGTCACCGTCCCCGCGTCTGGGAAGTTCACTCTGCCTCTCCCCGCAGGAACGTACTCAATCACCGGCTCGTCACCTCAGTTTGGAAATGGTCAGTACAAATGTTTGGCGCCACGTGAAGTCACTTTGTCGAATGGCATGTCGACTCACGAGGATGTCTTTTGCTCCGAGAAGTAGCAACCGGTTTCACATCGAGGTTTCCCAAGCTCTTCAAGTCGCGCCGCGCAATATGGATCGCAAGCACCGAAAGATGGCTTTCGTAATTGTGTCCTGATTCAATTACTTCGATTTTGTTCAGAATTACCGCGACCGTTGGGGTCTACGAGCGTGAACGTTCACCTACTTACAGTGGGCCGCCCGGGTCTCGATCCCGGCACCTTGGGATTAAAAGGCCACCGAGTTCATTATTCTCTATTCACTAGATTCAGAAAACCCAATATTCGTAGGGGTTTACGTTCAGTGGATTCAGTGCGTTCAGTGGCTATCGAGAAATCTTAGGGATGAAATTAGGGATTTTTCCACTCGATCCTGGCGTCCGCGATTCAACAACGGCCAGCGCGCAGCAGGGGATCATTCCTCCGCCGCAGTAAGAAATCGCCTGGCGTCCCATTACGCTCGATGAGCTTCGAGCGATGCGTTCCCGATCCCGTGATGTTGGCGCGCTTAAGGGGACTCGAACCCTTACCTCCTGCATGCCATGCGGTCGTTTTCAATTCGCTGGCGTTCACCGGAGGGGCGGTTTAAGGGCGTGTGCGCACCGGGATCGCGCTAGTGAATGCTAATCAACATGCCGTTAGCTCGGTGGGTCGTCCTCTTCAATCTCAAGAGACGCTATTGGGTTGTCGCTCTCATCAACGAGATCGATTCGCGCCGGGGGAGCTTTGTCCCGATCCTTGTAGTGCTGTCGGTGTTTCTTGGCCAGGTCCTCGAGTGTCTTGTCAAAGGCCATGTGAGAGAGGTCACCGCCGATCCATACGAGGACCAAGACCCACCGCGCCGCCTTCAGCCAAGTCGATTGTTTGACAGCTTCAGCGCTGAGTCCGTTCTCAGAGAGACTCTCGAGGATCGTCGCCATGTCGGCGTCGTCTATGTGGATTGCGTTCTCTTGAACGAGGATCTCGGCCATAGGCGGATCGTAGGCCCTACCTGTGACTTACGTGGAGACGAGGACCCGGTTTCCAACTCGCGGAGAAAGAGCGGCCCTGCCGTTCTCTGCGGCAGCATGTGCCTCGAGTGCGGCGGCCCAGGTTGAGTATGTACGCGGCACGGGTAATTCTTGCCCGTCGCTCGCGGAGCCGTATGATGCCGACGGAAAAAATTTGCCGTCAGAGTTAGAAGCAGGTGACCATGTCCAGCGAAGACCTACACGCGCCGCGAGAGCGTCTGACGGATCAGACGATTGCCACGCACCAAGCGATTGTCTCATTGATGGAGGAGTTGCAGGCAATCGACTGGTATCGACAACGGGCTGACGACTGCGACGACGCTCAGCTCAAGGCAGTCATTGTTCACAATATGAACGACGAAATGGAGCATGCTGCGATGCTGGTCGAATGGTTGCGGCGAAACGTCGCCGAGTTCGCTACATAATTGGACAAGTTCCTGGGTGGCGAAGGTCCTATCGCTTGATCGATTGTCATCGAAAGCGTCAGCTCCAAGATCGCCTGCGCGTGGGCGAGGGCTGGACGGAAACTGGCTATGTCTTCGTGGACCAACTCGGGGGACCCTACTCTCCAGAACTCCTCTCGAATTTTTTCGAATGGCTTGTAAAGACGTCAGGATTGCTCAGGATTAGGTTGCACGACACCCGGCATGCCGCGGCGAGGCTAATGCTGGCGTCCGGCGTCTCGGTGAAGGTCGTTCAGGAAATGCTTGGTCACAGTTTGCGGCATGCACGATGTCCAATTCGTTTCACCGTCTTTGAGCAAGGTGTAGTAGAGACTTTCGTTGATTCAGGAATGCTTCGGTGGGGCACGAAGAAGGTGGTCGCGAGGTCTTGCAGGAGACACTCGAAGTTAAGTAGTGAGTGATCTCGAATTAAAGAATCTTGAGCAATGCCGTGGAGTACGATCGCTTGACCATGAGAAACACTGTGGCTGAGGACGCCCGCGATGGCTAACGCCAAGCGACTCCCTCAGCACGTGGGCATAATCCCCGACGGCAATCGACGTTGGGCTCAAGGTCGAGGTTTCGAAAAACAGGACGGCTATCACTTCGGACTGCAGCCGGGTCTGGAGTTGTACAGCGAATGCCTGGCGTTAGGTATTCCTGAGATCACCTTCTACGGCTTCACAGTTGACAATACGAAACGTCCTGCGTCCCAGATCGAAGCCTTTCGAAACGCGTGCGTAAAAGCCGTTTCCGAATTGGAGAAAAGGGACGCGGACCTTCTGGTGGTTGGCAACACTGAGTCGGCGCTCTTTCCCAAGGAACTTTTACGTTACACGCAACGGACCCGAATCGGCGAGGGGCGCATCAAAGTCAACTTCCTCGTGAACTACGGCTGGAGTTGGGACCTTAACTACTTGCTCAAGAACGGCGACGCAAGAAAGCGCGACAACGTCACCGACGGCATCGCGTCCGCCGATATCTCGAGGATCGATCTCATCGTGCGCTGGGGCGGCGGTCGGCGGCTCAGTGGCTTCTTGCCCATCCAATCGGTCTACGCTGACTTTTACGTGGTCAACGAACTGTGGCCCGACTTTTCAATTGAGCAGTTCAACGAGGCACTGGCGTGGTATCAAGAGCAAGACGTCACTCTCGGTGGTTAGAGGGTGGGAGTGGCCTTGACCCCGTTTGGTAGACACGGTGACCTTCTTAAGATGTGAGCACCAGGGCTCATGGGGTCCACTCCATTCTTCGCCTTTTCGGCGGGCTTGTTAGTGGGAAGCCCTTTTCGAGTCCGCCAAGATTCGCTCCATGATCTCAGCCGCTTCTTGATCTGGACCACTGGCGGATAAGCGCCGCGAGGGCCAACTAGTGCCCGAACATTCAGACGATTGAGGCGAAATCCATAACTCGTCGACGGAAGTCGTTACTGACCATTTGAGCGGAAGAGGATCAAAATGAGGGATGCTGCGGCGAAAGGCGAGTATTTGGCACTAAAAAACTAACAAAAACCCTTTATTCCCTTGGGTTTTGATTAGTGATCAGTCCTTTTGCTCCTTCTCGCTACAAAGGACTACCACCCTTTCAAGGTGTCCGTGGCCATGAGAAAGTATCCACTGGCGGCCAACTGAGGTCCCCACTGGTGGCCAGGAAAAGTCCCCGCCCTTCATTGAGTATCCAACCGCAGTGCCCCCTGACCGGTGACGGTGGTCGTTCCACCAACCACATCACTGACCAGAAGACACCATCAATGAAATTAGGGCGTTTCCGGGTTCTCCGTGGGTACCCCCTGCTCGTTGTCGTCCAGGGTTAGGACGCGATCCTACGGCCAGCACGTCGGAACGCCCTAGGGACGAACAGCGACTCCGTCCCCGAACTTGCGGTAAGGCTTGCCAAAGGCCACCTGTCGGGCTTGGCCTTCGGCAGCGTGACCTGCATGTTCATGGGTCCGATCATGGAGGTGGACGGCTGTCCGGGCGATGCCCATCTGGCGAAACCTGGTCTCATTGCGTCGAGCAGAAATAGCCTCATACGAACACCAGTTCGATTAATTCACCCACGGAGAACCTGGAAGCTCTATATATCGGCGCACACCGGACCTGGGGTTGACTAGGTACTTAGGTACTAGTAACCTTTTGGAGAGCAGGAGGTTCAAGGTCATGAGTACGCAAGCACCAATCAAGGTTAACGAGCAGACGAAAGAGCGCGTCCGCTTTCTAGCGACACTTATCGATACCACTCAAAGTGATGTCGTTGATCGAGCCGTACTGGAGTTCGCAGTTCGACATTCTGATCTCATCGAGAAGGGTATTGATCGCGCCCGTTCAGTGCTCGCCGATGGTGATGCCGCAGTCGCAGCTCACCTTCTCGGTGTACCTCTCGAAGCAGTTCAGTGTGTTTCTGGCGAAGTCCCCCGTACGCCCTAGCGCAGGCCAAACCGCACCGCTTCGAACCATTCGACCTCGCCGGTCGGCCAGTCGGACCGCGACTCGAAAGTGATCGGAGCGAGATGCTCTTCCAGGCGCGCGAAGAGAATATCGCGAAGTTCCGTGCGGATAATTTCTCCGTCCAATGTTTGAACGCTGAGAGCACACCAAATCTCGTCAATTCTATCCCCGCTAAAAATCAGCACGCGATACGGCATTGACTGACCGAGGTCCGCAGTCAGCTCAACTCCAGACTTCGTCTGCGCGGCGTCTACCAGTGCGTGTAACTCCGAACTGAGTTGACGCTGGAAACGCAGCACTGCTTCTGCGCTGTCGCGCAATCGATCATCGTCTGAGGGAAGAAGAGCGCCAGCGGCGTGAAGTTCGGCGAACCAGGCAAACGAATCGTCCTTGGAGCCAGTTTCGCGGCGCCGTCGTGCGCGATCGCCAATTTGGAATGCGAATTTCCGAGAGTTTGCTCTCCGAAGCTCCCGACGCGATTCAGGTTCAAGTCTTATAAGGCCCACTCATCTTTGCCAAAATTGCAACGTACCCTCCTTGTGATTGAGGGGAGATAAACCCAACCTCGTAAGGACCGTCATCGCGAGAATGTTGAGTACGTTCCGTCAGCAGCGGTTCGGGACTGTGAGTGTGAGTAAGCGCGAGCACGACAGCCCAAAGGTGAAGTTCACCACGACGTTCTGGCTTTGGCTCGTGGCCGGGGCTCCAGCACGGTCATTGGTGGCGTCATAGCGTGGCTGAACCGGCAGATGGAGAAATGGTTCTGTGATTGGCCTTTCGCGAACCACGTGGAATGCCGATCGCCAGAATCTGGAGAGGACGCCGGCGCGACAGCGTTTCACACGAGTCCGGGCTCAACAATTCAACGGAGCCGACAGTTCGAACATCGAAGTTGACGTCGAAACCAGCCAATCAGGTAACGGCGCGTCGCCGACCACGGCATGGGCGCCAGATCCATCCAGCCCAACGTGCGCAATACGCCAAAGCGAGAACGTCCGCCCTACGTGACACGGTCGAGGTCTCGCCGAACTACTTGGCTGTCTGGTACCAGACCACTCTCACGCCGACGTGAGGACCGACCACGCTCTTCAGTAGGCTGATCAATTCCTTAGTAGGCGGCGGAGCGGTCGGTCCCGAGAGTTGCACCTTGACGTCGACCCCGACAATCGACACGGCATTCATCGAAAGCGAGGGGTACGGACTGAGCCACGTCACGATCGTCTCGTTGATCGTCTGGGACAAGCGCGCCTGTCCCGCGTTGCGGACCGACGCCGAGGTGAGCGGGACCGCAACCGCTACTAGCGCCAGGGCGACCACCGCCACGCCGACGCGGATTCGCTTCGAAGCCATGCGCAATCGACCGTGGGGCACGAAGCCACTGGCCAGGAAGATCCCGGCACCTACGAGGATGATTGCGAGCAGGTTCACGACGTAGAGCAGCAGCGCCCCACGAGCCAAGTCGAGTCGCCCGATCGACACGGCGAATCCCACGACGCTGAGTGGCGGGACGAGCGCCACCGCGACCGCGACCCCCGGCAAGCTCGACGAGACGTCATCGCGCGACGTCGCGTAGGCGCCGGCGGCCCCCGCCGCCACCGCCACAATCAGGTCACGCAGGTCGGGACTCGTTCTCGAGAGGACTTCGGGGGTTAGAACCCGATCCGAGGACGGTAGCAGCGAGGTCAGGGCCCACGAGATCGCGACCGCTCCGAGCGAGCCGAGAAGGATGAGGACCGCCGAATCACGAAGTCGCCCGAACCAGCCCATCACGAGGGCAGCCGAAACCCCGAGCACCGGGGTCATGAGCGGAGCTATGAGCATGGCCCCGATGACGACGGCCGCTGAGTTCAAGGAGAGCCCCAGCAGCGAGATGATGGCGGAAAGACCCATCATCACCGAGAAGCGAAACCACCAATGGTGGACGTCATCGGATCCGGGAAAGAGTGCGGCAATGATCCGTCGGCGGTCTTCGGATGTCTTCACGGCCCGAAAGAAGAACCCCGAGGGCTCCGTCGCCAAGCCATTGGTCGATTCATCTTGGGGACCGAGCGTCATGAGTTCAACCCCTCACTTCTGCCTGCGCTGATGGCTCGTCGACGGTTCGTCGGTGGTGACGGGCACTTGCGGTTCGAAAGCGTCCATTTTGAGAGACTACCGACATGGTTCTCGTGCTGATCTTCTCGGTGACCCTGGCGGTGGCCGTGCTGGTGTCCCAGCTCACGCAGCGAACCGTCTTGTCGACCGCGGTGCTCTTCCTCGTCGTCGGGTTCCTCGCCGGTCCGAAGATGCTGGGGCTCATGACGCTCTCCACGCACGATCCCGCGGTCCACGAACTGGCCACACTCGCCCTCTTCAGCGTGCTGTTCACCGACGGCATGCGAGCCGGACTCAACGAACTGCGCGGGACGTGGAAGCTCCCCGGGCGCGCGCTGCTGTTCGGGATGCCCCTGACCTTCGCCGCGATCGCGCTGCTTGCGAGATGGCTGGGTGGTTTGGGGTGGACCGAGGCGTTCCTCATAGGCGCAGTCCTCAGTCCGACCGACCCCGTGTTCGCCGCGGCGATCGTGGGACGAAGCGGCGTGCCGGCCCGATTGCGCCACCTGCTCAACATCGAGAGCGGCCTCAACGACGGGTTGGCCCTGCCGGTCGTCGTCATCCTCTTGGCGGTATCCGAGACCGGGCAGTTGAACCCGGCCCGGCTGGCCGGCGACTTACTGGCGGGCGTGGCGCTGGGTATCGGGGCCCCCTACGTCTTCACGCGCCTCGAGCGCACGAAGCTCTTCTCTTCGAGCGTGCTCTACGAACCTCTAGGGCCGTTCTCCGTGGGCCTGACCCTGCTCGCGATCTGCTCGGTCACCGGGGCCAACGAGTTCCTCGCGGCATTCGTCGGGGGCATGACGATGGCGACCGTCAACCCGGCGGCTCGCGACGCCTTCCATCGCTTCGGTGAACTGATTGCTGAGTTGCTCAAACTCGCGGCCATCCTGGCCTTCGGGGCGCTGGTGACCCCGTCGTTACTGGCCGGCGTCGGTGCCAGCGGGTGGATCTTTGCGCTGGGTGCGATCATCCTGGCGCGCCCGGTGGCGATCGTCATCTCGCTGCACCGCAGTTCGATGGCCTGGCGCGAACAGGTCTCGGCCGCATGGTTCGGCCCCAAAGGCTTCGCCTCGGTCGTCTACGGACTGCTCGTGCTCGAGTCGTCAATACATGCTGCGAACCGGATCTTCGCCCTCACCGTGATCACGGTGGCGGTGTCGATGATCGTTCATTCATCGTCGGACATCATCGTCGCACGCTGGCTGGAAAAGGATCTTCCACGAGGCGCTTCGGAATCTCCCTAGCTTCTTTTAATCCCAAGCTGCCGGAATCGAGGCCCGAGCGGCCCATTGAGTCCCACGAATGATCCCAAGAGGAACTTAGGCTGGGCCCTCTAGAAGTTGTCAGCATCGTCATCGCGGCTCGTGAAAAGGATGAGTTCAGGGGTCTTTCAGATCATCACCGCGTCGGTCGCAAAGGGACCTCCGACCGCATCATCTGGGGGTGGCCGAAAACGTCGGATTCTGCAAAACGGAGGCCTAAAATGAGGCCTCCAGCGGTGCGCGACGTATTGCAGTACCAAAGTTGGGGTGGTTTGCGAAACGGCGAGTAATTCGAAAATCTTCGACTTTCCTTTTATGGCGCCGCGACCGTTGAGACCCACGAGCGTGAACGTTCAATCTTTCTAAGTGGGCCGCCCGGGTCTCGATCCCGGCACCTTGGGATTAAAAGGCCACCGAGTTCATTATTCTCTATTCATTAGATTCAGAGAACCCCATATTCATAG
>Ga0208357_1002089_pt1 | contig 13701 bp, 11 predicted proteins | sample NGESurdeep092012_6_FD_184487 | JGI IMG/M metagenome (GOLD analysis project Ga0208357, IMG submission 184487) | Arctic peat soil microbial communities from Barrow, Alaska - NGEE Surface sample F52-2 deep-092012 (SPAdes) | ecosystem: Environmental > Terrestrial > Soil > Wetlands > Peat ... | reverse complement strand
GATCTCGTGTGGCTCGCCCGAGAGCCGCTCGAGGCCCAGCGCCGAGGCGAGCCTCGCGGCTGGATCGATTGTCACGACACAGACCTTCTGCCCGCGCTCGGCGAGACCCAGCGCGAGCGCCGCCGAGGTTGTCGTCTTGCCGACGCCGCCTGCGCCGAGGCAGATGCACACGCGCTTTCCGCGCAGCCGGTCGGTCAGCGCTCGTCCGCGCCTGCGCTTGGCCATCCCCCGATCGTAGTTGTCGTGCAGGAATCCCCCCGCCACATGCGAATAGTCACCCGACGGATTCCTCAAGCATTCGAGCATCGGAGCTTCCCCCGTGGACGCCAAGGCAAAGGTCATCGCTTTCGCAAATCAGAAGGGCGGCGTGGCCAAGACGACGACAACGCTCAACCTCGCGGCTGCGTTCGCGGAGGAGGGGCACCGCGTGCTGTGCGTCGACATGGACCCGCAAGGGAACCTGACGATGTCTCAGGGCATCGACCCGGACACGCTCGACAAATCGATGTACGACGTGCTCGTGCACAAGGTCTCGATCCGCGAGGTGGTCCGCAAGCGTGAGATCGACATCGCCTGCGCGTCGATCGACCTCGCCGGAGCGGAGATCGCGATGTCGACGATGATCGGCCGCGAGCGCTCGCTGCAGAAGGCGTTCGAACCGATCCTCGAGGACTACGACTTCATCTGCATCGACACCCCGCCGAGCCTCGGCTTGCTCACGATCAACGCCTTGACGGCGGCCGACAAGGTGATCGTCCCCGTGCAGTGCGAGTATTTGTCGATGCGTGGTCTCATCCAACTGCAGAACACGCTCGCGATGATCCGCGAGAACCTCAACCCCGGCGTCGACATCGAGGGCATCCTGCCGACGCTCGTCGACTCGCGCACGATCCACGCGAAGGAGGCGATCGAGATCCTCGAGGAGAACTTCGGCGATCGCGTGTTCGCCTCGCGCATCCGCAAGACCGTCCGCTTCGCCGAGGCGCCCGTGAAGGGCATGTCGGTGCTCAAGTACGAGCCCGACGGCGTTGCCGCCCAGTCCTACCGACAGCTCGCCCAGGAGGTTCTCACCAATGGCCAATCCTAAACGCGCCTCGATGCGCGAAGGGCCCCTGGCGGCGCTGTTCAGGAAGACCGAAGGCGAGGACGGCGAGCCGGCGGGCGGGACGGGGATCGAGACAGAGTCCGCGTCCGCGCCCGCGGTGGCCGAGGCGGCGACTCCCGCGGCGGCCGCCGCGACGCCCCACCCGCGCGAGAGCGGCCTGCCGCACCCCGCCCTCAAGGGTTCGACCCAGGCCGATAGCGATTTCAAGTCGGACCCGGACGAGGAGCGCGTGCCGACGCCGCGCGAGCGCCTGCGCCACGCCTTCTCCTCGGAGATCCCCGAGAACGTGATGGATCGTCCCGCCACGCGCCCGGTGATGGACGATTACTCGCGCGAGCATCCCGCGCCCGCGAGCGCGCCCGTCGGCTCGGCCGGCCCGGTCGGCCAGCCCGTGATCCGTGTCGTCGGCGTCGGCGGCGCCGGCGTGAACGCGGTCAACCGGATGGTCGAGGCGGAGGTCGAGGGCGTCGAGTTCCTCGCCGTCAACACCGATCTACAGTCATTGCAACAGTCCACGGCCGACGTCACCCTGCACATCGGCGCCGAGCTCACCCGCGGCCTCGGCTCGGGCTCGGACGCGGAAGTCGGCCGCGCGGCGGCGATGGAGGACTACGACCGCGTGAAGGCACTGCTGAAGGGCTCGGACATGATCTTCATCACGGCCGGCGCCGGTGGCGGCACGGGCACCGGCGCGGCGCCGGTCGTCGCGCGGATCTCGCGCGAACTCGGCGCCCTGACGGTCGCGATCGTGACCAAGCCGTTCGGCTTCGAGGGCTCGCGCCGAGGCGAGCAGGCCGAGCGCGGCGTCGAGGCCCTGGCTGAGGAGGTCGACACGCTGATCGTCGTCCCGAACGACCGACTCTTGAGCGTGCTCGACAAGCAGACCGCGATGGTCGAGGCCTTCCGCGTCGCCGACGACGTGCTCCGTCAGGGCGTGCAGGGCATCTCCGACCTGGTGACCTTGCCGGGCCTGATCAACCTCGACTTCGCCGACGTGCGCACGATCATGTCCTCCGCGGGCAATGCTTTGCTCGGGATCGGCATGGGCGCCGGCGGCGAGCAGCGGGCCGTCGATGCGGCGATGCAGGCGGTCGCCTCGCCTCTGCTGGAAACCTCGATGGAGGGCGCGCGCTCGATCCTCCTGTCGATCACGGGCGGTCGAGATCTATCTCTGTGGGAGGTCAACGAGGCCGCGAAGGCCGTCTCGGAGGCCGCGCACCCCGACGCGAACATCATCTTCGGCGCGATGCTCGACGAGAAGCTCGACGACCAGGTCTGGGTCACGGTCGTCGCCACCGGCTACGGCGAGCAGGGCCGGCGCAACAGCGTCAAGCGCCTCACCGAGCCCGCGGGCGAGCCGCGCGTGCGGCGGACCGGCGCCCGGCCTCCGGCGCCTCGGCGTGGCGGGCTGGACGAGCTCGAAGTGCCCGAGTTCATCCCGAACCTCTGAGCGCGGTCATTCTGTGACGGTTTCGACCGAGTTGTGATGAGGTCGTGCCCGAAATGCGACGAAGGTGTGACGGGAAGATAAAGTCGGCGGGAGGTTATGTATGCAAAAAGAACTGCGTGTAACTATGGTGTCACGCAGTTCAAAAAGTGTTTCATGGATCAGCGCTCGGTCACACTTTCGTCGCACTTTCCTTTGAGTCTGGGTCGAGCGTGAGCGCTGAGCGGGGCGTCATCGCGGCCGGGCACCCGTTGACGGCAGAGGCCGGGGCGCGCGTCTTGCGCGAAGGCGGCAACGCGGTCGACGCGGCCGTCGCGGCGATGCTCGCCTCGTTCGCGGCCGAGCAACTCCTCACCGGCCTCGGCGCGGGCGGGTACATGCTCGTCGCCGGCGGCGGGGAGGCGCCGGTGCTGCTCGACTTCTTCGTCGAGGCGCCCTCCGGCCGCGGGGCGTCGGGTGACGTCGCAACCGGCCCGCCGCCGGCCGAGCTGCGAGCCGTCGACGTGTCCTTCGGCGACGCCGCCCAGGTCTTCCACATCGGGCCGGCCTCCTGCGGCGTCTACGGGACCCCGGCGGGCGTGTGCGCGGCGATCGAGCGCTGGGGCACCGTGCCGCTGGCCGAGCTCGCGGGTCCGGCTGCCCGCCTCGCGCGCGACGGGATCGAGCTGAACGCCGGCCAGGCCTACATCGCGAAGATCCTCGCCGATCTCTTGACCTCGACGCCGGAGTGCGCGGCGCTGTGGGCGCCCGACGGGCACGTGCTGAAGCAGGGCGAGCTGCTGCGCAACCCTGAGCTCGGCGACGCGCTCTTGCTGCTCGGGGAGGATGGCGCGGAGCCCTTCTATCGAGGCGAGATCGCGGCGAGGGTATGCGACTGGATGTCCGCGCACGGCGCCGCGCTGTCGAGCGAGAACCTCGCCGGCTACAGCGCCATCGAGCGCGAGCCCGTGCGCATGCGCTACCGCGACCGCGAGGTGCTCACCAACCCGCCGCCCTCGGCCGGGGGCACGCTGCTCGCCTACGCGCTCGCGCTGCTCGACCGCGGCCCCGCGCCGCCGGGCCTGGGCGAAGTGATCGCGGCGATGGGCGCGGCCCAGGACGAGCGCACCGCCGAGTTCGTCGAAGGTCTCGACGACGAGGGCTTCCTCGAGCGTTTCCTCGCGCGGAACCTCGGCTCGACGACGCACATCTCGGTGCTCGACGCAGATGGGCGCGCGTGCTCCGTGACCTGCAGCAACGGCGAGGGCTCCGGTGTCGTCGTCCCCGGCACTGGCATCCACCTGAACAACGTGATGGGCGAGCAGGACCTCAACCCGCTCGGCTTCCACCGCCACCCCGCCGGCCGGCGGATGCCGAGCATGATGGCCCCCACGGTGGTGATGCTGGCCGATCGGCGGTCCCATCGATCGCCGATCGGTGGGCAGGTCGAGCTGGTGCTCGGCAGCGCCGGCTCCAACCGTATCCGCTCGGCCCTCCTGCAGACGATCGTCGGTGTCGTCGACCATGGTCTGCCAGCGCGCGCGGCGGTCGAGGCTCCGCGCGTGCACTTCGAGGACGGCACGCTCTACGCCGAGCCAGGGGTCGATCTCGCGGGCCTCACCGGTCCGATCGTCGAGTTCCACGACCTCAACCTGTTCTTCGGCGGCGTCCAGGCGGTGCTCCGCCGCGACGGCGCGATCGAGGGGGCCGGCGATCCCCGGCGCGGCGGCGTGGCCGTGCGGGCGTGAGGTCAGTGGCTATGCCGCCGGCTTGCGCGCGGCGATCAGCAGGTTGTAGAAGATCGCCGGCGGCAGCCGCGACTCCAGCAGACGGCGGTCAAGCTCCTGGAAGAGCAGGTAGCCGCGATAGGCGTACTGGCGCCAGGCCCAGGGGACATCGAACGGGTCGGCGGTGGCCTCGAGCGTGCGGTTGGTCCAGCCGAACCAGTTCGCGAGCAGCTCCTCGCCGGTGACACGCACGTCGGCGAAGCCGGCGCCCTTGGCGAAGCCCGACAGTTCGCCCGGGGCGAAGGCGTGGACGTCGACGACGCCCTCGAGCGCCGAGTCGGGCGCGCCGCCATCGGCCGGCGGGGCAGGGCGCGCGCCGATCGCGCGGCGCCACAGCGGCGCGAGGGCGCCGGCGGCGCGCTTGGGGACGTTCGCCAGACGGTCGCCGTAGCGGGAGGGCTCGCCGGCGAACAGCAGCGTGCCGCCGGGCGCGAGCACGCGCTCGAACTCGGCGAACGCGCGCGGCAGGTCGGGGATGTGGTGGAGGATCGCGTGGCCGAGCACGAGGTCGAAGCTCTCATCCTCGAACGGCAGCCGCTCGGCGTCGGCGGGCACGGTCTGCACCTCCAGTCCCAGCCGCTCGGCGTTCGCGGCGAGGCTCGCGAGCATGCCCGGCGAGATGTCGCTGCAGGTGGCCTGCTCGATCAGGCCGGCGCGCATCATGTTCAGCGTGAAATAGCCTGTCCCGGAGCCGATCTCCAGCGATCGGGGGTAGACCGGAAGCCCGCCCGCCCGCTTGCCGTGGAGGGCCTTGCGGACCTTCGCGAGCACCTGGTTGTGGCCGAGGTCGCCGAAGTCGATCCCCCACTTGTGGTCGTAGTGATCGGCCGCCACGTCGTGGTAGCGGGTGTTTACTTCGCGGATCTCCCCGGCGCTGAGTGGCGGTGGCACTCCACGGCACCATATACTCGCGCGCCGTGTCGCGCACCCTCTACGAGCAGCGCAACCAGCCCGACGGCGTGCCGCCGCTGGCGCTGACCGGGGAGCGCACGCTGCCCGACGTGCCCGAGGAGAACTACTGGTTCCGCCGCCACCAGGCCGTATACGAGTGGATCGCCACGCGCGTGGCCGGTGAGCGCGTGATCGACATGGCCTGCGGCGAGGGCTACGGTTCGGACGTGCTCGCCGCGAGCGCCGCGAGCGTGGTCGGCGTGGACGCCAACCCCGAGGCCCACGAGCATGCGCGACTGCGCTACCGCCGTCCGAACTTGCGCTTCGAGCGCGATCTCGTCGAGAGCTTCTCCGAGGAGGCCGACGCCGTCGTGTTCCTGCAGACGATCGAGCACCTCCAGGACCCCGACGCGGTGCTCGAGCACTACCGCTCGCTCGTCGCCGGGACGGGCGAGCGGTCCGGAGGATCGGGGTCTGACGGGCCCGGTCGCGGGACGGTGTACCTGTCGACGCCGAACGTGCGCACGCTCGCACCGAAGGGCGCCACGCGCTCGGACAACCCCTGGCATGTCCACGAGTACCGCGCCGAGGAGTTCGAGCGCCTGTGCCGCCGGCACTTCGGCGCTGTAGCCCTCTTCGGCCTGTTCCACACCCGCAAGCTGCACGTCCACGAGCTCGCGCTACGGGCCGGCTGGGACGGGGTGCACGCACGGTTGGGTGTCACGAAGCGCTTCTACGATTGGTTCACGCCCGCGATCGCCGCCTCGGACTTCGCGCTGCGCCCGCGCGGGCAAGCCGATCTCGAGCGGGCGCTGGACTTCATCGCGGTGTGCCGGTAGTGAAGTCAAGCCGCGATTGCGGTGCGCTGGCGATCGTGCTGCACACGCACATGCCCTACGTCGAGGGCTTCGGCACGTGGCCGTTCGGCGAGGAGTGGCTGTGGGAGGCAATGGCCGGCTGCTATCTGCCGCTGCTCGATCTGCTCGACTCCGGCGCCCCTCTCACGCTGTCGCTGACGCCGGTACTCTGCGACCAGCTCGAAGCTCCCGGGGTCGCGGAGCGCTTCCGGGCGTTCGTCGGGGAGGTGCGGCGCGGCACGCACGAGGAGGATGCGAAAGGGCTGCGCGACGGCGGGCACGAGGACCTCGCGCGCGAGGTCGAACGCTCGTGGGGCGACTACGCGCGCGCGTTAGAGCGCTTCGACCGCTGCGGCGGTGACCTGCTGGGGGCGCTCGCGCCGTACGCGCAGTGGACCTCCGCGGCCACACACGCCGTGCTGCCGCTGCTCGCGACCGACGCCGGCGTGCGCGCGCAGGTCCAGACCGGTGTCGAGGCCCACCGCGCGCGCTTCGGAGGCGATGGCCAGCGAGGCGAGGCCGGTCGGGACGGGGCGGGGCGGGGCGGGGCTTGGCGCGGTGGCTTCTGGCTGCCGGAGTGCGCCTACGCCCCATGGCTGACCCCGGCGCTCGCCGACGCCGGGGTGCACGCCACCTGCGTCGAGCTGACCAACCGCCTCGGGCTCGGCGCGCGCGAGCATCTGTGCCCGCTCGTGGGCGAGGAGGGCGTGACGCTCGTGCCGATCGACCGCGCGAGCATGGCGCTCGTCTGGAGCGACGACGGCTACCCGGCCGCCGGCGTCTACCGCGACTACCACCACCACACCTACAACCATCACAACCCCTGGGGCAACGACGGTGAGGCCTACGATCACGGGCGTGCGGATGCGCTCGCTCGCGAGCACGCGGCGGACTTCGTCGCCCGCACCCGCGAGCGCCTGCGTCGCGACGGCGCCGGCCTGCCCGGAGGCGGCCTGGCGGTCTGCGCGCTCGACACCGAGCTGCTCGGCCACTGGTGGTATGAGGGGATCGCGTGGTTGGAGGCGGTCGTGGAGGAGTGCTCGCGGCAGGGGCTCGAGCTGGTGCGGTTGGACGACGCGCTGGAGCGCCTCGAGCCCGCTCCGCTGGATGGCGCGGCGACGCCGGGGAGCGATCTGCCGTTGGGGGGCGATCTGCCGATGGGTGGCGACGGAGAAGGAGAGGCGAGCAGTTGGGGTAAGAGCGGCGACCTCTCGACCTGGTCGGGACCGCAGGTCGCCGAGCTGGCGTTCGCGATGCGCGCGGGCGAGCTGCAGGTGGTTGCTGCGGGCGCGGCGGTCGGGCCGGCGGCGGTGCGCGAGCTGCTGGCGCTGCAGGCGAGCGATTGGCCATTCATGCTCTCCCGCGGTCTCGCCGTGCCCTATGCGCGCGAGCGGTTTGAGGGACACCGCCGGGCGCTCGAGCGCGCGCTCGCGGGTGGGTCGGGGGCGAGCGAGGAGGGGTTGCGCAACCTGGCGGTCCACGCCGACCCCGTCGCGTTGCTCGCGCCGTGACGGAACGCAGTCGGGATGAGGCACGGACTGAATCTTGATTGCGGACACATGGATATGTCATAATGGACACATGACTGGACTGGCATTGCTTGCTGAGGAGGTGGGCGTCAACGAGCGGACGTTGCGGCGGGCGGTGAGTCAGGGCACGCTGCACGGGAGCAGACTGACGCCGAGAAAGCTTGAGCTGCCACTGAGCGAGCGAGAGTACGTTCGTCGATCGTGGGGGTTGCTCTCCACGCTGCGCGAGGCTCTGCGGACAGAGCAGAACGTCCGCTTCGCGCTGTTGTTCGGCTCTGCCGCGACGGGAGTGGACACGCCTGGGAGCGATGTCGACGTGCTCGTCGATCTGCGCGACGCAAGCTTCGAGCGTGTTGTCGACCTCAGCACGAAGCTCACGCGGCTCGTCGGTCGTCCTGTTGACGTCGTCGAGCTCAAAGACGCCGAGGCTGAGCCTTCCTTCCTTGCCCAGGCCCTGGGCGATGGGCGCTTGCTTGTCGATCGCGAGGGTCTATGGCCGCGTCTGCGCCATCGCGAGCCTGGGTTACGTCGTCGTGGTGGCCGCCATGATGCTCGGCGTTTGCATAGCGCCCTCGCAGGGATCGATCGTCTGCTGGCGTCCTGAGCGACGATCGTGCCCGCTGAGCCCCGCAAGGTCGACCGCAAGCGCTGGCGGCGCGACATCGTTCGTCATCTCGAGGATTTCCCTCGGCAATATGCCGCTTTGGAGCGCGCGATGGCGGCCTTCGGTGGAGACTTCGACTTGGGACAGTTCAAGCAGGCCTTCAACACGATGGATGACATGGATGGCTATAACCGCGTGCAGGCAGTTGAGCGTGCCTTGGGTCGCGTGCAGAACTTTGTCGCGGATTTGGCGGGAGCCGGTGTGAAGCTTGCGCAACTGCCGCGTGTGCCAGAGGCTCAAGGGTCGAGCGTCCATCAGGCATTCGCGGCCCTGCGTGAAGCGGGGGTCATCGACGGCGAGCTGTGCCGGCGGCTCACGCGGGCACAAGACGCTCGCTCGATGATCGAGCACGGCTACATCGAAACCTCAGCCGGCAGGGTGCATCAGGCAGCCGAGCTAGTTCATGACAGCGCGCGTGACTTCATCAGCCGATACCGCACCTGGATAGAGCCCCACCTCAAGGACGGCTTCGATCCCTAGCCCGCTCACTCCCAGCGCATCGAGCGCGGCGCCTCGCGCATGCGGATCAGTTGCGCGGGCACCCCGCCGACGACCGCGTTGGCGGGGACCTCCTTGGTGACGACCGCGGAGGTGCCGACGATCGCGTTGTCGCCGACTACAACGCCGCGGAGGATGCAGGCGCCGTAGCCGAGCCAGACGTTGTGCCCGACGCGGACGTCGCGCTTGTAGATGCCCTGCAGGCGGATCGGGCGCTCGACCTCGACGACGCCGTGGTCGAAGTCGATCAGCATCACGCGGTCGGCGACGATGCACTCGCGCCCGATCGAGACGTGCTGGAAGGCGGAGATCGTGCACTCCTGACCGATCACGGTCTTCGCGCCGATCGAGACTTCGCCCTCGTGGACGCGGATCTTCGTACCGTGTCCGAGCCAAGCCCAGCGTCCGATGCGCAGCGTCGCATCACGCCCGATCTCCAGCTGCACGCCGGGGCAGATGAAGCAGATGCCGTCGGTCTGCAGGCGCCGGCCGTGGCGCAGCTTCAGGAACAGGAAGCGCGCGAGCAGGTGCAGGTAGGCGCGGCTGAGCATGTGGTTGGCGCGCATGAACCGCAGTAGCGCGAGCGGACCGCCGTGGAGGGGTTCAGGTGCTTGGCGCGGACTCACGAGCGGGCATCCTAGATACTTCCGCCGTGCCTTCAACGCTCGCACAACGATTGCTCGACGGCGACCGCCGTGCGCTGGCGCGCGCGATCACGCTGGTCGAGGACGACCGCCCGGAGGGCTGGGAGCTCGTCAAGGAGGTCTATCCGCATACGGGGAAAGCCGCGGTCGTCGGCTTTACCGGGCCGCCGGGAGTGGGCAAGTCGACGTTGATCGGCGCGCTCACGAAGGTCAAGCGCGAGGCCGGGAGGACGGTCGGCGTGCTGTCGATCGATCCGTCGTCGCCGTTCACGCAGGGGGCGCTGCTCGGCGACCGGATCCGGCTCTCCGAGCACTTCCTCGACCAGGGGGTGTTCATCCGCTCGATGGCCAACCGCGGCGCGCTGGGGGGGCTCTCGGAGGCCGCGCTGCAGGCAGCATTGCTGCTCGACGCGGCCGGCCGCGAGGACGTGTTCGTGGAGACGGTCGGCGTGGGGCAGGCCGAGATCGACATCATCGACCACGCCGACACGATCGTCCTGGTGCTGATGCCCGGCTCGGGCGACTCGATCCAGGCGCTGAAGGCCGGGGTGATGGAGATCCCCGACGTGATCGTTATCAACAAGGCCGATCATCCGCTGACGGACACGATGGTGCGCGAGATCAGGGGCGTGCTGTCGCTGGCCAACCTCGACCGCTCGCCGGAGGAGGCCGCGAAGCGCTGGCGGGTGCCGATCTGCAAGACGGAGGCGACGCGGGGAATCGGCATCGAGGAGCTCGTGGCTCACCTTGCCGAGCACCGCGAGCACATCCTCGCCGCGGGCCAGCTGGAGGAACGACGCAGGCGCAATCTGCACAACGAGGTGCTGGCGATCGCCACCGCCAGGATGCGCAGGCGCCTGGAGGAGGAGCTGAGCGAGGACGAGGAGTTCAAGCGCCTCTTGGAGGAGGTGGTCCAGCGCCGCCTGGACCCGGCGAGCGCCGCGACGAGGCTGTTGGAGCGTGGCGTGTAGCTCGTCAAGAGACTCTTGACGGACCCTGGGTTGTCCTGAATAGTTCCTCCATCTCGACAAGGTGGCACTTGGGATCGTCGCGTGCTTCCCGCGCGAGCTTGCGGTCGAAACCCGAGCGCGAGAACAGGTAGATATCGGGCTCGGGCGGGTCGGATTCGTTGGCGGGCTTGCGCGTGCCCGAGACCAGGTGGCCGGCGAGACGACGCAGCTGCGCCTTCTCGCCGCTTCTCATGACCCCGGCGGTCCACTTGCACGAGCCCAGCGCCAGCACCGCGCCCTCGTAGTCGACGGCGACCGCGTCCAGCTCGCGCTGGACGTTGCGCGGGCCGTTGTCGGTGCTCTCCTTGACGTTGCCCCACCACCACCCCGCGTTCGCCGCGCCGATCTCCTCTCGTAGCCAGCTCTGGCAGATCTGCTCGAACGCAGGCTTTGAGACGAACGTGTCGAGATTGGGCAGAACCAGCCCGTCGAGGTGATGCTTGGCGTCTGCGCGACGGTGCAGACGGCTCTCGTAGGGGTGGACGAATGTGAACCAGAAGCGCAGGAACGGATCGTCGATCGCGAAGCGGACCATCCTCGTGCGGTCCGGATTGAGGACCGTGACCGGATGTACCCGGCGCACCAGGCCCATCTCCACGAGCCGCTCCAGGAGTTGGCCCATAGCGCCGTCGCTGCGGCCGACGCGAGCGGCTATCTCGTTGCGTCGAGTGCGGCCTGCGGCGATTGCCCGGAGGATCGAGAAGTAGACCCCGTCCTCGCGCAGATCCGAGTGCTGAGCGAAGAGAAACCGGGGCTCCTGACGGAGTAGACCGTCGGATGCCAGGATGTGGCGTTCGATGTTCTTGCCGAGAGTCGTCGAGTGATCAAGCGCCTCCAAGTAGTAGGGGACGCCGCCGAACACTGCATAGGCGCGGATCAGATCGACGGGCTTCCACTTCACTAGGAAGTGCCGCAGCTCGGTGAATGGGAACGGCTGCAGATGCAGCGAGCCGGTGCGCCTGCCGTACGTGGTCGCGCCGTAGCCGACGATCTCGCGTTCGAAGAACGACACGTCGCTGCCCGACAGGATCAGGAACAGGTTGGGGTTATCGCGGTGCTCGCGCCAGAAGCGATTGATCAGCGAGCCGATCGCGGGTGTCTCGCGGGCCACGAACTGGAACTCGTCGAGGGCGACGAGCAACGGCCCGTTCTGAAGCTCTTCGCCGATCGCGGCGAAGAACGCTTGCCAGCTCGACAGCGGCTGTGCGGCGAGCAGCTCTCGCCCACTCGTCTGGGTCAGCGCCCTTGACAGATCGTCCAGGTGGTCGCGTTCGGTCCCGGCGCTCGCTTCGAAGTAGACGCAGCGCTTGTCCCCGGCGAATCGCAGGATCAGCTCGGTCTTGCCCACCCGGCGGCGGCCATAGATCACGACGTACTCGGCTTTGGCTGAGCTCCACCGCTGCGCGAGGGCCTTGAGCTCATCTGTGCGGTTGTAGAACCTCATCGACAACAATGATAGCTACAACTATGATAGTTACAACTACCTTTCTCAGAAAGGACCCTGCCACCAAGCCCCCGTCTAGGCCCCGAGCGCCCGCGCGATCACCATCTGCTGGACCTCGTCGGTGCCCTCGCCGATCGTGAGGATCTTCGCGTCGCGGTAGAAGCGGCAGACGGGGTACTCCTCGATGAAGCCGTAGCCGCCGTGGATCTGGACCGCCTCCTCGGCGCAGCGCACCGCCAGGCGGCCGGTCTTGAGCTTCGCCTGCGCCGCGGTCAAAGTGAAGTTCCGCCCCGCATCCTTCTCGAGAGCGGCCTTGTAGACGAGCAACCGGCCGGCCTCGATCTCGGTCGACATGTCGGCGAGCTTCGCCTGGATCGCCTGGAACTTCGAGATCGACTTGCCGAACGCCTTGCGCTCTTTGGCGTAGGACAGCGCCTCGTCGAGCGCGCCCTGGGCGAGGCCGACGCCCATCGCGGCGACGCCGATCCGGCCGATGTCGAGGATCTGGAGGAACTGCTTGAAGCCCTGTCCGCGGGGGCCGAGCAGGTTCTCCTCGGGGACGCGGCAATCGCTGAACGTGAGCGGGCGCGTGTCCGACGCGTTCCAGCCCATCTTCCGATAGGGCTCTCCCTGCTCGTAGCCCGGCGTGCCGTTCGCGACGATCAGGTTTGAGATCTCCTTCGTGGGGCGGGCGGGATCGGATCCGTCCTCGCCGGTGACCGCCGTGATGCACACCAGCCCGGAGATGTCCGTGCCGGCGTTCGTGATGAACTGCTTCGCGCCGTTCACCGTCCACTCGCCGCCGGAGAGCGTCGCGCGCGTGCGGACGTTCCCCGCGTCCGAGCCGGCCTCGGGCTCGGTCAGCCCGAACGCGCCGAGCCGCTCGCCCGCACACAGCCGCGGCAGCCACTCGCGCTTCTGCGCCTCTGAGCCGAACAGGTAGATCGGCTGCGTCCCCAGCGAGGTGTGCGCGCAGAGCGTGATCGCGACCGAGGAGTCCACGCGCGTGAGCTCCTCGACGGCGAGCGCGTAGGCGAGCGTGTCCCCGCCGCCGCCGCCGTACTCCTCGGGGAACGGGATCCCCATCAGGTTGAGCGCGCCCAGCTGGCGCACGATCTCGTAGGGAAAGGACTTGGTGCGGTCGAGCTCCTCGGCGACCGGCGCGACCTCGCCCTCGGCGAACTCGCGGACGGTGCGGCGGATCAGCTCGTGGTCGGGGGAGAGGTCGAAGTCCATGGGCGGGCATTCTCACAGACGGGCCGAGCCGGGCCCCTCTCGGCCAAGCAGGTCCGCGACTTCATTCCGGCCGGACTTTTGTCGGCCGGAAGGAATGTCCGGATCCTGCGCCGCTCTCGCCGCCGCGGGGACATGCGTGGTTGGATCATCGAGGCGCTTGACGACCGCCGCCCAGGCCGCGCCGCGCGGGTCGAGGTGCGCGCGGTGGCTCCCCGCCAGGCCCTCGATCTCGACGAGCTCAACCTCGCCGCCAGCCGCGCGCGCGGCCTCCGCGTAGCTGCGGCTGAGCTTCACCGAGACGGTCTCGTCGAGTACGCCGTGGACGAGCAGGACGGGGATCGAGAGCGGCAGTAGGCGCATCGGATCGCCGGCCGCGTAGCGCTCAGGAAATTCCTCGGGCGAGCCGCCCATCAGGGCCTGTACCGCGCCGCCGTGCCAGCGGCGGTAGGCGTCCGTGAGATCGGGGACGCCGGCCAGGGAGATGACCCGTCGCGGATGCACGCACGGCGGTCCGTCGAGAGCGCCCGGGGCGCCGTCCGGCAGGTTCAGCCGGCCGGCCGCCCACAGCGCGAGGTGGCCGCCGGCGGAGTGGCCGAGCAGGGTCACCCGG
>Ga0208357_1002088_pt1 | contig 13706 bp, 11 predicted proteins | sample NGESurdeep092012_6_FD_184487 | JGI IMG/M metagenome (GOLD analysis project Ga0208357, IMG submission 184487) | Arctic peat soil microbial communities from Barrow, Alaska - NGEE Surface sample F52-2 deep-092012 (SPAdes) | ecosystem: Environmental > Terrestrial > Soil > Wetlands > Peat ... | reverse complement strand
GGCCCTTGCCGGCTTACGCTCTTCAAAGCAGGTATCCAACGGGCTCCGGCCGCTTCTCCACGCTACCGCGGAGCTCAACCTTCATACAGGTATCCATCCTTGTCGGGATCGCGGCGTCGGACGGATGGACCCCGACTTTCGTCGGGGTGGCGGCGAAGAAGCATCTGCCGAAATCACGCATGCTATGCCAGCCCCAACTCGCTAGCGACGCCATACCCATCCGCCAGCGCGCGCAACTTGTTCCAGGTCGCGTCCTCGACCGCGATGCCGTCGCGTCGTCGCTCCACTTCGCGAACATGCTCGATCTCGCCGGGATAGAAGATGCCGGTGCTGCCCTCGGCCAGCGGCGTCGCTTTGAGATAGCGCGCGAACTCGGCGACTTCCTTCTTGAAGTCGGCGAGCGGGCGGAAGGCATCGACCTTGAACACCGCGAGGAAGCAGCCGTCATTGTGCCGGCCGGTCGGCTCGACGCCGAAGCCCAGCCCGGTCAGCAGGCCGCACAGAATCTCCACCATCACCGCGAGGCCGCTGCCCTTATAGCCCTCGGTCGCGCCCAGCGGCAGCAGCGCGCCGCCATTCTTCAGCAGCGCGGCAGGGTCGGTGGTCTGCCGCCCATCCTTGTCGATCACCCAGCCCGGTGGGATCGACTGGCCGCGCGATGCCGCCAGCGAGACCTTGCCATGCGCCACCGCCGAGGTCGCCATGTCGAGATAGAGCGGCGCGTCGAGATCGGACGGCACCGCGATGGCGATGGGGTTGGTGCCGAGCCGCGCCTCGCGGCCGCCGAACGGCGCCACCACCTTGGGCGAGCGGCCGCTGTCGGCGGTGGCGATGCCAATCATGCCTTCCGCCGCCGCCAATAGTGGATAGGCGGCGAGCCGGCCGACATGGGACTGGCGGAAGACCGTGGTGGCCGCGACATTATTCTTGCGCGCCTTGTCGATGGTCAGGCGCATCGCGCGCTCGTTGACCACGAAGCCGAAGCCCCAATTGCCGTCGATCACCGTGGTGGTCGCGGATTCCTTGACGATCGTGAACGGCGCGCCGGGAACGATGTGGTTCCGCTTGATGCGGTCGATATAGGTCGGCACCAGGATGATGCCGTGGCTGTCATGGCCCGCGAGGTTGGCGTTGACACAGCCGCGCGCCACCGCCGCCGCTTCCTCCGCCGAGGCCCCGGCCGCTTGCAGCAGTGCCGCGCCGATCCGTTGCAATTGCTCCGCCCGGACGTTTGGCATTGGCGCACCTCTGTCGTCAGTTAACAGTTCTCAGTTATCAGTCATCAGTTTTTCACTGACAACTGATAACTGAATACTTGGAACTTAGTGCTTATTTCTTCACTGCGGAATAGGGCGCCTGCAGCTTGCCCGACACGAACTCCGGCGGGTAGAGAATCACCTGCTTGCCGGGCTGCTTGAACTGTTCGATGCCGCTGCTGTCGATGCCCTGATACTGGATGAATAGAACGCGCGATTTTTCCCATTCGCCATTCTCGGCGAACTTCACATCGCCGACGATGGTGTGGAAGGTGGTGGCGTGGATGTATTTGGCGATCTTGGTCTGGTCGAGCGAGCCGACCCCCTTCACCGCGTCCGCCAGCACCTGCAATTCGGCATAGGCGAAGGGCGGCAGGTAATAGCCGAGCGGGTCGGCCTTGCCGGCGATGGTCTGATAGCGCTTCAGGAACGCCTCGATGCCGGGGAACTTCATGGTCGGTTCGGGAACGTAGACATCGTAGACCGTGACGCCGTTGAGCAGCGGCCCCAGCGCCACTTTGATCGGCGCGAAGGCGAGGCCGATCATGCCGCCGCCGAACAGCTGGGTCTTGAGGTTCAGCTCGTGCGCGGCCTTCAGAATGCCGACGCTGTCGGTCGGATAGGAGGCGACATAGATGAGGTCGGGGTTGGTCGCCTGCACCGCGCGCACGATCGGCGTGTAATCGACGGTCGAGGGCGGATAGGATTTGTCATAGACGGTGGTGAGGCCCATTTCCTTGACCATCCGCCGCGCGCCGCCGATGACATTCTGCGCGTACTCGGCGTCGGCCGCGACCAGTGCCACGGTCTTGGGCTTCGGGGTCATCGCCATCGCGATCTCGAACCAGCCCTTCGACGGGGCGACCGCCGTATCCTTGCCGTTGGGCAGGATCTGGAAATATTTGTCGTATTTGAACTTGTCGTTCACGGCAGTGCCGAACAGGGTCATGAACACTTTGTCATGATCCATCACCACCGGCATCGCCGGCGCGATCATGTTGGTGCCGTAGGAGGAGACGACGAGGTCCACCTTGTCGACATCGATCAGCTTGGTATAGATGCCGGGCACATTCGCCGCGCTGCTCTGATCGTCATAATAGACCAGCTTCACGGGCCGGCCGAGCAGGCCGCCCTTGGCGTTGATGTCCTCTTCCCAGATCTTCATCGCGCGCAGCGATTGCGTGCCGCCGCTGGCGAGACCGCCGCTCAACTCCATGCTGAAGCCGATCTTGATCGGGTCGGCGGCGCGCGCGGTACCGGGCAGCGCGAGCAATATGGCCGTGGCAATCGCCCAGCCGGCTTGGCGTCGATTCATGCTTCCCTCCCAAAATTTTGTTGCGCGAACAATCCGACAGCGAGGCCCAAATGACAAGAAAAGTTTGGCTGGCCCCGGCTCACGCGGTCTCGACGATCCAGATGGCGCCCGGCAGCTCGACGCTCTGGCCTTTCTGATGGGGCGCCAGCGCCGCGCGGATCGACGCCGCGACGGCGGCGCGGACGCTGTCGGGCTGATCCTGCAGCGCGCGGCTGGTCGCGCCGATGGTCATGGTCTGACGCACGGCGGCATCGAGGCCGGCGCCGCCGGCGACATCGAATGCGAGGTCGGCCGGGGTGAAGCGCGGCTTGGCGAAGCCAGCTTCCGTGAGGATGCGCGTCACCCGGTCGGGATCGGCGAAGGAAAACGGCCCCGGCTCATCCGCGTTGGCGGAGGGCAGGCGCGGCACATGCTCATAGGCGGCCATCAACGGCGTCAGCATCCACTGATTCTCATTGAGCTTGCGCCAGCACGCGAACACCACGCGGCCCTCGGGCTTCAGCGCCTTGCGCAGATTGGTGAAGCCCGCGGTCGGGTCGCCGAAGAACATCACGCCGAAGCGCGAAAAGAGAATGTCCGCGAACGGCGCGCCGAACGCGTGGCCGGTCGCGTCGTCGGCGATGAAGTCGATATTGTCGAGCCCGACGGCCCGCTTGCGCGCCAGCGCGATCATGGCCGGTGAGACGTCGAGACCGATCACGCGGCCGTTGGGTCCAACCTGCCGCGCCAGCTCGATCGTGGTCGGGCCAAGGCCGCAGCCGACATCGAGCACGGTCTCGCCCGGCCGCGCCTTCGCGTGGGTGAAGAGCAGCGACGCCACGCGCGCCAGCATGATTTCGGTGCGCGCGCTTTCATCGACCCAGCGGTTGCCGCCCGCGCCGCTCCAATAGGTGACCTGATCCTGGTGCAGCTCTGTCGGGCTTTTCATCGCTGATTTCCTTGTGACGATGGCCTAAGGTTATGGCGATTATAGCCCGTCCGCGACGCATGGTAAGATTTCAAGAGAAGGCGCGATGCCCAGCACAGATATTGTCAAAGTTCCCGCGTGCGATGTCGAGATAAAGGTGACGCGCGGCGGCGCGGGCGCGCCGATCCTGTTTCTGCCCGATGCCAGCGTCGGCGCGGCATGGCTGCCGTTTCACGACCGGCTGGCGGTGCGCAACGCGGTGATCGTGCCCGAGCATCCGGGCTATGGCGGCGGCGACGCGCCGCCCTGGCTCGACCGGGTCGCCGATCTCGCGAATTTCTATCTCGATCTGCTGGACCAGCTCGATCTGCCGCCGGTGCATTTGGTCGGGGCGTCGCTGGGCGGCTGGATCGCCGCCGAGCTGGCGACGCGCAATACCAGCCGGCTGGCGACGCTGACGCTGATCGACCCTTGGGGCTTGCGGGTGGCGGGCACCAGCGGCATCGACCCGTTCGTGACCGGCGACGAGCAGGCGCTGCGCGATCTCTTCGCCGACCCCAAGGCCGCCGACGGGGTGGTGGCGCGGATGCTGGCGCCCGAGGCGGAGGATGCGCTGCTGAAGGGCAAGACGGTGACGGCGAAACTCGCCTGGCAGCCGCGCCTCCACGATCCGCACCTGGTGAAGTGGCTGCATCGCATCGACGTGCCGACCCAGATCGTGTGGGGCGAAGCGGACCGCGTGCTGCCGGTCGCCTATGGCGCGGCGTGGCGGCGCGCGATCATCGGCGCGCGCCTCGTCATCGTGGCGGGCGCCGGGCATTTGCCGCATATCGAAAAGCCCGGCGAGACCGCCGGCGCCGTTACCGATTTCATCGCGCAACCGAGGGCCGCGACATGAAAATTTTCAACTTCCACCTGATGCCATATGCTGATGCCGACCTCGATGCGATCGAGCGCAACGGCTCCGCCTGGGTGACCTATTCCAACAGCCATTACGACCCGGTGAAGGGCGCCGAGCTGTTCAACCAGTATCTCGATCAGCTCGAGCGGGCCGACGAACTCGGCTTCGACGGCGTCTGCGTCAACGAGCATCACCAGACCGCCTACGGCATGATGCCGGTGCCGGGCGTGCTGGCGGGCGCGCTGTCGCGCAAGATCAAGCATGGCCGGCTCGCCATTCTCGGCCGCGCGCTGCCGCTGGTGAACAATCCCCTCACCATCGCCGAGGAATTCGCCATCCTCGACAACATCACGCGCGGCCGCGTCATCGCCGGCTTCGTACGCGGCATCGGCGCCGAATATCATTCGATGGGCATCAATCCGGCGGAATCGAATCCGCGTTTCCAGGAGGCGCACGATCTGATTATTCAGGCGTGGACGCGGCCGGGGCCGTTCGCCTTCGAGGGCAAATATTATAATCTGCGCTACGTCAATCCATGGCCGCTGCCATACCAGAAGCCGCATCCGCCGATCTGGACGCCGTCCTCCGGCTCGATCAGCACCATCCGCTGGGCGGCGAAGATGCGCTATACTTATTGCCAGACGCTGGCGCCGATCGGGGCGGTGGCGAAAGTGTTCGACGCCTTCCGCGAGGAGGCCGACAAGGCCGGCTATCAAGCCTCGCCGGATCAACTCGCCTGGTCGAACGCGATCTATGTCGCCGAGACCGACGAGCAGGCGCGGCGCGAGGCCCGACCGCATCTCGAATCCTATTCCAATCGGTTCCTGAAAATGAACCCGGTGATGATGTCGCCGCCCGGCTACAGCAGCATCGAATCGGTGAAGCGCCAGCGCGCGATGCGCGGCACCCGGCCGCAAAGCCCCGATGAGCTGATCGACGCCGGCGTCGTCATCGTCGGCAGCCCCAACACGGTACGCGAAAAGCTGGCCGCCTATCAGGATCTGGCGGGGTTCACCTACTCGCTGACCAAGACCCAGTTCGGCACCATGCCGCACGCCATGGCGATGGCGAACCAGGCAGCGGTCGCCGAGGAAGTGCTGCCCTATTTCCGCGACCGCGCACCACAGCCGCGCCGCGCCGCGGCGGAATAATCGAAGCAGTCGCCTCATCCCGAGCGCGCCCGACGGGCGCCGTCGAGGGCACGACAACGCGGTGAGAAAATTCGAACCGCCAAGCCTGCCCCGGCCCACGAGCCGGGGACACCAAGACACCAAGTCCATTCTCGAACTAACCGAGCGCCTCCCCGGCGAAAGCCGGAGTCCATCTTTGCCGTGGATACCGGCCTTCGCCGGTAAAGGGAAAACGGTGCGAACTTTGGAAATATTCCTCATCCCGAGCGCGCCCGAAGGGCGCAGTCGAGGGACGCACGACGGCTTGCCCAGAAATGACGCCAAGGCACCAAGTCCATTCTCGATGCATCCGAGCGCCTCCCCGGAAAATACCGGTGTCCATCTTTGCGGTGGATACCGCCCCCGGATCGTGGTCCGGGGGTTCGCCGGTAAAGGGAGAGTGGTGGGGAACCTTGGCGTCTTGGCTAGGCATCGCCCCACACCGCGCGGGCGGTCTCGACGACGAGGCGCAGCTTGGCGAATTGCTCGGCGTCGGCGACGGCTTCGCCCGCCGCCACCGAGGCGAAGCCGCATTGCGGCGAGAGACACAATTGGTCGAGGGGGGCGAACCGTGCCGCGTGATCGATGCGGCGCTTGATCGCATCCGGGCTTTCCATGGCGCCGGTCTTGGTCGAGACCAGGCCGAGTACCGCCTTCTTACCCTTGGGCAGGAAGCGCAGCGGCTCGAAGCCGCCCGAGCGCGCATCGTCATATTCGAGAAAGAAGCCATCGACCGCCAGCTCGCCGAACAAGGATTCGGCCAGGAAATCGTAGCCGCCGGAGGCGAAGCCGACGCCGCGAAAATTGCCGCGACAGGTGTGCAGCGTCACCGCCATGCCGGCGGGCCGGCCGCGCAGCGCCTCGTTGATGGCGCGGATATAGGTGAGATGAATCGTGTCGCCGTCGCTGCCGATGCTGATCATTTGCGCGCGCAGAACCGGATCGCATAGCGCCGCGAAGCTGGTATCGTCGAGTTGAAGATAGCGGCAGCCCAGCCGACCCAGCGCCGCGATTTCGGCGGCATAGACGGCGGCGAGATCGGACCAGAATTCGGCGATATCGGGATAGATCGCGGGATCGACGAGGCGCGGGCCGCCGCGCCGGTGCAGGACACTGGGCGCGGGAATGGTCAGTTTCGCCGTGCCCGTGGTTGCGCCCTTGAGAAACGCGAAATCGTCGCCGAAGATGGTGTGATTGAGGGTCAGCCGTTCCTTGGCGCGCAGCGCGCTCGCGGTGAATTGGAAGGAACCTTGGGTGCTGAGGGGCTTGGCGACAAGCTGATCCAATTCCTCGATGCCGCCGATCTCGCGGTAAAAATCCCAATGCCATGAATCGCGGCGAAACTCGCCATCGGTGATCGCCTTAAGCCCGACCCGCTGTTGCGCCAGCACGCTGTCGCGGATCGCCTGATCCTCGATCGCGCGCAGCGCCGCCGCGTCGATCAGGTCGCGCTTCCTGTCCTGGCGGGCCTGGATCAGGGAGCGCGGTCGGATCAGGCTGCCGACATGGTCGGCGCGATAGGGGGGCTGCATCGGCGTTCTCCCGCGCGACATGGTGCGAGGATTGGCGCACCCTGACAAGCCTTGTCGTGGCAGAGGGGGCGGGCCGCCTCAGGCGGCGATCGTCTCCATCGGCACCTCGACCCGCACCAGCGCCGGCAGAACCACGGTGATGGTGGTGCCGTGGCCCGGGTCGCTGTCGATCACCAGCGCGCCATTGTGCAACTCGATTAATTCCTTGGCCAGCGGCAGGCCGAGGCCGGTGCCCTCATAGCGTCGCGCCAGCCGGTTATCGACTTGGCCAAACGGGGCGAGGGCGACAGTGATGTCGTCGGGCGACATGCCGATGCCGCTGTCGCGCACATCGACCAGGATCGTCTCGCCGAGATTGCGCGCTTGCAGCGTCACCTGGCCGCCCGGCTCGGTGAATTTGACGGCGTTGGAGAGGAGATTCAACAGCACCTGGCGCAGCTTGGCCGGCTCGCCCGAGACCAGCAGCAGGCCGCTCGGCCGGGTGAAATCGAGCATCAGTCCGCCGCGAGTGCATTGATCGCGCATCATGCTGGCGCAATCGGCGAGGATTTCGCCCATATCGACGGTCTCGTGATGGATCGTCAGCTTGCCGGACTGGCTCTTGGCGAGATCGAGCACGCCGTTGATGATCGCGAGCAGATGCCGGCCGCTTTGCAGAATGTCGTTGATATAGGCGGCGTAATGGGTGTTTTCGAGCGCGCCGAACATCTCGCGCTGGATGATCTCGGAAAAGCCGATGATCGCGTTGAGGGGGGTGCGCAGCTCGTGGCTCATATTGGCGACGAAGCTGCTCTTGGCGCGGCTCGCCGCCTCGGCTTCGAGCTGCGCCTCGCGATAGCGCTGCTCGCGCTCCTTGACCTCGGTGAAATCGGTGAAGAAGAAGAACTCGCCGCTGTCGCGGGTGCGGCTGCGGCTGACCCTGATCCAGCGATTGTCGGCGAGCTGAAATTCGCCGCCGTTCGCCAGCAGCGTATTGAGGTCGGGCGCCTCTTCTGGATGCAGCAATTGCTCGCGGATGAGCCGCGCCACCGCCGAAAATTCGACGCCCTCGCGGCACAGCGGCGCCAGCGGCGGGAAGAATTCACCCGTCTGACTGTTGGCGATGACGATGCTGCCGCCGGCATCGACCAGCACCATGCCTTCATGCGAGCTCTCAAGCGCATCGACCAGCCGGGTCTGGGCGGAGCGGCGCTGCGTCTGCTCGCGCGCCATCATGGTGCGGATGCCGTCGCGCATCACGCTCATGGAATGGAGGAGAATGCCGGTCTCGTCGTCGAAGCCGCGCGGAATGACCGTATCGAGTTGCCCGCTGGCGATCCGGTCGGCGACTTTGGCCGCCGTCGAGAGCGGCCGCACGATGCGCCGCGCCAGGAAAAATGTGATCGCGCCGGCGATCAGCAGGGCCAGCGCCATCGCCCCCATGGTCGTGTATTTGAACTGGGTGATCGAGGACAGGCCCTTGCGGCGCTCGACGAAGCTATTGTCGGTGGTCAATTCCACCAACCGGTCGAACGCTTTGGCGATCCCCAGCGATAATTCCTGGAGCTCGCGGTTGTCGGGATTGGTGGGCGCCGACTGCCAGCGCCGATTCCACAGGCCGACCTGCCGCTGAATATCGTCGATGACGCCCCGCTCCTGCTCGGACAAGGCGCGGGTGCGCGCGACCGTCAGATCCTCGTCGAAGGTCTTGGCGAGCCGCGGCATTTCCTCGTCGATGCTGGCCTGTTCCGCGGCGCCGCCGAATTCGCGGCGGAACAATTCCTTTTCCATCTCGGTGAAGACTTGGCTCGCCGCCCGCCCGTAATTCACCGTCATCAGCGGCCGGTCATAGGTATCGGCGACGATTTGCCCGGCCGCGTCCAGCACATAGAAGCCGTACCCGCCCAAGGCGCCGATCATCAGCGCCATCGCGACAAAACCGAGCAGGATCTTCTCGCTAATTCCTCGGCGCATGTGAAACAATCTCATCCCGGCTACCGTCTTGGTGCGTTCACTCGGCGGAGCGGCCATGGGAACGGCCAAGCTTCCGCGCTTGCCGCCATTGTGCGGGCGGCATGCTTAAAACCGACTTAACGCAACTATTTTACGTTAACGGTCAGATGCATCGTGGGATGGATATGGCACTGCACATCGAAGGTACCGGCGACCGGAAACGTTACGTCGATGGTCTTGCCTGGCGGCTGTTCGTCGGAATCGACATTGAAGGTCGGCGAATAGATATAGGCCTGGTGCAGGAAGGGATCGTCGTTGACGAAGGCGATCGTATCCCCTTTGGCGATGTCGATCGTCGTGAACATGAACGCGCGGCCATACTGATCGACCCGGTGGACCGTCGCGGCCCAGGCGGCCAACGATACAGCGGTCCCCGCCATTACGAGGAATCCGACCAGGAGGGAGCGAGCGAGGGAGGACATCGGATAATGGTGTGCCAAGGTGTCGCGCCGCTGTCAATCGCGGCGGTGGCGAATCGGCGATTTAGCGGAGGCTGCCCTCGTTCAACATCCGCACCAGTTCGCTTTTGACGACCTTGCCGGCGCGCATCGGCAATTCGTCGAGGAAGACGACGCGCTTGGGCCGCTTATAGGCGGCGAGCTTGTCGCGGCAGAAATCGATCAATTCGGCCTCGGTGCAGGGTGATTTGGCGACAACGCAGGCGACGACCTTCTCGCCCCATTCGGGGTCGGGCACGCCGACCACGGCGGCGTCGGCGATCATCGGGCAGGCGATCAGCACCGGCTCGATCTCGGCGGGATAGACGTTGATGCCGCCGGACTTGATCATCTCGCGCTTGCGGCCGCGGATGAAGATGATGCCATCCGGGTCCTTGAAAGCCAGATCGCCGGTCAGCAGCCAGCCGCCGCGCAGGACCTTTGCCTGTTCCTCCGGCCGCTCCCAATAGCCGCGGAACACCGACGGGCCGCTGACCGCCAGCTCGCCGATTTCGCCTTGCGGCACCGGCTTCAAATTGTCGTCGAGGCATTCGACCCGCGTCAGCGGCGCCTCGGTGCCGGCGGATTCGAGGAGATAGCCGTACTGTTCCGGCTGCTCCAGCGCCTTCCGGTAATGCTCCGGCAGACGGAAGGTGACGAGGCCGCCCGCCTCCGACGAGGCATAGCCGAAGGAGAAGCCGGCATGGAAGGTCGGATGGGCGCGCATCGCGTCGATGACTTCGCGCTGGGAGGCGCCGTGATAGAGCCGCACCGTGCTGAAATCGGTCGCGGCGAATTGCGGCAACGGGAAACAGCGCCGCATCATCGTGTCCATCATATAGAGCAGGGTCGGCTTCTCGCGGTTCACCAGCTCGAGAAATTCCGCCGGCTCGAACCGTTCCTCCATCACGATGCGGATGCCCTTGAGGATGAACATGGTGAGCTGGGAGATCGCCATCCCGGCCGCCAGCGGGTTGGCGATGATCGCGCTGTCGCCGTCATAGAGCGGGATTTCCATCATCAGCACCGAAGCCGCCATGATGAAATTGCGGTGCGAGCGCAGACAGCCCTTGGGGGCGCCGGTGGTGCCGCTGGTGAATTTGGTGGTGAGGATGTCATCGGGATCGACGGGAATGCCAGGCTCGGCGGGCGAGGCCGCCGCCATCAGCGCGGCGAGATCGCCGGGCAGCCCATGGCCGGGACCGATGCCGATCATGGTCTCGACCGATTTCAATTGCGGCGCCAGATCGCGGACGATCGACGCGGAATCCGCCTCGGCGATGATAAAGCGCGCCCGCAGGTTATCGCAAATGAACTGCACCTCGCCGGCCACCGAGCGCGGCATGACCGGCGCGCTGATGCAGCCGATCTTGGCGAGGCCATAATAAATCTCGACGAACTCGATCGAGTTGCCGAGCATCATCATCACCCGGTCGCCGTGCTTGGCGCCAAGCGCCAACAGCATGTTGGCGACGCGGTTGGCGCTCTCATCCAGTTCGCGCCAAGTCAGGCCGCGGTCGCCGACCTTCAGCGCCTCGCGATGCGGCTGAACGCGGGCTTGATGCGCCAGGGTCTCGCCGATGGTTTCCATGTTAGTTCTCAGTTTTCAGTTGTCAGTTCTCAGTTTTGGCATCTGTTGTCAGTACTGAAAACTGTCGACTGACAACTGACGACTCTTATACCCCCACCGTCATGCGCCGCTTCTTCAGCACGCCGTTGCGATCGACCTGGGTGCGCAACACGTCCAGCTCCCAATCGGTCGGCGGCGTGGTTTGCGGCACATCCTTCGGCACCACCAGCTCGAAGCCGGTATTGGCGATGACATCGGCGGCGGTGTAGCCGGGATGGACCGAGGCGATACGCGCGCGATGCTCATCCTCGGTGAAGTCGAGGACGCAGATCGGCGACCAGATATATTCCGGCCCGTCGCGGCCGTTGAGCAGCTTGTGCCGGCTGTCGCCGCCGGTCAGCCAGCCGGGTCCGCTGACATAGTCGCATTTCTCGACGAAGATGCGCTTGGAGTGGTGCTCGACATAGACATTGCTTGGCGCCGAACCCATCCAGATGGTCCCGACCGTGCCTGGTCCGCGCACCTTGAGTTTTGGGTGCTCGCCGATGCCGATCATGTTGATGTTGCCGTATTTGTCGACCTGGATGCCGCCGAAGCCGCCCGAGCCACCGCGCTTCATTCGGCCCGAATGGCTGCCCGGCCGCTCGCCGCGGGTGCCGCCATCGACCACATCGGCGATATAAATTTTGCACTCGGCGCCATGGCCGCAACGCGGGTCCCAGGTGCCGATCGGCAGCGTGTCGAACTTGCCATTATAGACGCCGGCGCCGCCGGTGAAGAGCCACAGGTCCGGCGCCACGGTGATCTGCGCCAGCCGGTTGGCGGCCAGCGACACGGCTTGGTTGGCGCCGCCGCCGCCGGTCATCTCGCCGCCGCCGCCGGCCTGACGCGCCAGCATGATGGTGACGAATTCGGCCATCGAGTATTTGTCGGTGCCGGGATATGCGAGTTCAGCCATGGTTCATTGCCCGATTCCGTATTGGATTGAAAATCGTCCCTCTTTCGTCATTGCCGGGCTTGACCCGGCAATCCATCGGATGGACCCCCGGATCAAGTCCGGGGGTGACGGGAGTTGGTCTCCTTCGATTCATTTGCATTCCCGTCAGCTCCGCACCGCGAGGGACGAGCGCAGCTCGGTCAGGCGGCGCATCCCGCCGATCAGCTCGAGATATTCGTAATGGTCCTTCGGTCCGAGGACGTATTTGTCGATATATTCCTGGGCGCGGCCGGCGCGGGCGAGGTCGATATAGGTTTTGATATGCGCTTCGTCGACCGCGTAATTGTTGGACGAGAAGGTCGGGTGCGCGCCGAACGGCGCGTGCACGACATAATCGACCCACAGGCCCGGCACCGTGGTGTGGCTCGGGTCCTTCTGGATCACGTCGGAGCCGACGATCTCGTCGGCCTGGACAATCACCATGTCGGCCGCCTTGGCCTTGTCGCGCTCCTGCCCGGTGCCACCCCAGCATTGCGCGTTGCCATACTCGTCGCAGGCTTGCGCATGCATGATGAAGACATCGGAGCGCAGCGGCGGAATCGCCCACACCGTCTTGCCGGTGAAGGGATCGACCACCTGTTTCAGCTCGGGATTGAGCCGTTTGTGGTCGGTGCCATCATAGATGTACTGCACGGTGTTGAAGGGCTTGCCGCCGGCGGCGGCCTGGGTCCCGAGCAGGATGAACGGCTCATCCGCCTCGACGATCTCGATCGATTGCGTCTCCGCCGCCTTGCGGAAGGCGGGCGCCATGCCGAACACTTCGAACCCGACATAGGAAAGATAGAGTTTCTTCAGCATGCCGGCCGCGATCGGCAGGTCCGCCGCCAGCGAGGTGGTGATCGGCGGAATGAGGGTCATGCCCTTCGCCCCGGCGCGGATCGCCGCGCGAATGAGGCTCATCGCCGCGTCGGCCGAATGCGAGCCGGCGATGGAAAAGATTTGCTTCGAGGCGATGATCTTGCCGGCCTCGTCGAGGTCGATCAGCTTGCTCTTGCGATTGCGGTTCGCCGGAAGCTGTTCGTTCAGCGGCGTCATGAATCGGTGCTGGTGGGTCGCCATGTTGGGTGCCTGGCCGCTTCGGTTCGTTGTTGGGTCCGAAATATATTATGTTTAGGTTTCGCGGGTGACAAATGCTTTTCACTGCGCTTTCCTGCATGGGAGAGTGGGAAGATGAAAAGCGTCGACTACATCATCGTCGGTGCCGGCTCGGCCGGGTGCGTGCTCGCCAACCGGCTGTCCACCGCGCGCGGCGTCACCGTCCTGCTGCTGGAAGCGGGCGGCGAGGATCGCGCGCTGGCGCTGAAAATTCCGGTCTACGCGCCGAAGCTGTGGTTCGGCCATCATTATGGCTGGGGCTATGATGGCGAACCCGAGCCGAATCTCGACGGGCGATTCATTTCCGTGCCGCGCGGCAAGCTGCTCGGCGGCTCATCCTCGATCAACGGCATGCTCTATTCGCGCGGCCATCCGCGTGACTACGATCAGTGGCGCCAGTTGGGCAATGCCGGCTGGAGCTATGCCGACATCCTGCCTTACTACCGCCGCCTCGAGAGCGATTGGCGCGGCGACGGCCCCTATCATGGCGGGGCGGGGCCGCTGCCCGTCTCGCGGCACGACAAATCGCACAAGC
>Ga0208357_1002087_pt1 | contig 13708 bp, 15 predicted proteins | sample NGESurdeep092012_6_FD_184487 | JGI IMG/M metagenome (GOLD analysis project Ga0208357, IMG submission 184487) | Arctic peat soil microbial communities from Barrow, Alaska - NGEE Surface sample F52-2 deep-092012 (SPAdes) | ecosystem: Environmental > Terrestrial > Soil > Wetlands > Peat ... | reverse complement strand
ACCTCGATCGACGTCGCGGCGGGTGAGTATGGCTATGACCTCTTCTACTTCAAGGCGATGTGCGAAGCGCAAGCCGTCGACTGTCTCCAGGCTGACGCGTCCCGATGTGCCGGCATCAGCGAGTGGCTACGAGTAGCGAGCCTCGCCGAAGCGCACGGACTTCAGATTTCTGGACATTGCGCGCAGTCACTTCACGCACACCCCGCTTGCGCAGTCGCGAACATTCGTCACCTTGAATACTTCGCCGATCACGCTCGCGTGGACCGACTACTCTTCGACGGCGTCCTCGATCCCGTGGGCGGAGTACTACGCCCCGACCTCTCACGACTAGGTCTCGGACTCGAACTGAAACGTGCTGACGCGCAAAAGTTTCGCGTTGACAACTGAGTTCACTTAGGGTCGCGGCGCGCAAAAAGCACCGACTATCTCGAACGCTTACGGGTCAAAGATCGCCCCGCACCAGCATTTCGCGACGGTCGATTTGTCGATGCTGCGCGTTTGTTCGCTTGCAATTTGGGCATACGTTTCGAATCGACGGAGACGCGGCGGGCGATCCTGCTAGGTAGAAGTAGTGCCACGATCCGCCTTGTGAGTCTTCAATCTCTCGTACTTCGAACGTTTCGCTCCAAATGTAACTGCAGTGATTGCAGGAGAACTCATACTGTTCCAGGTAGTGATCAACAATCATTACTAGTCACTTTATCGACCACTAGCCGATCGCAGACGTGCGCACCGCCAGGCAAGCATGACCCTGACCCGGAAGATGGCCGGCGCGAGCGGCGCTACACCAACGACGCACGATTGTTCGACGTCGTTAGCTACGAAAGTTCGCTCACGACTCGATCGGCTCTGGCGTACACCACCATTGAAGGATCGCGCAGGAAGCCCACCAGAGTCATGCCGGACTCCTCGGCTAAATCAACGGCGAGTGACGACGGTGCGGACACCGCACAGAGCATCGGGACCCCCGCCATGACGGCCTTTTGCACTAGTTCGAACGAGGCCCGGCCCGAAACCAGCAAAATTGCGCCACGAAGCGGCAGGCGTCCTTCGCGTAGAGCCCAGCCGATGACCTTGTCGACCGCGTTATGCCGTCCCACGTCTTCACGAAGTACCAGCAGTTCGCTTGACGTACCGTCGAAGAGCGCCGCCGCGTGGAGCCCGCCGGTCTTCTCGAATACTCTCTGGGCGGCACGCAGTCGCTCGGGCAACGATGCCAACGTCTTGGGGGTCACGCGCAACTCGTCGTCGTGCACGTCGAAGGCTGACCGCGTACGCACCGCATCAATCGAGGCCTTGCCGCAGAGTCCGCACGAGCTCGTAGTGAAAAACGCTCTCGCGACAGATTCGTCTGGTGGTGTCACACGGCGTCCGAGCTCGAGATCGAGCACGTTGAACCGGTCAGCGTCGCTTCCAGTTTTCCCCGCGCAATAGCGCATGGCGACCAACTCGTCAGTGCGGGTAATGACGCCTTCGCTCACGAGAAAGCCTGCGGCAAGATCGAAGTCGGCTCCCGGCGTTCTCATCGTGACCGCCATTGATCGGCCGCCGACTCGAAGCTCGAGCGGTTCTTCGCCCGCAAGTGTGTCGCGTTCACGCACCGGCGTTGACCCAACGGTCATTCGAACGACTCCTCGTTCTGGCGATATTCGACTCACGAAGTCCCCTTGTCTCTACAAGGAACCTGCCTCACCCGCCTTCGAGTATTCGCAGGACCAATTTCTAGCGAGCCTAACGACTCTCACGTTCTACGCAGTTAGTTCGCTCCCGAGACCCGCGAACAGCTCTTGGAGACTTGAGACTCGCCGCTACACTGCTCTTCATGACTACATCGGCCGCCGAGTGGCTCAACGCCTTTGCGGGACAACTTAATATTGACGCGCCTAGTGTCGACGAACGCGACGCCATCTTGGCGCTCGCGGGCGTCGCCGCGCACGCCTCGGAACGAACGGCCGCGCCCATCGCGTGCTGGCTGGCGGCCCGAGCGGGAGTGACGGCGAACGAGGCGCGCTCGTTGGCGATGAAAATTGTCGACCCCGACGTCGACGAAGAACTTCGCCCCTAGCCTCGTGGTGTTTCAGCATTGAGTTCAACGTCTCAACGTCTCAACGTCTCAACGTCGTACGAGCGAGAGCGTGTCACGCCCGCGTTCATTGAGGTGTCGATCTCGCTGTGACGCGGCATTTCTCACGTCGTGAATCCCTATCGTTGAAGACCGTCGGGATTGTCAGCGTCGACGACGGATACGTCCCTTGCGAAGTGACGAGCTCGACATCGACGGCGTACTGGACCATGCATCGGAGCAGTAACGACGCACGAATGGTGACCGTCGAGTTGTCAACATTTAGTTGAAATTCGGCCTATTGCGTGAACCCCTCTTAGTGAGCCAGTGCCGATGAGAAAAATCTTCGCGACGAGTTCAGGGGACTCGGACATGAGCTCATCGTCAATGACATTGACTCCGAAGTCGATCCCAAGCTGAAAGCAGTCAAGCCTTCCGCACTCATTGAAGAACTGACGATTTCGTTGATATATCGTATCGATGCTCTTAGGCTCGGAACGGAAACGCCGAGACCCGTCTTTTTGAATGGTCTCTAATCAAGGGGTATTGGTGTTAGGTACGACTGTGAGTTTGCCTGTATCTGCATTTCCGCCATTAGCGCTCGGATTTATGGGACTCGGAACCGGCTATTTAATATACGGCTTGCAAGAACTGTTCGGTTACCCGAAACGTAGTGTCGATAATGACGTGACGACTGGAATCTGGGGGATCTGGTTACCAGGCTTCTTTCAGTTCGTCGCGGGTCTGTTTCTGTTCGCAGGGTTGACGCTGTTTGGAACTTTTACTGCGGCTCCTCTGTATATGGCGGCACTTGCGTTTACTTCGTACGGCATTCACTGGTTTGCCATTGGCTGGATTCGAATTCGAGGAAAGGGCGACTCGCGAATTAACGTGGGAATGACGATTGCTTTCACAGCGATTTCGGTCCTCGGGACACTCGTATTCTTGGGAGCGCACGACGATCCCGTAGCGGGGGTGTTCATCGGACTGATCTGCGTGTACGTCGCGGACATGGCTGCGAGTATGAAGCCGGATCTACCCAAGGTGGGCGCACTGGGGGGGCGTGCGCTTGGATTCTTTCACCTTGGCACGGGGCTTTGGCTCATGTACATGATGTTCGCGGTGACGCTCGACTTTACGATTGGCTACCACTGGATCACCTGATTTCGCTCTGTAAGTTGCGCGGTTGGAGTGGTTGGATCATCGTTGGTCGGAATGTCACTCCACGGTCTGATCAAGAGGGTTTGGAGCCACCATTGTTGAGCAACTGTGCGTTTGGGTGCTTCACATGAACCGTGCTGATGCGCGGTTCGACCGACATCGGGCATCGGAGTGGCCAATCCTTCGTGCTCAAAGGAGTCATTCAACTAAAACGCGCTCCGTCGCGAGCCTCTACCGGCACGCCGAAATTCAAGGGGTGTGCGTGCGGCGAGTAGATCCCAAGTGGGTTAACCAGCGTAGGGTAGCGCGCGGATTCGATAGGTGCGAAGCTTTCGAAAACCAAAGACGTGACAAGGGAACCGACAGCAGCCCCGAGCGTGCGTTCACGCGACATCTGCTCGACCCCTCAACGAAGATCAAATCGGACTCTCTTTGTACAAAGGACCAGTGTCCACGCCATCTCGATCTGTAGCGGCACTCCTCCTCAGCGGAGGCGGGAGTAGGCGCATGGGTCAGGACAAGTCGCGACTAGTCATTGACGGATTGGCGCTCGCCGTTCGCACTGGGCACCTGCTTTCGCTAGTGGCCGAGACGGCAATGGAAGTCGGTCCAGGAGTGTCTGGTTTGCCAGCGATCTTGGAGCAGCCACGTGGTGAGGGGCCGCTGGTCGCTATTGCAGCCGGTTGCGGAGCCCTTCGTGATAGGGGACACACCGGCGCGGCACTGGTAATCGCTTGTGATCTACCCTTCGTTTCGGAACGCCTGCTTCGTTTCCTCGCCGAATGGGACTCTGAGGGATCGGTCGTGCCAGTAGTTCGTGGTAGACCCCAACCCCTTTGTGCGAAGTGGGGAGCGCAAGATCTCAACGACGCGCAAGAACTTGTCAACCGAGGAGTTCGTTCCTTGCAACACCTCTCCTCACTTACTGGCGCGGTATACCTTGACGAATCTGCTTGGGCGCACGTCGCTAGCAAACGGGATTTCTCCGATGTCGATAGTCCTGACGACCTTTACCGACTGGGACTGACGACTCGAATCGTCCCAAACTAAAATGAAATCTGCGCAATTAATTGCAACACCCCATCGGATATCTGTCGTTCCGTTGATGTTCTCGGCTGAAGACCTAACTACGTGGGCGGTTTGCACGAATTGCGGTCCAGTTGTTTCACTCCGCGGAACCGCGTACAGCAACTCTGGTGACCAAGACTTGATAGAAGCGTTAGAGTGCGACGCCAGTGTTGAATTAACTGATAAGAACATTCTCGAAATCATCACCGCCGCGCGCACTAGTTGGCCGTCCCTCGGTGCCGTAGTTCTTCCCCACCGCGCCGGAAGGGTCTTGCTTTCTGAACTTGCGGTGGCAATCGCAGCGTTCTCACCACACCGTCAAGAAGCCTTCGATGCCGCGCAGTTTTGCATCGACACTCTGAAAAAGCCCGTACCAATGTGGAAGCGTGAAATTTGGCGCGATGGTTCCGGCCGGTGCACCGACACTCGCACGATTCTCGCAGTCCGTACGCCATGACCATTGTGGAACGGATTATTCATAGCAGCCGGGGGGTGGTTTCGTGATCTCGCTTGAGGAGGCGCAGCGCTTCGTTCGCCAGAGTCTCACCCCTCTCCCACCCGTCGAACTTTCACTTGATGACGCACTCGGATGTGTAATCGCCGAGGAACTAAGGGCGCGAGAGCTCGTTCCCGGGTTCTTAAATTCAGCCATGGACGGACACGCCCTGCAGTCGATTGATACGTCGACGGGATCAGCTCGACTACGAGTAACTGGCTCGGTCATGGCCGGCGACGTGCCCGCCAAACGACTCATGGGAGGCGAGGCGATGCGCGTCATGACTGGCGCACCGATCCCTGACGGCGCGGACTGCGTCTGCATGATCGAAGAAGTGACCGTTGACTTGGACGATAGTAACGTCACGATCAATCGAACCATCCGCATTAGCGAGAACGTTCGCCACCCCGGCGAGGATATGGCTATTGATCAAATTCTGGTTGCACCGGGCGAAGAACTAGGACCCACGGAACTCGGTGTGCTTGCTAGCCAGGGCTTCACCTCCGTGCTGGCACACCCCCGCCCCCGAGTCGGCGTGTTATCGACGGGCAACGAGCTTACGGACGCAACTAGCCCACTGAAAGGTGGCAAGATCCGTGATATCAATCGCCCGATGTTACTGGCGTCATTGCGTCAATCCGGCTTCACGTCCATCGATCTGGGAATCGTCCCCGACGACCAATCGGCACTCGCTGGGATTATTGAGAAGGCAATCTCGGAATGTGATGCGGTGATTTCCACCGGAGGAGTTAGCGTCGGCGATGCCGACCACGTCAAGACCGTGATCACCGACCTCTGCGGTGAACGTGCCCGTTGGATGCAAGTCGCGATCAAGCCCGGCAAGCCCATAGCCTTCGGAGTCGCCGGTGCACGCGGCACACCCGTCTTCGGGCTTCCAGGAAATCCCGTGGCGACCCTCATCGGTTTCGAACTGTACGTGCGCCCTTCGCTGCGCCTGCTCGCTGGACAGAGAACATTGGAGCGCCCAACATTCAACTCGGTACTGGACTGCCCGTTGCCGAGACGACGCGACGGCAAACTCCATCTCGTGCACGTAGTAGTCAGAATTCACGAGGACGGTCGCGCGCACATTGAAAGCGTCAGGCGCCAAGGATCTCATCTGGTAAGTGCGATTGCTGGCGCGAATGCGATTGCAATGGTTCCCGATGGCGACGATCTTGACATCGGCGAAACTTTACGAACGATTATCTTGGGCACCTTTGGATTTGCAGCGACTCCGGTGTGGTCAGCGCCGTGACCGCGCCGCCGGTTACTTACGTCAGCGCGCAGTACCGTCTCAGAGGACGTCGGCCACCAATAGTCCCATCGTGAACTCCTCACCAGCAACACTGGGTGACGATTCACAATATTGCGGTACACCCAGCGAGTGCCCACTTAGTCGGGAGTGTAGGCGGCGAGGACACTAGCCTCAAGAGTCGAGCGAACTCTCGTTCTTTGAAACATTCCGGTTCAAAAAACATCTGGCAGGAGTCAATGTGAATTGGTTCTAGTGAAGACCCGGCGACCGCTAACTGTCGTGTCGCCGATTGACTCTTTCACATTTCATCAAAACTCCAGTTCGTCTAGCGTGCAAGTCCGCACCGCCTTGTTGACGCCAAATTAGTGTTAATCGGTATCGGACCGGTCTTGCAGTGCTGGAAAGACGTGAGGTCCGTCAGTGACCGTGGTGTTGCTCGCCCCTTGTTCGCCCACGACGACGGGACGACGTGACTCAACGCAGGTGCAGGTCGTGTTGCATCGTGCGGATTGCTGCAGGTTTCTAAGGGAGCATGCGTGTTCGGTGGGCTCTCAGGCTCGAATCTTTTACGTGCCATGTTGTTCCTTTGTCGTTGCGCATTGTCGACCAACCTTCTTTGAAATTATTGGTATCACGTCCCTGGATGTTTGCTCAAGATTGCCCAAGATTTTTGTGGTTGCTAGCGTGAATCACGGTGTAAAAGGCACTGGCGCCGCCTGACTGTGATTGTGAGCGATTGGCGTTCGGCTCAGCGCCGCACGCTTCGCCCTTATAACATTGGGAGATGATTCACACTCGTTTCACTGAAATGTTCGGTCTCCAACACCCGGTCATGTGCGCTCCAATGGTGATGCACAGTGGCGGGACTCTGGCTGCCGCTGTTTCCGCTGCGGGTGGCATGGGCTCGTTCGGGGGCATCCACGTGAGCGGTGAGGCGGATTGGGTGCGCGCGGAGGTTGCGCGCGTGCGACATCGGACTGATCGTCCGTTCGCCATCGGGTTTATCACACCATTCCTATCCTTCGCGGAGAGTCAGTTCCAGGCTGCGCTCGACGCACGCCCCGACGCCATCGCGTTGTCATTCTCTGATCCTGGCGAGTGGGCCTACCGGGTGAAAGACGCCGGCCTACGGATCATCTGTCAGGTCCAAGGGTTCAATGACGCTGACGTCGCGGTTGAGGCGGGCGCCGACGTCCTTGTCGCGCAGGGTACGGAAGCTGGAGGGCACACGGGAACGATGGGCCTGCTTCCACTCCTCGTCGGGATTGCTGAGAAATATCCGGAAGTGACCCTGTTGGCCGCAGGAGGAATGTCCAGCGGGCGCGCACTCGCGGCGGCGTTGCTTGCTGGTGCGGACGGTGCCTGGCTCGGCACTGCCTTCCTCGCGACGCCCGAAGCCATCGAAGTTGGCGACGATTATAAGGCGGCGATTGTGGCGAGCGACGGTGGAGACACGGTGTTCACCCGTGCCTACGACATCGCGTCGAGGCTACCGTGGCCGACGGCCATCGGGGCGCGTGTCCGGCGTGACGCCTTTACCGACGAATGGGCCGAGCACGAGGCGGATCTCCGTCAGCACCGCGACGGCGTTACGCCAGGGCCACCACTCTACATTGGGCAGTCCGCCCGCTTCGTTGACGTTATACGACCAGCTGCGGAGGTCGTCCGGCTGGTGAGCGAGGAAGCGGAGCGATTCCTGCGTGAGCGGCCGGGACTGCTGCTGAGTTAGACGACAAGGTGACAGCTAAAACGACATCAGTCCCTACCGTCGAGGAGAGTCCGACTGACACAATCCCCTGAGGACTGGCACCGTCACGCTCGCGGATTGGTGGACGTCACTAGGTCGTCGCCGTGGCGGGACTCTGGCCTTTAGTGGATTCAGCGAAGTCGGAGCAGCGTTTCCAGGTTGTGATTCGCCACTCGGAATATTGAAGTCGGCTCTCCGACACCAACAATCCGAGTTCTTAAGAGGATCAAAACGCCCTGAGAACCAGCCGAAGCTGGATAGCACGATAGGACACCTTTCCAGATGTCACGCGCTTACCAGTTAGTGGCCGACAGTAGGGAGGGCCGATCAAATTGAGGGGGACCACGGTCGCAGTACTGTGTGAAGTGGGTGGCTACTCGGGCGCTCGGTCCAAGCCTACGCGAACCACGGCGCGTGATTGGTCAACTAAAGGGCAGGTCTAGGAGAAAGAATGACGAAGAGATTTCTCATATCGTTGTCCCTGGCAACCGTGTTAGCGTTTGCGTTTTCGGCTGTCTCGCTCGCCAGCGGGCGAAGCACAACCTGGTCGGCAAAGCTGACCGTCGCGCAGGAGATCCCGAAGCAGGTGGTCAAGGACGCCACCGCGAGTGGCTCATTCATCGGGACCCTCTCCGGCGATTCACTGGCGTTCACGCTCACGTTCGCAGGGCTGACGGGGCCGCCAACGATGGCGCACATCCACCTCGGCGCCAGGGGCGTCTCCGGCCCTGTCCTTATCTGGCTCTGCGGGCTAGGTTCGCCCGATTCGCAGTTGGTGGCCGCACATCCGTGCAAGAGTCCGGTGACCGGCACCGTGACGCTAACCCGCGCGCGTCGGAAGGACTTCACGAAGGGCCTGCTCTACGTGAACGTTCATACGGCAAAGAACCCCAATGGCGAGATCCGCGGACAAATCTCCTAGTTCGCGGTCCACCCGGCGCGACGCCCCTGCGGCACCGAGCCGAGCAGGCGCATCGGCCCACGCTCGAATCAAAGGCCACGACCACATCGGCACGCGGCTTACGACCGCGAACGGTAGTTGGTTATGGGAGGTATCACCCACCACGCAGTGAACCATGATTCGCAAATCTTTGAGCATTTCAGAAGGCGACTGGAAACAGGCGCCAAAGACCAAAAAATGCGCGCCGCGTCCCGATTGACTTGACAGATTTTGCAGCTGCTGTTGAAGTCCTAGCAAGTTGCCATTCCGTGATTGCAAAGTCACGTCGGGTCTCCGACACCAACAATCGACCCAGTGATTTGCAAGCGATTGCAACGACGCAGAGCTTGCGAATCAGCTGATGCACTTTGCGCGTGCTGTGATCATGGATCGCACCCTTCACCAATATGGGTATTAAAGAGCGATGAGATGAATCTATGAATTCATTCTGAAGGTTAGCTATGCGAAGCAAGATGTTGAGTGCGAAGACCGCTTTGAAAGTTTAAGAAGCTCTCGATGGTGGCGAGACCGTGCAGGCATTGGAACTCGCTTCAAATTTGAATCCGTGGTGACAAATGCTCTTTCTCCCGCCAGTCTTCATTCTCGTCATTCCTCCGATGTGTGACTACCTCACTCTTGATCTGCGCCGTGCACGTTTTCCTGATTCTCAATTTCCTTGAGAGGAGAACCCTACTCATCGCCATCACGGACAGAGGGATTCTCGAATTTGAACTTGTCGGCAGCGTCGGCACCCGGTACAAACTCTCGCGAGAACTACCGAAAGGCCTATCCATATTGAGAGTTTCCGAGGATGGTGGAAGTGGTTCGATTCATTGGAAGAGCCCTTGTACATCGTCGGATCTCAGGAATTACAGCTGCTGTCGCCGTGAGCATCAGTAACTGAGCTCTTTTCCATATTCTCACTTAACTGTTCAGGTCCCCAGTTGGCGAGGGTCCACTTCGTTCGGGCGTAGCGGGCTTATCGTTGAGTCATCACTTGTAATGGCGCTCCGAACAGCGCTAACGAGCCCTCACCCGAAGCGCTGCTCCTTGAGTTAGTCACCTTGCGCACGCTGGTCGAAGAGCAGGCGAATCGGATCGTTGAGCAGACCACGCTGATTGAAGCGCAGACCACGCTGATCGAGAAGATGCGCGCGGAGATGACGGTGCTGCTCGCTCGGCTCTCGTCGAACTCGAGGACCTCGTCAAAACCACCCTCCAGTGACGGCTATAGCAAGCCGGATCCGAAATCACGACGAGTGAGGTCCGGTTTGAAACCCGGAAAGCAGCCGGGCGACCCGGGTCACCACCTGGCCCAGCGACTTGACCCGGACGTCACGGTCATTCACGCACCGACGTCGTGTCGCCACTGCGGGGATGACCTGACGGACGCTGAAGTGACCGAGACCATCACTCGCCAGGTGTTCGAGCTGCCCTCGATGGCGCTGCGCTGCACCGAACACCAGGCCCAACGAAAACGCTGCTCCTGTGGCACGCTCACGACCGGAGAGTTTCCGAGCGACGCGACCGCCCCCGCCTGTTACGGACCAGCACTGCTGCTACGTCTGTTACCTCGTCACCCGCCAGCACCTGCCCATAGCGCGCGTGGCCGAGCTGCTCCACGACACCTACGACACGTCGGTCTCGACCGGGGCCATCGTCGCCATGGTGCAAGAAGGAGCCGCGATGCTCTCTGGGTTCCTCGGTGAAGTGCAGGCCCAACTACGCACGGCCCAAGTCGTGCACGCCGATGAGACCGGTCTTAGGGTGAATGCCCGCCTGGCCTGGGTGCACGCCGTCTCTACGACTGATCTGACGTTGTATCACCTCGATACGCGCCGGGGCGCCACGGCCATGGACGCCATGGGAGTTCTCCAACACCTCACCGGAGTACTGGTCCACGACGGTTGGGCGCCCTATCGCCACTACGACAAGGTCCGCCACCAATTGTGTTGCGCGCATCTACTTCGCGAACTCGCCGCGGCCGCACTCAACGAAGGACAGAGTTGGGCCAACGACATGGCCGGTCTGCTCTCTGACACCTGGCACCACGTGCTCGAGGCGAAGGCCAACGGACAACGCAGCCTCAGTGACGACGAGTTGACGAGTCTGCACGCAACGTACCGAACAATCATTGCCAGTGGTCACGAAGTCAACCCCCCGCCAACGCCTACTGGTCGACGAGGCAGGCTCCAACGATCAAAGGCGCACAACTTGTTAAACCGACTTGACGTGCACATGGATGACGTGTTGCGCTTCACCACCAACACCAACGTGCCGGCCGATAACAACCTCTGTGAGCGCGACATCCGGATGGTCAAGATCGCTCAGAAGATCTCTGGTGGGTTCCGCAGTTTCGAAGGGGCCGAGGCGTTCTTGGCCTTTCGCGGTTACCTCTCGAGCGCCGCCAAGCAAGGGGCCAACCGTCTCGAGGTACTGCAGCAACTCTTCGTTGGTGACCCATGGATGCCGTCGCCGTCAGGCACCAGTCCCTAAACCATTTCCTTCAAAAGGCACCTGAACAGTTACATTCTCACGAGCATTCGCGCGCAATATCGTAACGTCCATTAGAAATTCCTCGACGGTGCCCCGCCTTCTGTTCTTGTTGCGATCTCTGCGGCGCGAACGACCAGCTCACGCCTAAGGCGCATCGTCGGCTTGGTCGTCGACCTCCTGGGGGTGGTCATTTACTTGAAAGGCATGGCCCTCGGCGCCGTGGTGATGATCGTCGGCTTGGTCGTCGACCTCCTGGGGGTGGTTATTTACCTGAAAGGCATGGCCCTCGGCGCCGTGGTGATGATCGTCGGCCAGTCGGGAGTAGCCATCTTTGTTTTGTACGGTGCTCTTGGATTTAGACTTCACGGCAATTGCGCGACTCTTCCATTGGCGTAATCGGTTCCTGAAATTAGACATTTGAAGTGCCCTTAATAAGTAACGAAGCCACCAAAGGATTATTGGTAGTAGTACTTAACACTGCGTGGTCAGGACTCACATCACTCCTTCTACTTTGAAATCTGACTAATTGTCAGTTCAATAGGAGGCTAGGTCTTGTCATCCCTAGAAAGAGAGTATCACCGTGAATGATCAAATCAGCAGACAATCGGGTCGGGGCTGACGTGGCGATTTCTCCATGTTGGTTCCGACGATGAGTTGACCAACGAGATCTTCCAGTTGAGGATATTCGGCTTGATCTTGAATGCTTCGCTCCATGCCAAGTTTTCAAGTTTCGTGGTCTTTGACGAGCAGGAGGGCGGCCCCAGTTCGAGAGCCTCCTACGAACTGAAAATCGTCTCGTGGCGTTGAGCCAGCGCCGTCGCACGCACGTCCAGCACCGACGCGGCACTCGTCGCGACCACGGCGTCCCTCCGTCGAAGTACGCTGGAAGCGATTGGTCGACTGCTGACCAATGGACACCACTATGAACGATCTAACCCCCATTGAACCATGAGTGACGAGTCCAAGGTCTACCGGCCTCTCTTGCCACCATTTAACGAAAGCACCGCGGCCCAGCTGGCGACAACGCCGACGAGTCCGATCCGTAGTGCTTTCATTTAATCCTCCACTCATTAACTAGCAGCGACCTGCTACACGCCGGCGGAACTCCTAGGGCGCTCATAGTGACCCGTAAGTTGTTCAGACAGTTTTACCGCGCTCAGGCGCCATTCCAAAATGCTTGGTCCATAGCGTCGGCGGCCGCTTCTCTGTCTGGCGCCAATATATGTCCATAGACGTCAGCCGTCATTCGGATGGAGGCGTGTCCCAGTACTTCGCTTACCACCTGGAATTTGACGCCGCTCGCGAGCAACAGGCTGGCCGCAGAGTGACGCAACTCGTGGGGGTGCCAGTGCTCGAGGCCCACCCGTTGGCGGATTGTCGCGAATTCGCGATTGAGATTTCTTGGATCAATCGGAGTACCAAAATTGGTGGTGAAAATGAACCCCGTGTCAGTCCAGAGCTCGTCCATAACGTCGCGCTCTTCCTCCTGGCGATTGCGGTGCTCCACGAGCAATTGCACCAGTCCTCGAGGAAGGTTCACCGATCGCCGGCTCCTCGCGGTCTTTGTATCGGCGGTAACGAGTGATCCGCCCTCTCGTTTGAGCTGTCGACGGACCGAGATAACTCTTCCTGCCCCATCGAAGTCGCGCCATTGAAGTCCCAGGGCCTCGCCCCGACGTAGTCCGGTCGAGAGCATCAAGGAGTACAACGCCTCGTGGCGATGTCCCTCGAGCTCTTTGAGAAGTCGTCGCGCTTGCTCATATGTAAGCGTCCGCCCTTCTCGACGTTGCTCCTTGGGCGGCCGTGTGAGACGTACCACGTTTCTGTTCACGCTGCCCCACCGAATACCTTGATCAATGGCCTGACCCAACACAGATCTGATCCGGCGAACCGTAGAGACGGACAGACCGCTATCCAACTTCGCCGATAGCAATCTGTCAATATCAGCGGAGGTGAGATTTACAAGCTTCCTGCTGCCGAGAGTCGGAACGATATGGTATTTCGCCACCGTCCAGTAGCTGAGTGCGGCGCTCGGGGCCACCTGGTGGCGTAGGACGTCGTCGTGCCACAGGGTGAGCAGCTGGGCCACCGTCATTTTCATATCGGGTGCCGGCAGTCCGTCGTCGAACTCTCGCTGGAGCTTCTTCAACTTTCGAACCGCCTCCGCGCGGGTCTTGCCCGTAACGGTCTTTCGAATCGAACGGCCATTGCTGCCCCGACCAACCGATTGAACACCCAGCCAAAGTCCGTCCGACGAACGTTGATAGACCGATCCTTCGCCGTTTCCTCTATAGCCCGCCACAGGGTCCCACTTTCGCGTTGCTGGCTGCGTTGCTGACAACGGTCGCTTGTGGCGGTGTTTTGCTGAAAAGGGTCTGAGAGCACTGCCTCTAACCAGGGATTTTTTTAGTGGGCCGTACAGGACTTGAACCTGTGACCCCTTGCGTGTCATGCAAGTGCGCTACCAGACTGCGCCAACG
>Ga0208357_1002086_pt1 | contig 13709 bp, 13 predicted proteins | sample NGESurdeep092012_6_FD_184487 | JGI IMG/M metagenome (GOLD analysis project Ga0208357, IMG submission 184487) | Arctic peat soil microbial communities from Barrow, Alaska - NGEE Surface sample F52-2 deep-092012 (SPAdes) | ecosystem: Environmental > Terrestrial > Soil > Wetlands > Peat ... | reverse complement strand
TGCAGCACAGCGAGGCCGGGATCAGCAGGATCGCCAGCAGCTCGACGAAGTTGCTCAGCGGCGTGGGGTTCTCGAACGGGTGTGCCGAGTTCGCATTGAAGAATCCGCCACCGTTGGTGCCCAGTTGCTTGATCGCGATCTGCGAGGCCGCCGGTCCCATCGGCAGGGTCTGGGTGCTCACCCGGACCGGTTTCGCCAGCGCCTGGCCCGCCCGATCCTTTTCCGGGTTGCCGGCGGCATCCAGCACCGGCTCACTGACGGTGCTGCCCTGCAGCACTGGCACATCGAGGTACGGCCTGAAGTTCTGCACCACGCCCTGCGAGACCAGCAAGACGGTCATCAGCAGCGACAGTGGAATCAGCAGGTACAGCGTGCTGCGGGTCAGGTCGACCCAGAAATTCCCAAGGCCTTTGCTGCTGCGCCGGCTGAAGCCGCGGATCACCGCCACCAGCACCGCGATGCCGGTGGCGGCGGACAGAAAGTTCTGCACCGCCAGACCTAGCATCTGGGTCAGGTAGCCCATCGTGGACTCGCCGCCATAACCCTGCCAGTTGGTATTGGTGGCGAAGCTGATGGCGGTATTCATCGCCGAATCCGCCGACACCGCGCCGAAGTGCTGCGGGTTCAGTGGCAACCACGGCTGCAGGCGTTGCAGCGCGTACACCACCAGCAATCCCAGCACATTGAACAGCAGCATCGCGCCGGCATAGCGGCGCCAGCCCATGTCCTCGCCAGGCGTGATGCCGCACAGGCGATAGATGCCACGCTCGATGCCGCCACCGGCGCGGGTGACACGATTGGGCGTGTCGGCGAAGACCAGGGCCATGTAGCCACCCAGCGGCTTCACCAGCAGCAGCAACACGGCCAGATACAGGCCGATCTGCAGATAGTCGTTGGCGGTCATTCGAACCACTCCGGGTTGAGCAAGGCCACGCCGAGATAGACCGCGAGCAGCACGGCCACCGCAATGGCAAGTCCGTAGATGAAAGTCATATCGATATCCGTCAGGAGGTTGCGCCGGGCCGGAAGGCGATCAGTGCCGGTTCAAGCGGTCACAGATCCACGCAAAGCCGACCGTTGTGGCGACCAGCACCGCAATCAGCAGCAGATAGATGATGTCCAAGGTTCCGACTCCGTCATGGCGACGGCTGGCATTTTGGAAAGCGGCGCATAACAACGGGGTAGCAAAAACCCGCTACCCCATATAGATCTTGTAAAAAAATCGGATGTCGCGCGGCCAAGCGGGCGCAATCGCACAAGCGGCATCACCCGAAAACCGGCAATCCACTCATGGCTTCAATGATTTGATCGGTGCAGGCCGGCTTGTCGGCCCGGGGATCGCGTCTTCGCTGCTTCAGTCTGCTGCGATCACCACGGGTTCGGGCTCGAGCTGCACGCCGAACCTGTCACGCACGCCACGCATTACTTTCTGCGCCAACGCCCATAGTTGCGGACCGCTGGCCTCGCCGTGATTCACCAGCACCAACGCGTGCCGATTGGAGATGCCGGCGTCGCCTTCACGCAGACCCTTGAAGCCAGCCGCCTCGATCATCCAGGCCGCGGAAATCTTGCAGCGGCCGTCGGGCTGCGGCCAGGCAGGCAAGTCCGGGTGCGCCTGCCTCAACCCATCGGCCAGCGCGGCATCGACGATCGGGTTCTTGAAGAAGCTGCCGGCGTTGCCGATCACCGCCGGGTCGGGCAGTTTGCGGGTACGCAGGTGCACCACCGCTTCGGCCACGTGGAAGGGTGCCGGCTTGTCCACGCCCATGCGCGCCAATTCGTCGGCGATGCCGGCGTAGTCGGTGCGCAGCGGGCGGCTGCGCGGCAGCACGAAGCGCACTGCAGTGACGATGTAGCGACCGGGCTCGTGCTTGAACAGGGAATCGCGATAGGCGAAAGCGCAGGTGGCATGATCCAGGGTCACCACGCGACGCTCGCGACTATCCCAGGCCTCGACGCTCTCGATGAACTCCGCCACCTCGCAGCCATAGGCGCCGATGTTCTGGATCGGTGCCGCGCCGACCGTGCCGGGAATCAGGATCAGGTTCTCCAACCCGGCGAGGCCCTGACCCAGCGTCCAGCGCACGAAATCGTCCCAGCGCTCGCCGGCGGCCACTGCAATGCGAACGTTGTCGCCATCGCTCTCCACCTGCACGCCACGGGTCGACATCAGCAGCACGGTGCCAGCGAAATCGCCGGTGAACAGCACGTTGCTGCCCTCCCCCAGCACCAACAGACGACCCTGGCGCACGGCGGGGAAATCCAGCAGCTCGGGCAACTTCGCCGCGTCGCGAATATCGGCCAGCAAGGCTGCCCTTGCGTCGACACGCAGGGTATTCAGGCGCGCCAGCGACGCGTTCTCGGCCAGGGTATAGCCGCCCATGTCGGTCCGCTGCGCAGTCGTACCGGTGCGATCAACCGACATGATCGGACTCATCCATGGGCGTTTCGCGTTGACGGCGTATTTCGTTGACGCATTCGGTCACCAGGTGCGGGCCGCGATAGATCAGCCCCGAATAGAGCTGCACCAGCGACGCGCCGGCATCGAGTTTTTCAGTCGCGTCGCTGCCCTCGAGAATGCCGCCCACGCCAATCAGCGGAATACGCCCGGCCAGTCGCTTGTGCATGCCAGCCAGTACGCGGGTGGAATGCTCGAACAGCGGCTTGCCGGAAAGACCGCCGGCCTCGCCGCCGTGCAGATCGTCGGCCACGGCGGCATGGTCGATCGTGGTGTTGCTGCAGATCACGCCGTCGATGCCCGTGCGCAGCAGGACTTCGGCGATCGCGTCCAGCTCGCGCTCGTCCAGGTCGGGAGCGATCTTCAGCAACATCGGCGTGCGCCGCCCGGCCTGCGAGCCCATGCGCTCCTGCGCGGCGCGCAAAATGGAAATGAACTTGTGCAGGGTGGCCTCTTGCTGCAGGTCACGCAGACCCCTGGTGTTCGGCGAGGAGATGTTCACCGTGATGTAGGTCGCGTGCTCGTACACCTTGTGCAGACAGGTCAGGTAGTCGTTGACCGCCTTCTCGTTCGGCGTGTCCTTGTTCCTGCCGATATTGATGCCCAGCACGCCGTGGTAGCTGGACTGCTGCACGTTGCGCACCAGCGCGTCGACGCCAGCGTTGTTGAAACCGAGCCGATTGATGATCGCCTCGTGCTGCGGCAGCCGGAACATGCGCGGCCTGGGATTGCCTGACTGCGGCAGTGGCGTGACCGTGCCCACCTCGATGAAGCCGAAGCCGAGCGTGTCCAGCGCGTCGAGATGCTCGGCATTCTTGTCCAGGCCGGCGGCGAGGCCCACCGGGTTCGGAAACTCGATGCCGAACGCGGTGGTCGGCAAGTCCAGCGGCGGCTCGGCGATCCAGTGCGCGAAACCGCTACGCTGGGCCACCCCCAGCGAATACAGGGTGAGGCGATGCGCCGTCTCGGCATCGAGCTTGAACAGCAGCGGGCGCAGGGTGTCGTACATGGGTCAGGCCAGGTGTCCGGCAAAGATGCGGGTGTCGTAGTCGAAGCTTACCGTGCCGTGTTCGGCACAGCGGTCGAACAGTTCGCGCAGTGCATGCAGCATCGGTTCGTGCTGCGGGTGGCCGGCCTGCGGCGCATAGGACGAGGACATCAGCCGACCCTGCAGCGCCGCGAAATCCAGCCGCTGGCCATGTTCGAAGCTGGCGCTGCCGCGATAGCCAGTACCGAACCAGGCGCGCATCCGCGCGTCGTCCGTATAGCTCTCGGCGACGCTGGTGTAGTCGGTGCCGAATGTCTGCAGCAAGGCCTCGTAGCCTTCGAGGAAACGCGTGCCGGCCAGCCGACGCGAATTCCACCAGATCGCCGCCAGCCCGTCGGGGCGCAGGATGCGCGCGAACTCGCGCCGCGTCGCTTCCTGGTCGAACCAATGGAACGCCTGCGCCACGGTGACCAGGTCCACGCTGGCCGCAGGCAGTCCGGTGGCATCCGCATGCCCATCGACGGCAGCGAAGCCTTCGTATCCCTGCAGCCAATGCTCGGCGGCGGCGCGCATCGGCGCGTTCGGCTCCACCGCGATCACCCGGTAGCCGGCGTCGAGAAACATCTTCGACGAGATGCCGGTGCCGGCGCCGACATCGGCGACACGCCAACTGGCGTCGACGCCCAGCTCACGCTGCAGCCAGTCGAGCAGCGCCGGTGGATAGTCCGGCCGGTAGCGCACGTAATCGTCGACGCGGTCGCTGAAGCGCGTGGTGGAATTCAGTTCGCTCATGTCATCACCCACTCATGGCAAGCCGCGTTCAACAGGGATGGAATGCCTCGGGTGCTCCAACCCGACAGTTTTTGCTCGTCATTCCCGCCTTTGCGGGAATGACGACGTGGCGCTTTTGGATCCTTGATCGCCATGCCGTATCAGCCATTGAGCATCTGGCCGCCATCGACGACCAGGGTCTGTCCAGTGATCCAGCTGGCGAACGGCGACGCGAGGAACAGTGCGACGTGGGCGATTTCCTCCGGCGTGCCGTAGCGGCCGAATGGAATCTTCGCCAGTACTTCGGCATAGCGGGTCGGATTTTCCTGCCGACACCGATCCCACAGGCCGCCGGGAAATTCGGTCGAGCCCGGCGCGATCGCGTTGACGCGGATGCGTTGCGCGGCCAGCGCCAGCGCCTGCGAGGTGGTGTAGTGGCTCAATGCCGCCTTCACCGCCGCATACGGCGCGCCGCTGGCGCGCGGACGCAAGGCCGCAATCGAACTGGTGTGCAGGATGCACGGCTGCGACGACGTCGTGAGGTAGGGCAGCGCGGCACGCGATGCGCGCACGGCCGCCATCAGGTCAACGTTGAAGCCGGCGAGCCACGCCTCGTCGCCGTCATCGAAACCGTAACCGCTGGCATTGTTGACCAGCACATCGATGCCGCCGAGCGCGCCTGCAGCCTCGCTGACCCACGCTTCGACCGCTCGCGGATCGGTCAGGTCGCAGCTGTGCGCATGCGCCACGACATTGTGTGCCGCCATTTCCAGGCGTGTCTGTTCAAGCGCTGCCGGGCCACGCGCGCAGATCGCGACGGCCGCCCCGGCCTGGGCAAAGCCCAACGCGATGCTGCGGCCGATGCCCCGGCTGCCGCCGGCCACCAGTACGCGATAGCCGCGAAAATCAAACGGGGTGGCGAGGTGTTGATTCGGCATCAGGTAGGGCTCATGCCCAATGGAAGAACGCCACGCCGAAAGCCAGGAAGACGACAAGCAGGAAGACCGCCAGGATGCACAGCGCCAGTTGGGCGTAGCCCAGCACCAGTCCGGCGACGGCCATCCCGTCGCCTTCCGGGCGGCGCTCCGGGTGGGTGTTGCGGATCTCGCTGCGTGCCAGATGCCCGCAGATGATCGCCACGATGGCGCCCACGAAAGGCAGCACGCACCAGGCCAGGATGCCGAAAACCAGGCTCACCACGGCCAGGGTGCTGGTCGGGGCGGCGGGTCGGTAGGAGGACAATTGCTCGCTCATCGGTTCGCTCGCTGATCGCGCCGGAATGACGACGCGCATCGTAGCGCGATCACCCACGGGCAGCGAACTGCCCGCGGGTGCAATGTCGCTACAAGTCGAATTTGATGCCCTGGGCCAGCGGCAGCGAATCGGAGTAGTTGATGGTATTGGTCTGGCGGCGCATGTAGACCTTCCAGGCATCGGAGCCGGACTCGCGCCCGCCGCCGGTTTCCTTCTCGCCGCCGAACGCGCCGCCGATCTCGGCGCCCGAGGTGCCGATGTTCACGTTGGAGATGCCGCAATCGGAGCCGGCTGTCGACAGGTACTTCTCGGCCGATTTCAGGTTCTGCGTGAAGATCGCCGAGGACAGGCCCTGCGGCACGCCGTTCTGCAGCTCGATCGCCTCGTCCAGCGTGTTGAACTTCATCACGTAGAGAATCGGCGCGAAGGTCTCGGTCTGGATCACTTCGTCCGAATTCTTCAGGCCGGTGATGATCGTGGGCAACACGAAGTTGCCTTTGCGCTCGGTCAGCGCCTTGCCGCCGGTGGCCACGGTGCCGCCAGCTGCCGTGGCCTTCCCGATCGCGCCGAGGTAACCCTGCACCGCTTCGGCGCTGTTGAGCGGGCCCATCAGTGTGGCGGCTTCATTCGGATCGCCGATCTTGCCCTCGATCTGCTTGTACGCCTTGACCAGGGTCTCCAGGACGGTGTCATAGATGGATTCATGCACGATCAGCCGGCGGGTGCTGGTGCAACGTTGGCCGGCGGTGCCGACCGCGCCGAACACGATGCCTGGAATCGCCAGCTTCAGGTCCGCGCTTTCGTCGAGGATGATGGCATTGTTGCCACCCAGTTCGAGCAGCGAGCGACCCATGCGCTGCGCCACGCGCTCGCCGACCATGCGACCGACCTTGGTCGAACCGGTGAAGCTGATCAGTGCCACGCGCTTGTCGTCGACAAAGGCCTGCGCCAGATCGCTGCCGGCGTCGTTGAACAGGAAAAACAGGTCCGGGTAGCCGCCATCTTTCAGCGCGTCATTGCAGATTTTCATGGTGGCGATCGCGGTCAGCGGCGTCTTCGGCGACGGCTTCCAGATGCAGATGTCACCGCAGGCGGCGGCCAGCATCGCGTTCCACGCCCACACCGCGACCGGGAAGTTGAACGCGCTGATGATGCCGACGATGCCCAGCGGGTGGTACTGCTCGTACATGCGGTGGCCAGGGCGCTCCGAATGCATGGTGTAGCCGTGCAGCATACGGCTCTGACCCACCGCGAAATCGGCGATGTCGATCATCTCCTGCACTTCGCCGTCGCCCTCGGGCTTGATCTTGCCCATCTCCAGCGACACCAGCGAACCGAGCGCGTCCTTGTGCTTGCGCAGCGCCTCGCCGCACAGCCGCACCGCTTCGCCGCGCAACGGTGCCGGCGTGGTGCGCCACACCTTGAACGCTGCCTGGGCGCGCTTGACGATCACTTCGTAATCGGCCGCGCTGGACGCATGCACCGTGGCGATCACCTCGCCGGTGGCCGGGTTCACCGGCTGCAGGGCACCAGCGTCGGTGGTTTTCGACCACTCGCCCTGACCGAGGTAGGTACCGGAATGTTCGGCACCGATACCGAGCGACTTGAGGATGGCATGCGACATACGTGACTCCTGGATTCGTGGCATCCACGGACGCCGTGAACTGAAAATGCAATCTGCCATTCTAGCAGGCGGACTCTCGGGCCGCCGAAACGGTGGGCTTGGGCTGGCGGATCGCGCCATCGCATGATTCATGCGAAAATCCCGCCGCTGCCCTCGTAGCTCAGTTGGATAGAGCGGTCCCCTCCTAAGGGACAGGTCGGACGTTCGAATCGTCTCGGGGGCACCAAATCCATGGCCGGATGTCGTTGGTGCGATCGGCGCTAATGGCCCCAGGTGGCGAACATCACCACCGCCGCAGCCGCCATCACCAGGGTCGCCAGCCAGCCGACGATTTTCAGCCGCAGCGAGATGGAGAACTTGCCCATCACCTTGCGCCTGGCTGCCAACAGCATGATCACGACCATCAACGGTACGGCGATGACGCCGTTGATAACCGCGCTCCAGAACAGCATCCTGATCGGGTCAATCGGCGAGAAGCTCAGCATCATGCCGAGCAATGTCCCCAGCGCGATGGTGGCGTAGAACAACCTGGCCTTGCGCGGAGCCGATTCCAACCCGGTTTTCCAGCGGAAGGTCTCGCCCAGCGCATACGCGCCGGAACCGGCGAGCACCGGCAACGCGAGCAGACCGGTGCCGATAATGCCTGCCGCAAACAGCCAGAATGCAAACTTGCCGGCGATCGGCAGCAGTGCCGCCGCCGCGTCGGACGAGGTCTGGATGTCAGTCTTGCCGTGGGCGTGCAACACCACCGCGGCCGTCAGTATGATGAAGAACGCCACCACTTCGGAAAACAACATGCCGATGATCGTGTCCACGTTGATCCGCCGCAACGCCTCCGGCGCTTGTTGCGACGCACGCTTGAGCGCCTTGCGATGGGGCGTGATGCGCACTTCGTTGGCCTCCTGCGAGGCCTGCCAGAAGAACAGGTAGGGACTGATCGTGGTGCCGAACACGGCCACCACCGCCACCGCGTATTTCGCGTCCAGCCGTACTGTGGGGAAGAACGTCCCCTTTGCGACCGCGAGCCAGGGTACATGGATGACCAATACCGTTCCGACATACGCGAACAGGCTGAACGTCAGCACTTTCAACAACGGCGAATATCTGGTGAACGGAACGAACACCTGCAGCACCACCGACAACATGGCGAAGCCGGCAGCATAGGCAAACGCAGGGCCGCCGATAAGCAGCTTCAGGGCCGCACCCATCGCGCCGATGTCCGCTGACAGATTGATGATGTTGGCAATGAACAGCAGGAATACGAAGCCCATCACCACCGCCACCGGGTATTGCGAACGGATGTTCGCCGCCAGCCCCTTGCCAGTTACCCGCCCGATCCGCGCGCATATGGTCTGGATGCCGATCATCAGCGGCAGCGCCAGCACCACCGTCCACAACGTGCCGTAGCCATACGCGGCACCCACCTGGGAATAGGTGGCGATCCCGCTCGGGTCGTCATCGGCGGCCCCGGTAATCAGGCCGGCGCCGAGTCGACTCAGCAGTGGCTTTTTCCCCGGGCTTTCCGAGTCTTGCAGGATTGCTGGCTCCGGGCTTCTCGTCGCTTCCATGGCCTGATGCTCTACCTGTATCGGTGAACGCCACCGGCCGAAAGCCCCGGAATGAGTCGGATGCCGCCTTGATGAACGCCGCTTTGCCCGACTTCGCAAAGCAGCGTTGCCCACGGGGCCTACGCTAGCAGATTCCGGGGACGTATCAGGTCAAGTTCCTCTCGAACGCTTGTCCTCACGAACTGCAGGACAGCATCGAGCACCCGGCCTTGTGCCGGGCCCAATCCGGTCGCTTCCGGGCAAACGCCTCGCGACCTGGCTGATCGTCGTACGGATGGCGCAACACCTCGAGCAGATCGTGGATGCCGGAAGGGTCGCCGGCGGTGGCCCGATCGATCGCCTGCTGCGCCAGATAGTTGCGCAACACGTAACGCGGATTGACGGCATGCATATGTTTACGGCGCTCGCTGGCTGAAAGCGGGTCGTCGGACACGCGGGCGGCGTAGCGCGCCAGCCAGTCGACGAGGGCCGGCTCGGACTCGCGCCGTTTCACCTCGTCGTAGAACGCCTCGCGCATCGGCTCCAGGGTGGGATTGTGCGGATCGACGTCGGCGAGCGCGCGAAACCACAACGTCATGTCGATCTCGGCCGAGGTCATCAGCTCGTGCAATTGCTGCATCAACGCGACATCCGTGTCGCGGCACTCCGCCAATCCAAGCTTGCCGGCAAGGTTGGCGCGGTCCGCCGCGGCGTACACCCCGGCGTAGCGATCCAGTCCGGACTGCAGCGGCGCCGGGTCGCTGAACAACGGTGCCAACGCGCCAGCCAGGCGGCTCAGGTTCCACCACGCCACGTTCGGCTGCTGCCCGAAGCGGTAGCGGCGGCGCTGCGCGTCGGTGGTGTTCGGCGTCCAGTCCGGATCGTAGTTGTCGACCCAGCCGTACGGGCCGTAGTCGATAGTGAGGCCGAGAATCGACATGTTGTCGGTATTCATCACGCCATGCACGAAGCCCACCCGCATCCAGTGCGCGATCATCGTGGCGGTGCGTTCGCACACCTGGGCGAACCACTCGGCGTACAGCGCCTCGCCCTGCCCCGGGAGTTCGGGAAAGTCGCGACGGATGGTGAAGTCGACCAGTTGCTGCAACAAGGCGGTGTCACCGCGCGAAGCGGGTAGCTCGAAATTGCCGAAGCGGATGAAGGACGACGCCGCGCGGCAGACGATGGCGCCCGGCTCGGGCGCCGCGTGGCCGTCGTAGAACATGTCGCGCAGCACCGGCTCGCCGGTATCGACAAGGCTCAGCGCGCGCGTGGTCGGCACGCCGAGGTGATGCATCGCCTCGCTGCACAGGAATTCGCGCACCGACGAGCGCAGCACCGCGCGGCCATCGGCGCCGCGCGAGTAGGGTGTCCGTCCCGCACCCTTCAGTTGCAGTTCCCAGCGTTCGCCGGCGGCATTGATCACCTCACCCAGCGAGACCGCGCGACCATCGCCGAGCTGGCCTGCCCAGTTGCCGAACTGATGCCCACCGTAGTTCGCCGCATACGGCTGCATGCCATCGGCCAGCACATTGCCGCCAAACAGCCGGGCGAATTCCGGCGTGGTGATGTCCGCTTCGCTGAAACCCAGCGTGGCGGCCATCTCGGCCGAATGCACCAGCCCGCGCGGCGCGGCCACCGGCGTGGGGTCGACATGCGAATACAGCGCGCCCTCGACCTGGCGCAGCCGCCCGCCCTGCTCCGGATCGCCGGGCAGGTCGCGCACGAACGCATTGTCGAAACGGAGGTTGAACATGGGCATGCCCGGCAAGACTGCAGCTTATATCCGGGCGGCCACCACCACATGCAAGCACGCCACCTGCTCCCGCAGGTCATCCCTTCGGCGTAGGGCGGGCACCGCCCGCCGCTCTCGGCCGAGAGGCATCAAAAGCCGGCGGGCCGTGCCCGCCCTACGTCGAAAGCACCGCGCACAGAGCCTGCCCCGGAGCTGATCCGGGGGCGCTCCCACAGAATCGCAGGCGCTATAGTCGGCGCGCCCAAACACGCGAGAACCGCATGAACGACACGCCCAGCAGCCTCAACGCCGATGCGTTGCCCGACGACGCGCCCTACCTCACCGCCACCACGCGCTGGCTGGAGCGCGCCGTGATCGGCCTCAACCTGTGTCCGTTTGCCCGCGCCCCGCATGTGCAGGGCAAGCTGCGCCTGCGGGTGAGCCAGGCGCGCGACACCGACGCGCTGCTCGACGACCTCTGCGGCGAACTGCAATCGCTGAACGCATTGACCCCGGACGAATGCGAGACCGGCCTGCTGATCCATCCGTTCGTGCTGAACGACTTTCTCGACTACAACGATTTCCTCGACGTGGCCGATGCCGCGGTGCAGACGCTTGGGCTGGAAGGTGTTTGGCAGGTCGCCAGCTTCCATCCGCACTATCAGTTTGCCGACAGCGCGCCCGACGCGATCGAGAACTTCAGCAACCGCTCGCCCTTGCCCACCCTGCACCTGCTGCGCGAAGCCAGCGTCGAGCGCGCAATGGAGCAGATCAGCGACACCGACGCGATCTATCGGCACAATATCGAAACCTTGCAACGACTTGGCCCCGACGGCTGGCGGGCGCTGTGGGCCGGGGACACGGACTGAACTGGCGCCCCAACAAGGCGTTCAGGACGCAGTGGTCATGCTGGCGCGTGATCAACTCTGCCGACCCCTACGAACAATCCGTCGACCCCAGCGTGCAATGCGACAGCTGCGAAGCCGTGTGCTGCCGCCTCACCGTGGTGTTGATGCCCGAAGACCGGGTGCCCGCCTGGCTCATCGACCACGACGAGCATGGCCTGGAAATTCTCGCCAGGGGCGAGGACGGCTGGTGTGCCGCGGTGGACCCGCACACCTTCAGATGCACCATCTACGAGGATCGCCCCGGCATCTGCCGCAAATACGCGATGGGCAGTCCCAGCTGCCGCGACGAGCGGCGCAAATGGTTTGGCGCCACGATTCCCACAGCGGTGCATCTGTTGTAACGCTGCTCGTCGTTGGGCGGGCACCGCCCGCCGGCTTTTCGCGGCGGCGTGAGGCAGAGCGGCGGGCGCTGCCCGCCCTACGCGGCGAAGATCAGCGCCACCTCGTCGATATCGAGGGCGCGCCATTCGCCCAGCGGCAAGTCTCCCAACGCGAGGCCGCCGACCGAAACCCGCTGCAAGGTCTCGACATGATTGCCCACGGCGGCAAACATGCGGCGCACCTGGTGATAGCGGCCCTCGGTCACCGTCAGTCGCGCATGGCGTGGCCCCAGCATGTCGAGTATGGCCGGCGCCAGCGGTTCCTTCTCCGACTCAAGCAGCAGCGTGCCGCTGGCGAACAGCACTGCTTCGTCGCCGCGCAGATCCTGCGCCAGCGTGGCCTCGTACACCTTGGCCACCTGTGCCTTCGGCGAGATGATCCGGTGCAACAGCGCACCGTCGTCGGTGAACAACAACAGACCCGTGGTATCCCGATCGAGACGGCCCACGGTGGACAGCGCCGGCGAGCGCACGCCGTAGCGCGGCGGCAGCAGGTCGTACACCACGCGGGCCGGGTCCTTGCGCGAGCAGGTGACGCCCAGCGGCTTGTTCATCATCAGCACCAGGCCCGGTGGCGGATCGAGCGGCTCGTCGTCGACCCGAATCGTCCCGTACGGCACCACGTCGTCGGCGTACAACACTTCGCCGTCGGCGTCGGTGATGCGGCCGCTGCGGAACAATTGAGTCACGTCCTTGCGGCTGCCATAACCGAGGTTGGCGATCAGCTTGACCAGTTTCACGTACGTACTCCCGTCGCCTCGATCACCTTGAATCCATCCTGCGTCACCAGCGTGTGCACCTTCTGAAATCGCCGGTCCAGGTGTGCTTCATACGGCAGATGCCGATTCGCCACCAGCAGCAGGCGGCCATTCGGCGGCAAGGCCTCGGCCGCGCTGGTAATGAAGGCGCGACCCAGTTCCGGCAGGTCGGCGCGCCCCTGGTGGAACGGCGGGTTGCTGACGATCGCGTCGTAGCGCAGCGGCAAGCCGCGGGTCACGTCGTGCCAGTACACGCCCACCGCCAGCTCGCGGCCCGACTCGTGCTGCGCCCGCGCCAAATTGATCCGCGCCGGTTCCATCGCCCGCGCCTCGGCCTCGTACAGGTCGATCGCGCTGACCCGCGGACAACGTGCAATCACCTGGCAAGCGAGATAGCCGTAACCGGCGCCCATGTCCGCCACCCGGCCATGCAAATCCGTCGGCAGATATTCGGCCAGCAACGCCGAGGCGCGGTCGATCCGATCCCATGCGAACAGGCCAGGCCGGCTGACATAGCCATCGACGATCTCACGCGGCGCATCCAGCGCCAGCCATTCCGCCAGCAGCGCTTGATCGACATCGCCCGGATTTGCCCAGAACACCCGGCACTTGTGCTTGGACAGATGCTGCACGCTGCCCGCCAGCTTCGCCAGGTCGGCTTCGCCCGACTTCGCACCTTCCGCATTCGGCATGCTGGCCAGCACCGTGCCGCCAGCCTCCACCAGGTTGAGCGCGCGAGCAAAAAGGGCACGCGCCTCGTCGCGCTGACGCGGCGGCAACAGCAGCACCAGCGGAAAGCGCTCGCCGGTGGCCGGCTCACCCACGCGCTGGCCATTGCGCGCCAATTCGTCGGCAAATGGCAGGAAACCTTGTTCGCACAGCCAGCCCGGTTGGGCCATCTCGTGCAGCCGCACGCCGGCGCGCGCGCGCAGGAAAAGCACGCGACCATCCGCCGGCAAAGTCAGCTCCGAGCTCTCTAATGGCACAAACAGCGCAGCCAGCGCCGAATCCGGCGCCGCCGCAAAAATTCCGGCAGCGTTCACATCAAATCTTCGTCGGCGAAACAAGAGCAACAGTGTAGTGGCGTGGCTCACCGTCAGGCAGGAGGGGTGATTCCTTCAGGCAGGAATCGCTCTACGTTTCACTTTTCGGGTCTGTTACACCCTCACATGTGCCGGCGTAACTCATACACCCTCGAATGTGTCGGATAACGCCGGCAGCTTGCGCCCACGTCAATCGTGGCGCTGCAGCACAAGCGCCTGATCCGTTGTAGGATTTCGCCGCTT
>Ga0208357_1002085_pt1 | contig 13716 bp, 14 predicted proteins | sample NGESurdeep092012_6_FD_184487 | JGI IMG/M metagenome (GOLD analysis project Ga0208357, IMG submission 184487) | Arctic peat soil microbial communities from Barrow, Alaska - NGEE Surface sample F52-2 deep-092012 (SPAdes) | ecosystem: Environmental > Terrestrial > Soil > Wetlands > Peat ... | reverse complement strand
AGGCTCATGATCCGCTTGCCCGCCGCCGTCGACCCGGTGAACGCGATCTTGTCAGTACCAACATGCGTCACCAGGTGCTCGCCGACCGCCCGCCCGGCCGGGATCACGCTGACCACGCCCGGCGGCAGCCCGGCCTCGGCCAGCGCGTCGGCCAGCACGAAGTTGCTCAGCGGCGCCTCCGGCGGCGGCTTGATCACCACCGTGCACCCGGCCGCCAGCGCGGGCGCGACCTTCCAGCAGGCGAGCGTGACCGGCGCGTTCCACGGCACGATGACCGCGACCACGCCCACTGGCTCGGACGTCACCAGCCCGGCCCGGGCCCCGCTCACCACCGTGCGCTCGAACGGGTAGGAGCGCGCCAGCGAGGCGTAGTAGTCGAACAGCGCCGCCGTGAACCCGGTCTGCGCCTGCGGGGCCGCGCTGATCGCGCAGCCCATCTCGTCCACCGTGATCCCGGCGATCTCCGCCTCGCGCTTGCGCAGGCTGTCCGCCACCCGCGCCAGCACCGAAGCCCGCTCGGCCGGCGAGAACAGCGGCCACGGCCCGGAGTCGAACGCCTGCCGAGCCGCCGCCACCGCCCGGTCAATGTCCGCAGGCGACGCGGACGGCACCGCCCCGACAACCTCCTCGGTCGACGGGGACACCACGCCGACCGACTCGCCGGACGCCGGCGCCTCCCAGGCCCCGCCGATGAAGAGCTCCCGCCGGTACATTAGCCGGTCGTCCACCAACGTCTCCCGCTCTCCTCCAGGCGCCACGCGCCGCCGCCATCACCGCCCGCTACCCGGCCGGGACGACGCCCCATCCTAACATTACGGAGTAAACGTTCGCTATCTACCTAGCTGAGCGAGCATTTGCTAATGTTCGGTCTCATGGCACCGTTGGCAGGCATTCGGGTCGTCGAGGCGGCGCTGGGCGTCAGCGTGGTCGGCGCAGGCCTGGCCAGCAGCCTCCCCGGATCCCTGCTGCGAGACCTCGGCGCCGACGTGGCCCGCGTCCAGTCGCGCACCCGCTCAGCCCTGGACCAGAACATCGAGCTCCTGGTCGCCGCCCGGGCCGGCCTGCTCAGCCAGATCCGCGCCCACCGCCCCGGCCCGGCCTTCGCCGACCTCGCGATCGCCGGCGCCGGGGCCGGCCTGTCGGCCGCCGTCGGCGCCCTGTCCCTGCTCTACCAGCGCGAGGGCACCGGTCAGGGCGGCTGGGCGGAGACCTCGCTCTACGACGGCATCACCGCCCTCCTCCCGATGATCATCGGCCGGGTCGAGCATCACTCGCCCACCACGAAGCTCCTGTGGCAGAACCGGGGACCCTCCGAGGCGCTCTCCTACCGCTGCGCCGACGGCGAGTACGTCCAGCTCTGGTTCGGCGCGAAGGGCGCCTTCGACGCGTTCCTCGCCCATATCGGCGACCCGCCGAGCGAGCGGGGCTACAACGCGGAGCTGATGAGCGACGCGATGGTCGAGGCGGGCCAGGGCTGCGCCGGCCAGCCCCCCACGTACCTGGTCTGGGGCGCGATCGACGCCGCTGGCGGCTGGATGTCGGCCTGCGGGATCCTGGCCGGCCTCTACGCCCGACGGAGCCGCGGCGGCGGCCAGTCCGTGTCCGCCAGCCTGCTCGGCGCCGCCCTCACCCTCAAGTCCGGCGCCTTCATCGCCGCAGGAGAAGTCGTCGGCGGCCCGTCCTCGACCCCGGCCAGACCGGCTACGGCGCCGCCTACCGCATCTACCAGGGCGCCGACGGCGCCTGGTTCGCCCTCGCGGTCCCCGACGAGCAAGCCTGGCGCGGCTTGCTGTCCGTGGTGCACCTCCCCCAACTCCCAAATTCAACCCCATCGCTCCGAACGGACCGGGGCGACTCTCAACCGGAAGAGCTCCTCCTCGAGGCGGCGTTCCGCACCCGGCCGGCCGCCGCCTGGGTCGCGGCGCTGCGCGCCGAGGGCGTGCCGGTCGAGCCGGTCGCCACCCCCGACCGGGAGGGCTTCGCCGCAGGGTTCACCGACGACCCGGTCAACCGCCAGCTCGGCCGGGTGGTCGGCTACCGCTGGGGCGATCACGGCTCGGTGCGCCAGCCGTCCTTCCCGCCCCGGATCGGCCCGGGGACGCCGCCCCCGCCGATGGCCGGGATCCCCGGACTAGGGGAGCACACGGCCGAATTTCTCGAGACGTTGGGCTTTGACGCCGCCTTCACGGCCAAGCTGGCTGCTAAGGAGCTTTGATGGAAACCAACGGGTCCCCGGCGCCGACCACCACTGGCGCGACCGCCACGGCCCCAATCACCCCAGCGCCGATCACCGACGAGTGGGTGATCCAGCATTTTGACCATCTGTCGCCCGAACTGGCCCGCGACCTGCACCCGACCCTGGCCCGCGCCCGCTCGCTCTGCCCGGTCGCCCGCAGCGACGTCTACGAGAACGGGTTCTGGGTGCTGACCAGGTACGAGGACGTGCTCCGGGTTGCCCAGGACTGGCAGACGTTCAGCTCCGAGCTCGGCATCACGGTGCCCTACCAGCCGCCGTCGACGCCGATGAAGATCCTGCCGGTGGCGGTCGACCCGCCGCTCCAGCGGACGTTCAAGCGGCTCGTCAACGCCCACTTCACCCCGGTCAAGGTCACCCCCTGGGAGGCGCCGACCCGCGTGCTGGTGAACCGGCTCATCGACGGCTTCATCGAGCGCGGCGAGTGCGACTTCATGACCGAGTTCGCCCGCCCGCTGCCTGGCCTGGCCTTCTTCGAGCAGGCGCTGCACGCCCCGGCCGAGGACCTGGAGCAGGTCAACCAGTGGGCCACGATGGCGTCGCTCACCCACCTGCCGGAGTCACGGGACGGCCTGATGAAGCTGGCCGGCTGGATCGGCCAGTTCATCGCCAAACGCCGGGCCGACGGGCCGCAAGGCGATGTGGTCGACGCGGTCCTCGAGGCCGAGATCGAGGGCAGGCCGATCACCATGCAGGAGGCGATCGGCACCATCCACCTGCTCATCCTCGGCGGCCTTGAGACGACCGCGGGCGTGCTCGGCGCGGCGATGATGCGGTTCTGCCGGCACCCGGAGATCCTCGAGCAGATCAGGCAGAACCCGGAGCTGATCCCCCAGGCGGTCGAGGAGCTCCTCCGGCTCGACGGAAGCTTCATCTGCATCGGCCGCACCGCCCGTCATGACACTGAGATCGACGGCCACCAGGTCAAGGAGGGCGAGCGGGTCCTGCTCTACTGGGCGTCGGCCAACCGCGACGAGGCCGAGTTCGACGACCCCGACACCTTCGACCCGGCCCGCGAACGGAACCGGCACATCGCCTTCGGGGCCGGCCCGCACCGCTGCGTCGGCTCCAACCTGGCCCGGATGAACCTCCGCATCGCGATCGACGAGCTTGCCCGCCGACTGCACGACATCAAGCTCCAGCCCGGCGCCGACATCGACTTCCACTCCACCTTCAACCGCGCCCCTCTCACGGTCCCCATCACCTTCACCCCCGGCCCCCGCCTGAGCGACTAAGACCAAAAACATCACTGACCATACCAACACCGCCAGTACCGCCAGTACCGCCAGCATCACCCGCCACACCAGCCATGCCAACACCAGCAGCCAGCCAGGTCGGCCTGAGCCCGCCCACCGGGATCGCACGTCCGACCAGCATGACTGCGGCGCAGGCGCTGATCACCAGGCCCCAGATCAGCCCAGTCGCGATCCAGTCCTGCCCGGCGCCCGGTCCCGTCGCCCAGGCCCCGGCCGCCCACGCCAGCAGCGCGCAAGCGACGCTGATCAGCGCCCACCCAAGTGCCAGGAACAGGAAATTGACCCGTGCCCCAGGCGCCATGCCCCGCCTCGCACGCCGCTCGCCGAGGAAGTTCGCGGCGACGGTCCCGAAGATGTCCAACACCATCAGCGGCAGCAGCGCCAAGAACCCGGCCTGCACCGGGTGAAGGTACCCCGGCACGTCCGTCGACTCCAGGTACCCGCCGGCCACGGCGAACGCTACGCCGCCGGTGAAATACCGCCAGAAGCCGCCCGGATAACGCCGCCGCCTCCGCTCGCCCTGGAGCCGTCGTCGGACCTCGCGCCCCTCAGGCCCCGCTGGCGCCGCATGCCTCCCCATCCCCAAGAGATATCACCCCAAACGAGTACATGCGACCACGTTTAGCTACTCCGAGGATTATTGTGTGACAAAATTCTCGGAAAGCAGGGGCTAAAGCCACACAATAAGTTGATCATGCCGAGTGACAGGCACGCCAGGGGTCAGAGTGACTCGGCGAGCGCCGCGAGCCGGTTGAGCGAGGCCTGGAGCATGTCCGTCGTCGTCGACCGGGCTCGCAGCAGCCGCTTCTCCGGCGACTCCGGCGTCAGCCCAGTCCAGTCGTAGGTGTGAGTGACCAGCGTTCGCGACTCGCCGAGCGGCTCTAGCTGCCACCGCCACACGTGCCCGGCCGGCTCCTGACCGGCGTCGCCGGGCATCCAAGCGATCAGCCGCCCCTCCTCGAACTCGACCACCCGGTTGTCCCGGATGCCGCTCGTCCTGGTCAGCGTCATCGCGAACACGTCGCCCACGCCCCGCACCCGCTGCCCGGCCGCCGCCACGGCCAGGTTGTCGTTCCCGTCCCAGCTAGGCTGCCGAGCCGGATCCGCGATCAGCTCGAAGATCGTCCCCGCCCCAGCCGCAATCTCCCGGCTAGCGCTCAGCGCCCGCATTTCCGTCCCCTGACTCGTCATGCCCCCATCCAACCATTCCCGGTAATTCGCCCATGGTGGCCCCGGCCGGTTCTACGAGCCGAGGACGCTGCTGCGTGTTGGGGCGGCTACGCCGGGCGACCGGACTCGCCCGTGAATAGACCCCCGGAGCGGTAGAGATCCCGTCACCGCATATGCGGTTTGGTGAGTTACCAATGACAATAGAACGGTACGGCCAGGCAGTTCGGGTACTGCGCGAGTCGATCTTCGTAGCGTGCGATATCTGCCAGGCGGGCGCACATGGTGTGCGGATTGCCGTCCATCAGGTGGCATTCTCCGCCAGGCGTGATGAGCGTTGACGGCACCAGGAAGGTAGCCCGGAGATCGATGTCGCCGGCTCGCCGGAGTTCGTCCAACGGATTGATGATCGGGTGCTCCTCCATCACGGCACCGTAGCGATCGCGCCATAGGATGCCCACCTGTCGCCGCCCGAGGTTGGGGCCGGCATCCCAGTAGTGCCCGCAGGCAGGCCCGGTATCGCCGTCGTCCTCATCCCTGTTCGCGCGGCAGCAGCGGTAGTCCCTGTCATGCATTAACGGAGCTACCAGTTCGCAGGCTCGGTCTATGGGTTCCGGCTCCTCTGGCGATACCAGCACCAAAACGAGATCATAGGACATGCCTGCAGCATAGAGGCAATTATCATCGTGCAAGCTGGTTTCCGGCGTTTGGAAAACATTCATTGATTCAAGACTTGACGAATTCGGCAACATTGCCAAACGCAATTGGTTGCGAATATGCCATTCTGCTCGACATATTCTGGCCGCGCCCCTCCCGGGCCTCGGCGAGCAGATCTAACTGGGGCTGTATAGGACAACGAGTTCCAGGTCATCCATACCCAGACCCTTATGCGACCCGCATGAGAGGCTGCGCGGGGTCGAGGTGGGCGATCGCGGCGTCAAGCAGGCGCGCTAGGAAATCAGGGCTCTGCCGGCCGTAGACCGGCGAAGTGGCGTTGGCCAGCATGACCGCCGCGGCGGCGACGCCCTGGGCGGTAACCGGCAGCGGGGCGATGAGGCGTTCCATCAGCTCACGGATGGCGGGCTCGGCCGCCAGGATTGCGGCCACATTCAGCGGAACCGCCGGGGTGCGGAGGATCGGGGCGCGGCGGGCGACTCGTAGCAGATGGTCCCAGCTTCGGGCCAGGGACGTGCGGCGGGGAAGCGAGACGATGTCCTGGGCGCGGGCTGCCAGCAGCCGGCTCGACTCGGGCGAGCAGCCTGCCGCCAGTTGCTCGTCCAGCGACGCGCCGAGCGCGCGTGCGAGCAGCCGGTCGGCCAGCCGGCAGGGCCGTATGACGAGTGGGTCGCCGAGGATGAGCGTGTGCCGGTCGGATCGGCGGGGATCGGTATCTGCGCTGTTCATACCTCCAGCATCGACCTGGCCAGGCGAAGCCGGAAGTGGCATAATTGACAGGGTGCAAGATGATACTGCCAACGTGCTGACGACACCCGGAGCCGGCCCAAAGCCGCCTGTCGTCGCGATCGTGGTGTACGACGGCGTGGCGCTGTTCGAGCTCGCGGCGGCCAACGACGTCTTCGGCACCGACATCACCACCGCGTCCGGCGAACCGCTGTACCGGGTGCTCGTCTGCGGTCCGTCGGCCTCGGTCATGACTGAGGCCGGGTTCCGGATGGAGGTCCCGCGCGGCCTGGACGCACTCGACGAGGCGCAGACCGTCGTCGTGCTCCCGACCCTGTTCCCCGAGAAGGTGCCGGCCGAGGTCCTCGACGCGCTGCGCCGGGCGCGGTCGAGCGGGCAGCGCCTGATGTCGCTCTGCACCGGAGCGGAGGTGCTCGCCGCCGCCGGGCTGCTAGACGGGCACACCGCGACCACGCACTGGTCCGAATGCGCCGGCCTGGCGCGACGCTATCCCCAGGTGACGGTCGACCCGGGCGTGCTCTACGTGGACGAAGGCGATCTGCTCACCTCGGCCGGCAGCGCCGCCAGCCTCGACTTGTGCCTGCATGTGCTCCAGCGCGACTACGGCACCCAGGTAGCGACCAGGGTCGCCCGCGATCTGGTGATACCGCTGCACCGCCCGGGTGGGCAGGCCCAGTTCATCGAGACGCCGGTGCCTGAGCCCGACCGTGGCGGTGACCTGTTCGCCGACACGCTCAGCTGGCTGCAGGCGCACCTCGACCAGGAGGTGTCGGTCGCCGACCTCGCCGCCCGGGCGGCGATGAGCCCGCGCACGTTCGCCCGGCGGTTCCCGGCCAGCACCGGAACCACGCCGCTGACCTGGATCCTGCGGGAGCGGGTGCGGCTCGCGCAACGGCTCCTGGAGACGACCGATCTGCCCGTCGACGCGATCGCGGGCAAGACCGGCTTCGGCACCGCCGACAACCTCCGCAAGCACTTCAGCCGGATGCTGCACACCTCGCCGCAGGCCTACCGGCGCACGTTCAGGGACCCGGCCGCGCAGCCTACCCCTGCAACTGCTTGACCATCTCGAGCGCGTCGTTGACGTGCCCGCTGATGTTGGTCATCGAGTTGAAAATCTGCCGGACGGTGCCCTCGCGGTCGATCACGTAGGTGACCCGGCCCGGTATCAGGCCAAACACGGCCGGCACCCCGTAGAGCTTGCGGATCTTGCCGCCCTGGTCGCTGAGCAGAGTGAATGGCAGCTTGTGCTTCTCGGCGAAGGCGTTGTGCTTGTCGGCCGAGTCGGAGCTGACGCCGATCACCTCGGCCCCCGCGTCGGTGAAGACCTCGTGGCTGTCACGGAAGGCGCAAGCCTCGGCGGTGCAACCGGACGTGTTGTCCTTCGGGTAGAAGTACAAGACGACAACCCGCTCGCCGAGCTGGTCCTGCAGTCGCACCGGCTCGCCGGACTGCGACGGGAGGGTGAAGTCCGGCGCATTGTCCCCGACCTTTACTGAACCTGCCATGGTGCCCTCCAAGTAATCAGCACGAGCGTAACCGCACCCGATCGGGGTTGAGTGCCCTCCCGATTGCGCGGCCCTGCCTCTAGTGTCCTCTTCTACTACGGATGAGCGGCTATTGCGGATGTGCCGGCTGGAGAAGGCCGGTCAGGATGCGCGTCATCGCGCGATCGAACGCCGGCCCATCCGCGGCAGGGTCGACTGCGGCGGGCTGGTCTGCCAGCGCCGCCGCCAGGTGCGGGTGCTGTCCGGCGGCCGCTAGCTCCAGCAGGTAGTGGCCCAACGACTCCTGCCACTGGGCGGTTTCCTGCCCGGCCCGCTGCTGCCCGATCTCCGTCTGCGCGAACAGCCGCACGACTCCGGAGAACAGGCCAACCGTCTCCAGCCTGGCCGGCCCGGTCAGGTCCGCTCCGGCCAGAGCGGCCAGCGACCGCTCGATGAAGGCGACCGCGTTCGGCCCGGGCAGGTTGCCGGTCGCCGGGACGTCAAGCAGCCAGGGGTGCCTGCGGTAGATCGCGAGACCCTGCCGCGCCAGCTCGAGCAGGTCGGACACCGGCTGACCGGACATGGGCGCGGAGAAGGAGAACTCGCCGTAGACCTGATCGGCCATGAGCTGCACAAGCTCCTCCCGGCCCGCCACGTAGCGGTACAGCGAGGCGGGGGCGGTGCCGATCGCCGCCGCGGCCGAGCGCATGGTCACCGCGTCCATGCCGCTGGCGTCGGCCAGCCTGACCCCGGCCGCCGCGATCTCCGCGCGGCTGTGCTCCGGCGCGGGCCCGCGGGCGGCGCGTTCGGGTCGCGCCCAGAGGTTCCGGCCAGGGCCAGGGCGCTTCGGCTCCTTCGTCATTGCGAACACTGTACTCAGTCGGCTAGGCTGACGATATAGCGAACAACGATCGCAGTTTTAGATACGACGGACGAGCAGGGGAGCGGGGATGACCGGAGCAGCCGAGGCCAGCCAGTGGGCCGGCACCTGGACGCCGACCGAATACGCCTCCAACGGCGCGGTACGGATCGCCTATGACCGGCTGGCGGGCTCGGCCGGCGACCCGCTGCTGCTGGTCATGGGCCTCGCCGTCTCCAGATTCTGGTGGCCGGCCGGGCTGGCGCAGGCGTTCGCGGGCCAAGGGTTCGCGGTCGCCCGCTACGACCAACGCGACGCCGGGCAGTCAAGCCGGATGCCCGACACCGGAAGCGCCAACCCGTTCGCCGCGCTGGCCCGGAGGCGAGGCGCCTACTCATCCGAGGACATGACCGACGACGCGGTCGCCGTGCTGGACGCGCTCGGCTGGGAGGGCGCGCACATCTTCGGCGCCTCCCTCGGCGGCATCATCGCCCAGCGGATCGCGCTCCGCCATCCCGACCGCGTCCTCAGCGTGGTCTCGGCCATGGCCATGCCCAGCGACGCGGTCGGGATCAAGGGAGGCCGGTACATCCGCTTCGGCACGCTGGCCCGGCTCGCCCGGGTCAAGGTCTCCGAGGGCAGGGACGGGGACGTCCAGCTCTCGCTGATGCTCGCCCGCGCAGTCGCCTCGCCCGCCTACCCCTTCGACGAAGCCGCCGCCCGGGAGTGGATCGAGCGCGAGGCCGACGCGGGCCCGCGCGACACCAACGCCCAGAGCCGGCAGGCCGGCGCCCCCTGGCACGGCCCGAAGCTACGCGAGCTGCGCAGGCCGGTCCTCGTCCTGCATGGCGACAAGGACCCCATCCTCCGCGTCAGCGCCGCCCGCGCCACCGCGAAAGCCATCCCCGGCGCCCGCCTGGTGGTCCTTCCCGGGGTCGGCCACGACCTCCCCGCCCCGCTCTGGCCAACCGTCGCCCGGGAGGTCCGCCAGCTCGCCAACCAGCCGCGGAGCTCCTAACGGGAGCGCGCCACCAAGCTTTCAGCGCCCGTCCCTACCTGAGGCGAACGGCGAGCTCGGCGCGATGTCCGGTCACCCACTCGAAGGCGGCGCGGACAGAGTGCGCTGCCCCGGCGTCGCGCAGCCGGATCATCGCCGGGTCGCCGGCGGCGGCCTTGGCGTCGATGCCGCGCCAGCACCGGTCCTGCCACCACACGATCGTCTCCAGCAGGCTGTCGCGGTCGGCCAGGCCGTAGGCGTCGCAGATCAGCCGCATCCGCCGGCCTGCGTCGGCCGGGTCGGCCGTGCCCGGGCCGAGGCCGAGGTACTGCCAGCAGACGTGGGCGACGTCGTGGATCCGCTTCCCCGGCGCGGCGACGTCCCAGTCGATGAACGCCATCGGCGTCAGTCCCGTCCTGCTGGAGCGGTACACGGTGTTCTTCGGCGACAGGTCGTTGTGGCAGACCACCTCCGCGCCCGCGGCCAGCGGCGTCCTCGCCGTCAGGTCGTGAAACTCCCTGACCAGCACGCCCACCCGGGCGAGGCTCGCGTCCGAGGCGACCGACGACGGCTGGGCCGGTTCCCAGGCCGCATGGCCGTCGATGAAGCTGAGCACCTCCCGCCCGAGCTCATCGGTCCCGAGAAACCGCGGCGCGCCGCCCCAGCCACGTCGCTCGAACCAGTCAAGCAGCGCGCGCACGAACTCGGGATCCTCCGGCGGCCGCCGCCGAACGGTGTCCCCGATCCGGACGACCGGCGTCACGAACCCGCCCGGCAGCCGCTCCTCACCCACTACGCCATCCAGCGGGGGTCAGGCGGAATCAGTGCGGACAGAATCAACGATCTTATTCAACGTTCCCTCGTCGATCAGAGATCGCGTATTCCAGGCGGCGACCGGCATTCTGGCCGCGACGCGCATCGGCGGCGCATTAGCAGTGATAGCCGCCGCGGCCCCCTTGTACAGTTTCTCGGCTTCGGCCGCGTCACTGGTCTTAGTCGCAATCACTCCCGTGAGAGCGGCGCTGGTACCGAAGTCGAGCTCGCCTCCCCACGGGAATATGACTTTCGAAATGCGCGGGAAGAAAGCCGCGATCATCAACAAGATGACCCCGGCCCCCACGAGACCCGTAATCAGTGCCGCAGCAGGGGCCGACGGCCCGGTGACGGTTGTCGTCACGGTGTCCGGCGAAGTCCCGGTCACGGTTGCCTGCGTCACCTGATGGTAATTGACTGCCACCAGTTCGATGACAAGTCCCGCTGCTATGCCGACCGCGCCGAGAATCGTGAGCGCGATTCGCCAGAGTTTTAGTACCTGATCGCTGTCCGGTGCGGTTACAGTGACCGTTGCCATGAGCCCCCCTGTCACAATACTAGCCTGCGGCAGGCCTCGGAGGCCGAGTTTCCTGGACGCCAAGATAGGCCCAGAACATGGGGTGGATCTGGAAGCGACGGGCGGCGGTAACCGTATGGTGAGCGGCTTGGTGCGGGCCGAGGAAACGAGCGGCGGAAGCGCGCCTGGGCCTGGCGGCCTGGGATATTTCAGCGTTGAGAAAGCCGGTGGTCCACAAGATCTCGATCAGGGATTCGGGGGTGCAGTCGTCCAGCCAGCCCTCTGTCGCGCGGGAAGGGACTTCGCGGGTTATCAGTTCTAGTACTACAGCAGTACTTCGTTATATAGCGCCTGTCTTCGACGGTAGTGGCTGGTTCTGGCCTGGTGCTGGTGGTGTCTTCGCCAGGCGGACCAGGCCCAGAGGGCGGTGCGGGCCGGGGTGCGGGTGATCAGGTGTGCCAGTAGACGGCGGACCTCTGCGAGCGTGACCGGGATGAGGCCGCTGCCAGGGCTTTTGGGGCGCTGGCGGCGGTGGCGGCCAGGTAGGCGCAGGCGAGCAGGGCGAGGGTGGCGTGGCGGTACCACGACGCTACGCCGCTGGTTGCTTGCGCACCCGGAAACGCAGGACGGTGACGGATCCCGATGGCGTGCTGTCGAGCGGTTCCAGGTCTATCCGCGCGATGCCCGCTGAGGCGTACAAGTGGATGCCGTCGCCGAGCAGTACCGGCAGCACGCACACCCGGATCTCGTCCACGAGCCCTCGCTGAAGACACTGTGCGGCCACGTCGGCGCCGAGGATCTCCAGGTTCTTGCCGTCGGCGGCCTTGAGCGCGGTGGCGACCGCTTCCCTGATGTCGTCGGCCAGGTACGTGACATCCTGGACGGGCGGGTCCGGTGGCCGGTGGGTGAGGACGAACACGGGCCCGGTAAAGGGGTAGCCTTCGTCGCTTGACGCTGCCCCCCGCTCCTCGTTGGCGTCCATCCGGTCACCGACCTCGTCGGTCCGCCGGCCGATGAGCATGGCGCCGGTGGCCGCCGCGATCTCGTTCAGCCAGGCCGCGTCCGGCGTCGCGAAGTCGAAGATCCAGTCCATCGAGTCACCAGGACCGGCGATGAAGCCGTCAAGCGACATGCACCGGTTCACGATTACCTTGCCGCTCATCGCGCGGCCGTCTCCTTTCGCAGGCGCGGGCTTGTGCCGCGCTCCGTAGTGACGACGTGACGGGCGGGCGGATCTCAGCGGTCCGGCCTTGAGCCGGAACGGCGGGCGCTATACGCTTCTTGGTGTCGGCGTGAGAGGGCGCCGCCGGGTTCGCGGGCAGGACTTGAGTCCACCTCTGTTCTGGGTAGTGCTTGCCGGCAAGATCGTCTTCTTACCGAGCCCACATGCGAGCCTGGGCCGTGAGGAGACATCATGTCCGAACTTCCTGGCCGCCCTGACCTCGACCAGCTCCGCCGCCAGGCTCGTGAGCTGCTCCGTGCCGCCGCCGCCGACGATCCGGCCGCCCTGGCGCGAATCCGGGTTGTCTCGCGCGGGGTATCGCTGTCGGCGGCCCAGTTGGCGCTAGCCCGTGAGTACGGCTTCACTAGCTGGCCCGCGCTGCACGCCGAGGCGGCACGCCGCCGGTCCGAGCTGCTCTTCCCTGGGCTGGGCGGGACCCGCTGGTCGTTCGGCGGAGCCGCCGCCATCGAGACCCCGGCGGGAATGCTGTATCCGGGCGGGCTCGTCGCCGGCCCAGCTCGGGCCGCCCTGCACGCGTCGCTAATGCCCATCGCAGGGACCCGGCCCCGGCCCGCCGCGCCGGGGCGGGAAGACAACGCACGGAGAGCCCGGACGAGCGCGCTCAGCACCCTCGCTCAGGCGGCCAGCGCTTCCCTGGCGCTCACCGACGACCGGGGAACGGTGTACACCCTCCGCCTCGGCCGGATGTCAGCGGACCCGGAGCGTCAGCCTGAGCTGGTATCACTGCTGCTCACCCCGGACCCGGTTCCCGCGCGTGAGCGCGGCTGGCTCGAACTGCGCGGCCCAAGCGGGCCAGCTGCCCGCCTGCTGCCATCCCCGCGGCCGCCTACGCGGGTGAGCGGTCCTGCGCCCGTACCGGGCAGTCCCACCCGGCGGGAACTGTCAAAGCAGGCGCTGGAGATTACCGGCCTGCGGCTCAGCGGGGCCGACCCGGAAGACCTGGAGCGAGAGTGTGCCGCTGCGCTCGCCCGGGCGGCGGAGATCCAGCAATCCGGCGAACCGGCCGCCGCCGGAGACCTGCCCGCCCAGCTAACCCGGCTGTGCGCCGCGCTCACCGGGCACGGCCCGGCCAGCGGGCTCTCCCGGGGGTGGTCCGGCATGCTTGACGCCGCGGGCTGTACGGACGGGGCCTCGCTGCACCTTGACGTCTCCGCTGCCTTGCCGCGGGTCGACGGCACGGAGGTGCGGGTCGACAGCATCGTCTCCGAGCCGGAGATCTGGCGTGTGTACCTGCGCGCCGAGCCTGGCTGGTGGATTTACAGCGACGACTCGCGCCAGCACTGGTCGGGAATGTCGGTCACCGCCGAAGACGACCTCGGCGGTTTGTACGTTAGCTGGTACGACGGCGGCGACCACGAGGACCTCATCTTGAGGTTCCTGCCCAGGCTCAACCCGCTCGCCCGCGCCCTGACGCTGACCTTTAGCGGCATCGGCGAGCAGGTGAGCATCGAAGTTCAGCTGCCGTGAAGGGGTGGTCATGCGTCTCGCGCCGGAGGAGCCCGAAGGCGGACCGTGGCGCGCGGAGCGGTTGGCGGCGGTCAGGCCACCGCCCGCAAATCACACTACGCCCGACGCCAGAGATCACGACCCGCCGTTGTAGTACTAGGCATGCCAGTTCGAGATCCTCACGGGTGAGGATGGTTCCACGTCCACGGAATGCCTCTATGACGCTGAGCAGCCCGGTAGTAGTCGACCGCGGAT